>Ga0156085_1007_pt1 | contig 52488 bp, 38 predicted proteins | sample RifCSPlowO2_02_FD_107738 | JGI IMG/M metagenome (GOLD analysis project Ga0156085, IMG submission 107738) | Burkholderiales bacterium RIFCSPLOWO2_02_FULL_67_64 | reverse complement strand
GCCGGGGATGATGGCGAAGAGTTCTTCGTCGGACAGCTTGGGGGTCTTGATCAGCGCCACGCAGGCGTCGGCCACTTCGCGCAGGTTGTGGCTGGGGATCTCGGTGGCCAGGCCCACGGCAATGCCCGAGGCACCGTTGAGCAGGTTGAACGGCAGGCGCGCGGGCAGCTGTTTGGGCTCCTCGAACGAGCCGTCGTAGGTGGGGATGAAGTCCACCGTGCCCTGGTCGATCTCGTCGAGCAGCAGGCCGGTGATCTTGGCCAGCCGCGCTTCGGTGTAACGCATGGCCGCGGCGCCGTCGCCGTCGCGGCTGCCGAAGTTGCCCTGGCCGTCGATCAGCGGGTAACGTTGGCTGAAATCCTGCGCCATGCGCACCAGCGCGTCGTAGGCCGCGCTGTCGCCGTGCGGGTGGTACTTGCCCAGCACGTCGCCGACCACGCGCGCGCTCTTGACCGGTTTGGCCGCCGTGTTGCCGCTGTAGCCAAGGCCCATGCGGTCCATGGCGTAGAGGATGCGGCGCTGCACCGGCTTCTGGCCGTCGCACACATCGGGCAGGGCCCGGCCCTTGACGACGGAGAGGGCGTATTCGAGGTAGGCGCGTTGGGCGTAAGCCGCGAGGTTGTCGTTGTCTTCTGGGGTGTCCAGCGGGAGTTCGGGATTGATGGTGTCCATGAAGTCTGTTGCGTGAATCCGGTTCAGAGCGGCGCGGGGGTTTGGGCCCTGGCCTGCAGGTCTGCGGGCGCCGGCGCGTAACGCTGGCTCAGGGCGCGCGGCGGTTGCAGCGATTGCTGCAGTTGCGTGACCTTGCGCACGTAGTTCTGGGTTTCCCGGTAGTTCGGGATCTGGCGTCCGGCGCGCAGCACCGCGCCCTCGCCGGCGTTGTAGGCCGCCAGCGCCAGCTCGGTCTGGCCGTCGAAATACTTCAGCAGCCAGGCCAGGTAACGCGCGCCCGCCTGCAGGTTGGTGCGGGGATCGGTCAGGCGCTCCTGCAGCGATTCATTGGCCCGGGCTTTCACACCAAAGCGCTGCGCGGTGTCGGGCATGAGCTGCATCAGGCCGATGGCACCCTTGGGGCTGACCGCACGGGCATTGAACCCCGATTCGGTGGCGATCACCGCCTTGAGCAGCTCGTATTCCAGCCCGTACGCCGTGGCCGCTTCGCGGATCAGGTGGCGCACCGCCTTGTACGAGGTGGAGACCTGAAAAACCGTCTGCACGCTGGGTGAGGCATGGGTGGCCCCACGCGGCAGGCCCCGCGACGTGCCCGCGGACCGGGCACCGCCGCCGTAGAACAGCTCGTAACGCCGGTCCACCTGGTGGTCGGCGAAGTGCGACACGCCGCGCTTGTCCACATAGCCCCAGATTTCCGCTGCGGCGGGCGCGGACCATCCCAGCGCCCACAGGAGCAGCCACCCCAACGCCAGGGCTCGGGGCCAACGGAGTGTGTTGCGGCTCAAACGTCCACCTCCACCGAATCGCCGTGCAGCTCCATCAGCTCGCGGCGCGACGCGGCCTCGCCCTTGCCCATGAGCTTGGTGATCAGGGCCTCGGTGCCGGCGAAGTCCAGCGTGCCCAGGTTGACCTGCATGAGGCGGCGGGTATCGGGGTTGAGCGTGGTGTCCCAGAGCTGCTCGGCATTCATCTCGCCCAGGCCCTTGAAGCGGCTGATCTGGCACTTGTCGCGCACCACGCCGTCTTTCTCGGCCTTGTCCAGGATGGCGTGCAGTTCGCCCTCGTCCAGCGCATATTGCTTGCTCGCGGGCTTCTTGCCACGCGCGGGCACGTCCACGCGGAACAGCGGCGGGCGCGCCACGTACACATGGCCGGCCTCGATCAGCTTGGGGAAATGGCGGAAGAACAGCGTGAGCAGCAGCACCTGGATGTGCGAGCCGTCCACGTCGGCGTCAGACAATATGCAGACCTTGCCGTAGCGCAGGCCGCTCATGTCGGGCGTGTCCAGCGGGCCGTGCGGGTCCACGCCGATGGCGACCGCGATGTCGTGGATTTCGTTGTTGGCGAACAGGCGGTCGCGCTCGACCTCCCAGGTGTTGAGCACCTTGCCGCGCAGCGGCAGGATGGCCTGGCTTTCCTTGTCGCGGCCCATCTTGGCGCTGCCACCGGCCGAGTCGCCCTCGACCAGGAACACCTCGTTGTGCGCCAGGTCCTTGCTTTCGCAATCGGTCAGCTTGCCGGGCAACACGGCCACGCCCGAGCCCTTGCGCTTTTCGACCTTCTGGCCCGCCTTCTGGCGGAACTGCGCGGCCTTGATGGCGAGCTCGGCGAGCTTCTTGCCGTAGTCCACGTGCTGGTTGAGCCAGAGTTCGAGCGCCGGGCGCACGAAGCTGCCGACCAGGCGCACCGCGTCGCGCGAGTTCAGGCGCTCCTTGATCTGGCCCTGGAACTGCGGGTCCAGCACCTTGGCAGAGAGCACATACGAAGCGCGGGCAAACACGTCTTCGGGCAGCAGCTTCACGCCCTTGGGCAGCAGCGCGTGCAGCTCGATGAAGCCCTTGACCGCCTGGAACAGGCCGTCGCGCAGGCCGCTTTCGTGCGTGCCGCCGGCGCTGGTGGGGATCAGGTTGACGTAGCTTTCGCGCACCGGCTGGCCGTCTTCGGTGAAGGCCACGCACCAGGCGGCGCCCTCGCCGTCGGCGAAGGTGTCGTCCTTGGCGTCGGCGAAACCTTCGCCTTCAAACAGCGGGATCACCGGTTCGCCGTTGAGCGTCTGCTGCAGGTAGTCGCGCAGGCCCCCCTTGTAGAGCCAGGTCTGGGTGTCTTTGGTCTTCTCGTTGACCAGGGTCACCGTCACGCTCGGCATCAGCACCGCCTTGCTGCGCAGCAGGTGGGTGAGCTCGGTCATGGGCAGGGCGGCGGACTCGAAGTACTTGCCATCGGGCCAGGCGCGCACCGTGGTGCCCTGCTTGCGGTCGCCCTCGCCTTTGGGCGCGATCACCAGTTGCTCGATCAGGTCACCCGCGGAAAAAGCGAGTTTGGCCACCTGGCCTTCGCGGAAGCTGGTGACTTCGAGCCGGGTCGAGAGCGCGTTGGTGACCGACACGCCCACGCCGTGCAGGCCACCCGAAAAGCTGTAGGCGCCGCCCTTGCCCTTGTCGAACTTGCCACCGGCGTGCAGCCGGGTGAACACGAGCTCGACCACCGGGGCCTTTTCTTCCGGATGCAGGCCGAAGGGAATGCCGCGGCCATCGTCTTCCACGCTCACCGAGTGGTCGGTGTGCAGCGTGACCTTGATCTTTTTGCCGAATCCGGCCAGTGCTTCGTCGGCCGCGTTGTCCAGCACTTCCTGGATGATGTGCAGCGGGTTGTCGGTGCGGGTGTACATGCCCGGCCGCTGTTTGACCGGCTCCAGTCCCTTGAGGACGCGGATCGAGCCTTCGGAATATTCGTTGGGAGATTGGGTCGCCATGGGGGCGGATTGTATGCGCCCCGATCAAAAACCACTGGATGCAAATACAGAGGAAATACCCGCCATCTCCGGCGATTCGTTCCGCGCATCAATCGGGGCCGCCGATTTCATGACCCCACGCGCCGGGATGACACCCGCGAAATGGGCGGATTCGCTACAGTCTCGGGATGACATCGCCATTGGCCACCACCCCCGCGCCCCGACTCTCGACCCTCCAGGTGCTCGCCTGCGGCGCCTTCATCGTCACCCTCTCCATGGGCATCCGCCACGGCTTCGGTCTGTGGCTGCAGCCCATCACCACGGCCCAGGGCTGGACGCGCGAGACCTTTGCCTTCGCGCTGGCGATCCAGAACCTGTCCTGGGGGGTGTTCGGCATCTTCGCCGGCATGGCGGCCGACCGTTTTGGCGCCATGCGCGTGCTGCTGGGAGGTGCGGTGCTCTACGCGCTGGGGCTGGCCGGCATGGCCTGGTCCACCAGCCCGCTCGGCTTTGCGCTGACCGCCGGCATCCTGATTGGTGCGGCCCAGGCCGGCACCACCTACGCGGTGATCTACGGCGTGATCGGGCGCCAGATCCCGGCCGACAAGCGCTCCTGGGCCATGGGCGTGGCGGCCGCGGCCGGCTCGTTCGGCCAGTTCCTGATGGTGCCGATCGAGGGCTGGCTCATCAGCCGTTTCGGCTGGCAGGAAGCGCTGCTGTTCCTGGGCGCGGCGGTCCTGCTCATCATGCCGCTGGCCATGGGCCTGCGCGAACCGGGCTTTGCGGGAGGCTCGCCACCCCGGCGCGAACAGACCATTCTTCATGCGCTGCGCGAGGCGTTTCGCTACCGCAGCTTCCAGCTCTTGATGGCCGGCTATTTCGTCTGTGGCTTCCAGGTGGTGTTCATCGGCGTGCACATGCCGAGCTATCTGAAAGACAACGGCCTGTCGCCCCAGGTGGCGAGTTATGCGCTGGCACTCATTGGGCTGTTCAACGTGATCGGCACCTACGCCGCGGGCGCGCTGGGCCAGCGCATGGCCAAGCGCCACATCCTGGCCTTCATCTACCTGGCACGGGCCGTGGCCATCAGCATCTTCCTGATCGTGCCGCTCTCGCCCGCCAGCGTGTATGTGTTTGCCGCCGTCATGGGCGTGCTGTGGCTGTCCACCGTGCCGCCGACCAACGCCGTGGTGGCGCAGATCTTTGGCGTGGCGCATTTGTCCATGCTGGGCGGCTTCGTGTTCTTCAGCCACCAGATCGGCAGTTTCCTGGGCGTGTGGCTGGGTGGCTATCTGTACGACCGCACCGGCAGCTACGACGTCGTCTGGTATATCTCGATCGCGCTGGGGGTGTTCGCCGCGCTGATCAATCTGCCGGTGCGCGAGTCGCCCATCGTCCGCGGCGGCCCGCAGCGCGCGGGAGCGGCCGCATGAGACCGCTGGCGCTCAAGACCCTGGTCTGGACCGGCGTGCTGCTGGTCCTGCTGGGCACCCTCGCGCTCTACCAGCGGCCCGACTTTCTCGTGAACCTGGCCGACCAGCTCTGGAGCTGTTTCTAGATGCACGGCACCGAAGCGCCCTCGGCCTGGGTACAGCGCTGGTCGCATCTGGTTCCCGTCGGGGGGTCGGTGCTCGACGTGGCCTGCGGCCATGGCCGCCACCTGCGCTGGTTCGCTGGACGCGGCCATCCGGTGACCGGCGTGGACCGCTCGGCCGAAGCCATCGAAGCCGTGTCCGGGCTGGGGCGCGCGGTGCAGGCCGACATCGAGAACGGCCCCTGGCCCTTCGCGGACGAAACGTTCGACGCCGTGGTGGTGACGAACTACCTCTGGCGCCCCCTGCTGGCGCAGATCGTGGCCAGCGTGGCGCCGGGCGGCGCGCTGATCTATGAAACCTTTGCCCAGGGAAACGAGACCGTGGGCAAGCCGTCACGGCCCGATTTTCTGCTCCAACCCGGCGAGCTGCTGCAGGCCACAGCCGGTCTGCACGTGGTGGCTTTTGAGGACGGCTTCATCGACCGGCCCGAGCGCTTCGTGCAGCGCATCGCGGCGGTGCGAAAACGTCCACATCTCCCGGGTCTGCCCGAGCGGTATCCGCTGGATGCCACTGGGTAGAATGTCAGATTCGTGCGCCCGCTGACGCCGCCCCTTTGGTCGGCCGTTGCGCAGGTGCCCACCACTTGAGCCTTTAGCTATGAACCCCATCACCGGCAGCATCGTGGCCCTGGTCACGCCCATGCAAGAAGACGGCAGCGTGGACTACCCCACCCTGCGCAAACTCATCGACTGGCACATCGCCGAAGGCACCGACTGCATCGGCGTGGTCGGCACCACGGGCGAATCGCCCACCGTCACGGTCGAAGAACACTGCGAGATCATCCGCGTGGCGGTCGAACAGGCCGCCAAACGCGTGCCCATCATGGCCGGCTGCGGCGCCAACTCCACCGCCGAAGCCATCGAGCTGGCGAAGTTCGCGCGCAGCGTCGGTGCCGACTGCCAGCTGCAGGTCGTGCCCTACTACAACAAGCCGACCCAGGAAGGCCAGTACCAGCACTTCAAGGCCATCGCCGAAGCCACGGGCGACCTGCCCGTCGTGCTTTACAACGTGCCGGGCCGCAGCGTGGCCGACATGTCGGTCGACACGGCGCTGCGCCTGGCGCAGGTGCCGGGCATCGTCGGCATCAAGGAAGCCACCGGCAACATCGAACGCGCGCAATGGCTGATCCGCGAAGCACCGGAAGGCTTTGCCATCTACTCGGGTGACGACCCCACCGCCGTGGCGCTCATGCTCTGCGGCGGCCAGGGCAACATCAGCGTGACGGCCAACATCGCCCCGCGCCTGATGCACGAGCTGTGCATGGCCGCCATTTCGGGCGACATCCGCAAGGCCATGGACATCCAGTTCCGGCTGATGCCGGTGCACAAGAACCTGTTCGTCGAAGCCAACCCGATCCCGCTGAAATGGGCCATGGCCCGCATGGGCCTGTGCGCGGAAACCATGCGCCTGCCGCTGACCCCCATGTCCCGTGCCTTTGAAGCTGTGGTTGAATCCGCGCTCAAAGACAGCGGCCTGATCGATTGAGCGGGCCGACGCTTTTTCTCCCCCGCTTTTCCTTTTCCGCAAAGCCAGACCATGCACCTTCACAAACCCAGCCCCACGCCTTCATTTGCCCGCCTTGGCCTGATCACGCTGGCGGCGACGCTGGCCACGGGTTGTACCGTGCTGCAGGAAGACAAGATCGACTACAAGACCGCGCAACGCGGCAGCACGCTGGAGGTGCCACCCGATCTGACCCAGCTCAGCCGGGATTCGCGCTACAACGTGCCGGGCTCGGTGGTCACCGCCAGCGGCTACCAGTCGGCCCAGCCGGCCCAGGCGTCGGACAGCACCACCGCGGTCAACAGCGTGGGCGACGTGCGCATCGAGCGCGCGGGCAACCAGCGCTGGCTGGTGATCGATCGACCGGCCGACAAGCTCTGGGGCCCGGTGCGCGATTTCTGGCAGGAAAACGGTTTCCTGCTCGAACTCGACCAGGAAAAACTGGGCGTGATGGAAACCGACTGGGCCGAAAACCGCGCCAAACTGCCCCAGGATTTCATCCGCTCCACCATTGGCAAGGTGTTCGAGAACCTGTATTCCACCGGCGAACGCGACAAATTCCGCACCCGGCTGGAACGCAATCCCGCTGGCGGCACCGAGATCTACATCAGCCATCGGGGCATGATCGAGGTCTACACCAGCACCCAGAAAGACCAGACCATCTGGCAACCGCGCCCGTCCGACGTTGAACTGGAAACCGAATTCCTGCGGCGCCTGATGGTCAAGCTCGGCGTGAGCGAAGTCCAGTCCAAAGCCATCGCGGCCTCCGCAACGCCTCAGGCCGCCGCCCGCGTGGCCACGGTGAACAACCAGCCGGTGGTGCAGCTCGAAGACGGTTTCGACCGCGCCTGGCGCCGCGTGGGCCTCTCGCTGGACCGCACCGGCTTCACCGTGGAAGACCGCGACCGCACCCAGGGCGTCTACTTTGTGCGCTACGTGCCGGCCACCGCCACCATCGACACCAAGAAGCCGGGCTTCTTCGGGCGCCTGTTCGGCGGTTCGGCGGCCGAGCCCACGCCAGCGAAATACCGCGTGGTGGTGCGCAGTGGCAACGACACCAGCAGCACCGTCTCGGTGCTCAACGCCCAGGGCCAGCCCGACACCACGGCCAATGCCCAGCGCATCATCCAGCTGCTGGCCGACGACTTGAAGTGAACCCCTCGCCTGTGCCGGCCTGACCGGTGCAGCGCAGAGATGAAAAAGCCGCCCTCGGGCGGCTTTTTCACATCCAGGGCGCCGAGGCGCTCCGGCACCGGATCACTGGGCCGGCTTGACGGCCTCCTTCGCGGCCTCGGTGGCGGCCTTGGCGGCTTCGGCAGCCTTGTCGGCGGCTTCCTTGGCGGCATCGACGGTGGCGCCGGCGGCATCCTTGGCGGCGTCGGCCGTGGCAGCGGCAGCGTCCTTGGCTGCGTCAACGGGGGAGCCTGCAGCTTCGGCGGGAGCAGGCATCGGTGCGGCATCCGCGGGCGCCGGAGCTTCGGCAGGCGCCGGGGCTTCCACGGCAGCTTCTTCTTTTTTGCCGCAAGCGGTCAGGGCCATCGCGGCAAGCAGACTGGCGAGCAGGAGGGTTTTTTTCATGGCATCAATTCCTATGGATGAGACAGACAAACATTCATTCGATTTTTGTGAATCAACCAAAAAAAAACCGAATGCGGCATCCGGGTTTGATTGACCCAGTCAGACAACCGTTGCGCGGCCTCCAGACTGGAGATCAATGATAGGTTTAAAAAACCATCCCCATTTACCCTTATCAACTTTTTCTTTTTCTCACATCCATTTGTTGCCAAAGGGCGATTTGTCACAAACCCAGGGTGGTCGCAGCGAACGAGGGGCTGCCCTTGTGCCAGCAGGCGTCGAGCCGCTCCCGCAGCGCCACCCGCCGCTCGGCGTCGTCGCTGGCCACCAGGGTGCAGCGCAGCACATCCAGCCGCTCCAGGGTCCATCCCGGGGACCAGATCGCGCTGGGCAGGTCGGCCCCAGAGGCACCGGTGCAGGCATGGGCCTCCACCAGGTGTGACCAGGTCGTGCGCCATTGCACCAGGCGCGGATGCAGCTGCCGCAAGGGCGCGAAGTCGCGTGCCATGAACTGGATGTGCCGGCCACGGCCGGCCCAGGCCTGCAGCGAGTCCACCACCGCGCGCTCGCCCAGGGGCCAGTCGGCGAAGTCGGGATCGCTCAGCACGAGCTGTGGCCAGCCTTCGCGCGCCGCGCAGGCCAGCGCCTGCCGGATCAGCCCGGCAAAGGCCTCCCGGCCCTCGATGCGCCCCACGGGCAGGGCCTGCGGAACCGGTTCGCTGTTGCCATCGCTGTGGGTCATGTGAAGACCTCCTGAAGAAGGATGAACTCAGGCTGTCGGTGCGCAGTGCAGCCAGCCGGCCTCAAACCAGTCCTGCAGCAGCGCCAGCGCGGCGGGGCTGGCCAGCGCCACCTGCCGCGCGGCGAGACTGCGCGTGTCGGCCAGGCTGCGCATCAGCCGGGCGTCTGCCCCGGCGGCGCGGAAGCCCTCGCCATTGATGAACACATGGCGCGCGTCGTACATCATGCGCGTGCGCCGGTCCAGCGTCAGCGCCCCCGGAACCCAGTCGTGCTGCGGCTCTTCGAACCAGACCTTGGGTTTGGGCTCGGTCATGACCTCACCCAGTGCGCAGGCCAGCGACTGGCGCTCGGCCAGCAGCCGCTGCAGCGCGTCGGCGGCAAAGGCCTCCAGCGCCGCCGGCATGGCGGCCGGGGTGTCGGTCGCGGCCTGGTCCGGGTCCCGGTAGAGCGTGGTGTCGTCGAACTCGTCGGCCATGCGCTGCAACAGCTCGCCCGCGAGGCCGCCGCGCTGCGGCACGCGAAAACCGATGGAGTAGGTCATGCAGTCGTCGCCCACGGCCACGCCGTCGTGCGCCCAGCGTGGCGGCAGGTAGAGCATGTCGCCGGGGTTGAGCAGGTGCTCTTCCTCGGGCTCGAAGTGGCTGAGGATCTTCAGCGGAACGTCCGGTTCGAGCGACAGGTCTTTCTGGCGACCGATGCGCCAGTGGCGCTGGCCGCTGGCCTGGAGCAGGAACACGTCGTAGCTGTCGAAATGGGGGCCGACGCCGCCACCGTCGCTGGCCCAGGAGATCATCAGGTCGTCCAGCCGGGCGTCGGGCACAAAGCGGAAACGCTCCAGCAGCTCGCGCCCGGTGTCCAGGTGAAGGTCCACCCCCTGCACCAGCAGCGTCCAGCGCGGCTGCTTGATTGGCGGGAACACCGTGCGGGCGAACGGGCCATGCCGCAACGTCCAGCCCGAGGCCTTGTGCACGATCATGCGCGACTCCACGACCTCGTCGGCCGCCATGGCAAACAGCGCCTGCCGGTTCACGAACGGGGTGAAACCAGGGAAAGCATTGCGGATCAGCAGGGGCTTTTTCTGCCAGTAGCGGCGCATGAACTGCGCAGGGGAAAGACCACCGAGCATGGTGCGAGGGGTGTCTGGCGTCTCTGCGGCGCTGGAGTGTGGGGCTTGTGTCATGGGACAATTGTCCGATGAAAATCACCGAACAATGCGTCGTGGCGCTGACCTGGACGCTCAAAGACACACTGGGTGAAGAGCTGGACGTGCTCGACGAACCCGTTGAATTCCTGGTCGGCGGGCGCGACCTGCTGGCCAAGATCGAAGAAGCCCTGCTCGGCCATGCGGCCGGCGACACGGTGGAACTGCACCTGGAACCCCAGAACGCTTTCGGCGACTACGACGACCGCCTGCTGTTCCTCGAACCCCGCCACCTGTTCCCCGAGGAACTCGAAGAAGGCATGGGCTTCGAGGGTCTGCCCCCGGGCTGCAACCCGGCCGCGCCCCAAGACCGCTTGTATTTCGTGAGCGACATCTACCCCGAACACGTGGTGCTGGACGGCAACCACCCGCTGGCGGGCATCGCGCTGCGCATCACGCTCAAGGTGCATGCCGTGCGCGAGGCGCAGATCAGCGAAGTGGGCCGCGGCACGCTGGGCACCGGATTCTTCCGCATGCAGGTGGACACCGAGGGTCCGGCCGACGGCACCATGGACGACACGCCACCGGGCCCCCGCACGCTGCACTGACCGCCCGTCAGGCCCCCCTCCATGCAAAAGGGCGCCCGAAGGCGCCCTTTTCTTTGCGGCCGGCGAAGGCCGGTGGCTCAACCCCGACCGGTGGAGCCGTAGCCCCCGGCGCCCCGCTCGCTGGCCTGCGCGAAGTCGTCCACCAGGTTGAAGCGCGCCTGCACCACCGGCACGATGACCATCTGCGCGATGCGCTCCATGGGCTCGATGGTGAAGGCCACGTCGCTGCGGTTCCAGGCGCTCACCATGAGCTGGCCCTGGTAATCGCTGTCGATCAGGCCCACCAGATTGCCCAGCACGATGCCGTGCTTGTGGCCGAGCCCGGAGCGCGGCAGGATCATGGCCGCAAAACCCGGGTCGGCCAGGTGGATGGCCAGCCCGGTGGGCACCAGCTGCCAGGCGTTGGGCGCCAGGGTCAGCGGTGCGTCCAGGCAGGCACGCAGGTCCAGTCCGGCGCTGCCGGGGGTGGCGTAGGCGGGCAACTGGTCCGCCATGCGCGGGTCCAGCACCTTCACGTCGATCTGCATGTCGTCAAGCTCCTCGCGGTGAACGTCATTCGGCCTTTTTGATGGCCTCTTCCAGCGCCTTGGCCGGGTCGTCTTCGGCGGCCGCCGGCTCTTCCCCCGCAGCGGGTTCGGCGGGCTGGGAATCTGCGCCCTCCATGCCTTCGGTGGGATCGCTCTCTTCGGCCCCCTCGGCTGGCGCGTCTTCCTCCAGACCAGGCATGGCATTGAGCATGTCGGTCACGGTGGCGTCGTCGACCACGACGGCCTTCTTCAGACTGCCGGTGACGATGCCCGGGTTCAACACGATCACCGCGACCATGATGAGCTGCAGCATGATGAAGGCGATCGATCCCTTGTAGATCTGCGCCGTGGTCACCGCCGGGATGCGCTTGCCGGTCACCACATCGTCGTAGTCGTTGCGGGCCGCCACGCTGCGCAGGTAGAACAGCGCAAAACCGAAGGGCGGCGTGAGGAACGAGGTCTGCAGGTTCATGGCCAGGATGATGCCGAACCAGATCAGGTCGATGCCCAGCTTGTCGGCCACGGGGGCGAGCAGCGGCACCACGATGAAGGCGATCTCGAAGAAGTCGATGAACATGCCCAGCACGAACACCAGGAAGTTCACCACCAGCAGGAAGCCCAACTGACCACCGGGCAACTTGGCGAACAGGTGCTCCACCCAGATGTGGCCGTCGGCGGCGTTGAAGGTGAAGCTGAACACCGTGGAGCCGATCAGGATGAACAGCACGAAGATCGCCAGCTTGGTGGTGTTTTCCAGCGCCTGCTTGAGCAGCGAGAACGACAGCGTGCGACGCGCGCCCGCCATGATCAATGCGCCCAGCGCGCCCATCGCGCCGCCCTCGGTCGGCGTGGCCACGCCCAGGAAGATCGTGCCCAGCACCAGGAAGATCAGCACCAGCGGCGGGATCAGCACAAAGGTGACGCGCTCGGTCAAGCGCGAGAGCAACCCGATGCCAAACAGCTTGTTGACCAGGGCCAGTGCCAACGCCAGAAAGGCGCTGATCGTCATCGACAGAATGAACACCTCGTCGCCAGGCGCGGGCATTTCGCGCTTCAGCCAGGGGTTCATGATCGACTCGTGGACCTGGGACCAGCCGTACCCGGCGGCGGCACACAACAGCAACAAGGCCAGCAGGGAGCGGTGGCCACTGCTGCCATTGGGTTCGTTGTAGATACGGGCCTCGGCCGGCAGTGCGGGCACCCAGGCGGGCTTGACCAGCGCCACCACGACGATGAAGGCCAGATACAGCCCCACCAGCGCCAGACCGGGAACCAGGGCCCCTGCGTACATGTCGCCCACCGAGCGACCCAGCTGGTCGGCCAGCACGATCAGCACCAGCGACGGTGGCAAGGCCTGCGCCAGCGTGCCCGAGGCGGTGATGGTGCCGGTGGCGATGGTGCGGTTGTAGCCGTAGCGCAGCATGATGGGCATGGCGATCAGGCCCATGGAGATCACCGAAGCGGCCACCACACCGGTGGTGGCAGCGAGCAAGGCACCCACCAGCACCACGGCAATGCCGACGCCACCGCGCAGTGGGCCGAACACCTGGCCCACGGTTTCCAGCAGATCCTCGGCCATGCGGCTGCGCTCCAGGATGATGCCCATGAGTGTGAAGAACGGGATCGCCAGCAGGGTGTCGTTCTGCATGATGCCGAACACCCGCAACGGCAAGGCCTGGAACAGGTTGGACGGGAACAACCCGACCTCCATGCCGATGAAGCCGAAGAACATGCCGGTGGCCGCCAGCGAAAACGCGACGGGGAAACCGGCCAGCAGGAACACCAGCAGTCCGATGAACATCACCGGAACGAAGTTTTGGGACAGGAACTCGATCATGGCTTGGCTCCGGCGTGGCGGGCTTCTTCTTGGGCGGCGATTTCCTGCGCCAGCAGTTCGGTTTCACTGGGACCGGTGTGGCTCAGCACATCGGGGCCCATGCCTTTGAGAAAGGCGATGCGCTTGATCAGCTCCGAAATGCCCTGCACGAACAGGATGGTGAAGCCCAGCGGAATCAGGCCATACACCGGCCAGCGGATCAGCCCACCCGAGTTGGAGGACATCTCACCCGTGGTCCAGGCACGCTCGAACAGCGGCCAGCCCAGCGTGGCCATCATGTAGCACAGCGGGAACAGGAAGACGACGATGCCCACGATGTCGACCCAGTTGCGGCCACGGTCGCTGAACTTGCCCGAGATGAAGTCGATGCGCACATGCGCGTTGCGCAGGAAGGCGTAACCGCCACCCAGCATGAAGACGGCCGCGAACAAGTACCACTGGATTTCCAGCAGTCCGTTGGAGCTGACGTTGAAAATTTTGCGCACGATGGCATTGCCCGCGCTGATGAGCGTGGCCGCCAGGATGAGCCACATGGCGACTTTGCCGATGAGCTCGTTGATCGCATCGATCAGGCGCGAGAGTTTTAACAGGAACGACATGGAGGACCCCGCAAGGGTTGTTGGATGCACAAACCGGGCGTGAGTCTAGCGATGGCCAGACCCGCGTCCTGAACGGCGGCTGACGGGTGTTGCCACATGCGCGGCAAGGCGGCAGCGCACCGCCTCCGAGCAAAAAACCCCGCCGGGGCGGGGCTTTTTGCCGGAGGCTGCACCGATCAGAGCTTGGCCGACTGCATGTAGCGGTCGAACTGGGCTTCGGTGAAGCGGAACCAGAGGTTCTGGTCTTTGCGGAAAGCCGAGTAGTCCGTGTAGATCTTTTTCCACTTCGGATTCTTGGAACTGATGTCGTCGTACAGCGCCATCGAGTTCTTGAACGCCGCGTCCATGACGGCCTTGGGGAACGGCAGCACCTTGGTACCGGCGGCCACCAGTTGTTTGAGCGCGGCCGGGTTCAGGGCGTCGTACTTGGCCTGCATGGTGGTGTGGGCGATGGCCGCGGCGCATTCCACGATGGCCTTGTTTTCCGGCGACAGGGCGTTGAAAGCCTTGTTGTTGACATACAGGGTGAGCTGCGGACCGCCTTCCCACCAGCCGGGGTAGTAGTAGTTCTTGGCGACCTTGTTGAAGCCCAGCTTCTGGTCGTCGTACGGCCCCACCCACTCGGTGGCGTCGATGGTGCCTTTTTCCAGCGCCTGGTAGATCTCGCCGCCAGGGATGTTCTGCGGCACGCCACCCATGGTGGTGAGCACCTTGCCGGCGAAACCGCCGATGCGCATCTTCAGACCCTTGATGTCTTCCAACGTCTTGATTTCCTTGCGGTACCAGCCGCCCATCTGGGCGCCGGTGTTGCCCATGGGGAAGTTGACGATGTTGTAGCCTTCGTAGAACTCACGGAACAGCTTCATGCCGTTGCCTTCGTACATCCAGGCCGTCATCTGGCGGCTGTTGAGACCGAAGGGGATGGCGCAGTCCATGGCGAAGGTGTCGTCCTTGCCGAAGAAGTAATAAGGCGCGGTGTGCGCGCACTCCACGGTGCCTTCCTGCACGCCGTCCACCACACCGAAGGCGGGCATGAGCTCGCCACCGGGGTGCACAGTGATGCTGAACTTGCCGCCGGACATTTCGCCGACCTTCTTGGCAAACACGTCGGCTGCGCCGTAGATGGTGTCCAGCGCCTTGGGGAAGCTGGAAGCCAGACGCCAGCGGATGGCGGCCTGCGCATGAACGGCGGGGGCGGCTCCTGCGGCCAGCACACCGGCGATGCCTGCGTGCTTGATGAGGGAACGACGATCCATATTGATTGACTCCGTGGTTGGTTCTGCACAACCCGGCCAGTTCTGATGCGGCCAGGGACTTTCGACAGTCCGGGCCATTGTAGGAACACCCCTCCCCCACCTCTTGCGGGTTTTCCCTCGAAGAACCGGCCTTTTGGCACGGGTGTTCAGTGTTCTGCAAGCTTCGGCCGACCCCCGGTCCGGCCCATGAAAGCAGGTTCAACAGGGGCGTGAAATTTCTTCAGCCCGCGCAGCGGACGCCGCGCCGATCAGGCCGCGACTTTGAGGCCCGGAGCGGCGTCGAGCAAGTCCGCGAAGCGTGCGCGCACCGAGCGCTCAATGCCGGCGGCGTCCAGCCCCAGCATGGCCAGCAGCCTGGCCGGGTCACCGTGCTCGACGAACTCGTCGGGCAGTCCCAGTTGCAGCACCGGCAGTGTCAGGCCCTCGGCCTGCAGGGCTTCGAGCACGGCGCTGCCCGCTCCGCCCTGGATACAGCCTTCCTCGACCGTCACCAGCGCCTGGTGCGAGGCCGCGAGTTCGCGCAACAGCGCCAGGTCCAGCGGTTTGGCCCAGCGCATGTTGGCCACGCTCACCCCCAGGCGTTGCGCCGCCGCCAGCGCCGGGTGCAGCAGGGTGCCAAACGCCAGGATCGCCACGCCGCGGCCTTTGTGGGTCCATTCGCCGCGGCCGTAGGGCAACGCCTCCAGCCCGCTGGGCTGCACCGCGCCAACGCCCGCACCGCGCGGGTAGCGCACGGCCACCGGGTGGTCCTGTTCGAAGGCCGTGCTCAGCAACTGGCGGCATTCGGCCTCGTCGGACGGACAGGCCACGGCCATGTTGGGGATGCAGCGCAGGAAGGCGATGTCGTACGCACCCGCGTGGGTGGCGCCATCGGCCCCCACCAGGCCCGCGCGGTCCAGCGCGAACACCACCGGCAGGTTCTGCAGGGCCACGTCGTGGATCAACTGGTCGTAGGCACGCTGCAGGAAGGTGGAATAGATCGCCACCACCGGCTTCATGCCCTCGCAGGCCAATCCCGCTGCAAAGGTGACCGCGTGCTGCTCGGCGATGCCGACGTCGAAATAGCGGGCCGGGAAGCGGCGCTCGAACTCGACCATGCCCGAACCCTCGCGCATGGCCGGCGTGATACCGACCAAACGCGGATCGGCCTCGGCCATGTCGCACAGCCACTGGCCAAACACCTGGGTGAAGGTGGTCTTGGGTGGCGTGGCGGGTTTCGTCAGCCCCACGGCGGGGTCGAATTTGCCCGGACCGTGGTAGGCCACCGGGTCGGCTTCGGCCAGCTTGTAGCCCTGGCCCTTCCTGGTGACCACGTGCAGGAACTGCGGGCCGCTGTCGGTCTCCAGCAGGTGGCGGATGTTCTCCAGCGTGGGGATGAGCGAGTCGAGGTCGTGGCCGTCGATCGGGCCGATGTAGTTGAAACCGAATTTTTCGAACAGCGTGGCCGGCACCACCATGCCCTTGGCGTGCTCTTCCAGGCGCTTGGCCAGCTCGAACAGGGGCGGCGCGCCGCGCAACACCTGCTTGCCCACGTTTTTCGCCGCGGCGTAGAACTGGCCGCTCATGAGCTGGGCCAGGTAGCGGTTGAGCGCACCCACCGGCGGGCTGATCGACATGTCGTTGTCGTTGAGCACCACCAGCAGCCGGCCTTCGGCCACGCCCGCGTTGTTCAGCGCCTCGAAGGCCATGCCCGCCGTCATGGCGCCGTCGCCGATGATGGCCACGGAATGGCGCTTCTCGCCCTTGATCCGGGAGGCCAGCGCCATGCCCAGCGCGGCCGAGATGCTGGTGGACGAATGCGCCGTGCCGAAGGTGTCGTATTCGCTTTCCTCGCGGCGCGGAAAACCGCTGATGCCGCCCTGCTGGCGCAGGCTGTGCATGCGGTCGCGGCGGCCGGTGAGGATCTTGTGCGGGTAGGTCTGGTGGCCCACGTCCCAGACCAGCCGGTCCTCGGGGGTGTTGAACACGTAATGCAACGCCACGGTGAGCTCCACCGTGCCCAGGTTGGAGCTGAGGTGGCCGCCGGTGCGCGCCACGCTCTCCAGCACGAACGTCCGCAACTCATTGGCCAGGGGTTGCAACTGGGTGCGCGAGAGGCGCCGCAGATCCGCGGGCGACTCGATGGTGGGCAGCAATGGGTTCATGGGGTTGTCGCTTGGGTCTCTTGAGGGACGGGGCTCATCAGTGGGCACGGCGGCCCACCCAGTCGGCCAGGGCGTGCAGGGTGTCGGTGTGGGTCAGGCCGCTGTGGCGCAGCGCATCGTGCGCCTGGTCCAGCACGCGGTCCGCGTAGGCCTGCGCCTGGTCCAGCCCCATCAGGGAAACAAAGGTGGGTTTGTCGCAGGCGGCGTCCTTGCCCGCGGTCTTGCCCAGGGTGGCCGAATCAGCGGTGACGTCAAGGATGTCGTCCACCACCTGGAACGCCAGGCCCAGGCTGGCGCCGTAACGCGCCAGCTGCGTGCGGGTGGTTTCGGCGACCTGCCCCGTGGCCGCGCCCATCATGACGCTGGCCTGCAGCAGGGCACCGGTCTTCTGGCGGTGCATGGCCTCCAGCGCGGCCTGGTCCAGCGCCAGGCCGACACTGGCCAGGTCAACGGCCTGACCCCCGGCCATGCCCTCGGCACCGGCCGAGAGCGCCAGCAGCCGGCACAGGGTGGCGGACATGCCCGCCTCCAGGCTGCCGTCGCCCGGCACCAGCAGCTCAAAAGCCAGGGCCTGCAGGGCATCGCCCGCGAGCAGGGCCTGGGCCTCGCCAAACCGCACGTGCACCGTGGGTTTGCCCCGGCGCAGCACATCGTTGTCCATGCAGGGCATGTCGTCGTGCACCAGCGAGTAGGCGTGGATCAGCTCCACCGAGCAGGCCGCGCGCATCGCGGCACCCGGCGCGCCGTCCACGGCACCGCTGGTGGCCAGCACCAGCAAGGGGCGCAGGCGTTTGCCCCCGTCAAGCACGGCGTAGCGCATGGCCTCACCCAGGCCGGCGGGCGCGTCCAGCGGCACCCAGCCCGACAAAGCGTGCTCCACCGCCGCCTGCTGCGCTTCGCGCCAGGCAACAAATGCGAGGGTGTCTGAAAGCAGGGTGTTCACGCGGCGTCCCAGGGTTTGAGTTCGCCGCCCTCCAGCACCTTGATCTGGTTTTCCACCGCTTCGAGCCGGCCGCGGCAGAAGGCGAGCAGTTCGGCCCCGCGCTGGTAGCGGGTGAGCAGTTGGTCCAGGGGCAACTGGCCGGCGTCGAGCTGGGCCACCAGTTGCTCCAGCTCTTCCAGAGCGGCTTCGTAGCTGGTGGCCACGTCACTGGCCGCACCGGCGCGGGCCGATGACGGGGTTTTCTTGGGGGTGGAGGGTGAGGTCATGGAGCAGTTGCAAAGCCAATCGGGGAGCCCGCGAGGGCGAGCCAAGGCCTGCCCCAACGGGGTGCGCGCCGCGCATCTGGCCGGCCAGCCCACCGAATCGCGGATTTTAGCCCTGTGGCCCAAGAAACCGCGTACCGCGCCCGACCACCCGGCGCCAGCGGGGGCCTCGCCGACACCCCCGGGGTACAATCCGCCTCCTTTTTCATCACTGACGGACAGCCCTTGTCCGGAGGGACGCACCACTCCACCCATCCCGCGCGAATTCGATTTTCGACCAGCGCTTACCCTGCCCCTTCATAGGGGGAGTCTCTAGGTCAAGACCACCATGTCTGATTTAAGTCTTCAACTCCAGCAGGCCAGAAGCCAACTCCCGGTTTCCAGCTATTTCGACCAGGCGCTGTACCAGCGCGAACTGGAAACCCTCTTCCAGCGAGGCCCCCGCTATGTGGGGCACGAACTCGCGGTACCCAACCGAGGCGACTACCACGCCCTGCCCCAGGAAGCGGGTGGCCGGGCACTGGTGCGCACCGATGCCGGCGTGGAACTGGTGTCCAACATCTGCCGCCACCGCCAGGCCATCATGCTCAAGGGCCGCGGCAACCTGGGCGACAACCGCAGCGGCAGCGCCGGGGGCAACATCGTCTGCCCGCTGCACCGCTGGACCTACAGCGGCGGCCAGGGCGGCAAGGCCGGCGGCCTGCTGGGGGCGCCGCATTTCGAGCACGACCCCTGCCTGGACCTGAACAACTACCCGCTGCGCTCCTGGAACGGCCTGCTGTTCGAGGACAACGGGCGCGACATCGAGGCCGACCTGGCGAACATGGGCCCGCGCGCGGCGCTCAATTTCGAGGGCATGGTGCTCGACCACGTCGAGCTGCACGAGTGCAACTACAACTGGAAGACCTTCATCGAGGTCTATCTGGAGGACTACCACGTCGTCCCGTTCCACCCCGGCCTGGGCGGCTTCGTCACCTGTGACGACCTGCGCTGGGAATTCAAGCCCGAGTACTCGGTGCAGACCGTGGGTGCGGCCAACCTGCTGGGCAAGGCCGGCAGCCCGGTGTACCAGCGCTGGCAGCAACAGCTCATGCAGTACCGCAACGGCGCGGCGCCCGAACACGGCGCGATCTGGCTGACCTACTACCCCCACATCATGGTGGAGTGGTACCCGCATGTGCTGACCGTCTCCACCCTGCACCCGGTCAGCGTGGACAAGACGCTCAACATGGTGGAGTTCTATTACCCCGAGGAAATCGCCGCCTTCGAGCGCGAATTCGTCGAGGCCCAGCAGGCGGCCTACATGGAAACCTGCATCGAGGACGACGAGATCGGCGAGCGCATGGACGCAGGCCGCAAGGCGCTGCTGCTGCGCGGCGACAACGAGGTCGGCCCCTACCAGAGCCCGATGGAAGACGGCATGCAGCATTTCCACGAGTGGTACAGGTCGCGGATGCGAACGGAGTGAGCATCCGCGCGCATTTGCCCCAGGCCACCGCGGAGCGGGCTTTGCCCGGCCGCCAGTGGCGCCCCCTGGGGGGTGACGCCGCAGGCGGCGCAGGGGGGGTCAAATCCTGATGCAAGCCCTGTGGATGCTGCTGGCATCGCTGTTTTTTGCCAGCATGGGGGTCTGCATCAAGTTCGCGTCGGTGCACTTCAACAGCTTCGAGATCGTCTGCTACAGGGGCATGGTGGGGGTGGTCTTCCTGATCGGCCTGACCCGCCTGCGAGGCGTCTCGTTGGGCACCCAGGTGCCCATGATGCATGTCTGGCGCAGCGTGGTCGGGGTGATCTCGCTCACCGCCTGGTTCTACGCCATCGCCACGCTGCCCCTGGCCACGGCCATGACGCTGAACTACATGAGCAGCGTCTGGATCGCCACCTTCCTGCTCGGCGGCTCTTTGTTGATGCAGGGCCGCAACGCCCCCATCAAACAACAGGGCCCGCTGTTCCTGGCGGTGCTCGCCGGCTTCGGCGGCGTGGCCATGATGCTGCGCCCCACGCTGGCCCCGGACCAGGTGCTCGGCGCCCTGGTCGGGCTGCTCTCGGGCCTCTTCGCGGCCTTCGCCTACCTGCAGGTGACAGCGCTCTCGCGCCTGGGCGAGCCCGAGAGCCGCACGGTGTTCTATTTCTCCATCGGCGCGGTGCTCGCGGGCGCACTGGGCATGGTGTTCACCGGGGTGAGCGCCTGGCACTGGCCCAGCGCGCTGTGGCTGCTGCCGATTGGCCTGCTCGCGGTGCTCGGGCAGCTGTGCATGACGCGCGCCTACGCCAGCGGCGCCACCCTGGTGGTGGCCAACCTGCAGTACTCGGGCATCGTCTTCGCTGGCCTGTACAGCCTGACCGTGTTCGGCGACCGGCTGCCGTTGATCGGCTGGCTGGGCATGGGGCTGATCATCGTCAGCGGCATCACCGCCACCGTGCTGCGCACGCGCGCGGTGCCCAACGCCCCCGCAGAAGAACACTGAGGCCGTGAAACCCTGCACGCCGCGGCAGGGATGCAGCGCCCTGATGGCATCGTCAAGACCGTGCGGCTGCCGCACAATGGCCCGATGCATTCCACCCTGATCTCCGCCCCCGAACTTCAACACCTGATGGACAGCGGCGCGCCGCTGCGCATCTACGACTGCAGCTTCGACCTGATGGACCCGCAGGCCGGGCGCGCGCAATACGAAGACCGCCACATTGCGGGCGCCGTCCACGCCGACCTGGACACCCACCTGAGCGACAAGGCCAGCCCCGACCGCGCCGCCGGCGGGCGCCACCCCCTGCCCTCGCGCGAGCGCCTGGCCGGCTGGCTGGGCCGCACCGGCCTCGCGCCCGGCGCGCAGGTGGTGGTCTACGACCGCCAGGGCGCCAACTACTGTGGCCGCCTGTGGTGGATGCTCAAGTGGTGCGGCCACGAGGCGGTGGCCGTGCTCGACGGCGGCCTGCAGGCCTGGCTGGAGGCCGGTGGCGCCACGGACAGCGGCCACGGCCCGGCGCTGCCCGACGAAGCGGCGCCCTACCCGCTGGGCCCGGCCCGGGTGGGCACCGCCACCACCGGCGAGATCGCCGCGCGCATCGGCGACACCGGCCTGACCCTGATCGACGCGCGGGCCAGCGCCCGTTTCCGGGGCGAGGTCGAACCCCTCGACCCGGTCGCCGGCCACATCCCGGGCGCCCTGAACCGGCCGTTCAGCGAGAACCTGGGGCCCGATGGCCGGTTCAAACCCGCGGAACAACTGCGCGCCGAGTTCCGCGCGCTGCTCGGCCAGCGCGACCCCGCCACGGTGGTGCACCACTGCGGCAGCGGTGTCAGCGCCATCCCCAATCTGCTGGCCATGGAGGTCGCGGGCCTGGGCACGGCCCGGCTCTACCCGGGCAGCTGGAGCGAGTGGTGTAACACGCCCGGCGTGCCCTGCGCCCGCAGTCAAGTCCCGGCCTGATCGGCCGATACAACAGGGGTCCGACGGCGCCCGCTTGGAACCTGAACCCAGGCCCCACTGCGGCGCCCCCACCCGAGCCGACCCGTGCCCCACCCCAGCCCATCGCACCCCACCGACGCCGACAGCGCGTCCCGACCGGTCACCCTGCAAAGGATCTCGCTGCTGATCGGCGCGGTCGCCACCCTGGTCACGCCGCTGGTCTACCTGAACACGTCCTATCCGCGGCAAGTCATTGCACCGGCCCTGATCGCCCTCACCGGGTGGGGCGCCCTGCTCATGCTGCGCCGCGGCCACACGCGCTACGTCGCGCACGCGCTAGTGTTCGCGGTGCTTCTCTCGGCGGTCTTCGCGGTGCTGGCCTACGGCTCCGTGCGCACGGCCGGGGTGGTGCTCTTCGTGGCCGCGGTGGCGGGCGCGGGCATCTTCCTCGGGCGCACCGCCCTGGTGGGCTCGGTGGCCTTCAGCGTGGCGGCGCTCGGGCTGCTGAGCTACGCGGAAACGCGGGGCTGGCTGCACCCGGCCGGCTTCGACGTGGGCATCAGCGTCTGGCTCACCCACTCGACCACCCTGGTGCTGGTGGGCATCATGGTGTTCTACAGCCGCATGCGCGCGCGCCAGGCCTTCGACCGGCAGATGCAGGAGCTGGAACTGCGCAGGCGCACCGAGCAGGAACGCGACCGCAGCCTGGAGCGCTTCGCCCTCATCTTCAGCACCAACCCCAGCCCCATGATCGCCCAGTCGGCCCGCACCGGCATGATTCTGGACGTGAACCCGGCGTTTGAACGCTGCTACGGCTACACCCGCGAGCAATTCCTGGGGCGCACCGATCACTTCCTCTGGGCCATACCGGCCGAGCGGGAAGCCCATGCGAAGCGCCTGTTCGCGCTGCGCCGCGTGACGGAACAGCCCGTCACCGGGTTGCGGGCCGACGGCAGCACCTTCGATGCCCTGATCTCCACCGAAATGGGCAACGACGCCGAAGACAAGCTGATCATCACCACGGTGACCGACATCAGCCTGCAGACCCAGGCGACCGAGCGCCTGCGCCGCTCCGAGGAGCGCTTCGCCAAGGCCTTCAACTTCAGCCCCCTGAACATGGCCATCACCCGGCTCTCGGACGGCACCTACCTGGAGGTCAACGTGTCCCGCGACAGCCTGCAGGGCTACCGCGGCGACGAACTCAAGGGCCGGACATCGCTGGAAACCGGCGCCTGGCCCAGCGCCGGGGAGCGCGCCGCGTTCGTGGAGCGGCTGCGCCGCGAAGAGCACGTGCATGGACACGATATCCGAGTGCGGCGCAAGGACGGCAGCATGGCCGACGCCCGGCTCTGGGCCGAGCTCATCGAGATCGACGGCGAGGAATGCATGCTGTCGTGCACGGTGGACACCAGCGCGGAAAAACAGCGCGAGGCGCAGTTGCTCTACATCGCGCGGGGCGTGTCGGGCCACACCGGAGAAGCCTTCTTCAGCGAGCTCACCCGCTACATGGCCCAGGCGCTGGGGGCCGACATGGTCATCGTGGGCGAACTGGCCCCGCAGCGGCGGGTGCGCACGCTCGCGGTCTCGCGCGATGGCATCGAAGGCACCGGTTTCAGCTTCGACATCGACCACGTGCCCTGCGGCCAGGCGATCGACCAGCCCGGCCTGGTGGTCTACCCCCGCGACCTCACCCGGCATTTCCCCGACCACGCCCCGCTGGCTCAGGCCGGCTTTCAGGCCTACGTGGGGCGGTCGCTGCGCGACGCCGACGACACGCCCATCGGCGTCATCAACGCGTTGTGGACCCGCCCCATCGAGATGAAACCCGAGACCGAGGCGCTGTTTTCCATCTTTGCCAGCCGTGCCGGGGCCGAGCTGGTGCGCCTGCGCCGCGAGCGCGAGATCCAGCGCCTGAACGAAACGCTGGAGCAACGCGTGAGCGAACGCACCGCCGAGCTGAAGAAGCTCAACGCCGAGCTCGACTCGTTCGCCTACTCCGTGTCGCACGACCTGAAGTCCCCCCTGCGGGCCATCGACGGCTTCACGCAGTTGCTCACGGAGCAGCTGCACGACCGCCTGAAACCCGACGAACAACAATTGTTCCAGCGTGTGCTCGCCTCCACCCGGCGCATGGGCCAGCTGATCGCCGACCTGCTGGCCCTGGCGCGCATCAGCCAGAGCACGCTCAAACGCGAACTGGTGGACCTGAGCGACATGGCGCACTGCATCCTGGAGTTCGAGCGCAGCCGGCAGCCCCAACGCAGCATCAACTGGCACATCGAGCCCGAGCTCCACTGCCAGTGCGACGCCCGGCTGGTGCGCATCGCGCTGGAAAACCTGCTGGGCAACGCCGTCAAATATTCGCGCGACCAGGCCGACGCCCAGATCACCTTCGGCCGCCTGCCCGGCCACGGGCCGTCGGCGCCGGCCTTCTTCGTGAGCGACAACGGCACGGGCTTCAACATGGCCTACTCGGACAAGCTGTTCAAACCCTTCCAGCGCCTGCACATGCCCAGCGAGTTCGAGGGCGCCGGCATCGGCCTGGCCACGGTGCGCCGCATCGTGGAGCGCCACGGCGGCAGCATCAGCGGCGCGGCCGCGCCAGGCCAGGGCGCGGTGTTCCACTTCACGCTGGCGGCCGGCACCGGGCCGGTGGGCGCGCCCTTGCCGCCAGCCCCCTCCCCCACCGCGTAGCCACGGCCCCCTCATGGAAAACTCCACCTTGACCGACGATCCGCTGGCCCCGGGGCAGACGGGCGTGATCGAACACCATCAGGAGCAGGCGGTGCGCGCGCTGCTGCTGACCCTGTGCGTGGCCGCGCCCGCGATCGCGGCCGCCGTGTTCCTGCGCGACGGTGCCTCCCGCGTGGTCGTGGTGATCGCGCTGCTGTCCGTCGTTCTCTGGGCGCTGTGGCTGCCGTTTCGCCAAGGCCGGATACGGCTGGTGGCCCATGCGCTGATCGGCTTCATGCTGCTGGGCACCACGCTGGCCACGGCGCTCGACGGCAGCGTTCGCAGCAGCGCCGTGACCGCCATGGTGGCGACCGTGGTGCTGGCCGGCAGCTTCCTGCCGCGCCGCGGCATGATCGCCGTGGGCCTCTACTGCGCCATCGTGCTGGGCCTGTTCAACTGGCTGGAGCAGCGCGGCGTGTTCGTGCCCAGCGCCATGCGGATGGGCTGGGCGGTCTGGCTGGTGCAAACGTCCGTGATCGCCACCATTCTGGTGAGCGTGTTCTTCGGGCGCCACCGCCTGATGAAAGCCTACCGCCGCCTGTCGCACAGCCTGAACCAGACCCTGGAGGCCGAAGCCGATCTGCGCGCCAGCGAAGAGCGTTTCAGGGCCCTGTTCCGGGGCAACCCCGCCGCCTGCCTGGTGCAGTCCCTCAGCGACCGCCTGGTGGTCGACGTCAACGATGCCTATGCCGACATGAGCGGCTTCAGCCGGCAGGAAATGATCGGCCAGCACCCGCCCTTGCTCTGGGCCGAACCCGAACAGAGCGAGGTCTTCCGCGCGCAGCTCAAGGCCCATGGCCGTGTGCGCGGCATGCGGGCCCTCGGGCGGCGGCGCGACGCCAGCCTGTTCGAAGCCCTGCTGTACGCCGAGGTGCTGCACAACGGCCCCGAGCGCCTGCTCATCGTGATGGTGATCGACGTGAGCATGGAAGAGCGGGCGCGCCAGGCCCTGAAAAAATCGGAAGAGCGTTTCTCCAAGGCGTTCAACTTCAGCCCGCTGGGCATGACCATTACGCGGCTGTCCGACGGCCGCTACATCGAGGTCAACCCCGCCAGCGAACGTGTGCTGGGCTACAGCCAGGCCGATTGCGCGGGCAAGACCGCGCTGGAAGTCGGCATCTGGCTCAGCCCGGCCGACCGTGACGACTACACCCGGCGGCTGCGCCAGGACGGCCACCTGCTGGGCTACGAAACCCGCATGCGCAACAAGCAGGGCGAGGTGGTGGAGGTGCGGATGTGGGCCGAGTCCATCGAGCTCGATGGCGAACCCTGCGCACTGACCTTCACGATCAACGTGGCCGAAGAAGTGCGCCAGCGGGCTCTGCTCATGAACGTGGCCCAGGGCGTCTCCTCGGCCACCGGCGAAGCCTTCTTCCTCTCGCTGGCCGAGCGCCTGGCCCAGGCCGTCGGGGCCCATGGGGTGGTGATCGGCGAACTCAGCGCCGACCACAAGCGGCTCGATACCCTCGCCCTGCTGAACGACGGCGAGCTGCTGCCCCACCAGACACTGAGCCTGGAGCAGACCAGCTACGCGGGCATCCTGCGGCACCAGGACCTGCTGGTCGAAGACGCCAGCGCCCGCCCGCTGCGGCAAAGCACCCCGCCCTTCGACCCGGACCGGGTCCAGACCCTGGCCGGCGTGGTGCTGCGCGACCCGGACGGCACCGCCATCGGCCTGCTGGCGGCCACCTGGGTCCACCCGCAGGAGCCAGGCGCCGACACGCGGGCCATGCTCACCATCTTTGCCAGCCGCTGCAACGCCGAGCTGGTGCGGCTGCGGCGCGACCGCGAAATCCGCAAACTGCAGGACACGCTGGAGCAGCGCGTGGCGGCCCGCACCGAACAGCTGCAGTACCTCAACCGCGAGCTCGACGCCTTCGCCTACACCGTCTCGCACGACCTGAAGTCCCCGCTGCGCGCCATCGACGGCTTCATGCACATCCTGCAGGAGCGGATGGCCGGCCGCCTGACCCCCGAAGACGAAGACCTGCTGCAACACGTGGCGGGATCGGTGGCGCGCATGAACCGGCTGATCACCGATCTGCTGGCGCTGGCCCGGGTCAGCCAGGGCACCCTGCAGCGCACCGCCGTCAACCTGAGCGCACTGGCGCAGGACGTGCTGCGCCAGGAGTGCCACCGCGACTCGGGGCGCGAAGTGGAAGTGGTGATCGCCCCGGGCATGGTGGCCGACTGCGACCCCCGCATGGCGCAGATCGTGCTGGAAAACCTGCTCGGCAACGCCTGGAAATACACCCGCCAGCAGCCCCGGCCGCGCATCGAGCTGTCACAACAGCCCGACACCCCACCCGGCGAAGCCCCCGTGTTTTGCGTGCGCGACAACGGCGCCGGGTTCGAGATGTCGCGCTCCGAGCGCCTGTTCCAGCCCTTCACCCGGCTGCACTCGCCCCGCGAGTTCGAAGGCAGCGGCATCGGCCTGGCCACCGTGCGCCGCATCATCGAGCGCCACGGCGGCCACATCCGCGGCGAAGGCACGGTGGGCCGGGGCGCGTGCTTCTGGTTTTCCTTCGGTCGCCAGGCGGTGGACTGAGAGGCAGGTGTTTCTAATGGCCGTGCGCCAAGCCACTGACCAGCATCACCAGCCCGATGCCTGCGAGCAGCCAGGCCACCTGAGCCGCCGTTTCCCGCAGGCCCAGGCGCTTCTGCAGCTGCGGGATCAGGTCGGCCAGCGCCACGTAGATGAAGCTGCTGGACGCCACCACCAGGAAATACGGCAGGAAGTCTTCCAGCCGCGACAGCAGGAAATACCCCACCAGCCCGCCCAGCGCCGTGACCGTGCCCGCCAGCGACACCTTCACCAGCGCCGCGCGCTGCGTGCCCGACGTCAGCCTCAGCACCACCAGATCGCCAATGTGGTGCGGCACCTCGTGGGCCAGCACCGCCAGCGCCGTGACCACGCCCAGCCGCATGTCGGCCATGAAGGCCGACGCGATCAGGATGCCGTCGCCCAGCGCGTGCACGCTGTCGCCCGCGAGCACCGCCCAGCCGCCCGAGCGCTGTGAATCGTGCGGGTGGCCCGCGTGCGCCGCCACCGCGTGGCCGTGATCGTGATCGTGGTGGTGGTCGTGCCCATGATCGAGACCCTGGTCATGGTGGTGCTCATGGCCGTGGTGCCAGAGCTCGGCCTTGTCGAGCAAGAAAAAGAACACCAGGCCCGCCAGCAGCGTGGCAAACAGCTCCTGGGCGCTGGCCTGGCTCTCGAACGCCTCGGGCAGCAGGTGCATGAACGCCGTGGCCATGAGCGCGCCAGCGGCCAGACTGAGCATGTGCTGGGTGTAGCGCGCCAGCATGGAAAAGCCCAGAAAGGCCGCCAGCCAGACACTGCCCACACCCGCGGCCACGGTTCCGATCAGGATCGCTATCAGGATCATCTTGTTCTGCTCAGCTCACAAAAACGGTGCGCCGCGCGAGCCTGCGGGGCGCACCCATAGAAAAAGGGCCGCTGGTCAGCGGCCCTCGTCATCTTCTCACGCCGGGTTTCAGGCCACGCCGTGCTGTTTGAACCAGGCCGTGGCACGCTTCCAGCCGTCTTCGGCCGGCTCCTTGCGGAAACTCGGCCGGTAGTCGGCGTGAAAGGCGTGGGGCGCGTCCGGGTACACCACAAAAGTCGAGGCCTTGGCCGCCGCGTTCCCCGCTGCCAGGGCGGCCTTCATCTTATCAATCGTGTCAAGGGGAATGCCCGTGTCGGCCCCGCCGTACAGCCCCAGCACCGGGCCGTGCAGCCCGGCGGCCACGTCCACCGGGTGCTTCGGGCTCAGCTCGCTGGCCTGCCCCACCAGCCGGCCGTACCAGGCCACACCGGCCTTGACCGCCGGGTTGTGCGCCGCATAGAGCCAGACATGGCGCCCGCCCCAGCAGAAGCCGGTGACACCCAGCCTGCTGGTGTCGCCACCGTTGGCACCGGCCCATTTCACCGCTGCGTCCAAGTCGCCCATCACCTGCGCGTCGGGCACCTTGGACACCACCTCGGCGATCAGCTTGTTGATCTCGCCGTAGCTCTGCGCGTCACCCTGGCGCACGAAGAGCTCGGGCGCGATCGCCAGATACCCGGCCTGGGCAAAGCGCCGCGCCGTGTCGGCGATGTACTCGTGCACACCAAAAATCTCGGACAGCACCAGCACCACCGGCAAGCCCGTCTTGCCCGCAGGCGCGGCCCGGTAGGCCGGCATCTTGAAGCCGTTCACATCGATCGTCACCTCACCCGCCGTCAGGCCGTCGGTGGGCGTTTTCACCGCCGTCTGCGCCATGATGGGCATGGCCGCAGCGGCATAACCCACGCCCAGCGCCGCCTTGAGCGCGGTGCGGCGCGTGGCGCCAAGTTCAGTGGACTGGCCCGGCAGCAAGGCCTGGAGGTCCTGGGTCTGGTTGTCGTTGAGCATCGCGCGTCTCCTTGGGTTGTTGGGGGAATGGGTCGGAGTCTGACATTGCGTCAAAGTTCGCGCGCCGTTGGGGTCTTGCAAGTCGGTACGCTTTGCCAAGTTGATAAACCTAATTTCTGAGCTGCCTGTGCGGCAGTGAACGAGAGGGGAGCCGCTGCGACGGCAGCGGGGAGAGTTTCTGAGCTGCCTGTGCGGCAATGAACATGTGCTCGCTCAACTTGGCGTGTTCTTCTTTTTTCGGAGCTGCCTGTGCGGCAGTGAACGGCGTCTTGGAGGCCTCCAGTTCAGCTTGAGCTTTCTGAGCTGCCTGTGCGGCAGTGAACCCCGACTTCGGCCTCATCAGCACGCGCTCCATTTTCTGAGCTGCCTGTGCGGCAGTGAACCTGGCGCGCTGCGCCAGCTCTTCCCAACTGCCTTTCTGAGCTGCCTGTGCGGCAGTGAACCCGTTGGTCAGCGTGCCGCGCCCCGCTGTGTTTTTCTGAGCTGCCAGTGCGGCAGTGAACAAATGAAGACATCCATGATCCTCGGCACCATCTTTCTGAGCTGCCTGTGCGGCAGTGAACCCCCGGCCACCTCAAGGACACCTATGAAAAATTTTCTGAGCTGCCTGTGCGGCAGTGAACTTTGGTCTACGGCGGGCATGTCAGTCCTTCCATTTCTGAGCTGCCTGTGCGGCAGTGAACGAGGTGTGGCAGGGCGAGCTGGAGGCGGCGACTTTCTGAGCTGCCTGTGCGGCAGTGAACATGGCGAGGTGCTGTACGACAGCGCTCGCCAGTTTCTGAGCTGCCTGTGCGGCAGTGAACTCCAAGCCTGCCGGTCAAGCTGGAGTTCCTGGATTTCTAAGCTGCCTGTGCGGCAGTGAACCGGTGGTGGGTTGAGGGTGGTGGTGAGGGCTTTTTCTGAGCTGCCTGTGCGGCAGTGAACGCGTGCTCCATGCCCAGGGTGCCCAGCGTCTGTTTCTGAGCTGCCTGTGCGGCAGTGAACGCCACCTGGCCGCTGGCGCGCGCGCCCCTGCATTTCTGAGCTGCCTGTGCGGCAGTGAACGTCGCGGAGCGCACCCTGGTCCGGGGCGATCTTTTCTGAGCTGCCTGTGCGGCAGTGAACTGCATCACCGCAGTGACCACCGGAGCCGCCACTTTCTGAGCTGCCTGTGCGGCAGTGAACGCCGCCCGATCCTGATCTTGGACGCCGAGCCTTTTCTGAGCTGCCTGTGCGGCAGTGAACGCCGAACACCACGCGCTAACGGCTGTCCCGAATTTCTGAGCTGCCTGTGCGGCAGTGAACATCGTCATCGGCCGGGATGCACATGTATTCCTTTTCTGAGCTGCCTGTGCGGCAGTGAACGATGGGCCCGCGCCGGCGTCGCTTGCCTAGTTTTTCTGAGCTGCCTGTGCGGCAGTGAACGCAGCGTGATCAGCGGTGCCTCATCCCAGCCTTTTCTGAGCTGCCTGTGCGGCAGTGAACCCGCTGGTCCGAAGTGGGCCCGACTTCTGTGTTTTCTGAGCTGCCTGTGCGGCAGTGAACTACGACGATGAGCTGGTCTGGCTGCAGGTGATTTTCTGAGCTGCCTGTGCGGCAGTGAACGCGGCAGGCGAAGCGCCACGAGCGCGCCACGGGTTTCTGAGCTGCCTGTGCGGCAGTGAACCCTTCCTGCGCACCCAATTCACCGATCTTCCATTTCTGAGCTGCCTGTGCGGCAGTGAACGCCGCGCTCATGACCGAGCTGCGCGACATCGTTTTCTGAGCTGCCTGTGCGGCAGTGAACGTGGGCTACAAGGTCGAGAACCTGCGCGCATGTTTCTGAGCTGCCTGTGCGGCAGTGAACGACAGCCATGCCCTGGCCGTTCTCGTTGATCATTTCTGAGCTGCCTGTGCGGCAGTGAACGTTATCACTGCCCACGTTGGGGGCAGTGAGCTTTTCTGAGCTGCCTGTGCGGCAGTGAACTCGAACCGGGGGCGGTACACCACCCGGGTCTTTTTCTGAGCTGCCTGTGCGGCAGTGAACGCGGCAGTGAACCGCACTTCACGCGCGACGGAGCTTTGTTCCGTTTTCTGAGCTGCCTGTGCGGCAGTGAACACGGTGCGTTCAAAGCGCAGCTGTTGGGTCAATTTCTGAGCTGCCTGTGCGGCAGTGAACGCGCCGCGCGCGTCGTGTGCGGCGTTGCGCCATTTCTGAGCTGCCTGTGCGACAGTGAACTTTTTTTTGGCGTCATTATTGACATCACAACTTTTCTGAGCTGCCTGTGCGGCAGTGAACGTACCAGAAGGCGGCGGCGCGGCCACCGGTGTTTTCTGAGCTGCCTGTGCGGCAGTGAACCTGCTGGCAGTCGGCGAGCTGGATACGGAGGCTTTCTGAGCTGCCTGTGCGGCAGTGAACGCCAGACACGTGATCGTCGGTGCTCGGGTCCGTTTCTGAGCTGCCTGTGCGGCAGTGAACGGCGTTGTGAAAAAAACCTACGCGCTGCGCTTTTTCTGAGCTGCCTGTGCGGCAGTGAACATTTCGAGCACGCCGTCGAGGTCGAGGGCGTATTTCTGAGCTGCCTGTGCGGCAGTGAACTGGCTCTCGCTGGCGTTGGTGTGCAGCTCGATTTTCTGAGCTGCCTGTGCGGCAGTGAACGAGCTGCTCGCCAACTTGCGAAGCACTCATGCTTTCTGAGCTGCCTGTGCGGCAGTGAACCGAGTCGGCCACCTTGCGCGCGCTGAGCACACTTTCTGAGCTGCCTGTGCGGCAGTGAACTCGGGCAGCGACATGGTCAAGGGTTTCGTCATTTTCTGAGCTGCCTGTGCGGCAGTGAACTCAAGGACGAATGCAGTTCGTGTGATGGCCGTTTTCTGAGCTGCCTGTGCGGCAGTGAACGCCGGCATCCTGTGGTTCCGTGAAATCCGCCATTTCTGAGCTGCCTGTGCGGCAGTGAACATGGTCTACGGCCTGCACCGACTGGTCTGATATTTCTGAGCTGCCTGTGCGGCAGTGAACTCAGCATCCCAACCCCAAAGGGCGACATCACATTTCTGAGCTGCCTGTGCGGCAGTGAACCCGCTGTTCGTACGTTCGGTGCACGGTTCTTCATTTCTGAGCTGCCTGTGCGGCAGTGAACGCGAGTTCTTGTGTGAAACAAGCACATCGGCATTTCTGAGCTGCCTGTGCGGCAGTGAACCGCCTCACCAGAGCCGCGCCTGCCGCACGGACTTTCTGAGCTGCCTGTGCGGCAGTGAACGGCCATATCGCGCGGCTGGAGCGGCCCACGCTTTTCTGAGCTGCCTGTGCGGCAGTGAACTCCTGGGCGCTTCCGGTCTGGACGTATTTGTTTTTCTGAGCTGCCTGTGCGGCAGTGAACACGCTGCCCACGGCCTCGCACAGCATGGCGTATTTCTGAGCTGCCTGTGCGGCAGTGAACATGTGGTTCAGCGTGGCGAGCTGGCCCACGAATTTCTGAGCTGCCTGTGCGGCAGTGAACTCGCCGGCCGCTGGTCGTGATCTGCTCTTTGATTTCTGAGCTGCCTGTGCGGCAGTGAACAGCCGCCCAGAGCTGAGACGGGCGATCTTGGATTTCTGAGCTGCCTGTGCGGCAGTGAACCTGCACGATTCCGAGTGCGCGGACACGATCAATTTCTGAGCTGCCTGTGCGGCAGTGAACAGCGCAGGCAGAGCAGCCCTGGAACAACGACATTTCTGAGCTGCCTGTGCGGCAGTGAACGCCGCCGCGGCCGTGGTGAAGATTCACAAGGTTTTCTGAGCTGCCTGTGCGGCAGTGAACGGGTTGCTGACCGGGGTGGGCACGGTGCTGACTTTCTGAGCTGCCTGTGCGGCAGTGAACGTCGCCCGACAGGCCGGTCACGTTGCCCCACATTTCTGAGCTGCCTGTGCGGCAGTGAACGTCTTGTGCCAGCCGACGTCGTTGTCGAGCTTTTTCTGAGCTGCCTGTGCGGCAGTGAACACCATGTCGCCGTCGGTGGTGGTGACTTGCATTTTCTGAGCTGCCTGTGCGGCAGTGAACGAGCGCGTGCGGCCGAAGAAGGCATTGCCGAATTTCTGAGCTGCCTGTGCGGCAGTGAACGCGCTCGCGCGCTCGGTGGCCGGCTTCGGCCATTTCTGAGCTGCCTGTGCGGCAGTGAACAGTCAACCAGCACCAACGGCCCCAGCCACGCATTTCTGAGCTGCCTGTGCGGCAGTGAACTTGCCGTAGGGACCGGTGCCGTTGAGCACCATTTTCTGAGCTGCCTGTGCGGCAGTGAACGCCACTCTGGAACCCACTGGCGACGTCGACCATTTCTGAGCTGCCTGTGCGGCAGTGAACGAGTGCAATGGCCGAGACGTTGCGACCGAACATTTCTGAGCTGCCTGTGCGGCAGTGAACTCAATGCGCTGATCCTGGCGCACAAGGTGGGCTTTCTGAGCTGCCTGTGCGGCAGTGAACATGTAGTAGGTGCCGCGGTTGTAGCCGAGGATTTTCTGAGCTGCCTGTGCGGCAGTGAACGTCGACATCAAACAATGTCCGCAGTGCTTCACTTTCTGAGCTGCCTGTGCGGCAGTGAACCTGGCGGCTTCGGCGGCCTGGTTCCACATATATTTCTGAGCTGCCTGTGCGGCAGTGAACCTCATGACCCACGTGGGCGACTGGTGCGAGCTTTTCTGAGCTGCCTGTGCGGCAGTGAACAATCTTAGCTTTCGAGCCATTCGACTGCGGTTTTTCTGAGCTGCCTGTGCGGCAGTGAACCTCGTGTAGTCGCCGCGCGTCGGCCAGGATTCTTTCTGAGCTGCCTGTGCGGCAGTGAACGATGCCAGGACATACGATGGGCCTTGGCCGGTTTTCTGAGCTGCCTGTGCGGCAGTGAACAACTGCAGAGCGTGCTCTTCGGCGCGCAGGTCTTTCTGAGCTGCCTGTGCGGCAGTGAACCTCGTCGGGTCGGTGCTTAGAAAACTTCCGTATTTCTGAGCTGCCTGTGCGGCAGTGAACGATTCCGCGGCGATCGCCTTTGCCAAGAGCCATTTCTGAGCTGCCTGTGCGGCAGTGAACGATTCCGCGGCGATCGCCTTTGCCAAGAGCCATTTCTGAGCTGCCTGTGCGGCAGTGAACGCATTGCGCGCCCGCATCCAGGACCTGCGCAATTTCTGAGCTGCCTGTGCGGCAGTGAACGCTTGCGGCGCTGCGGGCCGCTTTTGCTGGTCTTTCTGAGCTGCCTGTGCGGCAGTGAACATCTGCCGGCTTTTGCCACCAAACACTTAAATTTCTGAGCTGCCTGTGCGGCAGTGAACGACAGCCAGGGGGTCGAGTCGGACATGCACAATTTCTGAGCTGCCTGTGCGGCAGTGAACTGCTTGACCAGACCGTACAGGGTGTTGTCAGTTTTCTGAGCTGCCTGTGCGGCAGTGAACGACTGCGTGCCGGCGGGCGTCGATGCGGTGACTTTCTGAGCTGCCTGTGCGGCAGTGAACCGGGGATGTCTTCTTTGGTGAGCGTGCCTTGCTTTTCTGAGCTGCCTGTGCGGCAGTGAACCCCTGCGCGGCGCCGTCGCCGACGGCACCATCTTTCTGAGCTGCCTGTGCGGCAGTGAACATCGGCGAGCTGGGCCTCGACGGCTTCGATGCTTTCTGAGCTGCCTGTGCGGCAGTGAACTCTTTTGTAAACGCGGAGTAGCCTTCTTGCGTTTTCTGAGCTGCCTGTGCGGCAGTGAACGACTTGTCGGCCTGGCTGGGCGGGCGGCGCGATTTCTGAGCTGCCTGTGCGGCAGTGAACGGGTTCACCCATTTTCTGGGCTCGCTTCGGCGTTTCTGAGCTGCCTGTGCGGCAGTGAACGAATTTGAGGTGTCCAGCAAGTATCTCGAAAATTTCTGAGCTGCCTGTGCGGCAGTGAACGAAGCGGCACGGACTGGAGAACCGAAATGAGTTTTCTGAGCTGCCTGTGCGGCAGTGAACGAGTGGCCGGCCGAGTTCGAGATTGGCCTGATTTTCTGAGCTGCCTGTGCGGCAGTGAACACCATGGCTTCCCAGAACTGGGTGGTGCACGCTTTCTGAGCTGCCTGTGCGGCAGTGAACAACGCGAGCGAGAGCCACGCAGCGCGCGGCGTTTTCTGAGCTGCCTGTGCGGCAGTGAACATCGAGGCCGGCAGCGTGAAAGTGCTTCCGTCTTTTCTGAGCTGCCTGTGCGGCAGTGAACGTGGCCCTGGCCGCGGGCGTGCCCATCTCGCATTTCTGAGCTGCCTGTGCGGCAGTGAACATGTTTCCATTGCAATGGATGGCGGCGCATCTTTTCTGAGCTGCCTGTGCGGCAGTGAACACGGCCAGGCTGCGCTGCCACGCGCGCTCGTTTTTCTGAGCTGCCTGTGCGGCAGTGAACGCATCCACAAAAAACGTGTCCCCAACCTCCATTTTCTGAGCTGCCTGTGCGGCAGTGAACTTCTACTCGGCCGTCAATGCCGACGTGCCGGAATTTCTGAGCTGCCTGTGCGGCAGTGAACGCCCTGCAGGTGCTTCACGTGCTGGCCGGCCTTTTCTGAGCTGCCTGTGCGGCAGTGAACAAGGGGGTGTCTGGCGCGGTGACGAAGGTGAATTTCTGAGCTGCCTGTGCGGCAGTGAACAGCATCGAGCAGGTGAAGAAGATCGCCGACCTTTTCTGAGCTGCCTGTGCGGCAGTGAACTGCATACGAAGACCCGGAAATTACTGCCGTTAATTTCTGAGCTGCCTGTGCGGCAGTGAACGCAGAGTTTTTGGCCGGGTCGTAGCGCTCGATTTTCTGAGCTGCCTGTGCGGCAGTGAACTGACGCGCGAGGCATCGCTGGTCATGGCCCGATTTCTGAGCTGCCTGTGCGGCAGTGAACGCGGTAACCGCTTCGTTCACATGACGCTGGACTTTCTGAGCTGCCTGTGCGGCAGTGAACTATCCCAATACCCTGTTAACCCGTTGAATTCATAATGAAACTTCTTCAGATCAACCAAATGCCCCTTTTTCGGCCCACGAGTGCAAGCGCTTGAAAATCAAGCACTTATGCCGCGTGTCGAAAAAAGGGTCAGAAGCAAGGGATCGTGGCCGTTGAGCTCAAGCCAAAGGTATTGAACGTCCCGGTTGAACGACTCTGCTGGGGTGCGCCCAACCGCAGATAGAGACGAAAGTTCTGGCCAGTGCTGCCACTCGCCAATTGAACAAACGGTAGATCAAGCCGCTCCTCCGCCGAGTCCGGAACACGTTGCACGGCTTCCACTTCGCTAAACCCGTGCCGGCGCATCTGACGTCGCCGAAGCCGCGCAGGACTGCTTTTCGCTTGCACGCGGCGCAGCGTCCTCTGGACAGCGTCCGCAGGAACAACCGCGACCGCGTCCACCTTGATGTGGTCTCGCATGCCGCGCAACCAGTCTTGTGTCATCAACGCCTCCAGGTCAGGCGCAGAACCAATGAGACGAAGGCATGTACCCAATCGCGGCGGGGATTCCGAGTACCCCGGGAAACTCACGGCGACACCATTTGCAGCCGACTGCACAAGCGCTCGATGCAATTTGGCGTACAACGCCGCCAGTAGCTGGTGTGGCGCAAACTCGGGGTCCGGCAACAGATGTATGTCTAGGTAGTGATCCATTCGATCAGTCCTTCCCGGCATCGCCAAAGACGCCGCCACGAATCAGCGTAGCTATGACAAAGTGCTGTTGCTCCAGCGCCGGAACCTTGTCTTTCAGCAGCCAGCCATCCAGCAGGTTGTAAAAGTCCTGCTTGTCGTCGGACGGCTTGCGGAAGGCCTTGCCTAGTGTGGTAACCGAGCCGTAGGGTTCCACGGCGATAGGCCCCAGGCCCAGCTCGCCAGCATTTGGGTACCAAGTGTCGATAGTGCGCAATGCGTTGCCCAGCTTCTGCGAGTGAATGCCAGCGACGTCCTGCACCTCGTACAGCGTTTTGCTCTTCTTGCTGGTCCCCTTGTCCAGAATCAATTCCTGCGAGGGATACACCTCCTGCGCCGCGCCCAGCCGGGCAAAAGCCGTCACCTGCAACAGCACGTGGCTCGTACCGGCCAGCCCTTGGGTGATGAGCTCAGCCAGTGCCTGCAAGTCCTTGGCGCTTGATTCCGGTGCTGTGAAATCACGCAGAGACAGTTGCAATCCGTCAAAGGACCACGTGGTTGCAGCCTGGCCCTGCACCAGATGCTGAACGCGCACCTCCACCTGCTCGGCACCCACGCGGTTGCGCCACAGGAAGCGCGCATTGGCCAGGTTGTGTGCGTAGCGTTTACCCAGTTCGCCGAAACCTTGTCCATCGGCGTAACCCTTGACGGTGCTGAGCAGTTTGGCCTGGTAGTCAGCGTTGTTGCAGGCCGACGGCTTGCCTGTGCCGCCCAGCACGCGCAGCGTGAAGCTCACCTTCAATGTGTCGGCGTCGGCAGGCAAGGCCGCCACGTCCACTGTTTGCAGGTTGGGGTTCTCGATGGCTGCGTCGAGTTTGGCTGGGTCTTGGTCCTTGGTCTTGAGGCGGTTGGAGATGGTGCCGCGCACCGATTTCTCGCGCAGTGTCACCGGCGCCCAGCCGGCGGTACCGTCGCGCGCATCCCAATTGCCGGCGAAGAACTGCGCATCGGAGGGGTCCAGCTTGCGCTCGAAAGCGAGGACGGAAGCGGTCTTGAGGGTGTTGTCTTTGGTAGCCATGAAATCTCTCCTTGAATATTCAGTGTTGGATGCTGTCGGCCAGTTCGGTCGATTCAGCATGGGGGATGGGTTGGAAGGCATTGACGCAGCGGTACAGGCCCTGCTCGCTGTGTTGATCTGGGTGGTGATCGTTGTCCGGCGCCCAGACCAGATCACTCAACCGTTTGAGCCGATGCGGGCTGATCCACTGTCCGATGGACCACACGGTTTCGACGAAGCGAAAGGGCGTTTGCACGTCTCGCGAGCCGCTCACCGCGCCCGGAGCATGCAACTTGGACAGCGCAGCAAAGCCCACCGGGATCGGTACAGTCCAGCCCGGACGCGGGTCATTCACCCATTCGACGGTGGGCGGTTGATCGCTTCCGGCTTTGGCGGGTGTCTCGACAGCGCGGGCGTTCCAACGCGACAGGTCCAGCCATGCATCCAGCACGCTGGCCTCCGGCTGATCGGCTCGCAGTTCGGCCAGTCGCGTCTGCAACAAGTCGTCCCGAGAAACCAGGGCGAAGCCTGGGAGCCAGCGGCGGGCCAGACGTCGAAACCAGAATCGATGAGCCTTGCGTTGCTCGTCGGATGCATCGTCTTGCCACCCATCGGGCACCAGCTCCAAAACGGGTCGACCTAGGCGCCGTTGCGCACTGGGCAAGGCTGGCATCACGCTCCCGCCTGCCAAGCGCATGCCGGCCAACTCGTTGGCCGCACGTGCAGCAAGTGCTGCTCGCTCGGCGTCACCTCGTTGCCCGTCCGTCAGGCGCACATCGAACACCAGCGTCACATCCAGATGCACGCGCCCCTCTTCCACAATGCCGGCCGTACTGCCGTCGTGCAGCACCGGGTTGCGTGTGAGGTGGAAGGCACGGGTGTAGCCCTGCGTCGTTACCTGTGCCTCAAAGCCATGGCACACCACACCCACGCCGTACAAGGCCATGCCCGCATCACGGCCCAGCCGGCGCTCCAGTGCAGTCATCAGCCCTGTGAAGGCCGTGATGGCCGGGAAGCCCCAGGTCATTGGACTGGAGATGGCGTTGGCGTTCTGCACACGGATGCGGGGCAGCACCAAAACCGCGCGATGCTCGGGGGGTTGCGCGTCATTGCTCATACACGCCCTCCCGTTCCGCTTCCTTGAACAGCTCGCGCGCTTGCTTGCGCCAGTACAGGTACTCCGCATCACCCATGGGCAACGGCTCACGCAACTGGCCGTTGAGCCAATTGGCAAAGTCGCTGGCCATGCGATCCATCATGTCGGTCGTGTCGATATCCGTACCTTGTGGGTCCAGCCAGGCGATCTGATGGGAAGGCAAGTCGCAGCGCTCATCCGCACTCCAGCCGGGCAGCAGCGTTTGCACCTCAGCGGTGTATTGCATCAACTCGTCCAGCAGCAACTCCACCAGCTCGTCCCGCCGCTCACGCGTTTCCTTGTTGCGTGCTGGATCGCTCTCCAGATAGCGCCGCAGGTGCGCCGCCATCGCGCGAACCTCTTTGCGCCAGCGGAACACCTCGAACAGCGACGCAACGTTCAACACCGGTTTGACGTCAGCCGATTGCCAGACCGGTGGCAGCGAGGCCAGCAAGCAGTTGTCCCCCCGGCGCTCGCTGTTGAGCTGGCTGATGTTCTGTGGCTTGGTGCCGCCCAGTTTCTGAACGGCAAGGTTCGGATACTCGCGCACGGGTCGCTCGTGCCACTCACCTGCCTTGCGGGCTTCCCGCGCCGCCTTGGCGGCCTCGCCAAAGCGGTCTTCCTGCAAGGCTTGGTAGACACGATGCACCAGCGAGGTCGGGTACAGCGGCGCCAGCAGGTGGTAGCTGGCGTCGTCGTGCGGGTCGTTGCCAACGGGCCAGTAAATCTGCTTGGCTTGTGTGTGCGAGCTGAACTTGCCTCGGGGTTCTGCCAAGCCCGCAAATGCGGCCATCCAGGAACGGGCAATGGTTGGATCCGGGTTCAACGCCGTACCCAAGTCGTCATCCGCCTCTGTGCACAGGTTCAGCAACGTACGGCCGCTGTGCTCCAGTTTCAGGAACTTGTAGACGTCCAGTGCAGCTGCGTTGCCCACCACATCGGCCTCAAACACCAGGCCAAGGGCGTGGCTGCCCAGCCCCTTGATGGGCGCCAATGAGCGTGGCTCGCGATACAAGCTACTCCCCTTTGCATCTGGGTGTATTGCCTTGAGCGAATGCGTGACAGCTTGAATCTGTCCAACACGCATAGCGGCAGCCTCAAGCCAAGTGCTGGGAAGGAATTGGTTCTGCAGCTTGATGCGCTTCTCGTGACGCGCCGTTTCGTTGTCGAGCTTCTTATCTTTCTCGACTTCTTCCAGCTTGATTTGCAATCGCTGGTGAAGAAAGTCAGCGATAACCGTCCGGATGGCGGCAGATCGTGAAGGATCTTGCGGTGACATTCAGTACTCCCTGAAAGTTGGTTGAAAAAAATGGGCAATCCGCGTATGTGGTCGATTCACCTCCTTTGAGAAAAGCCCAATGTCGGGTGGTACCGCCACCCGTTGTCGTTGGGCCGAACGGTCGCCACACCGAACCGCTCCGCGCACTGAGTCAGCGACAAGTCCAAAGCTGTGGCCAGCTCCGCCAGTGTGGCCATGTAATCAGTTACTCCCCAAGGCTGAAGACGATCACCGGTCACGAGAGCGTCGGAGACATGCTGGCACTGCGACCGGTTGATCTCGGCATACACGCTTTGCCCTCTGCGAGCGCCTTCCAGAACTTGGTGCAGCAATGGCTTTTCGCCGTCTTCATCCGGAAGCAGAACCAAGGTGATGTCCAACGGCAGTGACTCCTTGCGGAAGGGCTGGGCCCTTTGCAGTACCGCCGAAAGCAACGCATCTTGAGGCGCTTGTTGCCACCAGGTGCTGGCGTTCAGTCTTGGGCCCGCTGTCTCGCTGGCGGCCGCCGCACGGGCTCGGCTGCCCACGGCAGCAGGCGCCACTGCAGCGCGTAGCGGCAGCATCTCACTGCGCATGCGGGCGTGCTCCAGGTCCACTAGCCGTTCAGTAGGCCTCAGCGCAGGCGGTGCGGGCGACACGATGCGGGGCCTGGCATCAATGACGGCCAGCTCTTCGGCGTTCATCAAGCGCTCCAAGTCGTGCGACGACAAACGAAATGGGCCGTCGTCCACCTCAAACCCTGGCTGACAAAACGCGGCTTTTCCGGGCACGCGAAAGTGCCTCAGGTTGTGGCTGAACACCAGAATGTTGGGCGACTCCACCCGCCCAGGGCGGTGACGCCGCACGCGGCCGGCGAGCTGGATGAGCGAGCGCATGGACGAGGGCTCCACCACGGCCCAGTCGTAGTCGTGATCGCGGCCCACCTCGGTCACCGGCGACCCGAGCACGACGAACAGGTGGTCCATCTCGGTTGAGGCATCCAACCGTTGCCGGATGTCGGGCAGCGAGAACACCGCGTCGCGATCATGGCGCTGCAGCGTCTGGTCCAACTGCTGCTCGATGGCTGAGCGCACCAGCAGCGGATGGCGCGAGTGATAGACGCACAAGTGCACCCGCACCGCGTCGGGCAGTTGCTGCTGAAAGAGTGCCAGCGCCACCTCGAACAGCGGCTCAATGTTTGCCATGCGCACCAACCCGAAGCTGACGCGTTTGTGGCTGACCGGATCGATGCTGTGGTGGGTTCGGTGCAAACGCAGCGCGGCCGTCAGCACCTGCGGTGCAAAGGCCTTGGCCATTGCAGGCAGATCGTTTTTGCGCAGGCCTTGCATGCCCTGCAACGGCAGCAATTCCGCGCGGCGCCGGGGCTCTGCGGCCAGGCGGCCCAGTTCGCCATGGCGCCGCTGGGCGAACTGGGCATGGGCTTGTTCAAAGCCAAGCCCGTCGGGGCAATCCATTGCCTGTTGATGGAACTCATCCACCCACGCACAGCACACAGCTGGCGCTGTGTCGGCGCCACCCGGACGTGCACCACAATTGGCGTTGTAGTGCTGACGTCCGTTGCGGTAGGCCTCGAACAAGCCCTGCACCAGCGCGGGCGGCAGGGTGGCAGAAGACAGCAGCACCCGCGCACCAAGCAAGCCAGCCCAATGAACCAGTCGGGTTAGCGCGGGCATGTCGGCGAGGTCGAAATCGTCAGGCTCGTCCAGCACCAGGTCCCCGCTGAGCAGGCGCAGCATCGGCGCAATCTGCCGCCCACCGCGCTGGCATTCCGTGGCAGGGGTCAGGTGATCAATGGTGCAGACCAGCAAGGGTGCGACCAGCAGCTTTCGAACGTCGGGGTCAGCCACGGCGCGGCGCAGCAGCGGGTTCCCCTCAATGTCGCCGTCGTACCTGACGTGCGTGTCTTCCTCGATCAGCTTCTGGCTGGAAGCCGAACCGGTGGCCTCCGCCTGTTGCTCGTGGTACTCGAACAGTGCCCGACTGGCAGAGCCACCCACACGGACAGCAAGGTCGTCGTCACCCAGCCCCAGCATGGCGCGAAACGCGTTGCCGGTTTGCAGCGTCAGCGTGCGCAGGCCCATGGCGAAGGCGCAGCGCATGCCGGTGGCGGGATCGGCCAGCGCATACATGATGCGAGCGTTGGCCAAGGTCTTGCCGCAACCCGTGGAAGCCATGTTGACGATGAAAGCGCCTTGCTGCAGCGAACGTTCGCGCAGGCCCGCGGCTACTTCGGCCGACTTGTCTTGCCAGCGGAAACGGTCCTGGATGGCCCGCTGTTTGAGCTTTTTGTGTGCGCCCAGGCGCGGCAGGTGCTGAAAAAAACGCGGCAGAAACCGCGCGATTTCAGCACCGTGCTGTGCCACGCCCAGCAGGTGCTCATCCAGCAACTGATTGGGTAAACCGTCTTTGCGGCAGGTATTGGCCAGCAAGGTGTTGCTGGGCTTGATCTTCACCCGCTCAGCCAGATCCGCCGGTGAACTTTCCAGGCTGGAGTAATGGTGATCCGCGAGCATCAGACTCAAGCGACTCAAATGCATGACGAACGGATTGTTCAGGACAGACGAGTGACTTCCGCCGGGCGTCGCGGCGAAGGTGGCAAGGCGCCTCGACATGCGGCTGGCACGTTGGCGCCAAGCCTCGTTGGCAATGGGCAGGCCGTTTGGAAAGTGCCAGTACGACCGCAGCGCTTCGCTGTCTGCATCTTCAAACGCTCGTTCGTTCCACGCGGGTTGAACCTGGGTCAACAAGCCGCGCAGCGATGACATTTGGAACACCGCACCGGGAGGCAGCTCCGGCAGGCGGTGGTGGGTCACCACGAGCCATGCCAGTGCTTGGGCCAGCGGCGCACGGCTCAGGGTCTTGAATGGCGAGTCGAACTGACCGTCCAGCCCGTCTTTGCGCAATCGGCTCGTCCAGCGGGCATCGTCTTCAGGAGTGGGCGCTGCCAGCCGTGCCAACCAAGTGGCGTCGTCATCGTCTCCGACGAATGCCTCAAACAACCGCAGCGACACCCATTCATGCCGAATGAGGTTTCGCCCCATCAAGGCGCCCTGGAGTCTTGATTGAAAGGCTTCTATGGCCTTGCCCAGGTCGTGCAGCAAGCCCGCCAAATCCACCAACAGTCGAATCAGCTCACCGCTATGCCAGTCGTTCTCATCTTCCCGCCGCAAGACATTTTTCTGCGTGGTATTGGTCGGCACGGCACCTTGAGCATTGAAGCGTCGCCGGTCGCCCACCACCCAGACCAGTTCCGTGTGATCGATTCCCCGAATCCAGTGGCAAGCCACCGCCGTGTTCTTGCGCGCAGTCTTGCGCAACAGGCGGCGCAGCGTGTCCAACCCGTCCTGCGTGATCGGTGTCTGCCACGTGCGGTCGCCACGCCGCTCGGCGAACTGGTCGAGGATTCGGCGGGTTTCGGTCAGTGCGCGCTTGTCGCATTGCGATATCAGCAAGACGTTCATTCGGCACTGCTCTGAGATGGTGCTTGCGCCTTCGCTTGCGCCATTTGCCCTGTCTGCGCAGCCACAGCTTTCACGGTGTCGATCATGAAATCCAGCGCCTCACTGCGCGTGAGGCTCTCGATGCAGGCGCGGCGAAAGTCCTGCTCTTCTTCTCCGCGCGTGGCAGAGATGAACGCCTGCGGCAAGACATGCGCATCCTTCACCAGATCGGCCACATCGAACACCAGACCACCACGCCGTGTCTTGCCGTGCAACACGGCGAGCCCATGCGGCAGGCCCAGCACCCAGGTAGCAGTAGCACCCAGTCCATAGGCCAGGTAGTTGCCATGGTCCAAAAAACCATTGGCCGGATCGCCACCGCTGCCCCGTTTGGCACGGGTGAATTCACCGTACTTCGTTGCCCGTGCGGCGAGTTTGAACAGGTGTTTGGTCAGTCGGGCTTCTTCAGTTAGGAGCGCGGTGTTATCGGGCGCTGCTTCTACGTTTCGAGCAGAAGCGTCCAGCGCCGTTTGCAGTGCATCCGCATCAATCTCAAAGCCCGCCTCGCGCAACGCCTTGCTGCCAGTCCAATGCTGGCGAATGCGCTTCAACCGAACCTGCTGAAATGCCTTGGCAGCCAACAGCCTGAGTGCATCATCGAACCAGAAGCGCACCCAATGCTGCAGGTATTCGGTGGGGCGGTATTCGCTTTGCGGGGAAAACCAGGCCACCTCAATGTCAATCTCGTTCGCACTGAACAGAGGTGTCCCGCCGCCTCCGCAGAAACCAACCAGCACACCGGCCTTCGCCAGTTCCCGCATGGCTGCCTGCGTCACCGAGGTACCGGTTCCCAGCAGCACCGTGGTGGTGTTGGCGATAGGAATGTTCCAGTACAGCTGACGCTTCCCTTCGTCGGTGACATATTCGATACGACCGCCGTTGACGAGCAACCGACAGTGCTCCAGATAGTAGAGATTGGCCCGCTTGGAATGCAGGATGGTTTTGAGTTCCGATGCGGCCAATTGCTCCATTCACCCTCCCAGGTTGCGAATATCTTATGAGCCAAACTCCGTGAGGTCAGTGTGCCACGACCCGGTTTGCCAGCGCCTACACCAAGACCAACAGTGATCAGATCAACGGTCTCGGTTTTTCAGGCATAGGGCTGGAATTGGTCGTTGTCCCGGCTGAGCAGTTGCATCAGCTTGGGATGGATGAACAGCTTCTCTTTCCCAAATGGCATTTCGCGCAGCACACCCAGGGTGGCCAGGTCGTGCAGGTAGCGCGAGGCGGCCTGGCGCTGGGCGATGCCTTTGTCCACCAGGTTGCCGATGCGGCAATACGGCTGCTCAAAGATGACGTCCACCAGTTCTCGGGTGTAGATCTTGGGCAGGCGGGTGCGCACGTGTTCGGTGGTGTGTTCGGCCAGCGCGCGGATGGCGGCGATCTTGCCGGTGGTCCATTTGGACGTTTCGGCCACGGCCTGCAGCATGAAGATCAGCCAGGGTTCCCAGGCGCCGTCGCGGGTGACGCTGAGGAGCAGGCGGTAGTAGTCGGCCTTGTGCGCGATCACATGGCGGCTCAGGTACAGGATGGGCAGGTTCAACAGCTCTTCCTGAATCAGGTAGAGGATGTTGAGCACGCGGCCGGTGCGGCCGTTGCCGTCGGTGAACGGGTGGATGGCTTCGAACTGGTAGTGGCCCACGGCCATGCGGATCAAGGGGTCCAGCTCGGTCTGGTTGTGCAGAAAGCGCTCCCAGTTGGCGAGCATGTCGCGCAGGCGGGCTTCGCCTTCGGGCGGGGTGTAGACCACCTCCCCGGTGCGGTCGTTGGCGAGCTGGGTGCCGGGGGTACGGCGAATGTCCATGTCCACGCCCTTGAGGGTGCGGCAGACGTCCACGGCGGTGGCGGTGCACAGCGGGCGGCCTTCTAGCGACTGGAAGCCTTGGTACAGCGCGGTGCGGTAGCGCAGGGCCTCTTTGGTGGCCGGGTCGGCGTTGTCGTGGCCCTGTGCGTACTGGAACAGCTGGTCGGTGGTGGTGACGATGTTTTCAATTTCCGAGCTGTCTTTGGCTTCCAGCAGCGGGATGGTGTTGATCAACATCGCCTGGTTGGGGATCAGCTCGGCCGCCTGCTTGAGCTCGGCCAGCGCGGCGCGGGCCTCGATGCAGGCCTTGAGTACGGCCCTACTTTCCAGCTCGTGCGCCGGGGGCAGCGCGGGCAACTGGTTGTGGGGCTGCTCGGGGTGCCAAGTGGGGGTGGCGTCGGTCATGATGCAAAAAACCCGTTTTATCGACAGGTAATCAGCTTATGTCGCCACCGACGACACGTCAACAAAACATATACCCATTTTTCCGAAATGGCGACACGTCCGTCAGCACCCAGGCTCAGTGCGCCTTGTCCCAGTTCGGTCCCACCCCCACCTCGGCCAGCAGCGGCACCTTGAGTTCGGCCACGCCAGCCATAAGGTTTGGAATCTCGGTGCGCAGCCAGTCCACCTCGCTCTCGGGCACTTCGAACACCAGTTCGTCGTGCACCTGCATGATCATCTTGGTGACCCGGCCCTGCTTGTCCAGCGCCTTCTGCACCGCGACCATGGCCAGCTTGATCAGGTCGGCCGCCGTGCCTTGCATGGGGGCGTTGATGGCCTGGCGTTCCAGCGCGGCCTGCTTCGCGCCCTTGGCGTTCTGGATGTCGGGCAGCACCAGCTTGCGGCCGAACACGGTTTCCACATAGCCCTGGGCCTTGGCCAGGGCACGGGTCTCGTCCATGTATTGCTTGACGCCGGCAAAGCGCGCGAAGTAGCGGTCGATGTAGGTCTTGGCCGCCGCGTTCTCGATACCCAGCGCCTTGGCCAGACCAAAGGTGCCCATGCCGTAGATCAGGCCGAAGTTGATGACCTTGGCGTAGCGGCGCTGCTCGCTGCTGACCTGCTCGGGCTCCAGGCCAAACACTTCGGCGGCGGTGGCGCGGTGCACGTCCACGCCTTCGTGGAAGGCTTTGAGCAGGGCCGCGTCGCCGCTGATGTGGGCCATGATGCGCAGCTCGATCTGGGAGTAGTCGGCGCTGGCGATGACGCTGCCGGCGGGCGCCACGAAGGCTTCGCGCACGCGCCGGCCTTCGGGTGTGCGGATGGGGATGTTCTGCAGGTTGGGGTCGTTGCTGGAGAGGCGCCCGGTCACGGCCACGGCCTGCGCGTAGTGGGTGTGCACGCGGCCGGTGCGCGGCAGGGTGAGCAGGGTGAGCTTGTCGGTGTAGGTGCCCTTGAGTTTGGAGAGGCCGCGGTGCTCCAGGATCTTGGCGGGCAGCGGGTAGTCTTCGGCGAGCTTTTCCAAGACCTCTTCGTCGGTGCTGCGCGCGCCGGTGGCGGTTTTCTTGATGACGGGCAGGCCCAGTTTGTCGAAGAAGATTTCGCCGAGCTGTTTGGGGCTGCTGAGGTTGAAGGGCTGGCCGGCAATCTCGTAGGCCTCTTGCTCCAGGGCGTGGATGCGCTGACCGAGTTCGTGGCTTTGTTTGGCGAGCGTGGGGGCGTCGATCAGCACACCGTTGCGCTCGATGCGGTAGAGCGCTTCGCTGCTGGCGATCTCCAGCTCGTAGATGAAGAGCAGCTTGGCGTCGGCTTCGAGCTGGGGCCACAGCGCGCGGTGCACGTCCAGCGTCTGGTCGCTGTCTTCGCACGAATATTCGGCGGCCTTGGCCACGTCGACCTGTGCGAACGGGATCTGGTGCGCGCCCTTGCCGCAGATGTCTTCGTAGTTGATGCCGCTGCGGCCCAGGTGGCGCTCGGCCAGGCTGGCCAGGCCGTGCGGCTTGTGCACTTCGAGCACGTAACTCTGCAGCATGGTGTCGTGCGCATAGCCCTGCACTTCGATGCCGTGGTTGGCAAACACGTGGCGGTCGTATTTGATGTGTTGGCCAAGCTTGTGTTTGGCGGGGTTTTCCAGCCAGGGTTTGAGTTTGGCCAGCACCTCGTCGAACGGCAGCTGTTCGGGTGCGTCGGGGCCGGCGTGTTTGAGCGGGATGTAGGCGGCTTCGCCCGGTTTCACGCTGAAGCTGATGCCGACGATTTCGGCGCGCATTTCGTCGAGCGAGGTGGTTTCGGTGTCCACAGCCACGAGCTCGGCGGCCTCGACCCTGGCGAGCCAGGTGTTGAAGAGGTCCCAGGTGAGGATGGTGTCGTAGGCAAGATGGCTGTTGGAAGGCGTGGCGGACGCTTCGCTGGCCTCGGTGGGTTCGGCTTCGCTGAAGAGGTCGTTGGTGGGCTCGCCCCTCACCCCGGCCCTCTCCCCAGAGGGGCGAGGGAGTGAAGCCCCTGCGCCGCTGGGGCGAGGGGGTGAAGACGGGGACTCGCCGCCCAGCGCCTTGGCCAGGCCTTTGAAACCGTAGGTTTCGTAGAAGGCCTTGAGCGGTTCGGTCTGCGGCTGGCCGATGCGGATGGCTTCGAGCGCGGGCAAGTTGGGCACCCAGCCGTTGAGGTCGCAATCGGTCTTGATGGTCAGCAGCTGGCGGCCGGTGGGCAGCCAGTCGAGTGCCTTGCGCAGCTTCTCGCCCACAGCCCCTTTGATCTGGTCGGCCTGCGCCACCAGGGCGTCCACCGAGCCGTATTCCTGCAGCAGCTTCACGGCGGTCTTGGGACCCACGCCCTGCACGCCGGGCACGTTGTCGACCTGGTCGCCCACGAGCATCTGGTAGTCCAGCATCAGGCGGGCGGGCACGCCGAACTCGGCCTCGACCCCGGCCAGATCACGCACCTTGCCACTCATGGTGTCGATGATGGTGATGCGTTCGTTCACCAGTTGGGCCAGGTCCTTGTCGCCGCTGGAGATGATCACGTTCATGCCCTGCTGCGCCGCCGTCACGGCCAGGGTGCCGATCACGTCGTCGGCCTCGACGCCCGGCACGTCCAGCACCGGCCAGCCTGTGAGGCGCACCACCTCGTGGATGGGGGCGATCTGGGAGCGCAGGTCGTCCGGCATGGGGCTGCGCTGGGCCTTGTACTCGGGGTAGATGGCGTCGCGGAAGGTCGGGCCTTTGGCGTCGAACACGCAGGCACCGTACGCGGCGGGGTGGTCCTTGAGCAGCTTCTGCATCATGTTGATCAGGATGCGGATGGCACCGGTCTTCTGCACCGTGCCGTCGGGCAAGGTGGTGCTCATGGCATCGCCGCCAGCAAAGAACGCGCGGTAGAGGTAGCTGGAACCGTCGACCAGCAGCAGGGTGGGGGTGGGCGTTTTTTCGTCAGACATGGCGCGATTGTGGGGGAATCCGTGCGTCAACCCATGCCGACGGCGGGGGCCGGCGGGGCAATGCCTGCCTACAATGGGGCATGTGCCAACACCCTACCCCCCTCATCCGCCAGTCGCTGCTGGCGCTGGCCGTCCTGGCGTGCCTGCCGGCGATGGCCCAGACACCCCCACCCACCACCGAGCCCGCCGCCGAGGCCCCGGCGCCGGCTTTCAGTGAGCGCATCGAGCGCATCACCCACGAAGACGACCACTCCCGCATCGACGAGTTGCGCGTGGGCGGCCAGACCCGCCACATCGCCGTGCAGCCCAAGAACGGCGCGCCCGCCTACGAAATCGTGCCCGCCCAGGGCGCCGCGGACCTCGGTGAAGGTGCCAACAAGACCACGGGTGCGTCTGGCCGCAGCCGCTGGCGCATCCTGAACTTCTGATCGCCCGCCGCACCTTCATGGCCGTTTACACCGAAGTCGCGTTTGGCGAAGCCGCCGCCCTGTTGCACCGCCTGAGCCTGGGTGATCTCACCGAGCTGCGTGGCATCCAGGGGGGCATTGAAAACACCAACTATTTCGCCACCACGGTGCGCGACGGCGTGGCGCACGAGTACGTGCTGACCGTGTTCGAGCGCCTGAGTTTCGAGCAGTTGCCCTACTACCTGCACCTCATGAAGCACCTGGCGGGCCAGGGCATTCCGGTGCCCGAGCCCGCGGCCGACGAGCGCGGCGAAATCCTGCACAGCGTGCAGGGCAAACCCGCCGCCGTGGTGAACAAGCTGCGGGGCCACAGCGAGCTCGCGCCCACCGAGGCGCATTGCCGCGCCGTGGGCGACATGCTCGCGCGCATGCACCTGGCCGGGCGCGGCTTCGGCATGAGCCAGCCCAACCTGCGCGGCCTGCCCTGGTGGAACGAGACGGTGCCGGTGGTGCTGCCGCATCTGAGCGAGAGCCAGAGCGCGCTGATCCGCACCGAGCTGGCCTACCAGAACCACGTGGCCGCGGGCTCGGCCTACACGGCCCTGCCGCGTGGCCCGGTGCACGCTGACCTGTTCCGCGACAACGTGATGTTTCACGACGGCGAACTCACCGGCTTCTTCGACTTCTATTTCGCCGGCAACGACAGCTTCCTGTTCGATCTGGCGGTCTGCCTGAACGACTGGTGCATCCAGCATGCGGCGGACGAGCGCGATGGCCAGCACGACGCGGCGCGCGCCCGGGCCATGATCGCGGCCTACCAGGCGGTGCGGCCCCTGAGCATGGCCGAGCGCCAGCTGCTGCCGGCGATGCTGCGCGCGGGCGCCCTGCGCTTCTGGCTTTCGCGCCTGTGGGACTGGCATCTGCCCCGCGACGCGAGCATGCTGAAACCGCACGACCCGACCCATTTCGAGCGTGTGCTGCGCGAGCGGGTGCGCCACGCCCAGGCCCTGTCGGCCTCGCTGCTTGAAGACGCCTGCGTGGCCGCCTGACCCCACCCAACCCCTGCATGAAACTCCACCTCGTCCCCGCCCTCACCGGCATCACATGGGTGAAACTGGGGGTGAAAACCTTCTTTCGCCAGCCCCTGGCCCTCTCGGGCCTGTTTTTCATGTTCATGGCCGTGGTGTCGGTGGTTTCGCTGGTGCCGGTGATCGGCTCGGCCATTTCGCTGCTGCTGGTGCCGGCGGCCACGCTGGGGCTGATGGCGGCCAGCCGCGAAGCCCATGAGGGCCGCTTTCCCATGCCCACCACGCTGATCACCGCGTTTCGCTCGGGGCCGGTGCGCGCCCAGCACATGCTGGTGCTCGGCGCCATGTACGCCGGGGCGTTGATGCTGGTGCTCGGTGCGGCGGCCCTGCTGGGCGGGGCGGGCGGCGGTGCCGAGGTGGCGCTCAACGAGGCCGAGGTCACGCCCGAGATGGTGCGCTCGACCCTGTTCAGCGGCGGCCTGTGGCTGGCGATGGTGGTCTACGTGCCGGTGATGATGGCCTTCTGGCATGCGCCGGCGCTGGTGCACTGGCACGGCGTGAGCCCGGTCAAGAGCCTGTTCTTCAGCGCCGCCGCGTGCTGGGCCAACAAAGGCGCGATGCTGGTCTACGGCCTGAGCTGGGTGGGCGTGTTCATGCTGATCGGGCTGGTGATCAGCCTGCTGGGCGCCATGCTGGGCGGCGCCCAGGCGATGAGCATCATCCTCTACCCCTCGGTGCTGTTCATGGCCTCGATGTTCCACGCCTCGATCTATTTCACCTTCCGCGACAGCTTCCTCGCGGACGACGACGAAGCCCTGGCCCCACCCAACCCCGCCACCGGAGACGACGCATGACCCACCCACACAGCCTGTCTGGCCGCCACGAATCCGAAGTGCTGTGGACGCAGCGGCGCGACACCCTCAAGGCCGCCGCCGCGTGGGTGGCCCTGGGCGGCCTGCCCGGGGCGATGGCCCAGCAGCGCAGCAACGTGGTGGAGTTCGTGGGCGACGTGCTGCTGCGCCTGCTCACCGGCGCGGTGGTCAGCGTGTTCGGGCGCGGCGCGCGCCGCTCCATCGTCATGCCCACGCTCACCGCGGGCATCCGGGGCACCGGCGTGTACGCCGAGGTCTTTCCCGACCAGCGCAGCTATTTCTGCAACTGCTACGGCACGGTGGAGATGAACGCCCGCGGCCAAAGCGCGCTCTCGCAGGCGAGCTACCACCAGTCGTTCTGGGGCGAGGTCGAGCCGAAGAACGGCCGCTTCCTCACGCCCGCGAACGCCATCAACCACACCGACGAAGAAGTCGAGTTTCTGGCCCAGTTGGTGGGCCAGCAGACCGCCTGGCAGATCGAAGGCAAGAAAGGCGTGAAAGACGGCATGGGCTACATGGAACAGCGCCCGCCGCAGGACCACCCGGCCATGCCCAGGTAAAGGCAGGCCCCGCCCGGGCTCGGCCCCGGGCTTGGCACAGGGCCGCGGTCGCCGGCCCCTGGCGCAAAAACGCGCCGATCTCGGCGCCGTCTTCAAACCGTCACACAGTCATCACACCTGTGTCACGCAAGCTCTCCAACATGGCGTTTTTCAACCACGCCCTGAGGCAAGCATGCGCGAACACACCCCACACAACAACACGCAAACGGACTTCAACGAAGAGGACTCCAACACCTCGTCCAACCCGCACTTCGAGCAGGTGCTCGACACCCGCCTGAGCCGCCGCAGCCTGTTCAAGGGCGCAGGCATGGCCGGTGCGGCTCTGGGTGCGACCGCCGTGACCGGCTGCGCCACCACCGGTAGCAGCGCCACCTCGGTGGACCGCCTGGGCTTCAAGCCCGTGGCCAAGAGCCTGGCCGACGCGGTCGTCGTGCCCGAGGGCTACACCGCCCAGGTCGTCTACGCGCTGGGCGACCCGCTCACCGCCAGCACCCCCACCTTCAAGAACGACGGCACCGACGCCGACTTCGAGCACCGCGCCGGCGACCACCACGACGGCATGGAGTGGTTCGGCCTGGACGCCTCGGGCAAGCCTTCGAACAGCTTCAACAGCCGCGGTATTCTGGCCGTGAACCACGAAGCCACCACCGACGAAAAGCTCAGCTCCTTCTTCATCCACGCCGATGGTGGTGCGTCCTCCCTGCCCCGCCCCGCTGGCGAAGTGGACAAGGAACTGGCCATCCACGGCCTGTCGTTCGTCGAAGTGCGTACCGACGGCAAACGCTGGGCCTACCAGCCGGGCTCGGCCTTCAACCGCCGCGTCACCACCATGACCACCGCCGCCATCCACGGCCCGGCACGTGGCAGCGAGCACCTGGTGACCAAGTTCAGCGCCGACGCCACCCAGTGCCGCGGCACGCTCAACAACTGCGGCACCGGCAAGACGCCCTGGGGCACCTTCGTGAGCGGCGAAGAAAACTGGTACGGCTACTTCTTCCGCGACGCGAAAGACGACGACGCCCGCAAGAAGGACAAGCAGGTCCAGGCGCTCAAGCGCTACGGCCGCAAGGCCGGTGAAGCCAGCCGCCACGGCTGGGAAAGCGCCGGCAGCGATGACCGCTTCGTGCGCTGGAACAACAGCGCCCTGGCCGCCAGCGCCAAAGCCGACTACCGCAACGAGATGAACACCTTCGGCTATGTGGTCGAGATGGACGCCTACGACACCCAGGCCCCCATGCGCAAGCG
>Ga0156085_1057_pt1 | contig 53389 bp, 46 predicted proteins | sample RifCSPlowO2_02_FD_107738 | JGI IMG/M metagenome (GOLD analysis project Ga0156085, IMG submission 107738) | Burkholderiales bacterium RIFCSPLOWO2_02_FULL_67_64 | reverse complement strand
GCACCGGCTGCCCGACGGCGGCGACTACTACCTCGTCAACCCACTGGGCTACGTGCCTTTCCTCGCGCTCGACAGCGGCGAGACCCTGCGCGAGGGCCCGGCCATCGTGCAATACATCGCCGACCAGGTGCCCGAAAAACACCTCGCGCCGCCGGCGGGCACCATGGCCCGTTACCAGCTGCAGTCCTGGCTGAACTTCGTCAGCTCCGAACTGCACAAGGGCTTCAGCCCGCTGTTCAACCCCGCTGTTCCGGCCGAAGCCAAGCAGGTCTTCAAGGACCGCCTGCTGCAGCGCCTGACCTGGGTGGACGGCGAACTGGCCGGCCAGCCGTACCTGATGGGCGAGTCGTTCACCGTGGCCGACGGCTACCTCTTCACCGTCACCAACTGGGCCAAGCCCGTGGGCCTGGACATCGACGGTCTGACCCACCTCGTGGCCTACCGCAGCCGCGTGGCCGCGCGCCCGGCCGTGCAGGCGGCGATGAGCGCCGAGGGCTTGATCTGAATGCAATACGCGGCGTTCTTTCGCAACCTGAACCTGGGGCGGCCGAACTGTCCCACCAAGGCCCAGCTGGAGGACGCGTTCATGCGGGCTGGCGCGGCGTCGGCCGCGTCGTTCCTCACCAACGGCACCCTGGTCTTCACCGTCCCCTCGGCCGGCCAGGCGCACCGGGTTTTCGCGGGGGCTTGCGAGCTGCTGCGCGAGACCTGCGGCCTGCGCGAGCCGGGCTACGTCCGCAGCCTTGAGCACCTGGCCCGGCTCGTCGCGCTCGATCCTTTCGCGGCGGTGGACCGGGACCAGGTCTACGCCTGCTGCGTGACCTTTCTGCACCCCGACAGCGCGGCCGCGCCCACCCTGCCGCTGACGTCGCCGCGCGGTGATGTGCAGGTGCTGCACTGGACGGGCCCGGAGGCGCTGAGCCTCAGTTTCAAGCCGGGCCAATCGCCGGGCAGCCCCAACGCGTTTCTTGAGAAGCTGCTGGGCCTGCCGGCCACCACGCGCAACTGGAACACCGTGCAGCGCCTGGTGCAGAAACACGCCGGACCGACCGACCGCTGAACCCGGGGCCTGGGTCTCCCAGCCGGGGGCGGGTGTCCCTGAAAAAAACTCGGCCGCTCAGGCCGCGCACGCGTCCTGCCAGAGCCGGTGCCGCTGGCAGGCCAGCGCATGCCCGATGTCGGCCTCCAAGAGCCGTTGGCGCTCCAGGGTCAGGTAACCATCGACCAGCATCAGTTGCACCAGCTCGAACAACACGGTTTCATCGGTCCAGCTCTGGCGTTCCAGCCAGCGCATGCCATCCAGGATGTCGCGCAGGCCCTGCGGATGGCCCGAGGCGTCAACGTCGTCGATGTTCAGCAGCGCGGCACGCACCACGTCAAAGAGCCGGGCGTGCGTGCCACCACCGTCCGCCGTGGGCGCGCCTTTGAGCGCCTGCATGAGGGACTGCAGTACGCGGAGCAACCGGGCGTGCTGGTCCCAGATGTCGCGCATGGTTTGGAGCTGCATGGTGTTTCCTGTGGGTCATCTCTTGAAAAGACAACCAAAGGATCACATAAAAACCGCCCGTACGGCCTTGATGGGCGTCAGACAGGCACTTTTGTGCACATTTTCCTGGCCGAGCTGTCCAGAAAATCACACCCGCCGATGGCCGGCGGGCCCGCCTCTCAGCTTTCGCCCAGCCCCACCGGCGCGGGGGCCAGCATCACGATGCGGGTGAACAGGCGGTCGAACTGCGGGTCGCGCGGGATGCGACCGTTCAGCGGGTCCTGGTTGGTCGCGAAGGCGGCGTTGAGCGCGTGCCAGTCGGCGTCGCTCAGGCTGCGCTCGGCTTCGGGCAGCACCACGGTTTCCTCCAGCCGCATGTGCTCCAGGTAAAACGCCACGTAGCGCGCCACCTCGTCCTCGAAGGCCTGGCGCCGTGTATCGCCCAGGTACTCCCAGGCCATCAGCAGGTGCATGAGCGCGCGCACGTTCTGCTCGCCCTGCATGTGGTCGCGTTCGAGCTGGTCGATGGCGGCCATCACGTGCGGCGCCACACGGGCCACGCGGGGAAACAGCAGGTCCGACTCCTTGGGGTGGTGGTGCTTTTCCGGAAACTCGTCGATGTAGAACAGCATGGCGCGCAGCACGTCGAAAAAGCGCTCGTGCTGGCCCCCTTTGCCTTCGGGGTCCGGACCACGCTTGACCATCTGCGTGAGCGATTGCAGCATGGCCGCCAGCGTGGCGTGTTCGTCGCGGATGACGCGCAGGGCTTCGTGGTTCAAGACATGTCTCCTGATTCGCCGACCGATGGGTCGGTCATTGCGAGAGGCTGACTATCGCCGACGCACACCCGGTGGTCCTTGATGCACGTCAAGAGCGAATGTCAACCTGCCAACCAACCCCCGCATTGAAGCACGTCATTACAAAAAGAAACGTTTTCGGGGCGTTAAAAATGCCCGATTTCTCCGTGCATTTTTCCGCCCCGCCGGGCCACGGTCAACCGCGGCCGGTCCATCGTTTCGCTCCCGTTTCGGTTTCGTTCTACACCGGCGGTTTCCAGCGCTTGAGCAACAAGGCGTTGCTCACCACGCTGACCGAACTCAGCGCCATGGCCGCGCCGGCCAGCACCGGGCTGAGGTAGCCCAGCGCGGCCAGCGGGATGCCGGCGGCGTTGTAGGCGAAGGCCCAGAACAGGTTCTGCCGGATCTTGCTCACGGTGCGGCGCGAAATGTCGAGCGCGGCGGCCACCAGCATCGGGTCGCCGCGCATGAGCGTGATGCCGGCCGCGTGCATCGCCACGTCCGAACTGCCGCCCTGGCTGTGGCTCATGGCCAGGCCCACGTCGGCGGCGGCCAACGCGGGCGCGTCGTTCACGCCATCGCCCACCATGGCCACGGTGTGGCCCCCGCGCTGCGTCACTGGCGCGGGCCGCGGCGCCGCGGCGGGATCGGAACCGTCCTGGCCACCCTCCGCCGCCGCCAGCGCGGCCAGGCCCGGCGGGGCTTCGCGCTCGCCCCGCTTGAGCCGCTGCACCACCGCCGCCTTGTCGCCCGGCAGCACCTCGGCGATCACCTCGCCCGCCTCGGCCCGCAGCCCAAGGGTCTTGGCCATGGCCAGGGCCGCGCCCCGGTTGTCGCCGGACACCATGAACAGGCGCAGCCCCTGCGCGCGCAGCCCGGCCAGCGCGGCGGCCGCGCCGGGTTTGGGTTCGTCGGCGAACGCCAGCAGGGCCAGCGGCGCCCACGGCCGGGCGCCATCCGGGCCGCCGTCGCCCTGCGCCGCGAGCACCGACACCGTGGCGCCTTCGGCCTGCAGCGCCTGCGCGCGCTCGGCCAGCGGGCCCAGGCTGGCGCCGAGCTCGTCCATCCAGCGCAGGCTGCCCAGCGCCAGCGGCGCGCCCTGCACCGTGCCCAGGCTGCCGCGCCCGGCCACCGCCTGCACGTCCTGCGCCGCGTCGGGCGAGACCACCAGCCCCCGCGACGCGGCGGCTTCCAGCACGGCGCGGGCCAGGGGGTGCGCGCTGTGCGCCTGCAAGGCCGAGGCCGCCTGCAGCACCGCGAGTTCGTCCACGCCCGGGCTGGCCTCGATCACCCGCAGCCGCGGGTGGCCGACCGTCAGCGTGCCGGTCTTGTCGAAGGCCACGGTGTCCACACGGTGCGCGATCTCCAGCGCCTGCGCGTCCTTGATCAGGATGCCGTTCTGCGCCGCCACACCGGTGCCGGCCATGATGGCCGTGGGCGTGGCCAGCCCCAGCGCGCAGGGGCAGGCGATCACCAGCACCGCCACCGCGTGCAGCAGCGCCTCTTCCACCGGCGCGCCGGTGTAGAGCCAGCCCGCGAGTGTGACCAGCGCGATCACCAGCACCACCGGCACGAACACCGCCGCCACTTGGTCCACCAGGCGCTGCACCGGCGCCTTGGCGGCCTGCGCGTCCTGCACCAGCGCGATGATCTGCGCCAGCACGCTCTGCGCCCCCACGGCGCGCACCCGCAGCTCCAGCGAGCCCTCGCCGTTGAGCGAACCGCCGGTGACGAAATCGCCCACGTCCTTGGTCACCGGCATGGCCTCGCCGGTCAACATGGATTCGTCGGCCTGCGAATGGCCCAGCAGCACCTCGCCGTCGGCGGCGAAACGTTCGCCCGGCAGCACGCGGATGCGGTCGCCCGGCAGCAGCTCTTCCACCGGCACGTCGGTCGGCTCGGTGCGCTGGATCCCGTCGGGCATCAAGTGCGCGCGCTCCGGGCGCAGCGCGTGCAGCGCGCGGATGGCGCTGGTGGTCTGGCGCTTGGCGCGCGCTTCCAGCCACTTGCCCAGCAGCACCAGGGTGATCACCACCGCCGAGGCCTCGTAATACAGGTGCAGCATCTCGCCCGGCTCGGCGCGCCACCACAGCCAGGTCGACAGCGCCCAGCCCGCCGTGGTGCCGATGGCCACCAGCAGCTCCATGTTGCCGGTGAACGCCTTGAGCGCGTGCCAGCCCGCTTTGTAGAAACGTGCGCCGAGCCAGAACTGCACCGGCGTGGCCAGCGCGAACTGCAGCCACGCCGGCAGCATCCAGTGCTGGCCGAACAGGTCGCCCACCATGGGCAGGGCCAGCGGCGCCGAGAGCAGCAGGCCCGCGAGCACCGGCAGCAGGTCCAGCGGAATGCCCATCCAGTGCTCGCCGAGGTCGGTGTCCATGGCCTCCAGGGCGCGCGGCTCGTAGCCCGCGTCGCGCACCGCGCGGCGGATGCGCGCCACGGTCTCGGCGTCCTGCGCGCCGCTCAGGGTGACGCGCGCCGATTCGGTGGCCAGGTTCACGCTGGCCGCGCTCACGCCCGGCTGCTTCTTCAGCACCCTTTCGACCCGGGACACGCAGGAGGCGCAGGTCATGCCGCCCACCCCCAGATCGAGCTGGTACGAGGAGGAAAGGTTCGGGGCTTCTAGGGTTGCTGTGTTCATGGGATCTGTTCAAGCACACGCCGTGGAACCGCCCTTTGACAAGCTCGGGACGGGCCATTGGCGTGGTCCCCTGGGGGAGACGCGCAGCGGCGCAGGGGGAAACCAAAGCCGCAGCATAAGCTTTCCCCCCGTGGGAAGGTCAAGCGGCAAGGTGTATCGCGAGGTGTATCGTCGGGGGCTTGACCTTGACACGGTGTCAAGCCTGAAGATACCGTTCCCCCAACCAGGAGCACCCCATGAACCAGATCTTTTCCGTGCAGGGCATGACCTGCGGCCACTGCGAGAAGGCCGTGACCACCGCCATCCGCAGCCTAGACCCCCAGGCCGAGGTGCGCATCGACCGGGGCCAGAACCGCGTGGAGGTGCAGACCGAACAGCCGCGCGAGGCGGTGGCCGAAGCGATCCGCGAAGAGGGCTACACGGTGGCGGCATGAAAACCGACGCCGGTGCCCTCGAACCCGCCGACGCGGGCGACGCCGCGCTGTCGGCGGTGAGCGCCTGGCCGGTCAACATCGGCACCGCCGCGCGGCTCAGCGGCATCTCGCCCAAGATGCTGCGCCACTACGAGTCGCTCGGCCTGCTGGCCGCGGTGACCCGCACAGACAGCAACTACCGCCAATACAGCCTGGCCGACGTGCACACGCTGCGCTTCGTCCGGCGCGCACGCGACATGGGCTTCAGCCTGGACGCCATCGCCGAGCTCGTGGGCCTGTGGCACAACCGCCGGCGCAGCAGCGCCAGCGTCAAGCGCATCGCGCAGAAGCACCACGACGAGCTGGCCCAGCGCATCGAGGCGCTGCAGGCCATGCAGCGCACGCTGGGCGATCTGCTGTGCCACTGCCCCGGCAACGAGCGGCCCGACTGCCCCATCCTGGACGATCTGGCCCAGCTCTGAGGGTGGGCGCGATCCCGGCCCCGGCGGGCTCACATCGCCGGTGGCCAGCGGTGGGTTTCGCCCTGCCCTTGTTCGCACCAGGCGTGCAGCGCGTCGTACATCACCATCCCATGGACGAGCATCTCCTGGTCGTCGGCGAAGCGCTTCGACAGCCCGAGCGAGAGCGCATACAGCCCCGCCGACTGCGGCGTGAGGTCCAGCCGCTCGGTGTCGGCGCCGCGCACGATGTCGGCGAGCTGCCGCAGGGCCGGCGTCTGCAGGTCGTAGCGCTCCAGGAAGGCATCAAAACTGCACAGCGGCCCCACATGGCTCAGCGCCACCCCGGGGATGTCGAACGGCGTGGCCCCGGTCTGCTCGGCCACCCGCAGCACCTCGGCCGCGGGCACGAACAGAAACCGCGCCCGCGGGTCGATGAAACGCGCCACCAGCCAGGGGCAGGCGATGCGGTCGATCTTGGGGCGCTCGCGCGTCACCCACTGTGAGCCCGAGGGCGTGGCCCCGGTCAGCGCCTGCACCGGGCACCCCGCCGCTTGCCAGCCGGCGAAACCGCCCTGCAGAAAGAAAGCCGGCACGCCCATGGCGCGCAGGGCCGCGGCCAGACCCTGGCTGATTTCCAGGCCGTGCGCGCAGTACAGCACCACCGGCCCGGGCGACGGCACCAGGCGGTCTTTCCAGTCCAGCCAGTGCGCCGGGTCGTGCCAGATCGCTCCCGCGATCTGGGCACCGGCCTTCACACGGGCCGCATCCCGCCGCACATCCAGCAGCACGGGCGCGGGGTTGCCACGCAGCAGCCGGGACAGTTCTTCCACCGAGATGGCATCCATGGTTCACTCCTTGAAACGGAAGGACGCGCTCATCCCCACAAGCGCCACAACAACCCCAACACCGCGCAAGCCGCGATCACCTCCATCACCCCGCGTTTGAACCGCAGCAGCGCCAGCGCCGCGCCCAGCGCGATCAGGGCCGAGACCGCGTCGAACGGCCCGGCGAAACCCTGGGGCCACAACACGTGGTAACCGAAGAACAGCGTCAGATTCGCGATCACGCCCACCACCGCGGCGGTGATGGCCGTCAGCGGTGCGGTGAACTTGAGGTCGCCGTGGGTGGACTCCACCAGCGGCCCTCCCGCGAAGATGAACAGGAACGACGGCAGGAAGGTGAACCAGGTCACCAGCGTCGCCGCCAGCGCGCCGGCCAGGAACAGGGCCTCGGGGCCCAGGACCGCCTTCACATAGGCGCCGACGAAGCCCACGAAGGCCACCACCATGATCAGCGGGCCCGGCGTGGTCTCGCCCAGGGCCAGGCCATCGATCATCTGCACCGGCGTGAGCCAGCCGTAGTGCCCCACCGCGCCCTGGACCACGTAGGGCAGCACGGCGTAGGCCCCGCCAAAGGTGAGCAGCGCCGCCTTGGTGAAGAACCAGCCCATCTGGGTGAACGTGTGCTGCCAGCCCAGCAGCACCGTCAACAGGCCCATGGGCACGGCCCAGAGCACCGCGCCCACCACCACCACCCCCGCCAGCCGGCTCCAGCGGAACCGGGCGTGCGCCGGTGGCGGGGTGTGGTCGTCGATCAGCGCCGGGCCGTACGAGGCACCGCTCTGCCCATGGCCGCCGCCGGTGGCGAAGTGCCGGGGCGCCATCCGGCCCCCGATATAGCCCACCAGGGCCGCGGCGGCGACGATGGCCGGAAACGGCACGTTGAGCGCGAAGATCGCCACCAGCGAGGCCGCCGCGATGCCCCAGAGCCAGCGGTTTTTCAGCGCCCGCGAGCCGATGCGGTAGGCCGCCTGCAACACGATCGCCGTCACCGCGGGCTTGATGCCGTAGAACAGCCCGGCCACCCAGGGCACGTCGCCGTACGCGATGTAGACCCACGACAGGCCGATCAGGATGAACAGCGAGGGCAGCACGAACAACACCCCGGCGACGATGCCGCCCCAGGTGCGGTGCAGCATCCAGCCGATGTAGGTCGCCAGCTGCTGCGCCTCCGGGCCGGGCAGCAGCATGCAGTAGTTCAATGCGTGCAGAAAGCGCCGCTCCGAGATCCAGCGCCGGCGCTCCACCAGCTCCTGGTGCATCACGGCGATCTGCCCGGCCGGCCCCCCGAAGCTGATGAAGCCAAGCTTGAGCCAGAAGGCAAAGGCCTGCCAGAAGCTGGCCGCCTCGGGGGGCGCCAGGCCGGGTTCGGCGGTGGGGGTGGGCGTGGGGTTCATGGTGGGGGGTCGCCTGGGGTGAAACTGGCCAGCAGGCCGTCGAACACGGCGTGGGCCGTGGCCAGCAATTGATCGTCGTCGGTGATGGCGTCGCGCAGCCCGGCCAGCACGCTTTCCACGCCCGCCGCCTCGGGCGGCTGCACGCCGCCGACGTCGAGGAAATGCACCAGCTGGCCCAGGCGCACCAGCGCCGGCTGCTCCAGCCCGAAGCTGGCCAGCAGCACCTCGAACGTGACGCGCGCGCCGACGTGGCTGAACCGGGCGCCGTCGAAGTCAAAGCCCAGCGCATCGGCGGGGCAGTCGCGCGGGTCGGCCAGCCAGTGCAGACGGGCCTGCCGGTCGATGAAGCGCTGGATCAGCCAGGCGCTGGCCAGCCGGTCCACCCAGGGCCGTTGCCGTGTGGCCCAGCTGCGGCCCTGGTGGTCGGCCAGCGCCAGGCGGGCAATGGGGCCTTCGACGGCCCGCGGCTCGTCGGGGGCCGCCGCGCGGGCGCAGGCCAGCTCCAGTTCCACCACGGCGGCCTCGGCCTGGCGGCGGGCTTCGCCCGGGAAAAAGTCGATCTCGCCCAGGCTCCCCAGGGCCTTGCGCAGCTTGCGTGCCTGCTTGAGCGCATCGGGCGGGTCGCCTACGCCCAGCGCCTGGCGCACCCGGGCCACCTCGGCGAGCAGGGCGGCGTAGTCCACGCTGCGGTCGAACAGATCCCTGAAATTCGCCTGCGGCGGTTCCTCCATGCGCAGCACCAGGGCGGTCCCGCCGGCGTCGCGCACATCGGCCGCCAGGCCGTCGAGCGTGGCGCGGCAGGTGCCGGTTTCGGGCAGCACGTACACACCGTCGCGCAGCACCGCCGCGCCCGAGGCCTTGAGCGCCCGCCAGGCCCGCATGCGCACGGTGGTGTTCTCGGTGGGCAGGCTGGTGATGAGGGATATCCAAAACATGGTGTTTACTATTCTTCATATTTGTAGAAAAGTAAACACATATTTTTCCCACGGGAAACGGAACAAATCTTTACAGAGCGGCAGCACAGGCGCACAAGGCAGAAACACGCGGCTACCACACTGACATCACTCCACGGCAACCCTCGCTTGTGGAAGCCCAGGTCCATCAACATCTCAGGAGTGATCATGAAAATGTTCCCGAAACGCGCCCTCATCGCCGCCGCCCTCGCCACCGCCTTTGTTGGCATCTCGGCCACCGCCATCGCCCAGGGCGCGGCTGGCATGCCCAGCGACATGCGCGCCCAGCACATGGCGCAGCGCGTCGAAGCCGGCACCCCCGGCGCACAACAAGCCGACCAGCGATATGCCCAGCGCATGGAGCGCATGCACAAACGCATGGCCGAGCGCCAGGCCCAGCTCAAGGCCGAACTCAAGCTCAGCGCGGAGCAGGAAGCCGCCTGGAACGCCTTCGTGGCGCGCACCGCCCCCGAGCCCCGGGGGCCCATGGCCGGCGCGCGTGAAGACTGGTCCAAGCTGACCACGCCGCAGCGCCTGGACAAGATGCAAGCGCTCAGGGCCGAACGCGACGCGCAGATGGCCAAGCGCATCGACGCCACCAAGAGCTTCTACGCGGCCCTCACGCCCGAGCAGCAAAAGGTGTTCGACGCCCAGGCCCATGGCGGCTTTCGCCACGCCGGCATGAAGGGCGAGCGCGGCATGGGCCGCCACGGTGGGGGCATGGGCGGCCACCACGGCATGGGGGGCATGGGCTGCGACAGCCCGGCGCAACCGCGCAGCTGATCGCCTTCGCGCGCCCCGTTCCCACCACAGCCCCGGCATGCCGGGGCTGTTTCACTTGACCTGAGTCAATCCGCACCGCGTGGCCAGCCGATAAGCTGCCCCGCCATGGACTTCGACCTCATCATCATCGGTGCGGGCCCCGCCGGCCTGTGCCTGGCGCGCGCGCTGCGCGGCAGCGGCCTGCGCAGCTGCCTCATCGAGCAGCAGCCCCGCGAGTCTCTGCAGGATCCCGCTTTCGACGGTCGGGAAATCGCCCTGACCCAGCACAGCGCCGAGCTGCTGCGCCAGCTCGGCATCTGGCCGCTGCTGGGCGAGGCCCACGTCGCGCCGCTCAAGGACGCCCTGGTGCTCAACGGCGGCTGTGGCCCGAACCAGGCGCGCATGTTGATCAGCCACCGCCTGAGCCCGCGCTCCGAGCTCGGCCACCTGGTGGCCAACCACCACATCCGCCGCGCCGCCTTCGCCGCCGCGCTGGCCGACGGTGCCGGCGACGACCCGCCGCCCGAGCTGCGCTGCGGTGAACAGGTGGTGCGCATCCACACCGACGCGCGCGCCGCCCAGGTCACCCTCGGCAGCGGCCAGACGCTCAGCGCCCGGCTCGCCGTGGCCGCCGACAGCCGCCACTCCAGCACCCGCCGCGCCATGGGCATCCCGGCCGACATGCACGACTACGGGCGCACCATGCTGGTCTGCAACATGACGCACGAGCAGCCCCACCACGCCACCGCCTGGGAGTGGTTCGACCACGGCCAGACGTTGGCGCTGCTGCCCATGAACCCCTGCCCCCGGACCGGCCAGCACCGCTCCTCGGTGGTGCTGACCCTGGCCAGCCACGAACTGCAGCCCCTGCTGGATCTGGACGAAACCGCCTTCGGCCAGGCCATGACGCGGCGCTTTGGCCAGCAACTCGGCGCCATGCGGCTGGCCAGCACGCGCCACGCCTACCCGCTGGTGGGTGTGTGGGCGCGCCGCCTGGTGGCGCAGCGTTTCGCCGCCGTGGGCGACGCCGCCGTGGGCATGCACCCGGTCACGGCGCACGGTTTCAACCTTGGCCTGCGCAGCATCGACACCCTGGCCAGCGCCCTGATCGCCGCGCACCAGCAGGGCCAGGACATCGCCTCGCCCGCCCTGCTCGAGCGCTACCAGCAGACCCACCAGCGCGCCAGCCGCGGCCTGTACCTGGCCACGCACGCGGTGGCCACGCTCTACACCCGCGAACAGACGCCCGCGCGCTGGCTGCGCCACGCCATGGTGGGCCTGGGCGAGCGTTTCACCCCGTTCAAACGCGCCATGGCCGCCAGCCTGACCGGCCTGGCCTGAGCACCCGGACTCCGCTTGCCCCCATCCGCGCCGCGCACCTGAAAACCCCAGTCCCCCACTCCCCGCTGCACGAAACCTTCGCGCGGGGCGCATGATCTCCAGCCAGAACGACCCCCCATTGCCCCAGCCCGGCGCCCGGGTCACCTGAGGACCCAAGGGCGCGTGCACCACCGGCGCGAGAGCCCCATGGACAAACACTACCTCACCCCCCTCTTCCAGCCCGACACCATCGCGGTGTTCGCGGGCAAGTCCGACGAGCCCGAGAGCCAGACCTCCCAGGCCCGGGGGCTGCTGGGCGCACTGCGCGCGCAGCGCTTCAAGGGCACGCTGGTGTTCCTGGACATCCACACCACCGGCACCCTGGCCGATCTGGCGCAGACCCGCGCCGACCTGGCCATCATCGCCCTGCCGCCGCTGGAGGCCATCGCCGCGCTCGAAGTGGCCGGGCGCATCAAGTGCCGCGCCGCGCTGGTCATCGGCAGTGGCACGCCGGCCCTGGAGGCCGCCGAAATGCACCGCGTGGCGCGCCGCCACGGCATGCACCTGCTCGGGCCCAACAGCCTGGGCCTGCAGCGCACGCGCTGCCTGCTCAACGCCAGCGTGGCCGGGCCGCTGGCCGCGCCCGGGCCGCTGGCCCTGGTGTCGCAGTCGGGCGCGCTCACCGCCTCCATCCTCGACTGGGCCACCGAAAACGCGGTCGGCTTCTCCACCGTGGTCTCGCTCGGCCCCAACACCTCGGTGGACATCGCCCAGGTGCTCGACTTTCTCGCCTCCGACGCCCAAACGCACAGCATCGTCGTCTATCTGGAAGGCATCTCCAGCGCCCGCCGTTTCATGAGCGCGCTGCGCGCCGCCGCCAACGCCAAGCCGGTGATCGTGCTCAAGGCCGGCCGCAAGCCCGCCGGCAACCTGGCCGCGCAGACCCACAGCGGCGCCATCGTCGGCGCCGACGACGTGTTCGACGCCGCCTTGCGCCGCGCCGGCGCGGTGCGCGTGCGTTCCTTCGTCGAGCTGTTTTCGGCCTCCAAGTGCCTGGCCTCGCGTTACCGCCCGGTGGGCACACGCCTGGCCATCGTCACCAACGGCGGCGGCCCCGGCGTGCTCGCCGCCGACTGGGCCAACGAAATCCAGCTGGAGCTGGGCAAGCTTTCCCCCGAAACCGCCCAGGCCCTCAAGCCCCAGCTGCCCCCGCTGGCCTCGCTCAGCGACCTGATCGACCTGTCGGAAGAGGCCAACGCGGAACACTACCGCGCCGCGATCGACGCCGCCGGCCACGAAAAAACGGTGGACGGCATCCTGGTGGTGCATTCGCCCAAGGCCGGCATCGACCCCACAGCGGTGGCCCAGGCCATGGCCGAGCTGAAAAAACGCCTGGGCAAGCCGCTGCTGTGCTGCTGGATGGGCAGCGCGTCGGTGGCGGCCGCGCGCGAGGTGCTGGCCAGCGCCGCCATTCCCAGCTTTCGCACGCCCGAGGCCGCCGTGGGCGCCTTCGGCAACATCGCCAGCTTCTACCAGAACCAGCAACTGCTGCAGCAGACCCCGCCGCCCCTGTCCGCCTTGGCCAAGCCCGACATCGAGGGCGCGCGCCTGCTGATCGAAAACGTGCTCACCGAGCGGCGCAAGGTGCTCACCGAAATGGAGTCCAAGGCCCTGCTCTCGGCCTTCCACATCCCGGTCACCCAGACCATCCTGGCGCGCAGCGCCAACGAGGCCATGATGATCGCGACCCAGCTGGGTTACCCGGTGGCGCTCAAGATCGACTCGCCCGACATCAGCCACAAGAGCGACGTCAACGGCGTGGCGCTCAACGTCATGAACGCCGTCGGCGTGCGCGACATCTACAACACCATGATCCAGGCCGTGGCCAAGGTGCAGCCCGGCGCCCGCATCAACGGCGTGACGATCCAGAAAATGGCGCGCAACAAGCGCGGGCGCGAACTCAACGTGGGCCTGGTCACCGACGATCCCTTCGGCCCGGTGATCGCGTTTGGCGCCGGCGGCACCATGATCGAGCTCATCAACGACCGCGCCATGGAGCTGCCCCCGCTCAACCAGTTTCTGGCGCGCCGCCTGATCGACCGCTCGCGCGTGGCCGAGACCCTGGGCGAGTGGCGCGGCGCCAGCGCGGTGGACATGGACGCGCTGGAACACGTGCTGCTGCGCGTCTCGGAAATGGTCTGCGAACTGCCCCAGCTGCGCGAGATGGACATCAACCCCATCATCGTGGACGAATCGGGCGCGGTGGCGGTGGACGCGCGCATCGTGATCGACAGCGCGCCGGCCACGGCCCGCAACTACGCCCACCTGGCCATCCTGCCCTACCCGGCGCGCTACGAGCAGATCTGGCCACTGCGCGGCGGTGGCGAATACACCATCCGCCCGATCCACCCCGACGACGCCCAGATGCTGCAGGACCTGGTGCAGAACCTGTCGCCCGAGAGCCGCTATTTCCGCTTCGTGTCTTCGCTCAAGGAGCTGCCCGCCTCCATGCTCTCGCGCCTGACCTTGATCGACTACGACCGCGAAATGGCGCTGGTGGCCATCCACCGCAGCCGCCAGACCGACGCCGAAGGCGAAACCGTGGAAACCGAGCGCGTCGTCGGTGTGTCGCGCTACATCACCAACCCCGACAAATCGAGCTGCGAGTTCTCGCTGGTGGTGGCCGACGACTTCAACGGCAAAGGCCTGGGCTCGCGCCTGATGCTGAGCATCATGGAAGAAGCCCGCGACAAGGGCCTGGCCGAGATCGAGGGCCTGGTGCTGGCCAACAACCCCGGCATGCTCAAACTCATGAAGGGCCTGGGCTTCACGGTCAAGGCCTTCCCCGAAGACGCCGACTTCAAACTGGTCACGCACAACCTGTGAAGCCCGGCCAGCCACCGGTTGGCCCGGAACCCCGTGTCTTTCAAACCGCCCTCCGGGCGGTTTTTCTTTGTCCCTTGCTATCTTTCTATTTTCTTTCATTCAAATTAGTAGCAGTAGTAGAAGGGCCCGTTTTTTGTGGACAAGGCTGTTTTTCCCAAGCGCGACAAGCACTTGGCGAACGTACAAGCGTGTGCAGACCACCCCGCTGCCCAAATCCCGAAACGGGGACAAATCGGCGCCAGACACCGCTTCTGTGGACAACGCAAGGTTTGTTCAAAAGTTAATCACAGGGTTGTGATCAAGCTCCAGGCGCAGGCCTGGCAGCGCCGGCCCACCACCGACCCCAAGCCCCGGCCGCGGCCTTCCGCCGCCCACGCAGGGCCGGACCTCCTTGGCCACGGTCAGGACGGCCAACAGGTCAGAAGAAGGCCCCAACCCCCACGAAGCACCCGGGAAGACCGCCTTGAGGCCCCCAGCCGCTGGCCTGGGCCGTTCGGGCCACGGAAAGACGGCGCGGAACACGATGGCGACCCGGACGGGGTCCGAAACACCCGCCACCCCCAGGAACACCGCCTCGCGGGTTGTCTGCCAGGCCATGGTTCGGGCAGGCCACCATCCCCAGGAACCGGAACGAGGGGGAGCCCGGTTTCGCGGCTGTTCTCTTATCTCTTATTTTCAATTATTTAAATTAGTAGCAGTAGTAGAGAGGCCCGTTTTCTGTGGACAAGGCGCTTTTTCCCTAGCGCGACAAACACTTGATGACCGTACAAGCGTGTGCAAACCGCCCCGCTGCGAAAATCCCGAAACGGGGACAACCTGGCGTTTTCCACGGATTCTGTGGATAACACATGGCTTGTTATAAAAATATCCACAGGGTTGTTACTAACCTTGAGCCTGGGCAGGCGGCGCAACCCAGGGCACCGCCGGGCCACTCGCATCACCCCTTGAAAAGGACAGGCTCAGCGCGACCGACGTGAACCTTCTCCGGAGCGCGGGTACCCCAGCCCAGAACGCCGCGGAACTGGCTCTGCCAGGCCGCAGGCGTTGCCCCCTGGGGGGTCGCGCGCAGCGCGGCGGGGGGGTCATCTCCAGCCAAAGCCCCAGGTCATGCCCAGGCCGTGCAGCAGCGTGGCCGCCACGGTGAGCGCGAGCGCCGGCTTCAGCCGCTGGGGCTGCCGGGCGTGCCACAGCAACCAGGCCAGCGCCGCCAGCGAAAAAGGCAGCGACACCAGGCCCCAGAGCGCCTGGGTGGGCGGGATCAGCAGCCCCACACTGGCCACCAGCCACAGGTGGGCGCTCAGCACCAGAAAACCATAAAGCGCGCTCGCGCCCAATGGCCCGAGCCGCACCACCAGGGTGCGTTTGCCCACCTGGGCATCGGCCGCCGCGTCGGGGATGCCGTTGATCACCAGCAGCGCGGCCACCATCAGCGCAAACCCCGCGGCCGCGCTGGCCGGAATCACGAAGAACTGGCGCCGCTGCACGTAGTCGGCGCCGACCACCACCAGGAACCAGGTCAGCGCCACCGTGAGCTCACCCAGCCCGCGCGACATCAGCTTGAGCGGCGGCGCGGAGTAGGCCCAGGCCAGCAGCAGACCGGCCATGCCCAGCAGCAAGACCCCGCCCCCGGCCTTCACCGCCAGCAGCAGGCCGGCCGGCACCAGAAACAGCAGCAGGGCCTTGGCCAGATCGGCGGTTTCGGTTTCGCTCACCACGCCGCTCTGGATCAGCCGCGAGCCGCCGGTGAAGGGAAAGATGCCCTGGGTGTTGGCCGCGTCCGCGCCGTTGCGCGCGTCGTGCAGGTCGTTGAGCACGTTGCCGGCGGCGTGGGCCAGCACCGCCAGCGCGGTGGCGCCCAGCGCCAGCGGCGCGTCGAACCCGCAGCCGCAGGCCGCCGCCGTGGCCGTGCCCAGGGCACAGGCCACCACCGTGAGCAGCAGGAAAGCCGGGCGCGTCATGCGCACCAGCAGGCCCAGGCGCGCCAGCCGGGTCGGGTTGGGGGTGGGGGCATCGCTCATACAGGGGCCAGTATGCACCGGCCGCCGCGTTTGGGGGTCGGGACCATGGCCCGGGCGCCCGGGCCGTGTGGCGCGAAAACACGTGTGCTGACAGCTCTCACAGGAGGACACGCGCCGCCCTTGGGGCCCTGCGGGGTGGCTGGTAAACTGCCCGCTTCATAGGGCCTGGCAGCGGCTGGCCCCGATCGGCCCCCGTACTGCCCCATGTCCACCACCCTCAGCGCCAGCGCCCCCTCCACCTTCGAGATCAAGAGCGCCAACCTGCCGCTGGTGGCCCTGCTGCTCAAATCGGCCGACCTCACCCGCCTGAGCGCGGAGTTCGCCCAGCGCTTTGGCGACGTGCCCGATTTCTTCGACCACGACCCCCTCGTGGTCGATCTGTTTCCCCTGCAGGTGTTCGAGCCCGGCGCCGCGCTGGACGTGGGTGCCCTGTGTGCGCTGCTGCGCCAGTACCGCCTGAACCCGCTGGCCGTGCGCGGCGGCAACGACGAACAGATGGCCCTGGCCCTGGCCGCCGGCCTCACGCCCGCGCCCGACGCCGCCGTGCAGCGCCCCGCACCGGCCGCCCCCATCACGGCCGCGGCACCGATTCCCGAACCCGTCGCCCAGCCCCAGCCGGCACCCGGCGCCCTGGTCATCGACAAACCCCTGCGCTCGGGCCAGCAGGTGTACGCGCGTGGCCGCGACCTGGTGGTCATGGCCATGGTCAACCCGGGCGCCGAGGTGATCGCCGACGGCCATATCCACGTGTACGCACCGCTGCGCGGCAAGGCCATCGCCGGCGCGCGTGGCAACGTCGACGCCCGCATCTTCGCCCTGGCCATGGCGCCCGAGCTGATCTCCATCGCCGGCATCTACCGCACCAGCGAAGTCGCCCTGCCCGAGGCCATCCAGGGCAAGCCGGCCCAGGTGCGCCTGCTGCCCGGCCCCGATGGCGACAAGCTCGTGATCGACCCCTTGTCCGTCTGATGCCCGCGCATCCCGTTCCCACCCCGATCCTGAAAGACCCCTCACCATGACCAAAATCGTTGTCGTCACCTCCGGCAAAGGCGGGGTTGGCAAGACCACCACCAGCGCCAGTTTCTCCACCGGTCTGGCCCTGCGAGGCCACAAGACCGCCGTGATCGACTTCGACGTCGGCCTGCGCAACCTCGACCTGATCATGGGCTGCGAGCGCCGCGTGGTGTACGACCTGATCAACGTCATCCAGGGCGAGGCCAACCTGAACCAGGCGCTGATCAAGGACAAGCAGTGCGACAACCTGTACGTGCTGGCCGCCAGCCAGACGCGCGACAAGGACGCGCTGAGCCAGGAAGGCGTGCACAAGGTGCTGACCGATCTGGCCGCCATGGGCTTTGAGTACATCGTCTGCGACTCGCCGGCCGGTATCGAGACCGGGGCCCTGATGGCCATGCACTACGCCGACGAAGCGCTGATCGTGACCAACCCCGAAGTCTCCAGCGTGCGCGACTCCGACCGCATCCTGGGCATGCTGGGCAGCAAGACGCAGCGCGCCATCGATGGCAAGGACCCGGTCAAGGAACACCTGCTGATCACCCGCTACAACCCCGGCCGCGTGGCCGATGGCCAGATGCTCAGCCTGGAAGACATCCAGGACATCCTGCGCATCCAGCTCATCGGCGTCATCCCCGAGAGCGAAAACGTGCTCACCGCGTCCAACCAGGGCACGCCCGCGATCCACCTCAAGGGCACCGACGTGGCCGAGGCCTACAGCGACGTGATCGACCGCTTCCTGGGCGCCGAAAAACCCCTGCGCTTCATCGAGGCCGAGAAGGCGGGCTTCTTCAAGCGCGTGTTCGGAAGGAAGTGAGCATGTCCTTCCTTTCCTTCTTTCTGGGCGAGAAAAAGAAGACCGCCAGCGTCGCCAAGGAGCGGCTGCAGATCATCCTGGCGCACGAGCGTAGCGGCCGCAACGCCTCCGAGCCCGATTACCTGCCCGCACTGCAGCGCGAGCTGGTGGCCGTGATCGGCAAATACATCAAGATCAATCCGGACGACATCAAGGTCATGCTGGAGCGCCAGGACAACCTGGACGTGCTTGAAGTCAAGATCGAACTGCCCGACCGCAAGTAGAGCGGCCGGCCAGGACGGCGCGGTTCAACCGGCCGTCTTCTCGCACACGGCGGCGGTTTCGGCCAGCGAAGGCATGCCCGCGATGGCGCCGCTGGCGCGCACCGACAGCGCCGCGGCCGCGTTGGCCCAACGCAGCGCCGCTTCCAGCGGTTCGCCGCGCGCGAGCGCGGCGGCGAGCGCACCGTTGAAGGTGTCGCCGGCGCCGATCGTGTCCTTCACCGTCATCGAATGGCCGGCCACGCTGTGCACCGGCTGGCCCGCGCGGTGGAGCGTCGCGCCCTGCGCGCCCAGGGTCACCAGCACCGCGCCAACGCCTTGCGCCAGCAGCGCCTGGGCCGCGCGCTCGCGGTCCCCCTCGATGCCGCTGAGGGTGGCGAGTTCGGTTTCGTTGGGGGTGAGCAGGTCCACCCGCGCCGCCAGTTCCACCGGCAGGGCGCGGGCCGGTGCGGGGTTGAGCACGGTGGTGACCCCGTTGGCCCGCGCCAGGCGGAAGGCCTCCAGCGTGGCGGCCAGCGGCACCTCGAACGAGGCCACCACCACCCGGCTGGCCGCGATGCGGGCCGCGGCGCCGCGAATCTGGTCGGCGTCCAGGCCCTCGTTGGCCCCGGGGCTGACCACGATGCTGTTGTCCCCGTTGGGGTAGACCAGGATCTGCGCGACACCGCTGCTCTCGCCGGCCACCCGCCGCACGTGGGCGGTGTGAATGCCTTCGCGCCGCCACAGCTGCATGGCCATGTCGCCAAAGGCGTCCTGCCCGGTGCGGGCCACGATGTGCACCTCCGCCCCCTGGCGCGCCGCCGCCACTGCGGCGTTGCTGCCCTTGCCGCCGGGGCCGATGGAGAAGCCGTGGCCCATCAGGGTTTCGCCGCGCGCGGGTGGGCGCCCGGCGTGGGAAGTCAGGTCGGCGTTCCAGCTGGCGATCACCACGACCTGGCCGCTCACTGGAGTACCTTCGCCCTCCGGGCTGCGGTGCGAGCTTGCTTGGGAACGGCCCGGCGCGGCGCTCATGGCAGTCCGTACCCCATGGATTGCGGCAGCCACAGCACGATCTGCGGAAACAGCGTCAGCAGCAGCACCAGGCCCAGCAGCATGATCAGGAAGGGCCAGCCTTCGCGCAGCATGTCCTTGATGGGAATCTGCGTCAGCGCGTTGGTCACGAACAGCAGCATGCCGAAGGGCGGCGTGATGAGGCCGACCATCATGTTCACGATGATCAGCACCCCGAAGTGCACCAGGTCCACCCCCACGGCCTTGACCGCCGGCAGCAGCATGGGCACGAACACCAGCAGCATGACGGCGGTGTCCAGGAAACAACCCAGGACCAGGAACACCACGTTGACCATCAGCAGAAAGGCCACCTGGCTGAGCGACTGGCCGGCCACCCACTGCGCCAGTGCCTGCGGCACGCCCTCGGCGGTGAAGGCGTAGTTCAGCATGAAGGCGCCGGCGATGATCAGCGTGATGACGGCGCTGGAGCGGGTGGACTCCAGCACCACGCCGCCCAGGCTGCGCCAGCTCAGGGCGCGGTAGACCAGGCCGGCGAGCACCAGCGCGTGCAGGGCCGCCACGGCCGCGGCTTCGGTGGGGGTGAAGGCACCGCTGTAGATGCCGCCCAGCAGCACCACCGGCAGCGACAGCGGCAGCGCGCCGCGCCACAGCACCGAAGGCCAGTCCTTCAGCGGCACGGGTTCGTCGCGTGGCATGTGGCGGCGGATGGCGATGATGTGCACCGCGATCATCAGCACCACGGCCATCAACAGGCCCGGCAGCAGACCGCCCAGGAACAGCGCCCCGACCGAGGTGCCCGAGACCAGCGCGTAGATCACCAGCGGGATCGAGGGCGGAATGATGGGACCGATGGTGGCGCTGGCCACCACCACGGCGCCGGCAAAACCGGGCGAATACTCGGGCTTCTTGAGCATCTGCTTGATGGTCACCAGGCCGGGGCCGGCCGCGTCGGCGATGGCGCTGCCGCTCATGCCCGAGAACACCACGCTGACCAGGATGTCCACCTGCGCCAGGCCGCCGCGCATGCGCCCGACCAGGATGCGGCAGAAGTCGAAGATGCGCTCGCTCACCGTGCCGGCGTTCATCAGGTTGGCCGCCAGGATGAACAGCGGCACCGCCAGCAGTACGTAGCTGTTGTACATGCCGTTGAGCACCTGTTCGGCCATCAGGCCCATGTCCTGCCGGGTGGCGGCCAGGTAGGCCACGCCGCTGAGCAGCATGGTGAAACCGATCGGCGCGCGCAGCACCATGCCCAGGGACAACACGAGCAGCAGCGTCCAGAGTCCGGGGGTCATGCGCCGTCCCCATCGCCGCGCAGGGCCTGCCAGGCCAGCCAGCCGTAGCGCACCATCACCGCCGCCAGCATCAGCACAAAGGGCATGAACACCCACATGAAGGACAGGCCCAGCACGGGCGTGCCTTCGCGGTCCATGAAGCGGATGTAGTCCCAACTGCCCGGAATGGCCACGGCGGCCAGCACCGCCAGCATCGCGCTGCCCAGCACCCGCATGGCGCGGCGCTGGCGCGGCCCCACGCTGTTGTAGGCCAGATCGAACACCACGTGTTCCCGCGCCTTGACCATGAAGGCGCTGGCCCACAGGATCACCCACACGTAGAGGATCACGGCGAGTTCGTCGGTCCAGGGCAGCGGGCGGTTGAAGCCGAAGCGCGCCGTGATCTGCACCAGGAACACCCCGAACAGCGCGGTGAAGAGCGCGCCACCGACGATGTCGGCGGCGCGTTGCGGCCAGCGTCGCATGTGCGCTTACTGCGTGGCGTTGATGCGGTCGAGCAGACCGGCCGGCCAGGTCTTGGCCAGGTCGGACTTCAGGTAGGTCTGCTGCACGTGGCTGCGGAAGGCGGCCACATCCGGCGTGACCACCTGCAGGCCCTGCTGCTTGAAGAAGTCCACAATCTGCGCCTCTTCCTTCAGGCGGTTTTCGTTGTTGTACGCGGCGGCGGCGGCGGCCGCGTCCCTGACCTTCTGCTGCTGGGCGGGGCTGAGCGCGTTCCAGGTCTTGTTCGACAGCGACAGGAAGATGCCGTCCACCAGGTGGCTGGTCAGCACCAGCTGTTGGGTGACTTCGTAGAACTTGGCCGCGCGCACGGTGGGCAGCGGGTTGTCCTGGCCGTCGATGGTGCCGGTCTTCAGGCCCAGGTAGACCTCGCCGAAGGCCAGCGGGGTGGCGGTGGCGCCCAGGGCCTCACCCAGGAACAGCCATTCCTTGGAGCCGGGCATGCGCAGCTTCACGCCCTTGAGGTCGGCCGGTGTCTTCACCGCGCGCGGCTCGCGCAGGTTGAGCTGGCGCGTGCCCAGGTAGATGGTGGACAACACGGTCACGTCCATCTTCTCGGACACCCGCTTGAACAGCTCGGTGCCGATGGGGCCGCCGAACACCTTCTGCTGGTGCGCCGGGTCGCGGATCACGTAGCCGGCGGTGAAGACGGAGAACTCGGGCACCAGCTTGGCGATGTCGAAGGCCGAGATGGTGGCCAGTTCGAGGTTGCCGCGCGCCATGGCGGCCGGCTCGGCGCCCTGCTTGAAGAGCGAGGCGTTGAGGTTGATCTGCACGTCGAACTCGCCGGGCGCGCTCTTGTCCAGCGACTCCTTGAACACGGTCCACATCTTGGCGTGCCAGTCGTCGGCCACGGCGGGGGTGGAGATGCGCATCGGAACCTTGGTCTGGGCCTGTGCGCTCAGTGCGGCGCCGCCCAGCAGCAGGGCGCTGGCGGTGGCGGCCAGCAGGCCGCGGCGCAGGGGGGAAGGGGTCATGGCTGTCTCCTCGTTGTGCAGGTGGAAGGAAAAGGGGGCTCGGAGGGGCTCAGTCGCGGGCCGCGTCCAGGCCAAGGGCCTGCAGGCGGCGGCGCAGCTCGGCCTGTTCGCCGGCCGGCAGGGCCACCAGCGGCGGGCGCACCCGCAGCCAGCGCGCGTCGCCATCGCGTTCGGCCATCACGCCCTTGAGCGCGGGCATGAGCGAAAAACCGTCGAACACGGTGAGCAGGGCCTTGACCCGCGCCAGGTCGCGCGCGGCGTCGGGCCCGTCGGGCTGCGCCACCAGCCGGTGCACCAGGCGCGGCGCGAAGTTGGCCAGGCCGCTGATCGCGCCCGTGCTGCCCAGGCGGCCCAGCGCGGGCAGGTCGGGCTCGAAGCCCACGTAGACCGTGAGCGGCGGCATGAAGGCCTGGGCCAGACCCACCGAAAACACCTGGTCGCAACCGCTGTCCTTGATGCCGGCGATGGTGTCGGGGTACTGCGCCAGCAGGCTGCGGATGACGCCGTGCGAGAGGCCCACACCCGCCACCTGGGGGATGTGGTACAGGTACAGCCGCAGGCGCGGGTCGGCCACGCGGTCGATCAGCCAGCGGTAGGCGTCGATCACGCCCTGGTCCGACACACCCTTGAAGAAAAACGGCGGCAGCACCAGGCAGCCGTGCACGCCCAGGTTCACGGCGTGCTTGGTCAGCGCCACCGTGTCGGTGACGGCCGCACAGCTGGTGGACACCATCAGCCGCTGCGCCGGCACGCCGCGCGCCACCAGCGCTTCGACGGCGGCCATGCGTTCGGCCACCGAAAACGAAGGGCCTTCGCCGGTGGTGCCAAAGGCGGTCACGCCGCCGCAGCCCGCGTCCAGCAGCGCCAGGGCGTGCGTAGCAAAGGCGTCGTGGTCGATCTCCAGCGACTCGGTCAGCGGGGTCAGCATCGCGGGCCAGATGCCGCGAAAAGCGTGGGTGTGGGCAGGGGTCATGTGGGTGGGTCCAGTGGCTCCGAAGACCAGGGCAGCGCGGGACGCGGCAGCCCCAGCACGCGCCGGCGCGCGCTTTCGATGTGGTGGCCCAGGCGCTCGGCCACCGCGCCGGCGTCGCGCCGGCGCAGGGCCTCGATGAACCACAGGTGTTCTTCCATCGCGGCCAGCAGGATGTCGGCCGCCAGGCTGGAGTGCTCGAACTTGATCAGGCGCACGCGCAGGCTGTTGATGCGGTAGGCCTCGGAGATGAGCTCATTGCCCAGGGCGTCGATCATGTGTTCGTGCAGGCCCCAGTCGACCTGGGTGGCCTCGGCCAGCAAGGCCTCGTCGATGGGGCCGGCGCGCGCGCGGCGCACGATGGACAGATGTTCGGCCTCGATGCGTTCCAATTCGGCGTCGCTCGCGCTGGTGGCAAAACGCACCGCGGCCTCGCGTTCCAGCAGCAGGCGCAGCTCGAAGGCGTTCTTGATCAGTTTCAGGTCCACATTGGCGATCTGCAGCCCGCGCTGGGGCACGGTGTGCAGCAGGCCCTCGGCCTCCAGGCGCGGAATCAGTTCGCGCACCGCGCCCAGGGGCATGGCCAGCAGCTGCATCAGCTCGCGCTGCGAGATGAACTGGCCGGGCCGGATCTGCGCCTGCACGATCTGCTGGCGGAAGTTTTCATAGGCCTGTGCCCGCAGGTTGGGCGCGCGCACGGGGGCTGCGGGCGGTGGGGGCAGGTGCGGGGTCATGCTGAGGGTTTTCACTGGTTGCTGACTGACATGTTAGTTCGACAATGGTTGACCGTTCACTGGTGGAAACCCTGAAACCCCCGCCGGCCCTTCCAAGCCTTTCAGCCTTTCAAGTCCCCCAACCCGCCCGACGCCCAGCCATGACCCCCACCCCTGCGTTGTTTCCCGACCTGCTCGACCGTCTGCGGCAGGCCCTGCCCCAGGACCACGAACGCGCCACCCTGCTGGGCCGGCTCTGGCTGCCCGGCAGCGGCGCCCTGCCCGTCACCCCGCACCAGGGCCGCCTGCTCGATCTCACGCCGCTGGCTCCCACCTGCAGCGAGCTGCTGGAACGCCCGCAGCCGGCCCAGGCCATCGCGCAGGCGGTGGCCGCTGGCGCGCTGCGCGCCGTGGCCGACCTGGCCACCGTGCTGGCCAACAGCGACGAAGACCGGCGCCAGCCCGGGCAGCCCTGGCTGCTGGCGCCCTGTGACCTGCAGGCCATCAAGGCCAGCGGCGTGACCTTCGTGGCCAGCCTGCTGGAGCGTGTGATCGAGGAGCAGGCGCGCGGTGAGCCCGCCCGGGCCGCGGCCCTGCGCAGCGAGCTGCACGGCATCCTGGGCACCGACCTGGGCGCCATCGTGCCCGGTTCGCCCGAGGCCGCCGAGGTCAAACGCGTGCTGCTGGCGCGCGGCGCCTGGTCGCAGTACCTGGAGGTTGGCATCGGCCCCGACGCCGAAATCTTCACCAAGGTCCCGGTGCTGTCGGCGGTGGGTTGCGGCGCGCACGTGGGCATCCACCCGCGCTCCGAATGGAACAACCCCGAGCCGGAGATCGTGCTCACCGTCAACAGCCAGGGCCGCACCCTGGGCGCGGCCCTGGGCAACGACGTCAACCTGCGCGACTTCGAGGGCCGCAGCGCCCTGCTGCTGGGCAAGGCCAAGGACAACAACGGCTCCTGCGCCATCGGGCCCTTCATCCGCCTGTTCGACGCGCATTTCGGCATCGACGACCTGCGCGCCTGCAGCCTGCGGCTGGAAGTCGACGGCCCCGACGGCTTTGCCTGGCAGGGCGAAGGCAGCATGCGCGGCATCAGCCGCGACCCGCTCGATCTGGTGGCCCAGACCATCAACGCCAACCACCAGTACCCCGACGGCTTCATGCTCTTCCTGGGCACCATGCTCGCCCCCACCCAGGACCGGCGCGGCGCCGGGCAGGGCTTCACCCACGAGGTGGGCGACCGCGTCTGCGTCTCCACGCCCGCCCTGGGCACCCTGGTCAACCGGGTGCGCCACAGCTGCGACGTGGCGCCCTGGACCTTCGGCATCGCCGCCCTGATGCGCCAGCTGCGCCACGCGGCTTGAACGGCCCGCCGTGGGCCGTGGCGCCCGCTGCCGTGTCGCGCCTGTCAGCCCGGCAGGCCCCGGCCTGTCTATGATGGCCCCATGCTGATCGAAACCCTGGGCGCCGCCCGCGACATGGGCCGCCTCAACACCATCCTGGGCGTGCTCATCCGCCATGGCTTTGGCGACAGCGTGCGCCGCCTCGGCCTGGCCGACCGGCTGGAGCGCGCCGGCCACGCCCTGAAATGGAACCACGCCGCCGACCTCGCGCGGCTGGAACCCCCGGTGCAGGTGCGCCTCGCGCTGGAAGAACTCGGCCCCACCTTCGTCAAGCTCGGCCAGATCCTGGCCGGCCGCGCCGACCTGTTCGGCCCGGACTGGATCGCCGAATTCGAAAAGCTGCACAGCCAGGTGCCGGCCGTGCCGCTGGACGAGTTGCGCCCGCAGCTGCGCGAAGACCTGGGCGACGAGCCCGAGGTGGTTTTTGCCCGCTTCGACGTGGAGCCGCTGGCCGCCGCGTCGATCGCACAGGTGCACCGCGCCCAGCTGCACGACGGCACCGAAGTCGTCGTCAAGATCCGCCGCCCCGGCATCACCGACACCATCGAGGCCGACCTGCGCCTGCTCGCGCGCCTGGCCGTGCTGGCCGAGGCCGAGCTGCCCGCGCTCAAACCCTACCGTCCGCAGCAGCTGGTGCGCGAGCTTGCCCGCTCGCTCAGGCGCGAGCTGGACCTGGCCAGCGAGTGCCGCAGCGCCGAGCGCATCGCCACCAACCTGGCCAGCCTGCCCTGGATCGTGGTGCCCAGGGTGCACTGGGCCCACACCCAGGAGCGCGTCAACGTGCAGGACTACGTGGGCGGCGTGCCCGGCAACCAGATCGCCCTGCTCGACAGCAACGGCTACGACCGCAACCTGCTGGCCCGGCGCGGCGCGCAGGCCGTGCTCAAGATGATCGTGCAGGACGGCTTCTTCCACGCCGACCCGCACCCCGGCAACGTGTTCTATTTAGAAGGCAACCGCATCGCCTTCATCGACTTCGGCATGGTCGGGCGCCTCTCGCAGCGCCGCCGCGAAGAACTGCTCAACCTGTTGCTCGGCCTGGTCGAACGCAACCCCCAGACCGTGGCCGACGTGCTGCTCGACTGGACCGGCGACGAACACGGCGTCAACCTCTCGCTGCTCGAAACCGAGATCGAAACCTTCGTCGACCAGTACCACGGCACCCCGCTGGCCCAGCTCAACCTGGGCCAGATGCTGGCCGACGTCACCGCCATCCTGCGCGAACACCACCTGGGCCTGCCCACCGACATGGCCCTGCTCATCAAGGCCTTCATCACCCTCGAAGGCATGGGCCGCAGCCTCGACCCGGCCTTTCACATGACCACCGAAGCCCTGCCCATGCTGCGCCAGGTGCTGCGCGCGCGCTACCAGCCCAAGGTGGTGGCCAACCGCGCTTGGCAGACCCTGCGCCGCACGCTCGCCGTGGCCGAACAGCTGCCGCACGACGTCTCGCGCCTGCTGCGCAACGCGCGCCGCGGCCGGGTGCACGTGGGCATCGAACTCGCGCACCTCAAACGCGTGGGCGACCAGATCGACCGCGCCGCCAACCGCCTCACCATGGCCCTGGTGATCGCCGCGCTCATCATCGGCTCGTCCATCGTCATGACCGTCAAAGGCGGCCCCACCCTGTTCGGCCTGCCCGCCTTCGGCTTCATCGGCTTCGCCAGCGCCTTCGTGGGCGGCCTGTGGCTGGTGCGCGCGATCTGGCGCAGCAGCAAGGGGCGGGATGTGGGGGACGATTGAGGCGAGCAGGCGGCCCTTCCCGTGTGCACGTTTTTCCACATCGTGGTACATTAACGGGTTCGCCTTGGGCGACCGACCGCGTTCTGGCTTTGTTGCCCGGATGCACCACCCCCGGCAGAGGGGTTGTCGGTCCAGCCCCTCCATCGCGAGCCGCGTCAGCCTCCGCCCCCTCCTGGGTCGGCGTTGCCGCAAATGTTCTCCCTGCTGTTGCCGATGCCCCTGCCGTGGCTCGTGCTCCGGTTCTGGCTGGTGTTCCCGACACCGTGCCGGCGCCGGGTGATTCAGTCGGGCACCCCGGCGCTTGGGGCTGCCAATGTGTATTTCGGGCGTTTTCCTGCTGTGCGGTCCATGAGGCCGCGGCGTTTCGCCCTTTGATGTTTTTGATGATTCATACGATTTCCACGACCACAACAACGAAGAGACTGTCTCCTCTGACTCTGGGCAAGTACCGCATCGCGGCTTGCCCCCGGCCGCTGCCGTGCGGCCGTTTCGCCGCCCAGGTGTCCATCGCCAGCGGCTCGGGCAGCGCCTGTACCGACCGTGTCATGCGCTTCCACGATGATTTCCCCACACACGACGCAGCGGCGCACTACGCCGTGGCGCAAGGCATCGACTGGGTGAACGACGCGTTGCGCGCTGGCGTGCGCCCGGTCGCCTCGGCCACGATGCTGCCGTCTCCCCAGATCTGTATTTGAAGCAAAGGAGCCTCACATGGCCAAGGAAGAACTGATCGACATGATGGGCATCGTCAACGAGGTGCTGCCCGACACGCGCTTTCGCGTGACGCTGGACAACGGTCACCAGCTGATTGCCTACTCCGCCGGCAAGATGAAGAAAAACCACATCCGCATCCTCGCGGGTGACCGGGTTTCTCTGGAACTCTCGCCCTACGACCTGACCAAGGGCCGGATCAATTTCCGCCACATTGAGGGCCGCGGCCCGATGGTGCCGCGCAAGCCACGCTGAGCACCGGGGCCACCGGCCGGGCCCGCGCCCGGCCCGGCCTCACATCCCCATGCCGCCGTCCACCGGCAGGCCCGCGCCGGTGATGAAGCGCGAGGCGTCGGAGCACAGGAAGACCACCGCGTCGGCCATGTCGCTCACCGTGCCCAGGCGGCCCAGCGGGGTTTGCGCCACGATGGCCAGCACGGCCGCATCGGGCGATTTGAACAGCCCGGCGCTCACCACGTCGCTCGCGAGCTTCATGCCCATGTCGGTGGGCACGAGGCCGGGGTAGATGCAGTTCACGCGCACCCCGTAGCCCAGTTGGCCGGCCTCCATGGCGCCCACGCGGGTGAGCCGGTCCACGGCGGACTTGGTGGCCGAGTAGCCGGCAATGGAGGGAAACGCGATGGTGGATGCCACCGACGACACATTGACCACCACACCGCCCTGCCCGGCCAGGCCGCCGGGGCGCATGGCGCGAAACGCGTGTTTCATGCCGAGCGCGGTGCCGACGATGTTCACGTCGAGCATGCGGCGCAGCGCATCGGGGTCGATCTCGCTCACCAGGGCGGTGACTTCGACGCCAGCGTTGTTGACCAGGATGTCAAAGCCCCCGAACGCCGCGTGCGTGGCGCTCACGGCGGCCAGCCAGTGGGCCTCGTCGCTCACGTCCAGATGAATGAACGCGGCCTGGGCACCGGTGGCTTGGATGGCGCGAGCGGTCTCCCGGCCCTGCGCTTCCAGCACGTCGCCGATCATCACCGCGGCGCCCGCTTCGGCCAGGGCCTGCGCCATGCCGGCGCCCAGGCCCCGGGCAGCGCCGGTGACCAGGGCCTTGCGGCCCTTCAAATCGAACTGGGACATTCAACGCTCCTGTCAGGTGGATAGATAGCGACCCGGCCTGGCGCCGGGCCGCCGCCACTCTATCCACCTCGCCCGTGAGCGCTGCCCCTTCCCCTGTCGAGCCTGACACCGGCCCGCCCCGGCCCGGCGGCTTCAGCCCTTCATCAGCCCTGGTGCAGCGCCCGCCGCGCCCGCACCGCTTCGGCCAGGCCCCGCAGCACCGGCACGGTCTGTTCGAAGCTGATGCAGGCGTCGGTCACGCTCACGCCGTGCTGCAGCGGCTGGCCGGGCACGATGTCCTGCCGGCCTTCGTGCAGGTGGCTTTCGATCATCACGCCGGTGATGCGCGCGTCGCCCGCGGCGATCTGCCGCGCCACGTCGGCCGCCACCTCGATCTGCTTGCGGTGCTGCTTGCTGCTGTTGGCGTGCGACACGTCGGTCATCACCTGCTCGCGCAGGCCGGCCGCCTTGAGCAGGGCGCAGGCGGCGTCCACGTCGGCCTTCGAGTAGTTGGGCGCCTTGCCGCCGCGCAGGATCACGTGGCAGTCGGCGTTGCCGCGCGTCTCGAAGATCGCGGCCTGGCCCATCTTGGTCATGCCCATGAAGGCGTGTGATGCCTGCGCCGCCTGGATGGCGTCGCTCGCCACCTTGATGCCGCCGTCGGTGCCGTTCTTGAAACCCACCGGACACGACAGGCCGCTGGCGAGCTGGCGGTGGCTCTGGCTTTCGGTGGTGCGCGCGCCGATGGCGCCCCAGCTCACCAGATCGGAGATGAACTGCGGCGAGAGCAGATCGAGGAACTCGGTGCCCACGGGCAGACCGATGGCCAGCACGTCCAGCAGTAGCTGGCGCGCCAGCTCCAGACCTTCGTTGATGGCGAAGCTGCCGTCCAGGTGTGGGTCGTTGATGTAGCCCTTCCAGCCCACGGTGGTGCGCGGCTTCTCGAAATACACCCGCATGACCACCAGCAGGTCGTCGGCCAGCGCGTCGGCCTGGGCCTTGAGCAGGCGCGCATAGGCCAGCGCCTGGTCGTGGTCGTGGATGGAGCACGGCCCCACCACCACGATCAGCCGGTCGTCCTGCCCGTGCAGCACGCGCGAGAGCGCGGCGCGGCTGCGCTCCACCAGCGCCAGTGCCTCGGGCGGCGTGGGCAGCCATTCCTGCAGCAGCGCGGGCGTGATGAGCGGGCGCACCGCACCGATGCGCAGGTCGTCGATGCGGGTGGTGTCGTGGGTGGACAGTGGGGTGGAAGTGCGGTGGGCGTGGGTCATAGCCCGGTATTGTCGCGCTACCCTGGCGAAGGCCACCTTCAGCTTTGCGAGGCCGGAGCGCTACCTGCAACACATGAACAGGTGCAGCCCAGGGCACCGCCGGGCCGGCTTTGCCGGACGGCCAGTGCCGCCCCCTTCGAGGGGGTCGCGCGCAGCGCGGCGGGGGTGTTCCATTTCAAGGGCGGCGGAAGGCGGTGCGCTGGCGCGTCCAGTAGCGGCTGTTCAGGTGGTCCAGCCGCACCGTGCCGCCGGTGGACGGCGCGTGCACGAAGCGGTCCTCGCCCACGTAGATGCCGGCGTGGAACGGCCGGCCGCTGCCAAAGATCACCAGGTCGCCGGTGCGCAGCTCATCCGCGTCCACCGGCTGGCCGAAGCCCGACAGCTGGGCCACGGTGCGCGGCGGGGCGACGCCGGCGCGGCTCTTGTACACATAGCCGATCAGGCCGCTGCAGTCGAAGCCGCCCTCCGGCGTGTTGCCGCCGTAGCGGTAGGGCGTGCCCACCAGGCCCAGCGCATGGATGGCGATGTCGCTCGACTGCTCGGCCGAGAGCGAGCGGTGGACCGGCCCGCGGGTCGGCGGCGCGCTGCCGCAGCCGGCGATCAACAAGGTCGCGGTCAGGGCGAGGGAGGGCAGGACGCGGCGCATGAAACAGTCTAGCCCAGGGCACAGCCGGGCCGCCCTTCGACAGGCTCAGGACGAACGGACGGCCAAGCCCGCCCCAGCCCGGAACGCGGCGGAACTGGCTTCGCCAGGCCGCATCGCGTTGCCCCCTTGAGGGGGTCGCGCGCAGCGCGGCGGGGGTGTTCCATTCAGGCTGCGCGTGCCCGGAAAAACTTCGGCAAGGCCGCGCGCGTGCAGGCCTGCAGCGCCATCAGGAACGCGTGGTCGGGCTCGGCCACGCCGTGGCGCGTGCGCAGATCGTGCTGGATGCGGCCCAGCAGTTCGTGGGCCATTTCGGCGTCGGCCAGGGCGCGGTGCGCCTGGCCCGTGCGCGGCAGCTGGAAGTGGTCCACCAGCGTGCCCAGCTTGTGGCTCGGCGCCTCGGGGTAGAGCCGGCGCGAGAGCAGCACCGTGCAGGCAAAGGGCTGGCGCGCGGGCAGCCCGGCGCGCGCGAGCTCGGCCACCCAGTAGCGGCGGTCGAACGAGGCGTTGTGCGCCACCATGGGCACTTCGCCGACGAACCGCGCCGCCTCGGCCATCACGCGCTCGGCCGGCGGCGCGCTGGCCACCATGGCGTTGGTGATGCCGGTGAGCTGGGTGATGAAGGACGGAATGCGCACGCCCGCGTTCATCAGGCTCTGGAACCGGTCCACCACCCGGCCGCGCTCGGTGAGCACGATGGCCACCTCGGTGGCGCGGTCGCCCATGCCGGGCGAGATGCCGGTGGTCTCGAAGTCGATGACGGCGATGCGGGACATGGGCGAGCGTGGCGAAAGCCGCTCAGGCCTTCTTCAGGAACTCCGACTTCAGCAGCATGCTGCCCAGCTCGGTCTTGCAGTCCACGTTGTGGCCGTCGGCGCCGTCCACCAGGCGGATGCCCTTGATCTTGCTGCCCTTCTTGAGCACGCTCGACGAGCCCTTGACCTTCAGGTCCTTGATCAGGATCACCGAGTCGCCATCGGCCAGCGGGTTGCCATTGGCGTCTTTCACCACGCCGCCACCGGCCTCGTCGTCGCTGGCGGCGGCCTCGGCCACCGGCCATTCAAAGGCGCAGTCGGGGCAGACGAAGTTCTCGCCGTCGGTGTAGGTGTTTTCAAGGCCGCATTGCGGGCAGGCGGGGGCGGTGTGGGGCATGGTGTTGTCGCGCCGGAGCCCGGGCTCTGGCGGTTGGGTAAAGCCCCGTATCTTACGGTTGGCGCCCTTTCTTCCCCCACATGGAGGAGCTTTGGGCCGCCGCGTCCCTCCGTTGGAGGAAGCCCGAAAGCGCTCGCGCTCCTACATTGGCCGCTACCCGTTGCCCGGGGCCGACGCATGCCGCCTTGGCACCCGGCCGACGGGCCTTCCCTGGAGGTGCGGTCATGGCGAGCGACGAACAGGTTCTGCTGATGAGCGATCGATTCGAGGCCTTCGAATTGAAGTCGCTGATCCGCAAGCCACGGCCCCGGCCGGTGGTGTCGGCCCCGCCGGAGCAGCCGGTGGCCATCACGCCCGACGGTTCGCTGGCGCCGCACGTGCTGTACGAGGCCTCGGACGACCCGGCCTGCCGCTACTACCTGCCCCGCTACGAGTTGCGCACCGTGGGTGGGCGCCACACCTCGCGCCTGCGCCTGCGCACGGCCGATGAAGACCCGCACGGCCCGCTGGGCTGGCTGTCGGTGGAGCTGGTGGCCGTGCCGCCGGTGGACACGCGCCACACCCTGCGGGCGATCGACCACGTGGCCCAGCTGCGCCTGGGTTACGAGATGCCGGTGGTCGACGCGCGGGACGGCGCGCTGGCCGGCCCGGACGCCTTCGAGGGCAGCTGGACCAACGTGGACGCCAACACCCGGGGCATGACGCGCCTGGTCATCGCCCGCAACGCCGGCGGCGCCTGGTCCATGCACGGGTTTGGCCGCTGCCACCCCAGCGACTGCGACTGGGGCGTCACCGGGGCCGAGGTGGTGGGTGATGCCCTGGTGGCCACCTACCGCTTCGGCTTCAAGACCACCACCCTCACGGCGCGGCTGGCGTCCACGCGGCTGTCGGTGGACGTGTTCGACGATTACACCGACGCGGATGGGCGCACCGACCGCCGCAGCGTGTACGAGCTGTCGAAAACGGCCTCGGGCACCCAGAGCCAGCCGCTGATCTGGCAAGACCTGGGGCCGCTGACGCCGGTGGGCGAAAACACCCACCGCTGCGTGGTGCCCTTTCATGCCCAGGCCGACTACGACCGGATCGCTCAGATCCTCACCGCCACCGACCACCGCGCGCGGCTGGAGATCGCCTGCCGCGCCACGCTGGGGCAGCGCTCATGGCAGCAATGGTGGCTCAAGGACCGCGCCACGGTGGCCGTGATGCGCCCCGAGCTCAGCGTGGTGCAGGTGAACTCCCAACTGGTCAAGCGCATGCGCCAGAGCCTGAACGACGAGGTGCCGGCCGCGGCCCGGGTGGGCCGCCCCGACCCCGCCATCGGGCGGCGCCGCCCCGGCCCCCTGGCCAGGCCGCAGGCGCCGATGATGGCCGCGGCGCTGCGCACGCCGCAGCCCGTGCGCCCTGCGGTCATGGCGGCCCCGCGCGCGGTGGCGCTCGACGCCGCGCCCGCCATGGCCGTGCACAGCCTGCGCATCGACAGCGCCAACATGGCGTCCCTCGTCGCCCCCGATGCGGCGCGGCTGGCGCCGCAGGGTTTTCGGCCCCTGCGCCCCCGCCACGACCCGGACGCCGACGAAGCCCTGCCGGCCGGCGCACGGGAGCGCTTCGTCAAGGCGGTGCCGCGCCGCCTGGTGGTGGACGCCGCGGGCCAGCCCGTGTTGGTGCGCCGCGAGCTGCAGTGCCTGCAGTCGCTGCCCTTCGTGTTCGACCGGCCCGAGGACGCCGACGTCGTCGATGCGCCGCTGGACCCGGCGACGGCCCACGTGCTGTTCAAGCACGACCTGAACATCGGCAGCCTGAGCGTGTCCTTCTTCCAGGACTCGCTGGCGCGGGACCAGGTCTATTACGAACCGCAGGAATTCCGCCTCGCGCGCAGCGAGACCAGCCCCTTCCTGCCCTCGCTGCTGTTCGCCATCAACGAGGTGGTCACCGAGAGCGAGGCCCTGCAGTACCGCGTGCGCATCGCGTTCAACGCCCGGCCGTACCTGGGCAACGACTTCCTGCTCATGGCGCGGCAGCATTTCGGCCCGGCCGTGCGCCTGACCGCCCTGACGCCGAGCTCGGCCCGCCTCGCGCTGCAACCCCCTTCGGCCACCGGGGAGCCGGCCACGCCCGAAGAACGGACCGGCGCCACGGTCAGCTTTGACGAAGGCATCACCGACGAACTGACGCTCGACGAAGACCAGTTCGTGCGCCTGGCCGCCGCGCTGCAGTCGCCCGGCGGCGTGGGCATGCAGGGCATGGTCACGGCCACGCTCAGCGACGGCTCCGAGGTGGACATCCCGCTGCTGCTCTCGCTCAAGGAAAACGCCGGCTCCCCGTTTGACGCGCCCCGGGTGCTGCCGTCGGACGACGGCGTGCCGGGCCACCACACCGTCACGCTCAGGAACCGGATCGAGAGCCCGGTGCGCATCCATGCGGTGTCACCGGTGATCCTCGGGTCGCTGCCCGACGCCGGCGGGGGCAGCCCGCGCACGGTCACCGCCATGCCGCTCGATCTGCCGCCGGCCGAGCCGGTGCTGCCCGGCCAGACGGTGCAGATCCGCTACCGCGTGAGCGCGCCGGAGTTTGAGGTGCTCAGCCTGCAGCCCGCGCTGGACATCGACATCCTGCCCGAGCTGTCGCTGCTGATGGGCCGCCTCACGGTGACGGAGTCCTTCACCGAGGCCACGTTCGCGGTCGACGTGTCGGCCAGCCCGCTGTATTTCGGCGACCCGGGGCTGGGCCGCATCCAGGTCGAGTTCGAGAGCGGCCCCACGGTGGCGCTCGTGCCCGGCCTGCTGAACCAGACGGTGGTGCTCAAGAAGTCGCTGATGTCGCGCATCCTGAACCTGGACCCGGCCTACCGCTACCGCCTCACGCTCACCGACGCGCAGGGCGTCGAGGTCGCGCACGACTGGACCTCGGGCGTGGGCAATCTGCAGGTGCAGCTCCCCTAGGTGGCGCCATGTTGATGACCACGCCACTGCCGGATTTCGTCGACGTGTTTCCCGACCACCGGGACCCGCGGCGCCTCTACGCCCTGCCCGACCGGCTGGAGCTGCAGATGGACGACGCCCTGTCGCCCCGCTTCGCGCTGCTGCGCTTTGCCAACGACGACCTGGACGGTGGCGGCGGCCTGATCCAGGCCGCGCTGCAATGGCGCCGTACCGATCTGGACCAGCTGGCCGCGGCGGTGGGCGAGCGCACGGTCGAGCTGCCCGCAGCGGCCTCGGCCGAGGCGCGGCTGGTGCTGCGCGGCACCGCCGCGGACACGGTGCTGGAGGCCGGCCAGTGGCAGCCCCTGCGCGCGAGCTCCGCCGACGCCCTGTCGATCACGCACCACCTCACGCGGCAAGACAGCCAGATCCTCGTCGCGCTGACGCGCGAGCCGGGCGAGGGCGGGCCGCAGCCCGTCGAGCTGGAGCTGCGCTGCGTGGTGCCCGGTCTGCGCCCGGGGCTGCCCTGGACGGCCGAGGCCGAAGTGCCCGCCCTGTTCGAGCTGCTGCGCGCGCAACTGCCCGGCGACCGGCCGTGCACCGCCGTGGAGCTGGAAATGGCCTTCCTCGGGCTGCCGGCCGGCGTGCTGTCGTTCCGCCCCGCCACCCCGGGCGAGCCCGCCGTGCCGGACGAAACGCTGCGGCGCATCGCGGCCCGGCGCGCGCTGGAGACCTTCTTGCGCCCTGTGCCGGGTGGCCACGAATGGCACCCCGGCGCCCTGCCCGCGGCCGGCGTGCCGCGCGCCGCCTGGGGCCTCGGCTCCCCGACCCCGGACACCCTGACGCGCACCCTGCGCTGGTCGATCCGGGACCTGTACGAGACCCACGGCCAGCGCGACGACGTCTTCCCCGTGGTGACCCCGTTCCAGCCACTGAAGAAGGCCAGCGTCTGCGTGCTCTGTGCCCTGCCGATGCACCCCGAAGGCCTGGCCCAGCTGGACGTCGAGCTCCGCTTTCGCGGCGCCAGCGGCGCGCCGGTGCACAAGACCCTGGTGTTCGACGGCAGCCGGGGGCTGGCCACCGTCGGCGTGGTGCTGCCCGCTTTCGGCAGCGGGCTGGAGCTGGGCTTCAGGACCACGCTGTACGTCGCCCGCGACGGCCAGCCGCCACGCACCTTGTCCTCCGGGCCCGACTTCCAGCCGGTGGCCGGCCTGCAGGTGGTCGTCGACCGTGTGCACTGCGGGGTGCGGCCGCTGTGCCTGCGCTGCGACGCCGCGGTGTGGCGCCACACCGATGCCGTCGACGGCCGTGTCGCCACCGCCACCGGCCGGGTGTTCGACCTGCGCCTCACGCCCGGGCGCCCCCTGCGCTGGCTGGTGCTGCAGGGCGAAGACGCGCTGGCCAGCGCCACGGTCGAGGTCTCGGTGGCCCTGGCCCATGGCGAGCGCCACGTGCTGCGCGCCGAGCCCCTGCTGGGCGACGAGGTGCTGGTCACGGGCTGGGCGCTGGAGCCGGCCGCGCCCGACGTGCTGACCCTGCGGCTGGCCGAATCGCTCGCGGCGCGCTCGGCCCTGGTGGCCGTTGAACTCATCCCCGGCCCGGCGCTGCCCGCCGACGGCGCCAGCGGCACCTGGCTCACGCTGGACCCGCACCAGACCAGCACCTGGTCGCACTGGCGCGACAGCGTGCTGCAGCCCCCCGGCTACGCCTGGCGCCTGCACTGGGTGGAACGCGACGCCAGCGGGGCCACCCGCCCCCTGCGCGACACCCCCTGGCAGACCGGCCAGGCCAACGAACTGACGGTCGACGTGGCGCCCTGAGCACCCGCCGATGGCCTCCCACCCCGACACCCCCAACGAGGTACCCCCATGTTGAAAGTCCCCGCCTTCAGGACCGTCGCCGGCGTGACCCTCTACGCCGACGACACGGTCTGGTTCCGCTTCTACCCGGTCGCCGACCAGCCCCGCGTGCGGCTCGACCGGGACGGTCGCCCGGTGTTCCTGCTCGTCAAGTACGCGCTGTCCGACGAGGAACTGGCGCGCAACCCCACGCTGCCGCGCGGCGGCGGCTACCTCAACGTGGACGTGGTCTTCGAGCTCGACGACGCGCAGCGCGAAGCGGTGCGCGCCGACCTGCAGGCCTGGGTGGACGCCGAACACGCCCGCCGCGCGCACGGCACGGCCGAAGAAAAGGCCTCGGTGCAGGGCATGGCCGCGCCGCCCCCGGTGGACATGGGCACGCCCACCTTCACCAGCGGCGCCGTGGCCATGGACGCGCCCCAGACCAGCGTGCTGGTGAGCAAGCGCGTGGCGGCCGGCTCGCCCTCGCTGCTGGCCGACAACGTCTCGGTGTTCAGCATGGACCTCACCAGCGAAGGCGCCACCTTCATGGAGAAGACCCTGATCGGCGACGGCGGCGCGGTCGCCAGCGACCTGACCCCGATCCAGGTGCGCTACGACCTGACGTTCTGGGCCCGGCTGCCGCCCGTGCGCATCCACGTCAAGGCCGACTCGCGGCGGATCTACGACCAGGTGCGCAAGATCATGGACGGCAGCGGGGTCGATGCCTGCACCAGCTACGACTTCCAGCACAGCGACATCGACACCGGCTCCGCCGAGGTCGCCGGACTGATCACGGTGCAGATCGACACCGGCAGCGGCTCGCTGGACGACGCCATCATCGCCGAGCTGCGCGGCTACGCCCTGGAGGTGATGCAGCAGATGGTGGAGTCCAACTTCTTCACCATGGAGGCCTCCGAAGCCTATGTGCCCGCGGGTGCCAGCGAGATCCCGCCCGAGGCGCTGAGCAAGGACCCGAGAAAGACCAAGAAGTACCTGCGCAAGGAGCACAACGAAACCACCATGAAGCTGGAGCTGCTGCTGGAGCAGAACAGCGTGGTGGCCTGGCCGATCCATCCGCAGGGCACGCTGCAGACCTTCTTTCGCGGCATGTCGCCCGCGCAGATCGCCAATCACGTGCGGGTCGTCACGCTTGACGACCCGGTGTTCCAGTCGCTCAACCTCACGGCCCGCGTGTTCGCGCCCTTCGAGCCCACCGGGCTGGAGGCGGTCGAGGTGGAACTGCGCTACGAGGGCCGCGACAGCACGGGGGCCCGCCAGGAGAAGGTCAAGACCTTCTCCTTCACCAGCAACCAGCCCCAGCAATGGGCGCCCAAGCTGATCGGCGACGAACGCAGCTACGCCTACCGCTACCGCTTCAAGTTCGCCGGCCGGGCCTTTGGCGCGTACACCGCCTGGGCCCAGTCCAGCTCGCCCGACCTCAACATCGCCGCCCCCATGGCCGGGCGCGTGCGGGTGGACATCCGGGCCGGCGACATCGACTTCGAGACCCAGGTGCGCCAGGTGCAGGTGCTGCTGGCCTACGAAGACCCCTCGGCCGGCGTGCCGCGCGAGGAAGAGACCCGGGTGCTCGACAAGACCAACACCAGCGGCCTGATGGACCGGCTCATCTTCGAGGAACGCAGCCGCCCGGTGCAGTACAAGCTGCGCTTTCGCATGCACAGCGGCGAGGTGCTGGAAGACAGCCTGTGGCAGTCGCTGCCGGGCAACCAGCTGATCGTCAACCAGCCCGCGCGCGGCCTGCTGCGCGTGCGCCTGCTGCCGGCGGGCGATGGCTGGGACGGCGTGGCCCAGGTCATCGTGGACCTGAAATACGAAGACCCGGGCCATGCCTTCAAGCGCGAGGAGAGCCTGGTGCTCAAGACCAACCAGGAGTTCCGCACCTGGGAAGTCAGCCTGCGCGACCAGGCCCGCCGCAGCTTCGAATACCGCGTCAACACCAGCTACCTCGACGGCCGCTTCGAGCAGAGCCCCTGGAAGACGCACAGCGGCGAAGAAACCCTGGCCATCGTGGTCCAGGCGCCGCCGCGCCACCTGATCCAGATCGTGCCCGACCGCCTGGACCTGGAGGCCGCGCCGCTGACCGAAGTCACGCTCACCCACCTGCCCACCGGCCTGCAGGAAACCTTCGTCATCCGCGCGCGCCAGCCACTGACCTGGCCGGTGGACGTGGCGCCCGGCACGCCGGTGCGCTACCGCGTGGAGGTCACGCACTTCCCCGCCACCGGCGACCCGGTGGTGCTGCCCGCCTTCGAGGAGGAAGACACGGTGCTGGTGCTGCCGCCCTACCAGCCGCCGCGGCCCGGCGTGTTCAAGGTGCAGCTGGTCGGCGCGCTGATCGATTTCGCACAGACACCGCTGGTGACGGTCGACCTGCGCTACCAGGACGAGGTGCGCGGGATCGACCTCAGCCACGCGGTCGCGTTCAGCGAGCGCGCGACGCTGGACTGGGCGATCGAGGTCGGCGACCTCAGCCGCCGCTTCTACAGCCATCAGATCACCTACTTCGTGGCGCCCGACCAGACGCCACACACCCTGCCGCAGGTCCACACCGACAAGCCCTTGCTGGTGATCCCGCGCTGGCAGCCCGCACCCTGACCCACCGAACCCACCGCCAGGAGAACCACCATGCTCAAAGTGCCCGCCTACGCGTATTTCGAGGACCTGCGCGTCACCGTCTTCCAGGACGACACCCTGTTCTGGAAGTTCTATGTGATACCGGACTACATCTCCGTCCGGCGCGACCAGAACGACAACCCGGTCTTCCTGCTCATCAAGTACGCCTTTGGTGACCAGGACCGGGTGGCCAACCCGGCGCTGGGGCGCGGAGGCGGCTTCATGGCCTTCGACGTGGAGATGCGCGTGGCCGAGCAGGACCAGGCCGAGTTGCTGACGCGGCTGCAGGCCCTGGTCGACGACGAATACAAGCGCCTGAAGGCCCTGGCCGAGGCCCACCACGAAAACGTCGAGGGCATGCGGCTGAGCAGCTGGGCCTACGCCAACAACCGGTCCATGAGCACCTCGCTGTCCATTCACGACGTCAAGCTGGGGCTGCGTCCGGACGCTCCGGAGTCGCCCCCCGGCAACAAGGCGCCAGCGGTGATCCTGTCGGTGCCCACCTGGACCGAGGGCACCTTCAGCGTGAGCGCGCCGCAGGCCGCGTCGCTGGTCAGCCACCGCGTGGTCGAGGGTCCGCTGTCCCTGGTCGGCAGCAACGTGGCCAGTGCCAACATGGACCTGACCGAGGCCGGTGCGACCTTCATGGAAAAGACCCTGGTCAACCGCGACGGCACCGGCGGCAGCGACCTGACGCCGATCCAGGTGCGCTTCGACCTCAAGATGTGGGCCCGCCTGCCGCCGGTGCGGCTGTCCATCGAGGCCGACACGCGCAGCGTGTACCAGGGCCTGCGCGCGGTGATGCACGACTTCGAGGGCAACACCTGCAACGAGGACGAGCTCTACCACTTCGACCAGCACCTGAAGATGGCGGTGGAGTCCAACCTGATCAAGATCAGCTTCGACACCGGCACCCTCAAGCTCGACGACAAGTTCGTCAACGAGCTGCGCGCCACCGCGATGGAGATCGTCACCAACCTGATGGAGGAGAAGTTCTTCAAGAAGGAAGACGCCCCCGCCACGACCGAAGACCCGGTGGCGATGGACGACGAGCGCAAGGTGTTCTTCTTCAAGTCCGAGCAGGAGATGGAGTTCACCTCCATCGCCTACAACGAAGAGATCAAGAGCATCGCCGAATGGCCCGTGCACCCGCAGGGCACGATGCAGACCTTCTTTGCCGGCATGTCGGCGGCGGAGATCGGCAAGTACGTGCGTGTGGCCGACCTGAACGACCCCTTCTTCATGACCCTGGGCCTGAAGGTCTCGGCCTTCGCCGACTGGGAGAACAACCCGATCGCCTTCGTGGAGGCGCAGGTGCAGTACGAGGGGCGCGACGAAAACGGCGACATGGTCGAGAAGCAGCAGACCTTCACCTTCAACAAGGACAGCACGCGCGGTGAGTGGGACCCCAGCCTGATCGGTGCCAAGCGCGAGTACCAGTACCGCTACCGCATCGCCTTCCAGGGCAAGCCACCCGGTGAGTACACGCGCTGGGAGCGCGAGCGCACGCCGCAGCTCAACCTCTCGATCCCCGACGCCGGGCGTGTCAACGTGCGGCTGCTGGCCGGGCAGATCGACTTCGCGCAGACGGTGGACCAGGTGCAGGTGGACCTGAGCTACGCCGACACCCAATCGGGCGTGCCCGAAGAAACCCAGACCTTCCGCCTGCTCGACGGCCAGCTGGAGCAGACCTTCAACCGGGTCATCTTCACCCCCTGGGACCGCCCCGTGCGCTACCGCTCGCGCTTCTTCCTCAAGGACGGCCAGCGCATCGAGACCGACTGGAGCGAAACCACCACGCGCCAGCTGCTGGTCAACGCGCCGCTCTACGACAAGCTCGACGTGCGGCTGGTGCCCTCGGGCGACTGGTCGGGCGTGGTGCAGTCGGTGGTGAGCCTGCGCTACGAGGACACCGCCAACAACTACCGCGCCGACGAGGCCTACTCTCTGAAGGCCATCAACGAGTTCAAGACCTGGTCGGTGGTGCTGCGCGACCCGCAGGCGCGCCAGTTCGAATACAAGGTGCTCACCACCTTCCAGAACGGCGACCTGCGCGAAGGACCCTGGGTGCAGGCCAGTGGCGACCAGGCGCTGCCGGTGGTGGTGCGCACCGTGCCGCAGCTCAACGTGAAGCTGCTGCCCAACGTGGTGGACTTCGCGGCCAGCCCGGTGGTGGAGACCACGCTGCGCTACAGCGACCCGGCCAACGGCATCCAGAAGGTCGAGACCTTCACCTTCGTGCAGGGCGACAAGGCCGAGGACTGGACCGTCCCCATCACCGACAGCAGCCCGCGCCAATACCGCTACCAGGTGACCTTCCACACCGCCGATGGCCGCACGGTGCAAGAGGCGGAAGTGACCGACGACCGGACCGAGGTGGTGCTGCCGCGGCTGCTCACGCCGGAGATCAAGGTGACGGTGCTGCCGCGCTTCATCAGCTTCATCGACACCCCGGTGGTCGAGGTGGGCGTGCGCTACGCGGACCCGGCGAACCACATCACGTTCACCGAATCGCTGCTCTTCACCGAACCGACCGACCAGTCGTTCCGCATCGCCATCCGCGAGGACTCGCCGCGGGAATACGAGCTGCAGATCACCTACTTCAACGCCGACGGCAAGGCCTTTGCCCAGCCCCCGGTGAAGACCGACAAGAAGCACTTTCCGCTGCCGAAATTCGTGCCCGAACTCGCGCCCCAGACCTGACCGAACCGGAGAACCCCCATGCTTTCGTTAGGCCCCCCCTATTTCCAGATCGAGGGAATGACGGTCATGAGCGACTTCCATGACCCGTTCCAGTTCTACTACTTCCCCAACCGCCCCAAGCTCGCGGTGGACGAGCAGGGCCGGCCGGCGATCCGCTTCATCATCCTCAAGGAAGCGCAGGACGAGATCGAGCGCAACCCCGACGGCACCGCCGCCGAGGAAGACGTGGCCGGCTTCCTGGTGTTCGACACCGATCTGGCCTGGGACTCCGACGCGGTGCGCAAGGCCGAGCGCTTCATCAAGCAGGAGCTGAACCTGGCGGACACGCCGCGCCTGGCGCCGCTGACCTACAAGGGCGGCACGGTGCAGCTGACCTTCCTGGACCGCACGACCACGCTGCCCCCGCCGGTGGACCCGACCAACCCCGGCGGCACCACGCCACCGCCCGCGCCCGACCCCGTGGACGCGAAACAGACCTGGGTGCCGTTCCTGAAGTCCAGCGGCGTGCCCTCGCTCTATGGCGACAACCGCGCGATCTTCAGCGCCATGCTCAGCCGCAAGGCCACCAAGCTGCTGTACGGCTCGTTCGAGGGCTTCATGCCCGCGGGCGTGGTCTACAACCTCGACTTCGTGGGCATGCAGACGGCCTACCGCGTCAAGGTGAGTGCCGACTGGGAGCAGGCCTACCACTTCATCCAGGACCACTTCGGGCTCGATCTGGTCTTCGTCACGGTGGACCTGGACGACATCGTCGAGCGCCTCGAAGAAGCCAAGATCATCAACATCGAGGCCTCGCTCGAACTGGAGGGCGAAGAGGCCACGGTGGTGGAGAGCGAGTTCAACCAGGTGCGCAAGGACCTCACCGAGCTGGTGCTGGAAAAGTTCTTCGAGCCGGTGCCCAACCCCAACCAGGCCGAGCCCGACGACCCCACCGTGAACACGGTGCTCAACACCGCCCGCCAGATCCGCAACATCGTGCACCTCTGGCCCAGCGCCGGCTACACCCGGCGCGAGGTCTCGTCGGAGGAAATCCGCTCGATCCAGGTCGACTACCAGGTGAACAAGGCCGTGCTGCGCAAGATCGCGCCCCAGGCCCACATCAGCCTGTTCCTGGAAGACTTCGGCCTGACCCGCGACGACGTGGTGACGGTGGTCGATGGCAACGACGCGTTGTGGAACACCTCCACCTTCGATGCCGTGGTCAACGCGGACTACGCGGGCGATGCCATCCACAGCGTGGCGCTGGACGTGCAGTACCGCGCGCCCGAGAACTTCGACCCCCTGGCCGACCCCGACGCGGAATGGTCGTTCCTGTTCGACTCGGCCGACGACCGCGTCAAGCGATCGGCCTGGTACAACCCCGACATCGGGCACCAGTACTTCTACCGCTACAGCGTCTTCTTCAAGCCCTCGGCCCTGCCCGGCCCCACCCACAGCCTGTCCAGCGGCTGGCGTCCGCACGACTCGCAGCTGCTGGTGATCACGCCCGACGAGCTCTACCAGCGCCGCACGCTGGAAGTGCAGCCCGACGCCAGCTTTCCCTGGGACCTCTACCCCAGCGTGTTCGTGCACCTGCGGCACGCCACGCCGACCTGGAGCCACGAAGACTCCAAGCTGCTGAGCCAGGCCGACAGCGCGATGCGCTTCGCCTTCCGCACCGACTCGGCGGTCGATCCCGGGGTGGACTACCGGTTCAGCTATTTCAAGGCCGGTGGCGGCACGCTGGAGACCGGGTGGCAGCGCACCGCAAGCGACCTGGTCATCGTGCGCGACCCCCTGCCGCCACGGCCGAAGATCCGCGTGATGGTGGCGGGCGACCGCAAGCGCATCCTCAACCTGATCGTGGACCTGCGCTACACCGACCCGCACACGGGCCTTGTCGCCAGCGACTCCATCCTGATCGACCAGGGCAACGTCGGCTCGGTGCACGAGTGGGAGATGCCCGCGGCCGATGCCACGCGCCTGCGCTACGAGTTCAGCCAGACCCTGATCGACATCGACGGCAACGTCACCACCACCGGCTTCCAGCAGGAAGACAAGACCACCCTCATCGTGGGCGAGAAATACGTCAGGCTGATGGAGGTGCAGCCCGAGCTGGTGGGGCCGGCGCTGGGGCAGAACGGCGTGGAGCGCATCGTGTTGACCCTGCGCTACGACGACGCGGCCCACGGCGTGCACGTGGAGGAGCAGCAAGCCTTTGCCCAGCCGGGCGTGGGCACGCCCTGGCGCGTCGAACTGCAGGACGCCTCGCTGCGCGACTACACCTACGAGCTGACCTACTTCCTCAGGACCGGCTTCGAAAAGAGCTCGGGGCGCCGCTCCTCGCGCGACCGCTTCCTGATGCTGTCGTCCATTCCACCGCAGGGGTAGGCCATGCACGCCCAGGCACAGACCTTGTACCGCGCCGGCCTGCTGGCCGGCCTGGGCACGGGGGCCGCGCCCGGCGCCGTGGCCCCCGGCCTTTCGGCGGCCGCGCCCGGCCTGAACACCTGCATCGACGGCGGCAGCGAGCTGCTGTTCGCGGTGTCGGCCCCGGGCCAGCGCTGCCTGCGGGTGTGGACCCAGCAGGCGGCCACGGGCGACACCCAGACCTGGACCGCCTGGCACGGCTCGCGGGCCGTGGGCACGGTCCACATCGCCAGCGCGGGCCTGGTGCCCGCGCGCTGGGGCCTGCCCGAGCCGGCCGGTGCCCGGCACGCAGCGCTGGCGCTCGCGGGCCGCCTGTACCGCGTGGACCGCGCGGAGCGGGGCGCGGGCGAAACGGCCGCCGGGCCGCCCACCTGGTGGGCCTACCAGCTCGGCCGCCACGCAGACCCCGGCCCGGTGCTGGAGCAACTGGGCTGCGCCCAGGCCTGGCGCCAGATCGAAGCGGTCTGGGCGCGGCTGCTGGGGCGCCCCCTGCCCCGGCGCAGCCGGCCCTGGAGCGTGTCGCTGCCCGGCGCCGAGGGTCCGGCCGCCGACAGCCCGGTGCGCACCGCGAGCAGCCTGTGGGCCCTGGCCCCGGAAATGCCCGAGAAATACGCCCGGCTGGCCGACACCGTGGCCCACTGGGGCGGCGACGGCCGCTACGCCGAGGCGCTGTACAAGCTGCTGACCCAGGCGGTCGCGGGCGACCGGCCCCGCATCGTCGGATCGGCGGTGGAGATCACCGTGCGGCCCGACGGCGCGCTGCTCGCCATCGACTTCGTGTTGCGCAGTCCGCGCGAAACCCCTTTGCACTAGGAGTGGGCCATGACAGACCAAGACAGGTCGTACCTGAACAAGATCGATCCGCAGACCGCCAGCACCCTGCTGAGCCTGCCCGAGGGCCAAGACCCGATGGTGTCGGTGGCGGTCGAGTGGCGGGTCACGCCCAGCGCCGCCGAGATGGCGGTCATCGCCGCCAGCGGCGGCCAGTGGCAGAACCCCGCCGGCGCGGGGATGGCGCCCTCGTCCATCCAGACCCTGCGGCTGCCGCTGCGCGCGGTCGAAGGCCTGGCCAGGCTGGGCTGCGTCGGCTCGGTCACGGCGGCCCAGCCGCTGGGCCACGACGACACCGACCCGCCCCCGCCCGCCGCCGGCTTCGGCAAACGCCCCTGACCCTGTTGAACCCCTTGCAAAGGACTCCATCATGAGCAAGATCGATGCACGCCTGAACGTGGCGAAACTGCTGTTGCAGGACGGGCAACTGCCCGAGGAAGTGTTCAACCAGTTCGGTGTGGGCGCCAACCGCCAGCTCGCCGTGCTGGTGCAGTTCACCGGCCCGGTCGAACCGATCATCGCCGCCGGTTTCACGGTGCGCAGCCGGTTCGACGACGTGATGTCCGGCGACATCGCGCTCGAACATCTCGACGCGCTGGCCGCGCTGGAAGGCGTGGTGCGCATCGAGGGCGCCTCCACCGTGCAGGCCCACCTCGACGTGGCAACGGGCGACGCCCACCTGGGCAGCACGCATGCCCCGGGCATCGGAACGCCGCCCCTGCCCTACCGCGGGCGCAACGTCATCGTGGGCATCGTGGACAGCGGCATCGACTACAGCCACCCGGCCTTTCGCAGGCCCGATGGCAGCACGCGCATCCTGCGCATCTGGGACCAGGGCCTGCCGGCCCAGGCCGGCGAGACGCCCCCGGCGGGCTACACCTACGGCGTGGAGTACACCGACACCCAGATCAACAGCGCCCTGGGCAACGCCAACCCGACCTCGGTGGTGCGCCACACCGACCCCGGTGCCCACGGCACCCACGTGATGGGCATCGCCGCGGGCAACGGGCGCAACGCCGGCACCTTCGTGGGCGTGGCCCCCGAGGCCGATCTCATCGTCGTGAGCAACCTGTTCCAGGGGCGCGATTTCGGCGACTCGGTGCAGACCATCGACGCCATCCGCTACATCTACGCCACCGCCGCCGCCATGAACCGCCCGGTGGTCATCAACCAGAGCCAGGGTGTGAACGTGGGCGCCCACGACGGCACCACCCTGCTCGAGCGCGCCATCAACCAGGAGCTCGGCTTCCCCGGGCGCGCCTACGTGGTGTCGGCCGGCAACGCGGCCAACGACCTGATCGCCACCAGCGGCCAGGTGCCCGGCCCCGGTGCCCAGAGCCACCCCTTCAGCGTGCCGGCCACCGACCGCGAGCGCGACGGCATCGACGTCTGGTATGCCGGCAGCGGCCGCCTCTCGGTGTCCCTCACCAACCCCGCCGGCGCGAGCACCCCGGTGCTGGCGCCACCCGCGAACCCGGCGGCGGGGCCGGCCATCCTGAACCACGTGCTGCCCGGCGGCAACCGCATCGTCATCGACTCGCGGCTCGACGATCCGCAGAACCACGACAACCGCATCTACATCGAGATCCAGCGTGGCACGGCCGCCAACATCGCGCCCGGTGCCTGGAGCCTCTCGTTCACCAACGCGGCGGCCACCCCGGTGGCGTTCGACGCCTGGATCGAGCGCATCCTGTTCACCAACCCGGTGACCAACCAGCCCGACCCGATTCCCGCCTGGACCGGTGGCACCGATTCCGTGAGCAAGACCATCGGCATCCCGGCCTCGGCGCGCGAGGCCATCGCCGTGGGCAGCTACATCACCAAGACCTCGGCGGGCGCCGACGCGGGCGGCTCCAAGGGACGGATCTCGGAGTTCTCGGCCCACGGACCGACGCGCGACGGCCGCATCAAGCCCGACATCGCCGCCCCGGGCCAGTGGCTGATGTCCGCCCTGAGCAGCGCGGACACCAACCCCGGCACCACCGACGCGAGCGGCCAGTACCAGCTCATGCAGGGCACCAGCATGGCCTCGCCCATGGTGGCCGGCGCGGTGGCGCTGATCCTGGAGAAGAACCCCACACTGCGCCAGGAGCAGATCCGCCTGGGCCTGCAGGCCACGACCCGCAAGGACGCGCACACCGGCACCGGCAGCGCGGTGCCGAACAACACCTGGGGCCACGGCAAGCTCGACATCGAGGCCGCGGTTGCCTACAACTACCCGGCCTTCGCCACCCGCAACTGGGTGCGCATCCGCACCATGCTCTACAACTGGACCGAGGCCGACACGCCGCCGACCTTCGAGATCAGCGCCAACGAGAACGGCGAGGCGGTGATCGAGCTGGCCTGGGACCCGCAGGCCATGCTGGCGCCCAGCACCGGCTACGTGCCCCTGCGCTACTACAACACCGGCCAGCCGCTGGACGTCACCATCACCCGCGCCGCGGGCGGCAACCTGCCCATCCAGCTGCCGGTGCAGGTGATCCGGCTCACCGGCAACCGCGCGCGCTGGCAGATGCCGCAGGCCCTGTGGGACGGCTACCGCGAGGAACTTCGCAAGGCGCGGGTGGGCCAGTCCACCATGTCGCCCAACATCTACTACCGCGTGCGCCTGAACCCGACCGGCGCGGCCTCGGTGCTGATCTGGCCACCCGACAGCAGCTTCCAGAACGACCCGCTGGCCCAGCGCCTGGCGATCATCCAGACCAGCCTCTCGGCCACCTCGCAGGTGGCGCCCGACGCCGCCGCCGTGAGCGCCATGCCCGTGCCCTGGGGCACGTTCCTGCAATGGCTGTGGGACAACCTGCCCGCCGACAACCCCGACCGCCAGTCGCTCGCCGCGGTGTTCAGCCACCGCTTCTTCACCAACGAGATCGAGACCGCCACGCGCGGCAAGATCCTGATGCTGTGGCTCTTCGCCGGCCCCGGCGCGCGCCAGAAACTGCCGACCCTGCTCGACACGCGCTTTCGCAACGCGGCCAACCTGGAGATGTCGATCTTCAAGCAGCCCGACCTGAAGGACGGAACCCTGCTGATCGACCACCTGCTGGGCCTGCTGGAGATCGACCCCCACCCCGATCTGGCCGGCATCACCGCGACCGAGCAGCTGGTGGACGACGCGCTGACCGAAATCATGGACCCCAACGGCCAGACCAACCAGGGCACCGCGAGCACCTGCGGCCTGGCCAGCGTGCAGACCCTGCTGATCAACACCAACGCCAGCGAATATGTGCGCCTGCTCAAGGGCCTGCTCGACCGCGATGGGCGGGCCACGCTGGCCAACGGCGACCCGGTGGAGGTGCCGCCCGGGGTCTACCAGGTGGCCCGGTACGCGGGCGCCAGCTCCCTGCCCTTCTTCGTGCGCACCAACGCCGAACTGGGCTTCCAGTCGACCCTGCTGAAGTACGCCCGGGGCGCCGACTGGCCCGAGTACGACCCCTCCGCGCCGCCCGACGCGCCCAATGGTGTGAACACCGTGTTCCAGGCCACCATGCGCCAGGGCGTGACCGCCGCCCAGCTGGAGCGGGCCCTGCGCGGCCTGCTGGGCCGGCCCCACGCCACGGAACAGGCGCCCCAGCCCACCCCCGAACTGCGCAACAGCTTCGTGCAGCGGCTGCAGCAGGCGCGCGACCCGATGCTGCTCGTGATGCACTGGAGCGCCCCACCCACCGACGCGGCACACACCGGCCTGCACGCGGTGGTGGCCCTGCGCAGCGAGACCGGGCGGGTGTTCTTCAAGAACCCGCAGTACGCGGGCAGCGTCCCGCCCACGGGATCGGCCCCCAGCGCGTCGGCGGTGGCGCCACCGCGCCGCTACGAGGACCCGACCCAGGCGCTGGAGTCCATCGGCGACAACGACCTGGGGGGCTGGATCCGCTGGTTCCACCACCCCGCCTGACGCACAAGGAGCCCGACATGCTGTACCTGGACGGACCCATTGGCCCCATCCGCGGCCTGATGATCTACAAAGACCACGAAGACCCGGACCTCTTCTACTACGTGCCCGAGCGGCCCCGGCTGGCCCTGAACGAAGGGGTGCCCGAGTTCCTGTTCCTCAAGTACCGGCGCGACATCACCGACAACCCGGACTTCGACCCCGACGCCGGCGACCAGTCGCTCGGCGGCGGCTTCATGGCCTTCACCGTCGATCTCGGCGTGGACGACCGCACCCTGGGCGCCATCAAGGGCGAGCTCAGCCAGTTCGCCGAGGGCGACGTCAAGCTCGTGCCGATCCAGTTCCGCAAGGGCACGGTGCGCCTGTCCATCGTGAAGGACGCCGCCGAAGACCCGCCCGACGGCGGCACGCCCGAACCCGCGGCGCGCAAGGGCCTGAAGCTCTACGAAGAGGTGTACGGCGCCACGCAGCCCTCGCTGTTCGGCTTCAACCGCGCCACCTTCGCCCTGATGCTCGACCGCGAAGCCGCCACCCTCATGGAGGCCGGCATCCGCACCGGCATCAGCCCCATCGGCGTCATCTACAACCTGGAGTTCCTGGGCCTGCGGCCGGGCTTTCGCATCAAGATCCGCGCCGAATACAAGCGCGTCTACGAAACCCTGGAGGCCGAACTCGGTGCCCGCGGCTCGGTGGGCATGGTCAGCCTGGCGGCCGACATCGGCGTGGCGTTCCAGAAGCTGCGCGACAACGGCTCGGTGCAGATCGAGGTGATGAACTTCACCGACGACGAAGACCTGAAGCAGAAGGCCGACGAGGCCTGGCAGTGGTTCCAGACCAAGCTGCTGGAGGACTTCTTCCAGTCGGCCCTGGAGCCGCCGAGCTTCATGACGCGGCAGTCGGGCAACCTCGGCATGCTCGGCCAGCTGCAGTCCCTGTTTGGCGGGCTCTCCGGCCCGCAGACCGGCACCGCGCTGGCGCCGCCCATGGGCGCGCCCACCACGGCCACACCCACCACCGCGCCGGCCGCCCATGGGCCGTCGGAGGGCGTGCCCTCCACCAGCACCATCAACCGCACCGCCGCCAGCGCCAACGCCGGCAGCGGCGGCGCCTCGGGGCCGGCGGGCAACGCCTCGATCGCGCCGTTCCAGGTGGCGTTCTCGCTCAAGTTCGTGCACCAGGACGAGCTGCAGGTGCGCACCTTCGACTACAACCTGCAGGCCGCCGAGGCGCGCACGGCCGCGCCGAATGGCATGTTCGGCACCGTCGTGGCCGGCTTCAACCTCGCCAACCGCATCCGCATGGTGGATCTGGACGACAGCTTCTTCAAACGCCTGATCGCCACCGTCTCCATGGGCACCGACCTCGCCCAGGCCGGCATCGCCAGCGTCGCGGTGAACCTGGAATACCCCGGCGAGCGCCCCGCCGGCCAGCCGGCCCAGCACGTGGACGGCTTCCTGTTCCAGCCCGGCAAGACCGACCCGCGCACCTTCACCACCTTCCTCAACGAGCGCGGCGACCTGAACTACCGCTACAAGCTCGACATCACCTTCGCGCCCAACAGCGAGTGGACGGCGGCCAACAGCCAGGTGTCCACGCCCTGGGTGGTGGAGCAGGCGCGCCAACTGGTGATCGCCCCGCTCGATCACGTCGAGCTGCTCGACGTGGAGGTTTCGCTGGGCGACATGGACAGCGGCGAGATCACGCAGGTCGAGGTCGAGCTGGTGTACGACGACCCGGTCCACGCCTTCCACGTGGAGAAGACCCTGCTGCTCAAGCCCGGCGAAGCCACCAAGCACTGGAAGCTGCGCCTGTCGGACAACGCCACGCGCAGCTTCCGCTACCGCGCCCGCTACTTCCTCAAGTCGGGCAACCTGCGCGTGCAGGAAGACTGGGTCACCACGGCGGACCCCGCGCTCATCATCAACGAGCCCTTCGAGGGCGAACTCAACATCCGGCTGATTCCGCTGCTGGACCAGAACAACCTGATGGAGGCCGTGGTGGACATCCGCTACAAGGAGGCGGCCTCGGGCTACCGGCGCGACTTCCAGGAGATCTACGACGAGACCCGGCTCGACCGCCGCTCGCTGCGCATCCCCACGCTCACCCCCGAGCCACCGCCCTTCACCTACGAGACCACCGTGGTGCGCGGCGACGGCTCGGTGTTCGAGTCGGGCGAGCTGGCGGCCGACGGCAACGTCGCGGTGATCCTCGACGGCGTGGGCGTCACGCAGCGCGTGCGGGTGCGGCTGCCGCAGGCCTCGCTGGGCACGCTCATCGCCGTGAAGGTCGATCTGCAGGGCCCGGGCGACGAGCCCGATGTCGCCAGCGTGCTGTTCACCCCGAGCCAGCTCGAAGAGAAGACGGTGGTGCTGGTGCAGCCGCCCTCGGCGGGCGGCGGGCCGTTCACCTACCGCTTCAGCGTGACCGGCTACAACAACCTGGGCCAGCCGGTGCCAGGGCAGAGCGGGCAACAGACCGGCCCCGCCCTGATCGTTCCCATGCCGGGGTAGTTGCGGTTCACTCGGCCGGGCCGCATCGCGTGGCCCCCTTCGACGGGGGCGCGCGATGCGCCGCGGGGCGGGCCCCGCCTTATGCGAACACGGCCGTGCCCCGCGCCAGGTGGTCGCGCAGGCTTGCGAGCATCTCGCGCTCCGACAGGCCCTGCGCCCACGCCGGGCGCAGCTGGTAGTGGGGCTGGTCGACGATGGTGCTCCAGTTGCCGCCCCATTCCAGGCCCAGCTCCATGCCCAGCACGCCGACCGCCTTGTACTTGGGCGACTCGGGCAGGTACTTGTTGCCGCTGAACACGCCGATGTCGAACGCGATGCCGAAGTTGTGGTTCGAGTGGCCGCCGCGCGCGTTGGTCACCTTGGGACCGGGCGCCGTGCGGCCCTTGGCGAACAGGGCGTCCTGCTCGGCAAACGAGCGCGTGCCGCTGATCACCTTGATCTGGATGCCGCTGGCCGCGGCCTTCTGCACCAGCGCCCGCGCCATCGGCTGCACCTCGGGCAGCAGCGTGGCGATCCGCGCTTCGCTGCGCGCGTCCACCGGGGAAATGGCCGCTTGCGGGGCCTGGCCGTCGATCTTCTTCTTGACCAGCGCCACGTAAATGGCGCCCCAGGTTTCCGGCCCCGCCCGGCCGTCCACCTGCACCCCCAGGGCTTGCTGGATGGCACGAATCATGTCGGTGATGTCCATGGTCCCTCCGCAGTGAAAGCCTTCCCCGGCGGGGAAGCCGCTGTGGAACTGTAGGCGCGCGAGAGGCCCCCAACATCCCCAACCCGGGGGAGTCTGCTGGGGGCGGCACGCCTTGGTCCGCCCGCGCTTTCGAACCCCGTTGGTACGGCACGCCTCGTGCTTGTTCCCCCGCCATGGACCCCACCGCTCCCACCCCCCAACCCGTTTCCGCTCCCGCCCCCCACACCCACTCCTGGCTTGACGACGCCCACGCCCTCGTCGCAGGCTCGCTGTTCGTCGCCCTGGGCATGACCATGTTTGGCCACGCCGGGCTGCTCACCGGCGGCGTGGCGGGCGTGGCCTTCCTGGCCAGCTACGCCAGCGGTCTCGCCTTCGGCCTGTTCTTCTTCCTGTTCAGCCTGCCGTTTTTCGTGCTCTCGTGGGTCCGGCTCGGCCCGGTGTTCACCTTCAAGAGCTTCGGCGCCGTCGCGCTCGTGTCCGCCTGCACCACGCTGGCGCCCAAAGTGGTGCGCTTCGAGCTGCTCAACCCCTGGGTCGCCTCGGTGCTCGGCGGCTTCCTGATCGGCTTCGGCCTGCTCGCCCTGCTGCGCCACCAGGCCAGCGTGGGTGGCGTCAACATCCTGGCGCAATGGCTGCAACAGGCCAGAGGCTTCAGCGCGGGCAAGGTGCAGATGGGGGTGGACCTGGTGGTCGTGCTCGCGGCGCTGATGGTGGTGCCGCCCGTGCGCGTGGCGCAATCGGTGGTGGGCGCCATCGCCATCGGCGCCATCCTCGCGCTCAACCACCGGCCGGGGCGCTACCTTGGGGTTTGAGCGGGCTGTTGGGTGGTCTGCATGAAGACCCACCCAACGGCAAGGGTCGGACCGATGGGGGTCTTGGGGTGGAGCACCCGCAGGTCGAGATAATCCCACGAAGCGAATGCGGTCCTCGCGTTCCACATCCTTTCGTTGTATGTCAAATGTGCTGCGCGTTGCGCTTTGGGTGTGTGCTGTCGCGGCACTCGTTGGTGGCGCGTTCGCGTTGTGGCCGGTGTGTGTTCCGCTGTCCTCTGAGCAGGTCACAGCGTTTCAACCGCCCATCTCGGAGCGCAATGACACTTATCTGTTCGGTCCCATGTTTCAGCAAGACGCCGGGCAGTGGTACCAATGCAAGACGCGCATCGCCAGAGCGCTGTTTTTCTAGCAGCCGCCTCCCGGATGATGGCATGGACTCCAGGCGATACCCGCCCCGAGCGGCGGGCGTTCAGCGAGAACCGGTGGGGTCGGGTATGCGCAGCATCTCAATCGCGTCAAACGGGCACCTCACCGCGCACTTCGCACAGCCGGTGCAGCCGGGCCCGTCGTGCAGCTGAGAAAACTTCTTCCAGTGCTCCACCTCCAGCGACAGCACGTGCGGCGGGCACACCGCCACGCACCAGCCGCAGCCGGTGCAG
>Ga0156085_1080_pt1 | contig 53578 bp, 56 predicted proteins | sample RifCSPlowO2_02_FD_107738 | JGI IMG/M metagenome (GOLD analysis project Ga0156085, IMG submission 107738) | Burkholderiales bacterium RIFCSPLOWO2_02_FULL_67_64 | reverse complement strand
GCATCAAGGTGCTGATGCTCGCGGTGATCGTGGGTATCGGAACGGGTCTGTTCTCGCAGTTCCACACTGCACCGGCCGAGCCGTCCATCGATCACGCGCTGGTGGTGATGCTGGCGTCGCTGTCCCTGCTCGGGCTGGGCATCTTCGGACCCGGCATCGCGACCGGCCTGGTGTCCGGCGCTCCGCAACTGGGTGCGGGCGCTGCAGCTGGCACGGTGCTCGGCGCCACGGGACTGGCTGTTGCAGGGGGCGCTACCGTGGCCGGTGCCGGTGCGGCTGTGGCTGCCGGTGCACGCATGGCCCCGGGTGCAGCACGCGCTGCGATTGGTGGTGGCGCATCGGCGGCCCGTTCGGTCAGTGGTCTTGCCGCAGGCGCGAGGTCGGCCTACGAAGCAGGCGCCGCCGCATCCTCAGGCGGGCCGCTGCGCGCCGCTGGTGCGGGCATGGCCAATGTAGCCCGTACGGGTGCAAGCGCCGCGAGTCAGAAGCTGGCCGACGGCGCCAAGGCCGTGAAAGACAAGGTGTCAGGTTTCGTGACGGAGGCCGCTGCGCCTGCTGCGGCATCGGGCACGGAATCGGCCACGTCGAACACATCCACCTCGGCACCCGCCAACGAGCCGGCCTGGGCGCAGCGCATGCGCCGGCGCCAGCAGATCGGGCACGCCGCCACGACGGCCGCGCACACCCTGCGCGCGGGCGATGGCGGTGGCTCGGGCAGTGGCCCCAGCCTTCGTGATTTGGATTCTTGAGGAGAACCCCGCATGCGATTCAAACGACCGCAGGTGCGCTACGCCGACACGCCGCAGCCGGCTACCCCCTACCAATCGGCCGCACAGGCCTGGGACAAACGCATTGGCTCAGCCCGCGTGCAGGCACGGAACTGGCGTCTCATGGCCTTCGGTTGCCTGTCGCTGGCGCTGCTGATGGCCGGTGGCCTGGTCTGGCGCTCAGCGCAGTCCATCGTCACGCCCTACGTGGTGGAGGTGGACCAGACCGGCCAGGTGCGAACCGTCGGAGAAGCCGCCTCGCCCTACCGCCCCGGTGATGCGCAGATCGCGCACCACCTGGCCCGCTTCGTGACGCTGGTGCGTTCGCTGTCTATCGACCCGATCGTGGTGCGGCAGAACTGGCTGGACGCCTACGACTACACGACCGACCGCGGAGCCGCCGTGCTCAACGAGTACGCCCGCACCAACGATCCGTTCGTGAGGGTGGGCAAGGAGTCGGTGACGGTGCAGATCACCAGCGTGGTCCGCGCCAGCGACGCTTCGTTCAACGTGCGCTGGACCGAACAGCGCTACGTCAACGGCGCGCCGGCCGGCACCGAGCGGTGGACTGCCGTGATCTCCACCGTGCTGCAGACGCCGCGCACCGAACAGCGTCTGCGCAAGAACCCCCTGGGCATCTACGTCAACGGCCTGTCCTGGAGCCGCGAGCTGGATGCGAACGAAGGAACCAAGCCATGAAAACCCAGAGTCTCAATTCGAGCCATTTGCTGACCGCCTTTGCCATTGCGGCCACCCTGGCGGGTTGCGCATCGCAGGGCGTACCGCCACCGGTGATCCCGTTGGACGAGCCGGTGATGGCCCAGCCGCTGCCCGAACCGCCCACGCCCGTGGCGGTTGTCGCCGTGCCGCAGGTGCTGCCCATGCCGGCCCAGATGAAGCCGTTGCCGGAAGCACAGGACAAGCCGCCAGCGCCCGAGCCGACCGACGAGCGGCTGCGGGTGTCGCGTGCCAACGCAGAAGCCCGGGTGGCGCCCACGCGGGAAGGCTACGTCAACGCCATCCAGGTCTGGCCCTATACCGACGGTGCGTTGTACCAGGTCTACGCCGCGCCGGGCCGCGTGACGGTGATCTCGCTACAGACCGGGGAAGAGTTGGTGACCGTGGCAGCCGGCGACACGGTGCGCTGGGTCGTGGGCGACACGTCCAGCGGCTCTGGCGATGCGCTGCGTGTGAACGTGCTGGTCAAGCCGGTGCGCACGGGCCTGAAAACCAACCTGGTCGTCACCACCAACCGCCGCACCTACCTGATCGAGCTGACTTCCACCGAAAAGGCCTGGATGGCGTCGGTGTCCTGGGACTACCCCAAGGACCGCATGCTGGCTTTGCAGCGGCAGGCCCAGGCCGCCCAGACCGCAGCGCCGGTGGACGCAGGGCTGTCGCTGGAGCGCATCCGCTTCCGCTACGCGATCAGCGGCAGCACGCCGCCCTGGAAGCCGCTGCGGGCCTTTGACGATGGCGAGAAGGTCTACATCCAGTTCCCGGCCGGCATTGCGCATGGCGAGTTGCCGCCGCTGTTCGTCATCGGTGCGCAGGGCGATGGACAGTTGGTGAACTACCGCTTCCGCTCGCCTTACTACATCGTCGATCGCCTGTTCGGCGCGGCCGAGTTGCGGCTGGGCGCCGACAAGGGCGACGTGGTCCGCATCGAGCGCACGGACGGTGTGCCGCCCACCGCTCGGAAGGACTGAGCATGGCCACGAACGATTCCACCCCATCGAGTGCCAGTGGCCGCCCCGCAGCGGCCAAGGTATCACCCGAGTCGGTTGCCTTGCGGGCGCAGCCGCAACCGGTGACCCGCCTGAATCGCCGCAGCCTCGCGCTGCTGGCAGGCCTGCTGGCCTTGGGGGTTCTGGGTGCGACTGTGTGGTCCCTTCAGCCCAAGGCGCGCCGCGAGGCAAACGATCCCGCTGAACTGTTCAACGTGGATCGAGTGTCGCGCTCCGAAGGACTGGGGAAGTTGCCCGCCGACTATTCGAAACTGCCACCACCGCTACCCGCGGCCGTGCCCGAACTCGGGCCACCCTTACCCGGCGATCTGGGGCCGGCTATCGTCAAGTCACAACAGCCGGTGGTGCCGAGCTATTCGCCACCGGGACACGACCCGGCTGCATCGGAGCGCGATGCCCGGCGCAAGGAAGCCGAGCAGGCAGCCGCTGCGTCGGTGTTCTTTCGCAGTGGTGGGCAGCGCGCTGCCGCTGCTTCACAAACTGCTGCAGCGCCCGGCACCACCAGCACGACATCGAGCAACCTAGCTGGCTTCGACCCGATGGCGGCTGGCCTGACGTCCACGCCAGCGCAGGCCGGCAGCGCCGACGCCACCACTGCACAAAACCGGCAAGACCAAAAGGAGGCTTTCCAGAAATCCGGTTCCACGGAAACACGCAATTCCGGATCTCTGCAACTGCCCGCCTCGCCGTACCAGGTCATAGCTGGCACCGTGATCGCTGGTGCCTTGGTCACAGGCATCCAGTCCGATCTGCCTGGCGACGTGATCGCCACGGTCACAGAGCCGGTCTACGACACCGCCACCGGCAAACACCTGCTGATCCCCCAGGGCTCGCGCATCCTCGGCCGCTACAACAACCAGGTGAGCTTTGGTCAGAGCCGTGTCCAAGTGGTATGGAACCGTGTCATCCTGCCCGACACGTCCTCGCTGACGCTGGACAACCTGGTGGGATCGGACCCCGCTGGCCGGGCTGGACTCGAAGACGGCGTGGACTGGCACTGGGATCGCGTCTTTGCGGGCGCCGCGCTGACCTCGCTTCTGGGCATCGGCGCCGAGCTGGCCGCACCCGAGAACCGGCAGGACGGCAACCGCATCGTGATCGCCGGCCGCGACAGCCTGCAGGACAGCGTGAACCAGATCGGCCAGGAGGTGACCCGCCGCAACCTGAACATCCAGCCGACGTTGACCGCTCGACCGGGCTTGCCCATGCGCGTCATCGTCAACCGCGACCTGGTCCTGCGGCCCTACCAGCCGCTGTTTTTCGTCCGTGGGGTGCCGCGATGAGCACGAACCGACAACTTCGCTTGGGGCCACTGCCCAAGACTGAGAGCGTCAAGCTGACCTTCTCATGCTCTGCCACCTTGAAGGCGGAGCTGGATCGCTACGCCGCGCTGCACGCGCAGACCTATGGCGAGGCGGTCGATGCGGCGACGCTGATCCCGCACATGCTGGAGGCCTTCATGGCCAGGGACCGTGGATTCAGGCGAGTGCATGCCAAACGCAAGACTCCATTGGCGTCAGCCAAGTCGTCCGATGTTGTCGAGGCAATGGAGTGACTGAACCCCATGGCAGTCATGTCGGGAGGACTCCATGTGTAATCTAGACCAGTGGGGGCTGATCAAGCCTTTCGCCGAAGTCACCGGTTACGGCGAAAACGATGTGCACCACAAAATCGAAGATAGGCCTTGGGTGGCAAACAGCTATGTGACTCTCGATGTGAGCGAGAGCCACGAGCACCATCAGAACGGCGGCGCAACATGACCGCCGAGACGATCAACGCCGAACAGTGCGCCGAACTCCTGCACTGCACCGAGCAGCGAATAGAGGAGCTCACCCGAAGCGGCGAGCTACCAGGGATGAAATTCGGTCGCGGCTGGATCTACGTGAAAGCCGACCTGCTGGCCTACATCGCCGAGCGCGCCCGGAAAGAGGCGGAAGAGCGGCGCCAGGACCTCAACGCGCGAAAGTCGGTCCCGCGCCCAGACGTCCCGCTCAGGCCGCGACGGCAGACGCCTCCACCACTACCAGTGCCGGTGCCGGTGCCGGTGCCGGTGCCGGTGCCGGCCAAAGCCTTTGCGCAAGGTCCACGCCCCTGAAGCTGGCATAGCGTTGGGCCATCACCGAACCCGGCTTCCATCCCATGATCTTGTTCAGTTCCTCCAGACGGAACATATCGCGCCCGTCTTTGTCTTTCAGCTCCAGCCATCGGCACGTCGCTTCGTGTCTGAGGTCGTGTTCATGGAGACCCACGATATCCATGTACTCGAAAGCGATCCTGAAACGGAATGACAGTCGTTGACTGGTACGCACCAAGCCCTTTTTTCCTTCCTCGATCCCTTCTTCGTGGAGGAATGGGAAGACATGCGCATCGGGTTCAATCGGCGGCCGCGATGCAAAGTACGAGGACAACGCCTGATGCACTTCGGGGCGCATCGGGACATCCCGATAAGAAATCTTTCCACGCCACTGTTTGGTCTCCATGGCATGGATCACCTTGTTCTCCATGTCAATCTGGCCCCTCGTCAGGGTGTAAGCTTCCCTGAGCCGTAGTCCCGTGTTCAGGATCAGCAGGTACAAGGTCAGTAGCGCATCGCCGCCCTTGAGTTCGAGGCCACGCGAGCGATCCGGCCGCTCATAGCCCGACAGCACCGCCACGATCTTCTCGTGCTCCCCTGGCAGCAGGCGCCTGTCGCGCGCCACGTTCACCTTCACCTTGCCTCCCTTGGCTTTCACCATCTGGGCATCGACGTCGGTATAAGTCGAGTAGCCCTTGGGCAGCAATTTCACAGGGTTGCTGATCTTGACGTTCACGTTGTTCCGCAGGTACTCGTCAATGGCCCGGCTCAGCGCCTGAATGCGGTGCTTGATGGACGAAGGGGAGAGGTTTTTCTCCACCTTCAGGGAACGGAGATAACCGGTCAGCCACTTGTAATTGGCGTCCGAGAACCGAACCGAACCCACCTCGAGCGTCAGCGTCTTGAGCGTGAGAATTTGCGAAGGCGCCGCGAAGCCGCTGTCAGACCACTCACCAAGAATGCGCAACAAGCGCACACCGTCGCCGGGGGAAGTGGGGGCAGTCAGTTCTGCCGGCGGCGGGATGTCCGCGTGCTTCATCAGCTTCCACTGCTGCCCGTAGGCAATGGCCTCGGCCTCGGTGTCGAAGGTGAAGTATTTGCGCCCGTTCGGGAGCGATGGGTGCCTCAGCCCTATTTCCCACTTCCCGGATGGCTTCAGTCTGGGTTTTGCCATGCCACAATCTCCATCGTGTCAACGAGATGGATCATCGCATGATCTGATCGAGTTTCAGCCGCCATTTTGTGGCGTCTGTGAGTGCTTCTGAGGCGTTTCTCAGCCGCCATGTACTCAATAAGCTGTTGATTTATAAGACATTTAAAAATGATGACAAACACGGCAATCAGCTACAAGATCGAACTGATCCAGCGGGCGGAACACGCCAGCGGCCAGGGCCTGCGGTGAACTGAAAAACCCAGAAAATCAAAAGCCCGGCACTGCCGGGCTTTTGATGGGGGGCCGAGCGCCCGGCGTTCAGTCGGCGATCGTCACTTCCACCCGGCGCGCTTCCGCGTCGTTGCCCGAACCAGTGCTTTCTTCGGGCTTCCTGAGTTCCAGCGCCATCGAGGACACACCCGCGCCGACCAGCGCGTCGCGCACCGCCAGCGCGCGGCGCTTGGCCAGGGCGGCATTTGTGACGGGGTTGCCGGTGGCATCGTGGAAACCCGACAGCACCAGGCGCTTGCCGGACTTGGCCGCAGCGATCGCGTCTTCCAGCGCGTCCAGCGCACCCGGGGCCAGATCGGCCTGACCGGAGGCAAAGTAGAAACTGACCACGCCGTTTTCCACCACCACGCTGGCGTCGTCGTTGCGGCTCATGACGGGCGCGGGGGCGGGGGCCGCGACGGGCGCCGTGGCCACGGGTGCGTCCGCCACCGCAGCGGCACCGACGCCGACGGATGCCACCGGCGCAGCGGCGGCGCCGGCCACGGTGGCCGCGCTGGCACCGCGCACCTGGTGGATGGCCACGCCAACCGCCACGCCCAATACCATCACCATCGCGACAATCAGCACCGCGGCCACCACGAGGGCGTCCTGATCGCTATCCTGGGAAGACATGGGCAACACTCCGTGAAGAATAATGGGCGACGAACAACGGACAACCCGCAGGCGACCGGTCCGAAAAGTGACTGAAAACGACTGACCCAAACAACCCCGGATTGTAGATGGCTGCCCTCGAAACCCACCCCGCCACCTTTCGTCCCCGCCACGCCCGCCCGGCCACCTGGGACCCGGCCCAGCGCGATGGCGCGCAGATGATGCGCGACACGCTGGCGCAGTGGCGCGCCCAGGGACCGCGGCCCGATCTGTGGGTGTTTGGCTATGCCTCGCTGGTGTGGCGGCCCGAGTTCGACGCCGCCGAACAGCGCCTGGCCCGGGTGCATGGCTACCACCGCAGCCTGCAGATGTGGAGCCGCGTGAACCGCGGCACACCCGAGCGCCCGGGGCTGGTGTTCGCGCTGATGGCCGGCGGCAGTTGCAGCGGGCTGGCGCTGCGCGTTCCCCACGAACGGGTGGAGGCGCTCATGCCCACGCTCTGGGCCCGTGAAATGCCCAACCCGGTGTACGACCCGAAGTGGCTGCTGTGCCAGACCGCGCAGGGCCCGGTGCACGCGCTGGCGTTCACCCTCTCGCGAAACAGCCCCAACTACACCGGCGCGCTCGGCGCCGAGCGCTACCGCGAGATCTTCACCCACTCGGTGGGTCGCTACGGCAGCACGCTGGACTACGCGCGCCAGACATGGCACGGCCTGCGCACGCACGGCATCGAAGACCGCGCACTGGAAAAACTGCTGCGGCTGGTGGACGATTTTTCGCCCCCACGCTCCACCGCTGCGCGGGTCGCTGCCCCCCGAGGGGGCTGATCCGCCTTGGGGCGGCCCGGCGGCGGGTCTGCGCCCCCCACGCTCCACCGCTGCGCGGGTCGCTGTGCCCTGACCCAACTCCTATACTGGCCGCATGAACATCGCCGATCTCCGCAAAAGCTATGAAAAGGCCGAACTCAGCGAGTCGGCCTCACACGCCGACCCGCTCAAGCAGTTCGACCAATGGCTCACCGAGGCCATCCACAGCGAGGTGCCCGAACCCAACGCCATGACCCTGGCCACCGTGGGTTCGGACCTGCGGCCGAGCACGCGCGTGGTGCTGATCAAGGGCTACGACGCGCAGGGCATCGTCTGGTACACCAACTACGCCAGCCGCAAAGGCCAGGAGCTGGCGGGCAACCCGTTCGCCGCGCTGCAGTTCCACTGGGTCGAGTTGGAGCGGGTGGTGCGCATCGAGGGCGTGGTGGAAAAGGTCAGCACCGAAGAGAGCGACGAATACTTCCGCAGCCGCCCGCTGGACAGCCGCATCGGCGCCTGGGCCAGTCCACAAAGCGAGGTGATCGAAAGCCGCACGGTGCTGGTGGCGAATGCGGCGAAATACGGCGCGCAGTTCCTGCTGAATCCGCCACGCCCGCCACACTGGGGCGGCTACCGGCTCAAGCCCGACAACTGGCAGTTCTGGCAAGGCCGCAAGAGCCGGCTGCACGACCGGCTGCGCTACACGGCACAGCCGGACGGAAGCTGGCTGAGGGAGCGGCTGGCGCCTTGAGGCAAGCGCGTCGGCGCGGCGCCCTCAGAAGCGCTGGATCGCCTGCCCTGACACGCCCGCCAGCGCCTCTGGCGTCACCCGGCCCGGCGCGATCTCGTGCAGCGGCATCAGCACAAACGCGCGCTGCATCATGCGCGGGTGTGGCACGGTCAGCGTCGGCGAGTCGATGCGTGCGCTGCCGTACAGCAGCAGGTCCAGGTCCAGCGTTCGCGGCGCGTTGCGGTAGGGGCGTTCGCGGCCCGCAGCGTCTTCGATGGCTTGCAGTGCCGCCAGCAGCGCGGGTGCGGTAAGCGGGGTGCTCACTTCGGCCACCGCGTTGACGTAGTCCGGCCCGCTCGATTCGATGGGCGCGGTGCGGTAGAGGCTGGAGGCCCGAACGAGACGCACGGCCGGTGCGTGCGCCAGTGCGTTCAGCGCGTCGCGCACCGTCCGCGCAGCGTCCCCCAGATTGGCACCCAGGGCCACGTAGGCCGTGACGGGGTCACGGAGCGGGGTGTCGCGCGGCATGGCTGTGGGCGGGCCGGTGCGGCCCGGCTTCAGTCGATGATGGCGCCGCCACCGTCCGGGCCTTCGCCGCCCTGCCCGCCATCGGCGCGGCCTGCGCCACCGGGCTTGCGACGCCGCCGGCGCCGCTTCTTGGCCGGGGCCGTGCCATCGGCAGGCGCCGCGCCGTCAGTAGCATCGGAGGCCGAGCCGTCTTCTTCAGCGCCGTCCCCGTCCTCGCCACCATCGGTGGCGCGAAAACGTGGGTCGGGTGCCGGGGCGTTGGCCGGGTGGTCCCCGTCGCTGCGCTTCACGCGCCGGGCCTTGCCCGGACCGGGTTTGGCCAGGTTTTCGCGGCGCTGTGCGTCCACCATGTCTTCGCGCACCTCGTCGCTGGCCATGCTGAAGGTTTCCCACCAGTGGGCCAGCTCTTCCTCCACCTCGCCCACCTGCGCGCGCAGGCGCAGGAAATCGAAACCGGCGCGAAAGCGCGGCTGGTCCACCAGGCTGAACGGCGAGGTGCCCACGCGCTTGTCAAAGCGCGGCTGCATCATCCAAATCTCGCGCATGTCTGCGCCGAGCTTGCCGCGGCCGGAGACGTCGCCGATGCGCGCCTCGAAGGCGTCGTCCACCGCGTCCTGCAGGGCCGCCACCGGCGCCATGGGACGCTGGCCCGGGCGGGTCTGCAGGCGCTGGCTCCAGCCTTTGCGCACGTCGGCCCACAACACGCAGGCCAGCAGGAAACTGGGCGCCACCGGTTTGCCCTCACCCACGCGGCGGTCGGTGTCCTGCAGCGCCAGCTTGACGAACGGTTCGTCGGCGCGCTGCACCACCACGTCGAGCAGTGGGTAGATGCCGGTGCCCAGGCCGGTGGCCTTGAGCTGCTCCACGCTGGCCAGCGAATGGCCGGTCTGCAGCAGCTTGAGCATTTCGTCAAACAAACGGCTTTGCGGCACATCGGCCAGCAGATTGCGCGACGAGGCCAGCGGCTCCAGGGTCTTGGCGTCGAACTTGAAACCCAGACCGCTGAGCTTGGCCGCGAAACGCACGGCGCGGATGATGCGCACCGGATCTTCGCGGTAGCGCGTGGCGGCGTCGCCGATCATGCGCAGGGTCTTCTTCTTCGCGTCGCGGATGCCATGGTGGAAGTCGACCACGGTCTGCGTTTCCGGGTCGTAGTACATGGCGTTGATGCTGAAGTCGCGCCGGGCCGCGTCGTGCTCGATCGGGCCCCAGACGTTGTCGCGCAGCACGCGCCCGCTGGCGTCCACCGCATGCTTCATGCCCGCGAGTTCGCCTTTGCTGGTGCGCTCGTTGCCCTTGACCTGCTCGGCATCCGCGCTGTCGAGGTAGGCGCGAAAGGTCGAGACCTCGATCATTTCGTGTTCACGACCGCGGCCGTAGATCACGTGCACGATGCGAAAGCGCCGGCCGATGATGAAGGCGCGGCGGAACAGGCCCTTGACCTGTTCGGGCGTGGCGCTGGTGGCCACGTCGAAGTCCTTCGGGCGCAGGCCCAGCAGCAGGTCGCGCACGGCGCCCCCCACGAGGTAGGCCTCGAAACCGGCCTGCTTGAGGGTGTGCACCACGTCCAGCGCGCGCTGATCGACCAGGCTTCGGTCGATGCCGTGCACCGCCACCGGCACGTCTTCGCGTTTGCCGAAGGGGTTGGCGCGGCGCGCGGGGGTGCTGTCGGTCTTGCCCAGCAGCCTGTTGATGAATTTCTTGATCATTCGAATAGGTTCAATATGCGCCAGCCCCGTTCAAGGGCGATGGCCTGGAGCCGGGCGTCCGGGTTGGTGGCCACGGGCTCGTGCACTTTTTCCAGCAGCGGCAGGTCGTTGATGGAGTCGCTGTAGAAAGTGCTGTGCGCCACGCTGGCCCAGGAAAAGCCTCGCGCGGACAGCCATTGTTCCACACGCGCCACCTTGCCCTCGCGAAACGAGGGCACACCCCGGATCTCACCGGTGGGCTCGCCCTGGGGGTCGCGCTCCAGGTCGATCGCGATCAGTTCGTCCACGCCAAAGGCCTGGGCGATGGGGCGGGTGACGAATTCGTTGGTCGCGGTGACGATCACCACCGCGTCGCCCGCCGCCTGGTGCGCGCGCAGCAGGGCCAGCGCCGGCTCGCTCATCGCGGGCCGGATCACCTCCTGCATGAAGCGCTGGTGCGCGGCATGGGCGCGCGCCATGCCGTGCTCTCGCAGGGCACCGGTGGCAAAGCGAATGTATTCGGCGATGTCCAGCGTGCCGGCCTTGTACTGCTCATAGAAAGCGTCGTTGGCGCGGGTGTGGCTTTCGGCGTCGCGCCAGCCCAGCGAGACCGTGAACTGGCCCCAGGCGTGGTCGGAGTCGAGCGGAATCAGCGTGTGGTCCAGGTCGAACAGCGCGAGCCGCAGCCCTGCGGAAGATGGCTCGCCGGTCGTCCGCCCGGCGGTCGTCGTGTCGGTCATTCGTTTTCCAGCATGGACTTGATCAGCGGAATGGTGATGGCGCGCTGGGTGCGCAGGGCATAAGCGTCGAGCTGGTCGAGCAGCATCATCAGGCTGGAGAGATCGCGCGAGAAGCGGGTGAGCATGAAGTCCATCACCTCGTCGCCCAGGAACACGCCGCGTTCGTCGGCGGCACGGCGCAACACGGCGCGGCGCTCGGTTTCACCCAGCGCGTGCAGCTGGAACACGTGGCCCCAGCCCAGGCGGGTGCGCAGGTCCTCGCGCAGCTGCAGGTCGGCCGGCGGCCGGTCCGCCGCCGCCAGCACCCAGCGCGCGGGGCCATGGGCCGGGCTCTGCGCATTGACGAACCAGTTGAACGCCGCGGCCTGCTGCTCGGCGGTGTAGAGCTGGCAATCGTCGAACAGCACGGCGTCCCAGTGTTCGTCGTATTCGACGGGGTGCAGCGTGGTCGCGTCGATCCAGCCCACCCGGCTGCCGTGGTCGCGCAAGGCCTCGCGCACCGCGCGCAGCAGGTGCGACTTGCCGCTGCCGCCCTCGCCCCACAGGAAGGTGGGCACGGGCGAGCGCATGGGGTTGCCGGCCCACAGCCGCAAATGCTCCAGCGCAGCCTCGTTGCCCGCGGCCACGAAATTGCTCAGGGTGGACACCGGCGCCAGGCCGATGTCCAGCGCCATCTGTTTCATGGGCGGCGGCTTACCTGTGCTCATGCCGGGTCGTCCTGCGCGGGGGCGGCTTGCGCGAGCGGCGCCGGGCGCAAGCCTTCCAGATACAGACCACTGCTCATGTAGCCGCTCTTGGCGCGCCGCATGGCCACCAGCAGCACCGCGCTGACCGGCAGCGCCACCAGAATGCCCACGAAACCGAACAGGTGGCCAAAGGCCATCAGCGCGAAGATCACGGCGATGGGGTGCAGGCCAATGCGCTCACCCAGCAGGCGGGGCGTGACGTACATGCTCTCGACCACCTGCCCCACCGTGTAGACCAGGGCCACCAGGGCCACGCCCGTGAGCGTCTGGAACTGCAGCACCGCGGCCAGCAGCCCCAGCACCAGGCCCAGGCCAAAGCCCAGGTAGGGCACGAACACCGCCAGCCCGGTGAACACACCGATCGGCAACGCGAGTTTCAGGCCCACCAGCGCCAGCCCCACGGTGTAGAACACCGCGAGCACGCCCATGACCAGCAACTGACCACGCAGGTACTGACCCAGCACGCCGTCGGTCTCGTCCAGAAAGCTCTGCACGCTGGCGCGCCAGCGCGGCGGGATCAGCCCTTTGCTGCGTTCCACCAGATTCGTCCAGTCCAGCAGCAGGTAATAGGCCACGATGGGCGCCAGGATCAGGTTGCCGAACACCGCCGCCAGCGCGCTGCCGCCGATGCGCAGCGACGACAGCAAGCCGTCGATGAGTTCGCCCTCGTGGCCGCTGATGAGCTTTTGCATCCACCCGCGCACCAGCGTCACGTCCACCTGCAGCTCGATGCCAAAGCGCGCCAGCAGCGGCACCAGCCGGGTGTTGACGCTATCGAACAAGGCCGGCACCTGCTCGCGCAGCAGCGGCACCTGCTTGGTGATCACCGGCACGATCAGCAGCAGCACCGCCACCAGCACCAGCGAGAGCAGCGAGATCGCCAGGCCCGCGCCCAGCCAGCGCGGAATGCGCCGCGCTTTCAGCCGCTCCACCAGCGGGTGCAGCGCATAGGCCAGCACGGCGGCCAGCAGAAAAGGCATGAGCACCGGCGCCAGCAGCGACAGCAGCAGCCAGATCACAAGCGCAATAAGGCCCCAAGTGGCGGCGCGGATCTGGTTCGGTGTGAAGGTCATGGACAGCAACGTCGGGGTGAACGACCGGGCCGCGGAGGCAAACCCTTAAAATCTGGGGCAAATTCTAGTCCGCCGCCTCTTGCGGCACCGCAACCGCCCGCCAGACACCGCCGCCCATTCCATCTGGCGGGGCGCCCACCGCCCGATCCGACCGCTCACACGACACCCCCGGCCTCACCGCCGGCACCCGCACCCCATGACCTCCAGCACCACCCCCCTCTCCTATAAAGACGCCGGCGTTGACATCGATGCGGGCGACGCGCTCGTCGAACGCATCAAACCCCTGGCGAAGAAGACCATGCGCGAAGGCGTGCTCGCCGGCATCGGCGGCTTTGGCGCGCTGTTCGAAGTGCCCAAGCGCTACCAGGAGCCGGTGCTGGTCTCCGGCACCGACGGCGTGGGCACCAAGCTCAAGCTGGCCTTCGAATGGAACATGCACGACACCGTGGGCATCGACCTGGTGGGCATGAGCGTGAACGACGTGCTGGTGCAGGGCGCTGAGCCGCTGTTCTTCCTGGACTACTTCGCCTGCGGCAAGCTCGACGTGGACACCGCCGCAGCCGTGGTCGGCGGCATCGCCAAGGGCTGTGAACTGTCCGGCTGCGCACTGATCGGCGGCGAAACCGCGGAAATGCCCGGCATGTACCCGGCCGGCGAATACGACCTGGCCGGCTTCTGCGTCGGCGCGGTCGAAAAAAGCAAGATCCTCACCGGCCAGAACGTCAAACCCGGCGACGTGGTCTTGGGCCTGGCCTCGCACGGCGTGCACTCCAACGGTTTTTCGCTGGTGCGCAAGTGCATCGAACGCGCCGGCAGCGAGCTGCCCGCCACGCTGGACGGCCAGCCGTTCAAGCAGGCCATCATGGCGCCCACCCGCCTGTACGTGAAAAACGTGCTGGCCACGCTGGCCAGGCACCCGGTGAAGGCCCTGGCCCACATCACCGGCGGCGGCCTGCTGGAGAACATCCCCCGCGTGCTGCCCGAAGGCACGGCCGCCCACCTGAAGAAAGGCAGCTGGCCGCAGACCGAGCTGTTCGCCTGGCTGCAGAAAACCGCCGGCATTGACGACATCGAAATGAACCGCACCTTCAACAACGGCATCGGCATGGTGGTGGTGATCGCCGCCGAGGAAGCCGCTGCCTGCGCCACCACGCTGCGCGAGCTGGGCGAGACGGTGTATCAGATCGGCGTGATCGCCGCCAAGGGCGAGGGCGCGGCCGTCACGGTCAACTGAAGCCACACCGCTTCGTATTCAGGAAGGCCCGGCAACGGGCCTTCGCCGTTTCCGGGACCCAGTCCCTGCCCCGAACCCAGCGCTGTCAGGTCTGACAGGGGCCGGCTCGGGCACATGCACGCTTTCGATCTACATTCGGCGCGCGCATCCAGGGAGCGATCCACGAAAAGCCGCCGTGCCCGCACCCGACCGACGGCAGCCCTCTCAACCCGTCCACCCCATGGCTGACAGCGGTCGAGGCGATGCGGGCAGAACAGGAAAAATGCATCTAAAGATTTATTATTAGAATCGGAATTGGGCCTGAATCGGCTTTGTTTTAAAACAAAAATACCAGACAAAGCGATTCGATCCATCCAACAAAAACGCTCAGGGAACAATACATGCCATCGTCCGATCTGGGGTTCCTGTCATCGCCCCCGACCTGCAGCCCATTCAATCTGGGCGACGACTATTTCACCAACTTCGCCATCAATTCGGTGGTGTCGGACGCTCTCACGGCCATCCTGCCCGAGCGCTATGTGAACGCCCTGCAGGACGCGACCTTCTTCTGCAATCTGAAGAAGTTCATCCTTTACGACGCCATCCTGGACAAGTGGATGTTCTTCGTGGTGAACAACCTGGCCAAAATGATCATGGCCGCGTCCGTCGCCTTCGTCACCGTCTGGGTGCTGCTGGCCGGCTTGCGGATCATGACCGGAAGCCAGCGCGAACCCATCGTTCAGCTGCTGTTGCGCGGGGCCAAGATCGTCCTGGTGATGTCGCTCATTTCGGCCCTGACCAAAAACACCGACACGGTGATCCACACGGTTCTGGGGCTGGAACGGTCGATCACACAGATCGTCACGGGTTCGAGCCTCACGGTGGACCGCCTCATCGACATGAACCTGGCCATCGGGCAGTTCATGAACATGGTGGTGGAAGACGTGACCAATTCGGTGGCCGACCAGAGCAGCCGGCGCGGTTCGTTCACGGTGTTCGCCGGCGCGCTGGGGCAGACGGGTCCGGCCATCCTGACGTCCATGCTGGTGATGCTCTCGCAGATCGCGATCTGCTTTGCCCTGATGCTCGCACCCCTGTTCCTGTTTTTCCTGCTGTTCAAAGGCACCACATCGCTGTTCTGGGGCTGGCTCAAGTTTCTGTTCTCGACGTTTCTCGCGCTGGCCTTCCTGTCCATCGTGTCCACGATCGCCATGTCATCGACCGTCAGCTACGGGCTCATGATCGCCTTGTCGTCGGTGCTCAACAGCGCGGCCGATGCGGGGGGAACACTGGGGACCATCGCGGAAGTCGCCATCCGCTTCCTCACGGGCAACCTCACACTGGGCACCGCCGCCCGGGTGGACCTGGGCGGCGCGGCCACCAACCTCGCGGGCATGGGTGCCCTCTTCGCCTTGCTCATCGTGGCCACCCCGCCGCTGATCATGCAGCTCTTCAATGCGTCCATGGGCTACGCCTCCAACCTGACCGGGGCCATGGGCATGCCACGCGCGGGCCTGGGCGGCGGCTACGCGGGAGCGGGCGCCAGCGCGGGCCAGCAGCCCGGCTACAGCCCCGCCGCACTGGGCCACCAGGGGGCGGCAGCGACCTCCGGCAACCAGAACCGCGCCAGCGAGTCCGACCACAGTTTCTCGGGCGCCATGACCCGCCAGCTCCTCAACCACGCGAGCGGGTCGAACCGAAACGGTGGCACCGAGGCGGCCACACCGCCCGCCCTGTCGACCCATGGCACGCGAGGCCATTTGTCCCCTGAAAACGTCAGCGGCAACCCGGGCATGGCAAGAATTCCTGCTGGAGCGATGGGCCGCCATTCAAACCCGTTGGCGAATGAAGCCGGCAGCACAGGCCATACCACGGCGGCCAACCCGGATGCCCCCAGGCTTTCCGGCAGCCACGCAGAAAACACATCGAACGGCCCCCCCGGCGCGGGAGAGACCGCCGACACCCGGCAGATGGTTTCCGACGCCAAGGTCATCAAAGAGTATGGCCAGCGCAGCGGGCAGATGGCCACACAGGACCTGTTGAATCACTCACGTGCCAACAACCCGCCCCGCACGCAAGGATTGCGAGAGCACGTTGAACTGCCCTTCGGCAACCGGCCCTCCGGCCGCGGAACGGCCCACGGTCCACAGAACCCGCCCAACGATTGAAAGGATGGTTTCCATGCACCCCAAGATGCCCGGTTTCAAAAAGCCCTTTTTTCGGCCCTGGCTCGTCGCCTGTTTTCTGGGAGTGCTCATGAGCACACAAAACGCCTGCAGTGAAGATCGCATTGTTTTTCACGGCTTTTCATACAACCCGGCGGTCGATAGCCCGGATATCGAATTGCTCGATTGCCTGTATGGAGAAACCCTGGGGACGCACACGGCCCACGAAGTGCAAACGGGGCAAGCCCGCCGGGGCGAGTGCTTCAACGGCGCCGGAAAAATCCTCCTGGGAGATTCCCTGTATGTCAAATGGCGCGACAAAAACACGCAGAAGGTTTACGAAGACCGGGTGGACCTCCGGAGCCGTTTGCCCTCGCCCAAGGAGATGCACAAGCAGGATATCTACTTCCTGATCGACAACAACCAGCTGTATGTGTATCTGATCCCAAACGAGGAATGGGATTCCAAGCTCAACCATCTTCCGCCCGGCAAACAACCGAATGGACCTGGCTCCACGTACTACCTGGACGTCAAAACCCTCTACCCCGACAACGCCCCTCCGAAGATTCGGGGCGGGAACATGCCCGCCGAGTGGTATGAGCAGCGCATCCGCGAAATGCACAAGGCCGTGGCGGCGAAGCCATGACCGAGGTCGTCAAACAGCTCAACGAGGCCGAGAGCGCCCGGATGTCGGCCCAGTCGCAGGGCATCGCCCAGACTGCGGCGCCCAAACTGGCCCTTCGCAACGGTGAACAATTCGTGTTCGTGGCGCACTTTGACGGCACCAACAACGACAAGGACAACCTGGCGCTTTCGGGCAACCCGCAACCCACCAACGTGGCGGAGCTGTACGAACAGATGAAGCCGCACGAAAAGGGGAATCCGAACTTCCGCACGGTGTATTACCCCGGCGTGGGCACCGATCCGGGCGCCAAGGGCTACCACGACGTCTTGAGGCCCACCGCCGACATGCAGGACACCGCGGAACAGGCCTACATCGACTTCAAAAGGAAAGCATTGGACTGGCTGGCCAACCACCCCCAAGCCAATCCCACAGAATCCCTGCAGGTCATGGCCACCGGCTTCAGCCGGGGCGGGGGCACGGCGGCGGTGTTCAGCCAGTTGCTCTATGAACGAGGCCTGAGCGACCCGGCCACCGGCAAGATGCTGGTCCCGCCGGGACAACTGGGTCTGGCCGGGGCCATGGTCCTCGACCCGGTGACCACGGGCTACGAAGGCAATACGGCGTTCTCGCCGGCCTCGAAAAACGTCACCGTCGTGCGCGCCCAGAACGAATACCGCACCTGGTTCAAGGGCGTGGACCACAGCCACCACCCCGGCGTGAACACGGTTGACGTCACCGGCAACCACTGCAACATCGGCGGTGGCTACGACCGGGGCATCGGCGCCCACGTGCTCGAAGCCTCCACCGAGTGGTTCAGGAAAACCGGGGTGCCCATCGGCGACGTGCCCGCCGCCAAACGCCACGACGGCAGCGCCACCGTCTACCACGAACGCGACATCCCCAAGACCGACGAAGCCATCCAGATCAGCCGCCACCCGGCGATGCGCACGCTGCTCCCCAAAGCCAGCGTGATCGCCGAGGCGGCGGCGCGAAACGCCGACTACCCCGTCACCCACGACCCGCGCAAAGGGCTCGATGCCCCGCGCCAGCTGGACCCCTCGGCCCACCCGGAGCGCCAAAGGGCCGACGGCTGGAGCCGCTTCAACGGCGCGCAGGGTGCGGTCTGGCGCAAGGACTACACATCAGACAAGGGTGTGCCGCTGCGCGCCGTGGTGATCGAGCGCGACCCACCCGGCACGCAGAACGACCGGGTGGACATGGTGCTGATGCGCCGCGACGGCCCAGGCCAGCTGCTGATGGACAAACGCCTGCCAGCGGGCAGCGGCGCAGCACTGCGCGACTCACTGGACCAACGTCTGGACCCCATCAAGGTGCAGGTGGCGCCAGCGCGCAAGGGCCCCAGCGCCGAACAACACAGCCAGGCCCAGCACTTCAAAGACCAGCTTGGCCCCCGGCTGGCGCAACTGGGCATGAATGAACAGCAGATCGACACCCTGTCGGCCGCGGCGGTCAAGGAGCAGACCCGATACGCCGCTCAGGGCGGGGCGCAGGATTTCTACCTCAGCAAGGACGGCAGCACCATCGCCATGCGCCAGGACTTGGCGCCGCTGCGCGAGTTCAGCGTCGCGCAGGCCCTGGGCCAAAGCGAACAAGCGCACTGGCGCGAGGCAAACGCCTTGTCCCGGAATGAGGTCGATCCGCCCACCCGAATGGCCGATTCTTCAATGCAGCAAGAACCCTCCGCACTGGTTCGTGCGTGAGGGGAGCGAATTCGGGCCCGGGGTGCGAAATCCGCTCTCTTTCATCCATCATTTTTTCACGCAAGGGAGTTTTCCATGACATTCAAAACCATCAACCTCAACCGTCGACACTTTGCATTGACCGCCCTGGGTGGATTCACCGCCCTTTCACTGGCTGCCTGCGGTGGAGGCGGTGGTGACGGCAACGAAACATCCACCGTCAATCTGCGGGCGGCTTTTGACAAGATTCAGTACCGGATGACGAAAGATGAGGTGCGGGCAATCGTGGGGAGACATGAGGACGACGAAAGCAATTTCAGTTGGACAGAAGGGAGCGAGGATCTCCGGGTCTTTACTAGCAATGATTTTGCTACAGCAGTACGCTGGCAAAGCGGATCCAGCACATTGCGTCGAGAATTAGACTTGGGAGAGTGATTATGAAACATAGCATCTCTATCGCGCTACTACTTGCCTGCACTAGCACGCAAGCTCAATGGGCAGTTTATGACGACAAGGTTTTTAAGGAATTAGAAAAAATTAACAACATCAAAAAAATTGAAACCGACCACACCAAACTCGACAAAACCTATAAAAGCGAATTGAGCACCGCCACCGACAAGCCTCAGGACCTGACTTTGGGGGACGGTGCCAACAAGGCGGTGATCAAAGGTATGGACACCAAGTTTGAAGACCTGACGGATCTCACTCCCGAAGAGAAGGCCAAATACATTGGCAGCGCGGAAGACTGCGGGGAAGAACAAACCAATCCCAATATGTATAAAGCCTGCGTGGGTTTGCGCAATCTGAGACTCCAAACTCTCAAAAGCTCACAGCAAGCACTACGCAATCTCTACGACCGGCGCAAGCAGATCGTGGCGTTGGTCGACGAGTCCCGAAAGGTCAAAGACGATCAAGTCGCCTCCGGCGTCATGCAGCGCTACCACTTCGAGCTGCAAAGCCTGCAAGCGCTGATGCAGGCCGACACCGACCAGATCCGTCTGGTGATGGAAGGCTACCGCTACCGCGAGAAGCTGTACGAGGTGCAACAGGCCGAGGCCCAGCGAGGCATGCTCAGCCGGGGCGCCAGGTTCGACAAATCCGGCAAGGCGATCGTGAGCAAGCCCCTCCCGTTTTTCCCGCCGCCATCGGTGCTCTACAAGCCCAGCTGAACGACATGCTCGCCGGACAACTACTGCGTTGGCTGGGGACGGCGTGGCGGTGCTGGCCTTCCTGGAAAACGGTGCGAACGTTGTGGATTCGCCTTTGCCTGGGGGTCGCGGCACTGGCCTGCGCTTTCATCACCTTTCGGCTGTGGCACTGGTGGCCGGACAGCCTGATGCCGCTTCAATGGGCCTACGTGATCAAGAAGGGGAATGGCTCTGCCACCCTGGGCAACCAACACCAGGTGTTCTGCCTGCTCCCGGCGGGGACCCGCCCCGACGCGATCGCGGCCTATCTGACGCCGGAGATGAAGAGCGATCTGGATTTCTGGGTGGGGCTGACCGCCCGCCCCGCCTCGGGCGAATGGTGGCTGGCCGTTCAGCGTGAGCACGGCGAAAGGAGCTTGCACCGCATGTCGGGGCAGTTCCGTCCTGGCATCACCGAGCCCCTCTGTGCCAACGGCCAGCGACTGACCGTGTATGGACTGGCGTCCACACCCAGCGCGCAGCACCCGACGGGGCAGACGTTTCAGGTACGGGTTTTGGCGCCTTGAGCGCTGGTTTTTTACGCGATGGACAGGGCATCGCATGCCCAGGAGGAGATTAACGATGAACGATATGCACCGCAAGAACGGCCGGGGCCCGGCCACACCGCGAAAGCGCACATCCCGGCCGCGCGCAGTCACGGTGGTCTTGTCTCTCTGCGCCAGCCTGCTGCTCGGTGGCTGCATGGCGCCGGCCTACATCGCCACGGAGCTGGAGAAGTCCGGCAACGACAAGGCGCTCAAGGGCGGCATGGCGGTCCTGAGGCAGCACATTCAGACGCTGCAGGACAAGGGCGACCCGCTGGGCGACTATTTCTACGCGCTGGGCAACTCGGACGGCTGGATCAAGGACGTGAGCGATCCCCAGGCGATCACTGCGCTGTTCGAGAAGGCTGCGGCCAGGGGTTCGATGGACGCGGAGATTCTGCTGGCGCTGCAAAAGGCGACTGGCGAGCCCATACCCGGGCAACTGGACGATGGCATGGGGCCGCGCGAGAACCTGAAGGCCTGGGAAGCGGGATTGGCAGAGTTGCTGCCGCTGTTGCAACAACAGTGCTATGCCCGGCGCTTGGTGATCGGCAACGCGCCTGGAGATATCTTGGGAGAGCAGAGTCCCCGCGTTTCGTACTACCCCATTGCCTACAAAATTTGGCCCACGTTTCGGGACGGACATCACGTTCAAGACGCGCAAAAGCAGTGGAAGCTGCTGATCCCCAAAAACCCTGAACGCCAGAAACTCTGGAAAGATCTTGACGATAGATGTGGTTGGTCGCGAACTGAGCGGCTGGATACCCTCTACCCCAAGAGGTAAGCCATGGAACCGAATGCCCCCGATCCCGGACTGCACAGCAACCCATGGAACCGACTCGACGCGAAGGTGGGCATGGCCCTGGCCTACTGGGCGTACCCGCACAAAGACATTGCGGCGGCGGAGAAGGTCGTCAAATTCCCTGAGCCTTGGGAACACGCAAAACCAGGTAGCCAAATTCCAGTCGACTGGCCCACAGCCCGATACGACGCCAACGGGCAACTGACCCAGGAAGGCTGGAACACCCAGCACAACGCCGAGGGCAAACTGGAGAACCAGTTCAAGGTTTCGATCAATTCCAGAACCAAAGAAATCAGCTTCGACTTCAAGGGTTCGGACACCTGGAGCAACTGGAAGTCCGACCTGGGCAACGCCGGGGCCAGCGAGTTCGCCAAGATCGAGACCAAGGCGCAGGCCGCCTACGAATACCTGAGCCGACACCCAGACTTCAAAGACTACCGTTTCGCCGCCACCGGCCACAGCTTGGGCGGTGGCATGGCGCAGAGCTTTGCGCTGAAGAACAAGCTCGACGCCTACGCCTACAACAGCCTGCCCATCGCGCGCGACACCGTGCATGGCGACTACTTCAAGGATGTGGGCGGCTTCGATGCGGCGCTGGAACGCTACAAGGCCGCCGGCCGGCAGGTACACGACGTGCGCACCCCCAACGACATCGCGACCTACACCTTCGACGGCGTGATGAACAACCGGTATCTCAGCAACCACGTGGGGCCGGGCCCGACCCAACTGCCGGGCTCGTCTCTGCCGACCGTGCTCAAGACCGCGCTCATGCTCAGTGGCTCGGGCACGCTGGTGGCGGGCGCGGTTATGGGCCAGGACCACGCCAACCAGGCGCTGTTTGATGCCCAGCAAGGCCTGTCGGTCGATGCCCAGGGCCGCTACCGCATTCCCGAAGGCCATGCCGACTTCGCCCGTGTGCCGCCCGAAGCGCGCAAGCTGTTTGCCAGGCTCGGCGAATCCCCGGTGATCAAAGCCAGTTGCGTGGCCGTCAGCGACGACGTGTCGCCGTTCGACCGGTTTCACGTCCGGCACGAAGATGGCAGTCAGGAGCACATCGCGGTGAATCCGCGTTCGGGTGACATCGAGATCAACCACCACGACAGGACCGGCCAACGTTTGCTGATCGAGATGAACGGTCGCCGTGCCCAGCCGGCCCGGATCACCGAGTTCGACGCCGAGGGCAAGCCCATCAAGACCGAGACGGTGGCCATGCGCGAACAGGCTCCCGAGCCAGAAACCACCGGCACGACGCGCGTCGCCCGGGCCGACGAGGCGCAAGGCAACCGCGCTGTGCAAAGCCTTCGACCCGAGCAACAAGCGCAATTCCTGATGGCGTATCGCCAGACCGGGGACGCCCTGCAGCGCTCGGGCCTGAGCACCACGCAGGTGGGCCAGGTCTGTGCCGCGGCGGTGACGCACTGCACCCGCCACGGCCACATGGGGGAGCCCGAGCAGTTTTACCTGAGCCGGGACGGCCAGCGTCTGGCGGTGATGCACCAGAGCCAGCAGCTCAGCGAAATGGCGGTTGCGCCGGCCCTGCACCAGAGCGCCCGGGCGCATTTCAGCGAGGCGGCACAGATCCGTGCACAGCTCCATGCAGGGGATGTGGCGCCGTCCTCGCTGCAGCTCGCGTCGCATCCGACCGCCTCCCCCAGCGTTTCCCAGGCCATGACCTGAAGTGTCCGGAAACCCCCACCGAACGGCGACCATCATGGACAACTGACGGACAATGGCAATGTCCTGAAATGATCGGTTCTTGTCTGACCGCGAGCAGACGCCAGCACCGGCCATCGGCATGATCAAGGCTTCAACAACCCCGACGGAGCCCCCCATGAAAACCGCCCTGCTGGTCATCGACGTGCAAGAGTCCTTCCGCCACCGCCCCTTCTTCACCGAACGGAATCTGCCCACCTACCTGGCCGCCCAGAACGCGCTGATCACCGGCGCACAAGCCGCGGGCATGCCCATCGTGCGCATCTTCCACGTGGACGGGCCGCAAGTTCCGCAGAACCCCTTTTCGCTGGAATCCGGCGCCGTGCGCCCGCTGGACGGCTTGGCCCCGTTCGAGGCCGCCGCGACCTTCCACAAATCGCGCCACAGCGCGCTCGTGGGCACCGGGCTGGAGGTGTGGCTGAACCGCAATGCCATCCAGCGCCTGATCGTCAGCGGCATCCGCACCGAACAGTGCTGCGAAACCACCACCCGGCACGCCTCCGATCTGGGCTACACGGTGGACTTCGTGACCGACGCCACGCTGACCTTTGACATGGTGCAGCCCGACGGCACGCCGCTGAGCGCGGCCGACATCACGGCCCGCACGGCCACGGTGCTGAAAGACCGCTTTGCGCGCCTGTGCACGCCCGCGCAGGCGCTGGAACCGGCATGAACGCCCCCGCCCTCGACAGGTTCGCAACGCCAGACCTGGCCAGCATGGCGCTCGCCGGGCGCACGGCCCGGCAGATGGCGCCCCAGTGGATCCGCGCATGACCCAAGGCCCCGTGCCCATCCAGGTGGTGTTCGTGCTCATGCCGGACAGCCTGATCCTCGACTGGGCCGGCCCCGCCGAGGCGCTGCGCATCGCCAACCAGTACCTGCGTGCGGTCGGCAAGCCCGATGCGTTCGAGCTGCGGTTCATCGGGCCCGAGAGCCAGACGAGCAGCTCGGTGGGCGCCACGATCAGCCAGATCGAGCCCTTGCCGCCCGGCCTGCCCGAGCCGGCCTGGGTGGTTCTGGTGGGACAACCGGGGCAAACCGTCGATGTGGACAGCGACAGCGCACGCCAGCTCATCGGCTGGCTGCGCGGCCTCGAGCTGGCGCCGGGCCGGCTGGAACTGCTCACCGTGTGCGCGGGCGCCCTGCTGGCCGCGCACGCGGGGCTGCTGGACGGCCACCGGGCCACCACCCACCACCAGCACCTGGACGAATTGCACGCCGTGGCGCCCCGCTGCGAGACGGTCTCGAACCGGGTGTTCGTGGTCGATGGCGCGGTGTGCAGCAGCGCGGGCGTGACCACCGGCATTGACCTGTTCCTGCACCGCATCGCTGACCTGTGCGGGCCGGCCCTGGCGGCTCAGGTGGCGCAGACCATGGTGGTGGCACTGCGGCGCGGGCCCAACGACCCCGAACTCTCGCCCTTCCTGCGGTTTCGCGCTCACCTGCATCCGGCCATCCACCGGGTGCAGGACGCCATCGGCCAGCAGCCGCAGGCCGACTGGTCGCTGCAGCGCATGGCGGACGTGGCCTGCACCTCGCCGCGCCACCTCGCGCGCCTGTTCATCACCCACGCGGGCATTGCCCCGCTGGCCTACCTGCGCAGCATCCGGATCGACCTGGCCGACGCCGCGCTGCGATCGGGCCACAGCGTCACGTTGGCGGCCGAGCTCGCCGGCTTCAGCTCCGACACCCAGCTGCGCCGCACCTGGCACCAGCTCGGCAAGGCGGGCTCACCGGCGCACCGCGGGCACTGAGGTCGCAAACACGTTCCGACTACAGCAGCACCTCCGACGGCAGCACATGCACCCCTGGCGTGGCGGCCAGCGCGGCCTGCAGCAGGTGGTGCGCGATGCGCTGGGCGGGAACCACGCGGTAACGCCGCGGCAGCAAGGGCTGCACCCATTGCGAGAGGCGCACCGCGAGCTGTTCGGCCGGCCGGCTCTCCAGCCGCACGCCCCCGATCAGGCCCGGACGCACCAGCGTGAGCGAGGGATAGCCCACGGCCTGCAGATCACGCTCGGTCTCGCCCTTGGTGCGGGCATAGAACACGCGCGAGGCCGCGTCCGCGCCCAGGGCCGAGTTGAAGGCAAAGGCCCGCGCGCCATGGCGCCGCGCGAGGTAGGCCACCTCCAGCGGGTGGTCGTGGTCCACCTTGTAGAAGGCGGCCTGCGAACCGGCCTTGGCGATGGTGGTGCCCAGGGTGCAGACCACGGCGTCGACCGCCCACCACGCGGCGTCTTCGGGCAGGCGCTCGAAGTCCACCAGCGGATTGAGCAGCTTGGGGTGCGGCACCAGCGACTTGCGGGTCGGGGCGACCACCCGGGCCACGGCAGGGTCGGCCAGGGCCTGCTGCAACACGGCCTGCCCCACCAGGCCGGTGGCCCCGACCAGCATCACGGTTGTCATGGGTGTTCCTGTGATCTCGAAACGCCCATTGTCGAGCCGATTCGGGGCAGCAATGCCCCGCACAAAATACTTCACTTCAATCTCTGTTCGATGGCGTGTTGCAGGGCCAGGTAGTCGGCCCGACGCGGACCGCCCAGCGCCACCGCGCGGGAGACCGCCTCGTGCGCGGCCTGCGGCCGGCCCAGCTCCAGCCGGACCTGGGCCAGGTTGTTCCAGGCGTCGGCGAAGTCCGGGTGCGTGCGCGTGGCGGCGTCGAAAGCCTGTTCGGCGCGTTCGCGCTGGCCGGTGGCGTAGGCCGCATTGCCCAGGCCGAGCATGCTGATGCGGTGCTCCGGCCACTGCTGCAGCGCGGTGTGCCACCCGGTGTAGGCGGCCGCGGCATCGACGCGTTCGAGCGCGGCCACAGCCGTGGCCCAGGCGTCGGCCCGCGCGGTGGCGGGGAGCTGCGCCGGCGGCGTCACGCGCACAGCCCAGTGGTCCGAGCGGGCCCAGGTGCGCTCGAACGTGGCCAGGGGAACAACCGTGTTCGCGGTGGTGCCTGAGTGCAGGATCAGCGTCTGCTGTTGCAGGTCGAAGCCCACCACCACGGCGTAATGCCACAGCGGGGCCATCGGCAGCGAAAGGTTCTGCAGCACCAGCACCGGATGGCCCGCGGCCACTTCCTCGATCAGCGCCGACAGCTCGGGCGCCAGCGCATAGGCCACCAGGCCCTGGCGGCGCGCCGCCGCCAGCATTTCCACCTGCAGCGCGCCCTGGCGCCCGGGCAGGTAGACCTGCGGGGTCAGCTCGTCGGGCGTCACCGGGCGCCCGGCCGCCTGCGCCACCATGGCGAGCGAGGCCGGTCCACACAGGTGGTCGTCCTGCGCGAAAAAGGGCACCGTGGTCAGCCGCACCCGATCGGGCCATTCTGTGGGCCACCCGCGCTGCAGGGCCGCGAGCTGGGGTGGCGCGGCGCAGCCCGTGAACAGCAGCACCGTGCAAAGCAGAACCCCCGCCAGGGCGGGGGTTCTGCGGCGACTTGATGACGAGCCGCTCATTGGATCGGCCGGGTGAACGGGAACACCTGGGTGAAGCCCAGGATGTCGGTCACCAGCAGGATCACGAAGACGGCGAACAACACTCCCAGCACGTCGCCACCGGCCGGTGCCTGGTCCACCCGGTCGGCCAGCTGGGCCACTTCGGCATCCGACATGGCTTTCACGCGGGCGATGGCATCGTCGGCGCTGGCCCCCTGGGCCTGCAGCGCGGCGCGCACTTCGTCGCGCGCGAGAAAGGCGGAGACGCGTTCGCGGCTGGCATCGCCGGCGGGCGTCACCATGGCCTGCTCGGTGGTGACGATGGCGGCCTGGGCCGACAGGGGCATACCGCCCAGGGCGATGCAGGGCATCAGGACGGCGACCAGCATGCGGTGAAAGGTTTTTTTGAACATGTGAACACCTCCGTGAACGGCACCCCGGCCAGAAGACGGCTCAGGTATTGCGGGAATCCGCATGGTGTTCAACGCACCGGCTGTAGTCAACATGACTTACACCGCGAAACACGCCAGGGCATCTGCTCACACTCGCTCACGCGCGGGCATGGCTGACCCGCGACAGCGCCGGGACGCTCAGTTCAACGCGCGTTTGAGTTCCTGCAGCCGCTGGTCCATGGCGTCGCGGTCGAGCGCGTCTTCGGTGTGCAGGATGTAGATCTCCAGATCGCTCACCGCGAGCCGCGCGTCGCCCATTTCGGCCCAGGCCAGCCCGCGGTCGCGGTACTCAACCCAGGCCTCGGGCAACAGCACCAGCAGGCGGTCCTGCACCGCGATCAGGCGCAGCCAGTCTTCCTGCGTGCGGTGGATTTCCTTGAGGTTGCGCAGCATGCGCGCCAGGATCTCGCGCGACGGCGACGCCTGCAGGTACAGGCCCACCGGCACGTCGAAATCGTCCACCAGGCCATTGCGGCGCTTGTACGGTTCGAGCCGCTCGGAGAGGTCTTCGCGGCTGAGCGACTGGCCGGTGAACGGGTCGATCACCACCTGGCCGTTGGGCAGGTTGACCTTGACCATGAAGTGCCCGGGGAAGTTGACGCCACGCGCCTTGAGCCCCAGGCCCTGGGCCAGTTCGAGCCACAGCACCGCCAGCGAGATGGGGATGCCGCGGCGCGTGCGCAGCACCGCGTTGAGGTAGCTGTTGTCGGGGTCGTAGTAGTTGTTGACGTTGCCGCCAAACCCCATGTCGCGAAAGAAGAACTGGTTGAGCGCGCGCAGCCGCTGCAGGGGATCGGTGTCGTTGCCGCAGCGCCGGCGCAGGCGGGCGAGCAGCTGGTCAACATCGCCCAGCACCTCCTGCACGTCCAGGTCGGAGTATTCGTCCTGCGCCAGGGAGGTGGCGGCCTCCAGCAGCGGCAGGCTGTCGTCGTCCCCCACCAGAGCAGCGAAATAACCCAGCGGAGTGGGTGCGGAGAAATCGAAGACGAAGGGCATGGAGATCACCGCCTGAAAACGCCAAGGTACCGCAATGAAAGCTATTTTCTGACGAATTGGCGCAACTGCAAACCGGCCAGCATCAGGGTCAGAAAATACACCACCACCGCCCCCCCGATGCACAGCGCCAGCAGGCCCACCCTTTGCAGGGCATGGCCATCAAACGCCAGCCATTTGACCTGTTCGGCGCTCCACATCAGGAACACCGCCAGCAGGGCGCTGGCCGCCACCACCTGCAGCCCGAAACGCGCCCAGCCGGGCGTGGGCGTGTAGGCGCCGCGGCGCATCAACCCGATCAACAGCCACAGGGCATTGACCATGGCGCCCAGGCCGATGGCCAGCGCCAGCCCAGCATGCTTCAGATAAGGCACGAACAGCAGGTTCATGCCCTGCGTGAGCAGCAGCACGACGATGGCGATCTTCACCGGCGTGCGGATGTCCTGGCGGGCATAAAACCCGGGCGCCAGCACCTTGATGGCGATCAAGCCGAGCAGGCCGGCGCCGTAGCCCATCAGGGCCTGCGAGGTCTGCTGCACGTCCGCGTCGGTGAAGGCGCCGTAGTGGTAGAGCACCGCCACCAGCGGCCGGGAAAAGGTGAGCAGCGCGACCGCGCAGGGCACGGCCAGCAGCACCACCAGGCGCAGGCCCCAGTCCAGCAGGTTGCTGTAGCGCTGGGTGTCGTTGGCGGCCCGGGCCGCAGCCAGCTGCGGCAGCAGCACCACCCCCAGCGCCACGCCCAGCATGGCGGTGGGAAATTCCATCAGGCGGTCGGCGTAGGTGAGCCAGCTCACGCTGCCGGTGACCAGGTGCGAGGCGATCTGGGTGTTGATCAGCAGCGAGATCTGCGCCACGCTGACCCCCAGCAGGGCTGGCAGCATCAGCGTGGTGACGCGCCGCGTGCCGGGGTGGTTCCAGGCGGCGCGCAGGGACGACCAGCGCAGGCGAACGTGCGGCAGCATGCCCAGGCGGCGCAGCGCGGGGATCTGGACCCCGAGTTGCAAGGCCCCGCCCAGCAGCACCCCGCCGGCCATCGCGTAGATCGGCGGCAGGCCGAGGCGGCCGAACCAGGGCGCGCCCCAGTACGCGGCGGCGATCATGGCCACGTTGAGCAGCACCGGCGTGGCCGCGGGCACGGCAAACCGCCTCCAGGTGTTCAGGATGCCGGCCGAGAGCGCCACGAACGACATGAAGGCGATGTAGGGGAACATCCAGCGCGTCATGAAGACGGCGGCCTCGAAACCGTCGGGGCTCTGCTTGAGGCCACTGGCCATGGCCCAGACCAGCACCGGAGCACCGGCCACGCCCAGCACGCAGGTGAACGTGAGCGCCCAGGCCAGCACGGTGGCGATCTGGGTCACCAGTTGGCGGGTCGCGTCTTCGCCCTCGGTTTCGCGCACGCCGGCGAGCACCGGCACAAACGCCTGACTGAACGCGCCTTCGGCAAACAGGCGGCGCAGCAGATTGGGGATGCGAAAGGCGACGTTGAACGCGTCGGTGAGCGCGCTGGCGCCGAAGGTGGCCGCCATGAGCAGTTCGCGCACCAGACCGGTGATGCGGGACAGCAGGGTCAGCAGCGAAACGAGGGAGGCGGACTTGAATAGGGACACGACACTCAGTGTAACCACGCACCGGGCCCGGCCATCCCGGGAGGCTTCACAGGGCGGGCCGGCGTGCTAAAATCGCGGGCTTTGCTGGCATCATCCCCAAACATCTGAAGGAAATTCACCATGGCAACCAAGCCGAAGAAAAAGAACCCCCGTCTGGCCTCTGGCCGCAAACGCGTCCGTCAGGACGTCAAGATCAACGCCGCGAACACCTCGCTGCGCTCCAAATACCGCACCGCCGTCAAGAACGTTGAAAAAGCCGTTCTGGCCGGCGACAAGACCAAGGCGACCGAACTGTTCGCCAAGATGCAACAAGTGGTGGACATCGTTGCCGACAAGGGCATCTTCCACAAGAACAAGGCCGCTCGCGACAAGAGCCGCCTGTCCAGCAAAGTCAAGGCCCTGGCTCTCGCCGCCGCCTGACACCCACCCGGCCTGACCCGTCAGGCCACCAGCCCGGACCCCTCGGGGTCTGCCGTTTGAAACCGGTGCGCTGCCAGCAAAAAAAGCAAAGAACCGCCGTGTCGCAAGATCCGGCGGTTTTTTCATGGGCGAAGCGGCACCGGCACATCAAAGTGCAGCACTTCCTCGCGCCGCCCCAGCTTGGCGTAGAGCGCCACGGCCGGTTCGTCGGGCGGGTCGGCCTGCACAAAGATCACCCAGGCCCCACAGGCCGCCGCAATGCCCTGGAGGTGTTCGATCAGCCGCGTGGCAATGCCCTGGCGCCGGTGCACGGCGTCCACCGCCAGGTCGTAGATGTAGATCTCGCTGCGGGCCTGCTCGAACTTTTCCAGCTCGTAGGCCACCAGCCCGCCCACCACCTGGCCCTCGTCGTCCTCGGCCACCAGGGCCACGAAGGTGGTCTTGCCCAGCAGCCGCTCCAGATAGTCCCGCTCGGGGCGTGCGGCGCTGTAGCTGTCGGGGTCGTCAAAGGCCTGGCTGAACAGGTCCAGCAGCGCGTGCAGGGTGCCGGCGTCGTCGCGCCCCAGGCGGAACACGGACAGATCGCGCCGGATGCCTCGGTCAGTCATCGCCGCCGGTGAGACCGCCCAGCAGACCGCCGGTGAAAAAGCCCCCCTGCTCGCCGCCGGAACCACCACCGCCCTTGGTCATGGGCGCGGCGGCAAAGATGCGCGAAGCCAGGCGGGCGAACGGCAGCGACTGCATCCACACCGTGCCCGGGCCACGCAGGGTGGCGAAGAACAGACCCTCGCCACCAAACAGCGCCGTCTTCACACCGCCCACGAACTGAATGTCGAAGTCCACCCCCGGCGTGTAGGCCACCACACAGCCAGTGTCCACACGCAGCACCTCGCCCGGCTGCAGCCGCCGCTCCAGCACCGTGCCCCCAGAGTGGACAAAGGCCAGGCCGTCGCCTTCGAGCTTCTGCATGATGAAGCCCTCGCCGCCGAAAAAACCGGTGCCCAGCTTGCGCTGGAACGCAATACCCAGCGACACGCCCTTGGCCGCGCACAGGAAGGCGTCGCGCTGGCAGATCATGGTGCCGCCATGCTGGCTCAGGTCAAACGGAATGATCTTGCCGGTGTAGGGCGCGGCAAACGCCACCTTCTTCTTGCCCTGGCCGTCGTTGGTGTAGACCGTGGTGAACAGCGATTCGCCCGTGATCAGGCGTTTGCCGGCGCCCAGCAGCTTGCCGAACAGGCCCCCGGCACCCGAGCCCGCCGAACCGTCGCCGAAGACGGTGTCCATCCGGATGCCGTCTTCCATGTACATCATGCTGCCCGCCTCGCCGATGGCCGCTTCGCCGGGGTCCAGCTCGATTTCGACGAACTGCATGTCGTCGCCGTGCAGGAAATAGTCAACTTGGTCCATGGCCATGGGGTACAGCTCCAGATTCAAATGGGGTTGGGGAAAGCGGTTGTTACAAAAACGCCGCGTCACTATATCCAAAGCCCCCAGGCGCCGCCCCACGATGCAGGGTTTCTACCAAGCTCTCGCACGCCCAAACGCCGGCCATGCCACGATCGCCGGTTCACGGTCCGCTTCCCACCGATTTCCACCCAGCGGACCGCACCCCTTCATTCCTCTGCTCACGTGTCCCACGCCCCCACCCCAGGTTTCGCGCCAACGTCCCTCCCAACCCCCACCGCGGCCCACCCGGGCCGGGCCATGCTGGCCCTGGGCATCGGCAGTTTTGCCATCGGCACGGGGGAGTTCGTCATCATGGGCCTGCTGCCCGAGGTGGCCCGGGACATCGGCGTCACCATTCCGCAAGCGGGCCACGTCATCAGCGCCTACGCGCTGGGCGTGGTGATCGGCGCGCCGGTGCTGGCCGTGCTGGCCGCCAGCTGGGGGCGCCGGGCCCTGCTGGTGGCGCTGATGGCGGTGTTCGCGCTGGGCAACTTCGCCAGCGCACTGGCGCCGGGCTACCTCTCGCTCAACCTGCTGCGTTTCCTGGCGGGCATGCCCCACGGCACCTATTTCGGCGTGGCGGCACTGGTGGCGGCCGCGCTGGCGCCGGCGGGCCAGCGGGCTCGCGCGGTGGGCCTGGTGATGACCGGGCTCACGCTGGCCACCCTGCTGGGCGTGCCGCTGGCGGCGTGGCTGGGGCAGCACTTCGGCTGGCGCGCGGCATTCGTGCTGGTGGGCGCGATCGCGCTGCTGGCCGCCGGCATGATCCACCGCGAGGTGCCCGCCATGGCCGCGCCGCCGGGGTCCAGCCCGCTGGGCGAGCTGGGCGCGCTGCGCAACAAGCAGGTGTGGTTGACGCTGGGCATTGGTGCCATCGGTTTTGGCGGCCTGTTCGCGGTGTTCAGCTACGTCAAGCCCACCATGATCGAAATGGCCGGCCTGCCGCTGTCCGGTGTGCCGGTGGTGCTGGCGCTCTTCGGCCTGGGCATGGTGGTGGGCAACGTGCTGGGCTCGCGCCTGGCCGACCGCGCGCTCATGCCCACCGTGGGCGGCATGCTGGTCTGGTCCATCGTGGTGCTGGTGGCGTTCACCTTCACCGCCCAGCATGTGGTGGCGGGTTCGATCAACATCTTCCTGATCGGCACCGTGGTGGCCATCGGCCCGGCGCTGCAGATCCGGCTGATGGACGTGGCGGGCGAGGCCCAGGTGCTGGCCGCCGCGCTCAACCACTCGGCCTTCAACGTCGCCAACGCGCTGGGCGCCTGGCTGGGCGGGGTGGCCATCAGCGCGGGCCTGGGCTGGACCTCGACCGGCTGGGTGGGTGCACTGCTGGCGCTGGCCGGGCTGGGCGTGTTCGCCTGGGCGCGGGCCGATGCGCGAGCGCATCCGGTGGCGGGTCACAAGGGGCCGGAGCGGGTGGCCACGTCGGCCAGCGGCCAGGCCTGAGCGGCACCATATTCAAGGATCGCGCTCTTCTTCTGCCCGGTCGATGCGGGCGCGGCTCGGCGCCGCAAGGAAAGGCTCAGCCCTTGGCGGGCCGGTCTGGCAGCAGACAGCCTTCCACCACCTGCAGGTCGTTGTCGCGCGCGAAGTGCATGACGAAGTCCCAGGCCATGGGCTCGACTTCGCGCAGGTCGGTGTGGACGATGACGACTTTCACCCCGTTCATCACCGTGGGCACGCACCAGGGCGAATACGCGATGTGGCTGCCCTGCCGGACCACGCCGCCACCCGGGCGGAACTGGCTCATCACGCCGGCCAGACGTTCGGCCCAGTCGCTGGGGCGAAAGGTGCGGCCACTCTGGGTGACGCCCTGGATGAACACTTGTTTGGCAGTCGGAGAAACCATCGGGGAAGCCTTCGGATGGAGGGCCCTGGAAGGGAGGCATGGCCACCGCCAGGCCGAGGATCGCTGGCCGGGATGGCTGGCAGGTATTCTATCTTATATAAGACTTGAAGTCAGGGATTACCCGGCCCAGGGCCAGCGGGCGGGGCACCGGCCCGGCGGCATGACAGCGATGCCCAACAAGCAATGATGGTGCCCGCTGCTGCCCCTAAAATCGCTTTTCAACGGCTCAACCTTCGTTGAGCCGCTTTCTTTTGGTCTGTCCCCAACCGGAGTCCCCCGCATGAATGCCGCTGCGCCCGCCGCCACCTCGCCCCATGTGATGAACACCTACGGCCGCCTGCCGATCGCCATGTCGCACGGACGAGGCTGCCGCGTCTGGGATGTGAACGGCAAGGAGTACCTGGACGCGCTGGCCGGCATCGCCGTCAACACCCTGGGCCACGCCCACCCCAAACTGGTGCCCGCGCTGCAGGACCAGGTGGCCAAGCTGATCCACTCCAGCAACTACTACCACGTGCCCAACCAGGAGGTCCTGGCCCAGATGCTGGTGGAGCGCTCGGGCATGACCAACGTGTTCTTCTGCAGCACCGGCCTGGAGGCCAACGAGGCCGCGCTCAAGCTGGCGCGCAAGTACGGCCACGACAAGGGCATCGAACGCCCGGAGATCGTGGTCTATGAAAAAGCCTTCCACGGTCGCAGCATCGCCACGCTGAGCGCCACCGGCAACCCCAAGGTGCAGGCCGGCTTCGGCCCGCTGGTCGAAGGCTTCATCCGCGTGCCGCTCAACGACATCGAAGCCCTGAAAAAGGCCACCGTGGGCAACCCCAACGTGGTGGCGGTGTTTTTTGAAACCATCCAGGGCGAAGGCGGCGTGAACCCGATGCGCGCGCAGTACCTGCAGGAGGTGCGCGCGCTGTGCGATGCGCAGGACTGGCTGCTGATGATCGACGAGGTGCAGTGCGGCATGGGCCGCACCGGCAAGTGGTTCGCCCACCAGTGGGCCGGCATCCAGCCTGACGTGATGCCGCTGGCCAAGGGCCTGGGCTCGGGCGTGCCGATCGGCGCGGTGGTGGCCGGCCCCAAGGCGGCGAACATTTTCCAGCCGGGCAACCACGGCACCACCTTCGGTGGCAACCCGCTGGCCATGCGCGCCGGGGTCGAGACCATCCGCATCATGGAAGAAGACGGCTTGCTGGAGAACGCCGCCACCGTGGGCGCGCACCTGCGCAGCGCGCTGGAAAAAGGCCTGGCCGGCAACCCGGGGCTGAAAGAGATCCGGGGCCAGGGCCTGATGATCGGCGTGGAGCTGAACAAGCCCTGCGGCGTGATCACCCAGCGCGCGGCCGACGCCGGCCTGCTGCTCTCGGTCACGGCCGACAGCGTGATCCGCCTGGTGCCGCCGCTGATCATGACCACCGCCGAGGCCGACGAAGTCGCCGCCATCCTGTTGCCGATCATCACCACCTTCCTGACGGAAAACCCATGAACCTCCGCCACTACCTCCAGTTCAAGGACCTGAGCGCCGACGAGTACGCCTACCTGCTCACGCGCGCCGCGTTCATCAAGGCCAAGTTCAAGGCCGTCGAAAAGCACCAGCCGTTCGCCGACCCGGACCGCACCCTGGCCATGATCTTCGAGAAGGCCAGCACCCGCACCCGCGTGAGCTTCGAGGCCGGCATGTACCAGCTCGGCGGCTCGGTGGTGCACCTGACCACGGGCGACAGCCAGCTCGGCCGCGCCGAGCCGATCGAAGACAGCGCCAAGGTGATCAGCCGCATGGTCGATCTGGTGATGATCCGCACCTTCGAGCAGAGCAAGCTGGAGCGCTTCGCGGCGCACTCGCGCGTGCCGGTCATCAACGGCCTGACCAACGAGTTCCACCCCTGCCAGATCCTGGCCGACCTGTTCACGATGGTCGAGTACCGCCCGGCCGCCAGCGGCAACCCGCTGGACGCGCTCAAGGGCAAGGTCGTGGCCTGGGTGGGCGACGGCAACAACATGGCCAACACCTGGCTGCAGGCGGCCGAGCTGCTGGGCTTTACCGTGCACGTGAGCACACCCAGCGGCTACGAAGTCGACCCGAAGCTCGCCGGCGTCTCCAACCCCGCCTGCTACAAGGTGTTCAAAGACCCGAAGGAAGCCTGCACCGGCGCCGATCTGGTGACCACCGATGTCTGGACCAGCATGGGCTACGAGGCCGAAAACGAGGTGCGCCGCGCCGCGTTCGCCCAGTGGTGCGTGGACGAAGCCATGATGGCCGTGGCCAAACCCGACGCGCTCTTCATGCACTGCCTGCCGGCGCACCGCGGCGAAGAGGTGAGTGCCGAGGTGATCGACGGCCCGCAAAGCGTGGTGTGGGACGAGGCCGAGAACCGCATGCATGTGCAGAAGGCGCTGATGGAGTACCTCCTGCTCGGGCGTCTGGCCTGAGGGGGCTCCCGATTCGGCGCCGGCCACTGGCCCGGATCCACAGGGGGAGCCTCGGCATGTTGTCGTGGGAAGGTTCACCGGCCATGCCTTCGACGCACACCCGAATCGTCGGCAGCGCAATTTTGTTCAATACAGAGCGCTCCCCCACCGCCACACTTCGCGCCCATGTTGGTGTCTGCAGGAGATGTGCGATGAGCAGCGGTCTGGTGGCCATGGCCACTTTTGCGGTGGTGGGCGCGGTGACGCCCGGTCCGGTCAATGTATTGGCCATACGACACGGCGCCAGACGCCCGTGGTCGGTGCCCCTGCTGTTTGTGCTCGGAGCCAGCGCCAGCTACACCCTGGTGGTCTGGACCATGGGCTCGGGCACTGGCGTGCTGCTGCGGCATCCGCTGATGGTGCAGATCAGCCAGTGGGCCGGTGCCGCCTATCTGCTTTACCTGGCCTGGCGCATCGCGAGAGCACCCGTGGGTGCGACGGACATCGCGGTCAACACCGGCCAGGCCGGCGGCTGGGCCGCCTTTGTGCAAGGGTTTCTGACCCAGGCCCTGAATCCCAAGGCCTGGCTGGTCGCGCTTTCTGGCGTGGTCCTTTTCACTTTGCCACAACCCGACGCGCAGCGTGCCCTGTGGCTGTTCTGTGCCGTGTCCTTCGTCGCCTGCATGGTGGGCGTGGGCACATGGGCCGCGCTGGGCATGAGCCTCAACCGCTGGCTCGACACCCCGATGCGACAGCGGCGCCTGCACCAGGCACTGGCTGCCCTGTTGTGCCTGACGGTGGCCAGCATGCTGGCCTGAGAACGTGTCCTGCGTCCAAAACATGACCGCTGAAGGCTCTCACCGCATCACCCGACTGGCCGGGATGCCCGCCGTCACCCTGCGGGTGACCGAAGGCTCGCTGGCCTGCTACCGCACACACACGCATCAGGAGTATTCGGTCGGTGTGGTTGACGCGGGCGAGGCCGTCTTCGACCATCCTGGCGGCCCCCACAAGGTGAGCGCTGGGGCGGTGGTGCTGATCGAGCCGGGCGTGCCCCATTCCTGCAATCCGTTTTCCGGCAGCCCGTGGTCCTACCGCATGCTGTTCATCGAAGCCGACTGGTTGCACCGACTCATGGCCACTCACTTCGAGCGTGCCCACCCGCTCGTGGCGTTGCGCTTTCACACCCGGCGGCTCACGACACCTGCGGCCACGGCCCAGGTCGACCAACTGTGCCGCGCCGTGGACCACACAAACGCGAAGGACCTCGCTGCCGAGCGCCTGGCGCAACAGCTGTGCCACTGGCTACGCACCGTGACCGAACCCGAAGCGCCGGCCGACCGGCCCTCGCTGCCCGCCGCACTGGCCCCCGCCTGGGACGCCTTGCTGGGCGTGGAGGGCCGCCAGGTGACCGTGCAGTCCCTGGCCCAGCGCTGCAGCCTGCACCCCACCACCTTCATTCTCCGCTTCAAGGCGGCTGTGGGGGTCACACCCGGGGAGTTCCTGCGGGACCGACAGATCAACGGCGCGCGCCAACTCATTGCCTCGGGTGTCAACCTCGCAGACGCCGCCTACGCCATGGGCTTCGCCGATCAGGCCCACATGCAGCGCGCGTTCAAGGCCAGGCATGCCATGACGCCGGGCCGCTTCGCCCGGCGCGCGGCGCAGGGCACATAATCTCGCCTCCGCGCGTGTCCGTTCGCTTCAAGCAGATGGGCATGCACGTGCGAAGGTGCCCACCACGGTAGGCTCCTGATCCCGACCCGCATGACCTCCAGCCACTCCCCTGCCATGAGCGAATGCCAAGCCTGCGGCGCCTGCTGCGCCAGCTTCCGCGTGGACTTCTCGGTGCATGAGACCCAGTCCGAAGGGGGCAGCGTGCCCGACGGGTTGTGGGTGCCGGTGACCGACGGCATCGCCCGCCTGCGCGGCACCGACCATGGCCGCCCGCGCTGTGCGGCGCTCTCCGGCAAGGTCGGCGAAAGAGCCACTTGCGGCATCTACGAGTGGCGGCCCAGCCCCTGCCGCGAATTTGAAGAGGGCAGCGATGCCTGCGGCCAGGCGCGGCGACGCCACGGCCTGCCAGCGCTGGCGGGCTGAACCGCCCGCGGTGGCCCGGCTTACACCAGCGAGGCCAGCAACAAGCCGGCGAAGCACACGAAAAGAACCGCGCTGGCGCGACCGAGCAGCCGGGTGGCGGCAGGGGAAGTGAGCCAGGGCCGGGCCCGGGTGGCGACCGCCGCCAGCGAACCGTGAACGACCAGCAGCACCACGGCATAGGCCGCGATGGCGCCGGCCGTGCGCCAGACCGACAGGGTCTGCGACGCCCCGTCCACCGCCACCTGGGGCAGGACCGTCAGGAAAAAGAGGATGGGCTTGGGATTGCTGGTCTGCAGCCAGAAGCCCTTGCCCAGCAAGGCTGCGGCCGGCCAGGCGCGTGCGCCGTCGGCCCGTGGCGCAGGCCCGCCCGCCGAACGGTTCCGGCTCCAGGCCCCATGGGCCAGGTACAGCAGGTAGGCGGCACCCGCCACCTTGAGCGCGCCAAACAGCAGCGCGTGCGCGCTGACCAGCACCCCCAGGCCCAGCACCGACAACGAGGCCATCAGCGCCGCGCCCAGGGCCAGACCACAGACACCGCCCATGGCCACGCGCCAGCCCCGCGCCAGTGCGTTGTCCAGCGTCATCAACAGGCCGGGGCCTGGGCTGATCACGGTCAGCACCACCATCACCAGATACAACCCATCGATGTCTCGCATGTCCTGTGCTTTCCGCAGATTCAATGTCGAGGCCGAGTGTGGCCAGCTCCTGCCCTGGGGGCAAACCACTTTTGTGCCATCATGTGTTGAGTTTTCATCAACACCAGACTCCCATGGCCTCCACACCGCTGTACGCGCTGCAGGTGTTCGTCGAAGTCGCGCGGCGGGGTGGCATACGGCCCGCCGCCGAATCGCTCAGCGTCACGCCCGGCGCCGTCAGCCGCCAGATCAAAGCCCTTGAAGAACACCTGGGGCGAAGCCTGCTCGAACGCCAACCCGGCAGCATGGCCCGACTCACGCGCGATGGCGAACAGCTGCTCCACCGCGCCCGCGGCCACGTGGACGGACTGCAGCAGATCCTGTCGCCAGGCGCCACCGGCCGGCGTGCGCGGGCGGTGGTGGTCAACACCAGCGTCACGCTGGCCATGCACTGGCTGATTCCGCAACTGCCGCGCCTGCAGCAGCGCCACCCGGGGTTGAGGCTTGAAGTGCAAACCGACGACGGCCCGGCCGATGCATCGCTGCCGGTCGACGTGTTCCTGCGGCGCGATCGCGCGGAGCTGGCTGGCCTGCAAGCCGAGCCCTTCCTGACGGAGTACGCGGCGCTGGTGGCCAGCCCCAGGGCATGGCCCCTGGACCGCCCCTGGGATAGCGCGGCCCTGCGGCGCACGCCCCGCATCGCCGCGCGCTCGCGCCCGGACCTGTGGCCCGCCTGGTGCGCGCATCAGGGCCTGGACGAAGCCGCCCTGCCCCCTGCCCAGACCTTCGACAACACCATCCTGGCCATACAGGCGGTGGTGCAAGGCCTGGGCGTGGGCGTGCTGCCCCTGCCCTTCGTGGCCGACATGCTGGCGGCCAGGACCCTCCGGCCGCTGCCCGCCCCGCCGGTGCCGACCGGCAGCTACGCCTATGCCGTGCGGCCCGGGCGCGAAGCCGCGCGCGTGACCGCTTTCACCGACTGGCTGAAGACCACCGGGCACACCGCCCAGACGGCCCGGCCCTGACCTCCCATGGACGAACCCCATGCAAGCCCTGCTCGACACCATCGCCACGATGGCCATGCCCACCGATGCCCAACGCCTCTTCCACGGCCGGGGCGGCCTGCACCCGGGCTGTGAAGCCTGGACGCTGGATGCGTACCCACCGGTGTGGGTGCTGACCAAATTTGGTGAGACCAGCGACGACGAACTGGCCACGGTGTCGGCCGCACTCGCCGCGCGCCAGGAACAACTCGCGCCCGGTGAGCCGCCGAACTGGGTGTTCCAGAGCCGGCACGAGGGTCGCAGCGACACCCGGCTGATGGCCGGCAGCGTGCCCGAACCCCACGTGGTGACCGAGCGCGGTGCGCGCTACCTGGTGCACGTGCTCAAAGGCCAGAACCACGGCCTGTTCCTCGACATGGCCGAAGGGCGCCAGTGGGTGCGTGAACACGCCGCGGGCGCCAAGGTGCTCAACCTCTTCGCCTACACCTGCGCCTTCTCGGTGGCGGCGTTGCAGGGTGGCGCGAAGCAGGTGGTGAACGTGGACATGAGCGCGGGTGCCATCGCGCTCGGGCAACAGAACCACGCGCTCAACGGGCTGCAGGCCGGTGCCAGCTTCCTGGCCCACGACATCTTCAAGACCTGGGGCAAGCTCACACGATCAGGGCCCTACCACCTGGTCGTCGTCGACCCACCGAGCTACCAGAAAGGCAGCTTCGTCGCGACCAAGGACTACCTGCGCCTCATGCGCCGCCTGCCGGACCTGCTGCGACCGGGCGGCCGGGTGTTGCTGTGCCTCAACGCGCCCGAGCTGGACACCGGTTTTTTGCAGGACCAGATGCGCGAGGCCGCGCCCGAACTCGTGTTCGAGCAACGCCTGCCCAACCCACTGAGCTTCGCCGATGCGTCCCCCGAGCGAGCGCTCAAGGTGCTGGTGTACCGCGCGCCAAGCCTCCTTTGAAATGGAACACCCCCGCCGCGCTTTGGATCAAATGGTTTAGGTCTAAAATAATTTCGGTAGCGTTGGAAATTACCGACACCACGGCTTTTTCTCCGGTGCTACCTTCACCGAACCATGAAAAAGCTCTGGGACATTTCCCCTCCGATCCATGCGGGCGCACCGGTTTTTCCGGGCGACACGGCCTACACGCAGCAGTGGGTGGCGAGCATCGAGCCGGGCTGTCCGGTCAACGTCAGCGCCATCACACTCTCGCCCCACGTGGGCGCGCACGCCGACGCGCCGCTGCACTACGACGCAGCGGGCGCGGCCATCGGCGCGGTGGACCTCGACGCCTTTCTCGGCCCCTGCCGCGTGGTGCACGCCCTCGGCTGCGGCCCGCTGGTGCGGCCCGAACACATCGCGCATGCGCTGGGCAAGCCGCCCAGCGGCGGGACATGGAGCCTGGACGCCCTGCCCCCTCGCGTGCTGGTGCGCGTCTACCGGCACCAGCCCCAGGACCGGTTTGACGACGCCCTGCCCGCCTTTGCGCCGGACACCGTGGAACAACTCGCCGACCTCGGCGTGAAGCTCATTGGCATCGACAGCGCCAGCATCGACCCCGCCGACAGCAAGACGCTCGACAGCCACCAGGTGATCCGCCGGCGCGGCCTGCGCGTGCTGGAAAACCTGCTGCTCGACGACGTGCCCGAGGGCGACTACGAGCTGATCGCCCTGCCCCTGAAGCTCACCACCGCCGACGCCAGCCCGGTGCGCGCCATCCTCCGAAGTCTCGAATAACCCCCCACACGCCGCCTGCGGCGTCACCCCCCAGGGTAGACACCAGCGGCCCGTCCTGAGCTTGACGAAGGGCTGTGCCGCGGTGGACCTGGAATGAAAAGCCCCGCACCGCATACCCACACTGTTTGATGGAGACAAACCCCATGACGATCCAACAAGACTGCCTCGCCCTCGACGCGCAAGACCCGCTGCGCCAGTTGCGCGATCTCTTCAACATCCCCGCCGGCACCATCTACCTCGACGGCAATTCGCTCGGCGTGATGCCCGCCGCGGCCCCGGCCCGCGTGGCCGACGTCGTGACGCGCGAGTGGGGCACCGACCTGATCCAGAGCTGGAACAAGAACGGCTGGTTCGCCATGCCGCAGAAAGTGGGCGACAAGATCGCGCGCCTGATCGGCGCCGGCCCCGGCGAGGTGGTCGCCACCGACAGCACCTCGGTCAACCTGTTCAAGGTACTGAGCGCGGCGATGAACATTGCGGCCGCTGATCGCCCGAGCGCCAAGCGCATCGTGAGCGAACGCAGCAACTTCCCGACCGACCTCTACATCGCCGAAGCGCTGTGCCGGCAGCACGGCATGGAGCTGGTGCTGGTCGAGCCCGAAGAGATCGCCGCGTCGCTGACCGCCGAGGTCGCCATCCTCATGCTCACGCACGTGAACTACCGCACCGGCGCGATGCACGACATGGCCGCCGTGACCGCGGCCGCGCACGCCGAGGGCATCCTGGCCGTGTGGGACCTGGCGCACAGCGCGGGCGCGGTGCCGGTGGACCTGAAACAGGCCAAGGCCGACTTCGCCGTGGGCTGCGGCTACAAATACCTCAACGGCGGCCCGGGCGCGCCCGCCTTCGTGTGGGTCAACCCGCAACACGCCGACCGCTTCTGGCAACCGCTGGCCGGCTGGTGGGGCCACGCCACACCCTTCGAATTCACGCCCGACTACCGCCCCGCGCCGGGCATCACGCGCTACCAGTGCGGCACCCAGCCCATGATCAGCCTGGCCGCGCTCGAATGCGGGGTGGACACCGTGCTGGCGGCCGAGGCACTGGGCGGCATGGCGGCGCTGCGAGCCAAGTCGCTGGCGCTGACCGACCTGTTCATCGCACTGGTGGAAGAACGCTGCGCGGGCCACGGCCTTGGATTGGCCACTCCACGCGGCCACTCGCAGCGCGGTTCGCAAGTGTGTTTGACAAGAGACGAAGGCGCCTACGCCATCGTGCAGGCGTTGATCACGCGCGGCGTGATCGGCGACTACCGCGCCGGCGACGGCGGGCGCCACAAGGACATCCTGCGCTTCGGTTTCACCCCGCTCTACATCGGCTTCGCCGACGTGTGGAACGCGGTCGAACAATTGAAACAGGTGCTCGAAATGGGCGAGTGGCAACGCCCGGAGTTCAACCGCAAACACGCCGTCACCTGAACCGGAGCACTACCATGGCCTGTCCACACCACGACACCCCCGCGTCCCCCACCGAAGCCATCGTCGCCGAAGAAAAAGCCCAGCTCGATTTCAGCAACGACATGAGCTACGGCGACTACCTGCAGCTCGACGCCATCCTGGGCGCGCAGAAACCGCTCTCGCCCGCGCACGACGAGCTGCTGTTCATCGTGCAGCACCAGACCAGCGAACTCTGGATGAAGCTCATGCTGCACGAGCTGACCGCCGCCATCCGCCACATCGCGGCCGACGACCTGAACCCTGCGTTCAAGCAGATGGCCCGCGTCTCCAGGATCATGGAGCAGCTGGTGCACGCCTGGGACGTGCTGGCCACCATGACACCGCCCGAATACAGCGCGATCCGGCCCTACCTCGGCCATTCCAGCGGTTTCCAGAGCTTCCAGTACCGCTGCATCGAGTTCGCGATGGGCAACAAGAACGCCGCCATGCTCAAGCCCCATGCGCACAGCCCCGAGCGGCTGGCGATGGTGCAGACCGCGTACGAGGCCCCATCGCTCTACGACGAATCGCTGCGCCTGCTCGCGCGCCGCAGCATCGCCGTGCCGGCGAGCCACACCGAGCGCGACTGGACCAAGCCCTACGAGGCCAGCGACGCGGTGGAACAGGCCTGGCTGCAGGTCTACCGCAACCCCAAGAAACACTGGGACCTGTACCAGCTCGGCGAAGAACTCACCGACCTGGAAGACGCCTTCCGCCTCTGGCGCTTCCGCCACGTGACCACGGTGGAACGCGTGATCGGTTTCAAGCGCGGCACCGGTGGCACCGGCGGCGTGAGCTACCTGCGCAAGATGCTGGACGTGGTGCTGTTTCCCGAGATCTGGCGCTTGCGCACGGACCTTTGATGCGCCTGGCCACCTGCGGTCTGGCCCCGACCGAGGACCGCTTGCTCAATCCCCTGAAAACCGTTCCCACCGCTGCCGTCGGCGGCGGGTGGGCGAGCCCGACTCAGCAGTTGCCCTTCTTGGCTTGGCCCGGGGGGCAGAACTTGCCGGGATGGCCGGCGGGGTCGACGACCACCGAACCAGACGGGGTGTAGACGGCACAGCCAGCGACCGCGGCGGCGACAACACACAGGGCAATGAGCGCTTTCATTTCGTTTCCTTGAAGGGAGTGATGCGATCGAGTTTATGCGTTGGAGACCCAGCGCACGCATGGCCCGTGCACATCGCCACAAAGACAAAAGTTGTCCTGAGCCAAGTGCGATTCCAGCGGGATCGGCGCCGACATGCTGCGGCCTCGCGACGTGCCCACCTGGACCCTGCCGGCCCGTGGGTGCAGACGCAAGTCGACTGCGGCATGATGCGCGCATGGCCACCATCACCCTGCCCGATCTGCGCCGCTACGCCATCGCCCGCAGCCTGTTCACACCCACCACCCTGCCCAAAGCCATCGAGCGCCTGGGCTTCGTGCAGGCCGACCCGATCCGGTCGCCCGCCCGCGCGCAGGACCTGACGCTGCGCCAACGCGTGAAAGGTTACCGGGCCGGCGATCTGGAGCGGCGCTACCCGCAGATGGCGGTGGAAGAGGACTTCTTCGTCAACTACGGTTTCGTCACGCCCGAGCTGCACGCACGCATGCACCCGCGCACCGCGCGCAGCGAGTGGCCGGCCGAGCGATGGGCGCAGGCCCAGGCCGTCTGGCACTACGTGCAGGCGCGGGGCGAAGCCCACCCGCGCGAGGTCGATGCGCACTTCGCCCACGGCCACACCACCAACGGCTTTGGCGGCCGGTCCAAGGCCAGCACCCAGCTGCTGGACGCCATGCACTACCGCGGACTGCTGCGCGTGGCGCGGCGGGACAACGGCATCCGCCTCTACGCGGCGCACACACCGCGGGAAGCGCCCGAGAGCGTGACGGAGGTGCTGGACCAGCTGGTGGATGTGCTGGTGAACAAGTACGCGCCCTTGCCGCTGCCCGGCCTGCGGCAGCTGGTGGCCATGCTCAAACACGCCGTGCCTCAGTGGCAGGACCAGCTGCGCGCCGCGCTGCAGCGCGCCGTCCAGCGCCTGCCCCACGCCGAGGTGGACGGGGTCGCGTGGTACTGGCCGCAGGGCGAAGACCCCCACTCACGCCGCTGGAGGGCGCCCGAGGGTGTGCGCCTGCTCGCACCGTTCGACCCGGTGGTCTGGGACCGCGACCGCTTCGAGCGCCTGTGGGCCTGGGCCTACCGCTTCGAGGCCTACACACCACCCGCCAAACGCGTGCGCGGCTACTACGCCATGCCGCTGCTGTGGCACGACCAGGTCATCGGCTGGGGCAACCTGTCGGTGGTGGGCGGGCGGCTGCAGGCGGACATCGGCTACGTCGGTGGCCAAGCCCCGAGCGATACAAGCTATCGCTCAGCGCTGGCCACCGAACTCGCAGGCATGGCTGCATGTCTGGGTACTGAGCAACACTGAGTCGGAGCGGTGCCCGTGCCAGGATGCGGTGGAACCGGCTTTGCCAGGCCGCTCGCGTTGCCCCCTTGAGGGGGTGACGCGCGCAGCGCGGCGCGGGGGTGGTCAGGGCCTGATGTTGTTCTTCCGGATCACCTCGGCCATCGCGGCCGTGTCCTTGCGGATGCGGTTGGCCAGGCCTTCGGGCGAGGTGCCGGCCACCTGCCAGCCCTGGGCCAGGATCTTCTGCCGTATCTCGGGGCGGCGCACGATCTCGGCCAGCAGCGCGGCCAGCCGGTTCACATGGGCCTTGGGCAGGCTGTTGGGCGCGGCCACAGCGTTCCAGATTTCCAGTTGCAGGTCCTTCACACCGGCCTCGGCCAGGCTGGGCACCTCGGGCACCACGCTGCTGCGCCCCGGCGAGGTCACGCCGATGGCCTTGAGCTTGCCCGCGCGCACCTGGGCCATGGCCAGGCCCGGCGGCAGCAGCGACATCTGGATCTGCCCGCCGAGCAGCGCGGTGATGACCTGCGGGTTGCCCGGGTAAGGCACGTGCACCGGCGCCATGCCCGCGCGCGATTTGATGAGCTCCATGCCCAGGTGGGCCACCGTGCCCACGCCCGGCGTGCCGTAGTTCCAGCGGTCGCCCGAGGCGCGCGCGGCGGCGAAAAAATCGGCGCCGCTGGTGGCGGTGTCGCCCGGCACGCTGAGCACCAGGGGCGCCACGGCGAGCAGCGAGACCGGCGCCAGGTCTTTCAGTGGGTCGTAGAGGGTGGCCGGGTTGAGGATCTTGGCGATCGTCAGATTGCCGTTGATCATGAGACCGATGGTGTGGTCGTCGGTGGCTCGCGCCACCTGGTTGGCCGCGATGTTGCCCCCGGCGCCAACCTTGTTTTCCACCACCACCGGCTGGCCCAGCGCCTGCGACAGCGGCTCGGCGATCAGGCGCGCCATCAGGTCGGGTGAGGAGCCGGCGGGAAACCCGACCAGCATCTTCAACGGTTTGCTCGGCCAGGGGGTCTGGGCGAACACGGTGGACACACCGCAGGCCATGGCGATGGCGGCGGCGATGACATGGCGGCGTTGGGCGTGGCGCATGCGGCGATTCCTAGAAGTTGCAAACAGGCCCGCAGGTTAGCAGCCCGCACGCCGGCATTCCACCAAGACACACCGTGGAACGGGCTTCGCCCGGCCACTGGTGTGGTCCCCCCTGAGGGGGGAAGACGCGAAGCGGCGCAGGGGGCTGGCTATGCGGGCACCGGTGGCCCGCTGTAGAGCCAGGGATTGTCCAGCAGATTCTCCCCCAGCAGGCCCATCGCGGTGTTGCGCCCCCAGCGCAGCAGACCGTCGGCATGGAAGATGGTGCCGTTGCGCTGCGAGCGGCTCTGCACGCGGGCGTTGCGCTGCCAGCGGGTCTGCGCAAAGCGCTGCAGCAGCGCGGGCCAGTCGGGTGTGGAGCCGCCGGGTTGGGACTGCAGCAGCCGGCCCAGCGTCCACGCGTCTTCGATCGCCATGGCCGCGCCTTGCGCGAGGTAGGGGCGCAAGGGGTGGGCCGCATCTCCCAGCAAGGCCACCCGGCCCTGGGCGTGTTCGTTCGGGCCGGCCATGGGTGCGCGGTCGTTCAGGGCCCAGAGTTTCCAGGCCGACACGGCGTCGATCATGCGCATGAGCTCGCCGCAGGCCGGGCCCAGGGCCCACTTGAGGTCGGCGGTCTGGGCCTCGTGGCTCCAGCTCTGGGGGTCGCAGCCGGGCGGCCCCCCATGCCCCAGCCCCAGCATGCCTTCCACCACCGCCACCACGTTGAACCAGTTCCCGCAGCGCACCGGGTAGTGCACCACGTGCAGCCGCGGGCCGAGCCAGGCCGTCACCAGGTTCTGGCGCAGGCGCTCGGGCAGATCGGTGGTGCGCACCATGCCGCGGTAGGCCAGATGGCCGCTCACCCGAGCCGGCTGCGCGCCCAGCATCTGCGCCCGCACACGGCTCCACAGGCCGTCGCAGCCGATGAGCGCGTCGCCCTCGACCACGGTGTCGTCTTCGCAGGTCACGCGCACCCGCTCCCCCGCCTGCTCGTAGGCCACCAGGCGGGTGTCCAGCCGCAGACTCACGCCGCTCTCGCGCCGGACGGCGCGCAGCAGCAGGTCGTGCAGGTCGGCGCGGTGCACCGTGGCGTAGGGCTCGCCGTAGCGCGCGCGCGCCAGTGGCCCCAGCCGCAGCCGCCCCAGCATGCGGGCGCTGTGGGCGTCGCGCACCTGCAGCGCGTCGGGAAACGCCGCGCAGGCGTTGAGCTCGTCCAGCAAGTCCCACTCGTGCAGCACGCGCACCGCGTTGGGCCCCAGCTGCAGCCCGGCCCCCACCTCGGAAAACGCCCCGGCCTGCTCCAGCAGATGTACCGAAACCCCGGCACGCGAAAGGGCCAGCGCACAGGCCAACCCACCGATGCCACCACCGGCTATCACCACTTGTTGTTTCATGGCCCGGGATTGTGCTCCGGCCGGTGGCCCGTGCTTTGACCCATGTCAGCGCCGTGGCGGGCCGCCCGGGCTTTCAGAGCACACGCTGGAACCAGAGCAGGGACAGCCCGGCCGAGAGCAGCACCAGCAGTGAAGCCGCCAGCGCGAGCAAGGCGGAGATCTCGGTTTCCTTCTTCTCCACCGTCAGGCGGGTGCTGAGGGTTTCGTACACCTTCTTCAGGTTGTCCGCGGTGCCGGCGTAGTAGTACTCGGCCTGGGTCATGCGCGCCACGTCCTTGAGGGTGTCCTCGTCCAGCCGCACCCGCATCGACCAGCCCTCGAAGCCGATCACCTCACCGTCCACCGTGCCCACGCCCACGGTGTAGACGCGCACGCCGCGGTCGGCGGCCAGCTTGGCGGCCTCGGCGGTGTCCACGCCGGTGGTGCGCTGGCCGTCGGTGAGCAGGATGATGGCGGCCGAGGTGTAGGAGCCCGGCGCCACCGGCTCAAAAGCTTTCTGCTCCGTCTGCGGCTGGTCGATGGCCCGGCCCTGGGGGGCGAACGGGTCGCTCTGGCGCCCGTAGGTCATGCTCGCCAGATCGATGCCCTGCCCCGGAAACAGCTCGGACAGCGCCACCACGATCGCGCTGCCGATGGCCGTGGCGCGCTGCAGCTGGAACTTGTCGATGGCGGCCACCAGGTCTTCGCGGCTGAGCGTGATGGGCTGCACCACCTGGGCCGAGCCGGCGAACGCCACGATGCCCACGCGCACATGGCGCGGCAGCTCGGCCAGGAAGGCCTTGGCCGCGTTCTGCGAGGCCACCAGCCGGTTGGGCTCCACGTCGGTGGCGCGCATGCTGCCGGAGACGTCCATCGCCAGGATGATGGTCTGCTGCTGCGAGGGCAGCAGCACGACGGCCATGGGGCGCGCGGACGCCAGCAGCATGGCCGCGAAGGCCAGCAGCAGCAGCAGCGGCGGCACATGGCGGCGCCAGCCCGGCCCCCGGTCCATGGCCTCGCGCACGATGGACAGACTGGCAAACCGCAGGGCGGCGCGCTTGCGCCGGCGCAGCAGCCACACATAGGTGATCACCAGCAGCGGCAGCACCAGCAACAGCCACAGCAGTTCGGGCCAGAGGAAGGTGACGGGTGGGTGGGTCATGAAGCGCCTTCCGTGCTGCGCACTGCGGCGGCCGGGCGGGGGCTCATGGCACGCGCTCCCAGGTGTCCGCCCAGGCCGGCGCGCAGGCTGCTGCGGCGCCGACGCAGTTCCACGAAGCGCAGCACCACGTCGGCCAGGTCGTCGTCGGTGGCGAGCTCCAGCGTGTCCACGCCGGCGCGTGCCAGGCTCTCGCGCAGCTGCGCCTCGCGCTGGGCTGCGATACGCGCGAAGCGCTGGCGAAAGCCCTTGTCGTGGGTGTCCACCAGCAACTGCTCGCCGGTCTCGGCGTCGCGGATGGGGATCAGCCCGAGGTCGGGCAGCTCCAGCTCCAGCGGGTCGAGCAGGCGCACCGCCACCACATCGTGCCGGCGCGCCAGCTCGCCCAGCGGCTGCTCCCAGCCGGGCTCGCTGATGAAATCGGACACCACGAACACGGTGGAGCGCTGGCGCACGGTGTGCACCGCCGCGCTCAGCAGATCGGCCAACCGCGTGGGGCCGTCGGCGCCCACTGCGGCGCGCACCGGCGCGGGGGGCCGCTGCACCAGGTGCATCAGGCGCAGCAGGTGCACGCGCCCGCCGCGCGCGGGCAAGACCTCGTCCACCCCGGGCTGGCCGCGCGATCCGTAGAGCAGCGCGCCGACCCGGTTGCCGTGGCGCGTGATGAGCCGGGCCAGCACCGTCACCACGTCGCGCAGCACCTCGCTTTTGCGCTGATCGCCCGAACCGAAATCGACCGAGGGGCTGAGGTCCAGCAGAAACCAGGCGGCCATCTCGCGGTCTTCGGTGAACACGCGCACATGCGGTGTCTGCAGGCGGGCGGTGACGTTCCAGTCGATGTGGCGCACGTCGTCGTGGTGTTGGTACTCGCGCAGGTCGGCCAGGTCCAGCCCGCTGCCCCGCATGAGGGTGCGGTAGTCGCCCTGCAGCAAGCCGTCGAGCCGACGGATCACGGTCCACTCCAGGCGGCGCAGCAGGGCGTCCGCCTTTTCGACCGGCGCCACGACCGAAGGCGGCGGCTGCGCCGGGCGGGATTTGAAGAGGCCGAACAGCATGCGACGCTCCCGTTCAAGCCGCGCGCTTCTCGTGTTCCAGCGGCTTCGCCGGTGGCGTCACGGCGTCCATGATGCGCGCCACCAGATCGTCGGCATCGAGCCCCTCCGACAGGCCTTCGTAGGACAACACCAGCCGGTGCCGCAACACGTCGGGCACCAGATCGCTCATGTCTTCGGGCAGCGCGTAGTTGCGCCCGCGCAGCATGGCCAGCGCGCGTGCGCCCTCCACCAGGCCGATGGTGGCGCGCGGGCTGGCGCCGTAGGTGATGAGGCGCGCGAGGTCTTTCAGACCGTGTTTCTCGGGCGTGCGCGTGGCCGACACCAGGCGAACCGCGTACTGCACCAGCGACGGGTCCACATAGACCTCGCGGCACAAGGCCTGCAGCGCGGCGAGCTGATCGGTGGTGGCCACGGCCTGCACCTGCACCGCCGGCCCGGTGACGCGCTCGACGATGACGAACTCTTCTTCGTCGCTCGGGTAGTCCACCAGCACCTTCATCATGAAGCGGTCCACCTGCGCCTCGGGCAGCGGGTAGGTGCCTTCGGTCTCGATCGGGTTCTGCGTCGCCATCACCAGGAAGGGGCTGGGCACCGGGTGCGACACACCGGCGATGGTGACTTGCCGCTCCTGCATCACCTCCAGCAGCGCGCTCTGCACTTTGGCCGGCGCGCGGTTGATCTCGTCGGCCAGCAGCAGGTTGGCGAACACGGGCCCGAGCGAGGTGCTGAACTCGCCGGTCTTCTGGTTGTAGATGCGCGTGCCCATGAGGTCGGCGGGCACCAGGTCGGGCGTGAACTGGATGCGCTTGAACTGCCCCTGCACCACATTGGCCAGCGTCTTCACGGTGAGCGTCTTGGCCAGCCCGGGCACGCCCTCGACCAGCAGGTGGCCCTGGGCCAGCAGGGCCACCATGACCCGCTCCAGGAAGCGGTCCTGCCCGACCACCACGCGCTTCACTTCGTAGAGGATCTGCTCCATGAGCTGGGCGGTGTCGGGGCTGCTGTTCTCGCTCATGAAACGCTCCTTGGATTCAGAAAGGGGGAAGGCCGGCCGCGGATGCCGCGCTCTCGATCGGCACGGCAAAACCGATGCCGACGAAGGTGCGGTGGTTGCTGGGGTTGAGGATGCCGGTGACGATACCGATCACCTCGCCCTCCATGGTGACCAGCGGCCCGCCCGAATTGCCGGGGTTGGCCGCCGCGTCGAACTGGATCAGGTCGCTGATTTCCTGCTCGCCCTCGGGCGACTTGAAGGACCGCCCGAAGCCGGAGATCACCCCGGCCGAGGTGGACGGGCCGATGCCGAACGGGAAGCCCACGGCCACCACCTGGTCCCCCGGCAACAGGTCGCCGGTGCTGCGCATGGTGGCGGCGTGCAGGTCGTCGGGGATGGTGTGGGCCTGCAGCACGGCCAGGTCGTTTTCGGCCTGCACACCGGTGACGCTGGCGCCGGACTCCGAGCCGTCGGCGAACACCAGCTCCACCTTGTCCGCGCCCTGCACCACGTGCAGATTGGTCAGGATGATGCCCTTGTCCACGATCACCACCCCGGTGCCCACGCCGTGTTCGACCGCTTCGCCCTGCTTGTTCTTCATGTAGGACACCACCCGCACCACGGCGGGCCGGATCTTCTCGGCCGCGCGCGCCGCGGGCGAGGGCAGGTTCTGCGTGCTCAGGGTGCGCAACACCGCCGCGTCGACGTCCTTCTGGGTGAGCGCCTTGGCGCCCATCGGCCCAGGCGCCCAGAGGCTGGCCAGCAGCAGCGCGCCCAGCAGCGCCAGCGCGGCCCACATCACACGGGGGCTCACCGCCGCGCGGGCCAGCCCGGCGCGCCAGCGGCCCGGCGCACGCGTTGCCGCTTCGCTCTCCAGGGCCGGGTCGGGGCCCACGTCGGGCACGCCCGGCACCGCAGGGGCGGCGCGAACCGATCGGCTGTACAGGGCGGGCTTTCGCATAGCGACTCCTGAAACGCCTGGCGGGGCGGTGTGTCACATCATGCCGCGTTGCGGCGCCGGGCTCAAGCGTCGAGCAGTTGGCGCAGCACGTAGGGGAGGATTCCGCCAGCCCGGTAATAGTTCACCTCCACCGGCGTGTCGATGCGCAGCGTGAGCGCGACCTCGCGGCGCTGGCCATCGGGGGAGGTGATGACCATCGTGGCCTCGCTCTGCGGCAGCAGTTGCGGGTGGGGCAACACGTCGATCTGCTCCTCGCCGGTGAGCCCCAGGCGCTCCCAGCTGTCGCCGGGTTTGAACTGCAGCGGCAGCACGCCCATGCCCACCAGGTTGCTGCGGTGGATGCGCTCGAAGCTGCGCGCCACCACGGCCCGGATGCCCAGCAGCTGGGTGCCCTTGGCGGCCCAGTCGCGGCTGGAGCCGGTGCCGTATTCCTCACCCGCGAACACCACGGTGGGCACGCCCGCGGCCTGGTAGCGCATGGCGGCGTCGAAGATGCTCATCTTCTGGCCTTGGCCCACGCCGTCGCTCTGGTAGATCGTCCAGCCGCCCTCCTCGCGCGAGCCGTCCGCGCCGGGCGCGAGCATCAGGTTCTTGATGCGCACGTTGGCGAAGGTGCCGCGCATCATCACCTCGTGGTGGCCGCGGCGCGCGCCGTAGCTGTTGAAGTCGGCCTTCAACACGCCGCGCGCCAGCAGCCACTGGCCGGCGGGCGAACGCTCCTGGATCGAGCCCGCGGGCGAGATGTGGTCGGTGGTGATGGAGTCGCCGAACAGGGCCATGACGCGCGCGCCGCGCACGGCCGGGGCCTGCTCGGCCGGTTGGGCCAGCTCAAAATGTTCGAAGAACGGCGGCTCTGCGATGTAGGAGCTGACCGGCCAGGTGTAGGCGTTGCCGCTCACACCGTGGATGCGCTCCCAGAGTTTGCCGGGCTCGCTGGCGACCCGCGCGTAGTTCTCGCGGTAGGCCTTCCCGTTCATCGCGAACCGCATCAGCTTGTGGATCTCGTCGCTGGTGGGCCAGACGTCGCCCAGGTACACCGGCTTGCCACCCTTTCCCAGCCCCAGCGGCTCGGTCATGAGGTCTTTCATGACGTTGCCCGCGATGGCGTAGGCCACCACCAGCGGCGGGCTGGCCAGGAAGTTGGCCTTGAGGTTGGGGTGGATGCGGGCCTCGAAGTTGCGGTTGCCCGAGAGCACGGCCGCGCACACCAGGTCGTTCTGCGTGATCACGGCGTTGAGCTCGGGCGTGAGGTCGCCCGCGTTGCCGATGCAGGTGGTGCAGCCATAGCCCGCGAGCGAAAAACCCAGCTTCTCCAGGTAGGGCAGCAGGCCGGTGGCCGTGAGGTATTCGGTGACGATGCGCGAGCCCGGGGCCAGCGAGGTCTTGATGTGCGGCTGCACCTTCAGGCCCGCCTCCACCGCTTTCTTCGCCAGCAGGCCGGCGGCCAGCAGCACGCCGGGGTTGCTGGTGTTGGTGCAGCTGGTGATGGCGGCGATCAGCACGTCGCCGTTGCCGATGGACAGCGCTTTCTGCACGGCGTGCGACAGCGGCCCGGCCTCGACATGGGCCGTGGCGCGCGCCGGCTTGTTGCCCTCCATCTCGGCCTCGAAACGCGGTGCGCCGGCCGGGGTGGGCGTCGCCTTCTCGGGTGCCGGGGGGTCGGCCGGCTGGCCCAGCTCGGGCTGGTAGCGCGTGTGCAGCAGCTCGGCCGGGCGGTTGAAGCCGTTCTGCGCGTTGGGCTTGCTGAACAGATCGGCGAACTGCTGCGCCACCTGGCCCAGCTCGATGCGGTCCTGCGGGCGCTTGGGGCCGGCCAGGCTGGGGGTGACCTGGCCCAGGTCGAGTCGGACCACCTGCGAGTAGTCGATGTCGCCCGAGGCCTGTGAGGCCCCCGCGGCGCCGGGCACGCCGAACAGACCCTGGGCGCGGAAGTAGGCCTCGAAGGCCTCGATCTCGGCCTTGCTGCGGCCGGTGCCGCGGAAGTAGTCGAGCGTCTTGTCGTCCACCGGGAAGAAGCCCATGGTGGCGCCGTATTCGGGCGCCATGTTGGCAATCGTCGCGCGGTCGGGCAGCGAGAGCGAGGCCGTGCCTTCGCCGAAGAACTCGACGAACTTGCCCACCACCTTGTGCTGGCGCAGGATTTCCGTCACGGTGAGCACCAGGT
>Ga0156085_1037_pt1 | contig 54409 bp, 46 predicted proteins | sample RifCSPlowO2_02_FD_107738 | JGI IMG/M metagenome (GOLD analysis project Ga0156085, IMG submission 107738) | Burkholderiales bacterium RIFCSPLOWO2_02_FULL_67_64 | reverse complement strand
CCAACCGGACCCGCCATGACGAACACCCCCCGTCCAGCTGGGCGGGGGGTGTGAAAGCGCTGATTCTAGAATGCGCACAAGCCATGACCGATACCGCCCACCCGATTCCCCCCGCGCTTGCTCCCCGTTGCCACGTGCTGCTGCCTTGTGCCGGAACCGGGTCGCGCGCGGGCACCGCGGGTCCCAAGCAATACGAGCGCGTGGCCGGCTTGCCCATGGTGTTGCACACCTTGGCCGCGTTTCAGGCCGTGCCACGCATTGCCCAGTGCCTGATCGTCATCGCGCCGGGGGACCGGTTTCTCAGCGTGGACCACCCGAGCGTGGTGCTGGCGCGCTGCGGTGGCCGTTCCCGCGCGGAGAGTGTGTTCAACGGCCTGCACGAGCTGCTGGCCCAGGGGGCGGCGCAGGACGACTGGGTGCTGGTGCACGATGCGGCGCGCTGCCTGGTCACCCCGGCCCAGATCAACGCCTTGCTCGACGCCTGCGAAAACGACCCCGTGGGCGGGCTGCTGGCACTCAAGCTGCCCGACACCCTGAAGTCCGAGACCGGCGGCCGCGTGGTGGCCACGGTGGACCGCTCCGACAAATGGCTGGCCCAGACGCCGCAGATGTTCCGTCTCGGCGTGCTGCGCGACGCGCTCGCCGCGCAGGCCGACAGCGGGTTCGCCGGGGTGACCGACGAGGCCAGCGCCATGGAGCTGGCGGGCCACCGTCCGCTGCTGGTGCCCGGCAGCGCGCAGAACTTCAAGGTCACCTACCCGGAAGACTTTGCCCTGGCCGAGGCCATTCTGAACAATCGAACCTGAGCAGGAACTCCCCAATGAAACCCTCGCCATTCAGTCTGCGCATCGGTGAAGGCTGGGACGTCCACGCATTGGTGCCCGGCCGCCCGCTCATCGTCGGTGGGGTGTGCATCCAGCACACGCTGGGCCTGCTCGGACATTCGGACGCCGACGTGCTGCTGCATGCGATCACCGACGCCTTGCTGGGCGCGGCCGCGCTGGGCGACATCGGCCGTCACTTTCCCGACACCGACCAGCACTTCAAAGGGGCCGACTCCAGCGTGTTGCTGGCCGAAGCGGCGCGCCGGGTGCGCGATGCTGGCTTTGAGATCGTCAACATCGACAGCACCGTGATCGCCCAGGCACCCAAGCTGGCACCGCACATCGGCGCCATGTGCGAGAGCATTGCGCTTGCCCTGGGGGTGGCGGTCGGCCGGGTGAACGTGAAGGCCAAGACCGCCGAGAAGCTCGGGCCGGTGGGGCAGGGACTGTCGATGGAAGCGCGCGCCGTGGTCCTGCTGAACGCGCAGGCATAGCGCCGGGCAGCGGCAGAGCGCGGGGGGCTGGGGCAATCCGCCGTCGGGCCGCCCCAAGGCGGATCAGCCCCCTCGGGGGGCAGCGACCCGCGCAGCGGCAGAGCGCGGGGGCTGGGGCAATCCGCCGCCGGGCCGCCCCAAGGCGGATCAGCCCCCTCGGGGGGCAGCGACCCGCGCAGCGGCGGAGCGTGGGGGCTGGAATCAGTCCGGGGCTTTGGGCAGCTTCATGTGGGCGGACAGGCCCCCTGTGCTGCTGTTGGCCATGGCAAAGCGCCCGCCCATGCGGGCGATGGCCCGCTCCACGATCGCCAACCCCAGGCCGGTGCCGGTGGCCGACGTGCGCGAGGCATCGCCCCGGAAAAACGGTTGTGTGAGGTGTTGCAACTGATCGGGGCTGACCCCGGGGCCGTGGTCGCGCAGCTTGACGAGTACCCAGTCGTCCCGAATCTTGGCGGCGATCCCCACTTCGGCCATGCCCGTCTCCGGATTGCGACCGTAGCGCTGGGTGTTCTCCAGCAGGTTGGAGAACACCCGCTGCAGCTCCACCGCCTCACCGAGCACGAAGGTGTCGGGGGGAATCTGGGTTTCGATGATCAGGGTGGGGTCGTTGCCCAGCGAAAAGATCGCGGCGTCGACCACCTGGTTGAGGTTGACCCGGTCGGGCTTCAGTTGGTCGGGGCGTGCATAGTCCAGGAACTTGTCGATGATGGCGTTGACCTGTTCGATGTCCGCCGTCATATGTTCACGGGCCTGCGGGTCGGCCACGCTCATCTCGGTTTCGAGCCGCAGCCGCGCCAGTGGCGTGCGCAGGTCGTGCGAGATGCCGGCCAGCATGAGCGCGCGGTCCTGCTCGACCTTGGACAGACGCTGTGCCATGCGGTTGAAGCCGATGTTGACTTCACGGATCTCGCTGGTGGCGACCATTTCGTTGAGTTGACTGGCGTTGAAGTCCCCTTCGCGCACCCGGCTGGCGGCAAACGAGAGCTTCTTCAAGGGGTGGTTGATCAGCCGCGCGATCAGCGCCGCACCGGCCAGGGACAGCGCGGCGGCGGTGGCCAGCCAGATCAGCCAGGTGGCGCCGGTCACCGGTCCGACGCGGGAGGGGTCGGTCAGCAGCCAGTAGGGGTCGTCGTCGATGTTGAATCCCACCCAAAGCCCGGGAAAACCGTTGACCTCCCGGGCGACCACGGTGCCCGGGCCCAGCCGCGCGCTCAGGCGCTCGCTGATGTTCTGGCTGAGCGAGTCGGTGTTGTAGAGCTTGTAGGTGTCGTTGGGCTCGCGCGGCGCGATGCGCACGCCTTCTTCGTCGGCCAATGTCTTGACCAGCGATACCCGGGCAATGGAATCCGAATGCACCAGCGCGGCGCGGCTGAGGTTGACCAGCGAGGCCAGTTGCTGCGCGCTTTGCAGCGCGCGCGGCTCGAACTCCAGCGCGCGAAAGGTTTGCAGCCAGGCAACGATGCAGCCCACGAGAAGCAGGGCGAGGAAGAAAAACGTGCGCCAGAACAGGCTCACGCCGCGTTGCGGGCGCATCTCCAGCGGGGCCGGCGCGGTCTCCAACGCCGCCGGCTGGGTTTCAAAAGGGACGCGCGAGTCGCGCGTCGGTACAGCGCTCATGTGTTGCCATCGGGAACAAAAACATAGCCCACGCCCCACACAGTCTGCAGGTAGCGCGGCGAAGCAGCGTCTTCTTCAATGAGTTTGCGCAGACGCGAGACCTGCACGTCCAGGCTGCGGTCGAACGGTTCGAACTCGCGACCACGCGCCAGCTGCGCGAGTTTTTCGCGTGAGAGCGGCTGGCGGGGGTGGCGCACCAGGGCCTTGAGCATGGCGAATTCGCCGGTGGTCAGCGGCAAGTCCTCGCCCTGCTTGCGCAGCGTGCGCAGGCTCAGGTCGAATTCGAACGGACCGAAGTTGACCACCTCGGCTTCCTGCGAAGGGGCGCCCGGTACTTCGGTGGGCGGGCGGCGGCGCAGCACGGCGTGGATGCGGGCCAGCAGTTCGCGCGGGTTGAACGGTTTGCCCAGGTAGTCGTCGGCACCGACCTCCAGTCCGACGATCCGGTCCACATCTTCGCTCTTGGCGGTCAGCATGATGATGGGGGTCCGGTCGCCGTTGGCGCGCAGGCGTCTGCAGATGGACAGACCGTCTTCGCCGGGCATCATCAGGTCCAGTACGATCAGGTCGACCGACTCGCGCTGGAGCACCCGGTTCAGTGCCTTGCCGTCTTCGGCCAGCATGACTTCAAAGCCTTCCTGCATCAGGTAGCGGCGCAGCAGATCACGGATGCGGACATCGTCGTCCACGACCAGAATCTTGTTGGGGCGGGCGTTGGTTTGCGACATAGAAGTGACCTCCGGAAAATGTAACAAACACGATTGTGGCAGCGGTAAACGCCTGTCAGCACTGGTTTTTTGTTTTCCTGACCGGCTGTTACAAATGTTGCGTCGGATGGCATCTGCTTCACCGGGCGCTCATCTCACAATCGCTGAAACGTGGATACTTGGTGGCTCATGAAGACGTATTTGTCATCCCTGATGTTGTTGTTCGTGTTCGGTCCGGTCTTTGCACAGGCGCCGAATGGTCGCGGTGATACCCTGATGGGCGCTACAGTGGTGGAGGTCGTGCCGTCCGAGGCCGGCGAAGAGCGCGAGACACGCAGCCATACCCGACTGCGGGACAGCCTGCGGCTTTCACTGGGCGAACAGGACGACACCGTCGGCAAGCCGTACCGGTTGACGCTGGAAGAGCGCCACCTCTTGCGTGAGCAGCTTCGCAGCCAGACCAACAACCTCCACAAAAAGTAATTCATGTCGCCATTTTCCGGACGCTCCGCCTTTTCTGACCGATTTCATCGCCGCCTTGTCATTCCCATCCTGTTGATCGCCAGCGGCGGTGGCAGCGCCTGGGCACAGGCGCCCCAGGAGGGCAAAGAGCCGGCCAACATCGTGAACATCGCAGCCAGCGGGTTTCTGGAAGTCCAGCAGGACTGGCTCAGCGTGAGCCTGAACACCACCCGCGACGGGCCCGACGCCGCCACCGTGCAGAACCAGCTCAAGGTGGCTCTGGACGCCGCGCTTGCGGTAGCCAAGACGGCGGCCCAGCCCCAGCAAATGGAGGTGCGCACCGGTCAGTTTTCTCTATACCCGCGTTACGGCACCAACGGCAAGATCAACGGTTGGCAGGGCAGCACCGAGCTCGTGATCGAAGGGCGCGATTTCGCGCGCATCAGCACCACGGCCGGCAAGATCCAGACCCTGACCATGGGCCATGTGGGTTTTTCGCTCTCACGCGAAGCCCGGCAAAAGCTGGAGGCCGACGTGCAGGCCCTGGCCATTGACCGTTTCAAGGCCCGGGCCAATGACGTGGCCAAGGGGTTTGGTTTCACGGGCTACACCCTGCGCGAGGTCTCCATCAGCTCGGCCGATCAGGAGAACGCGCCGATACCCATGCGCATGCTGGCCCAATCGGCCAAGTCGGTGGCGGACACCTCCCCCGTGTCCGCGGAAGCGGGCAAGAGCATGGTGAACGTGACCGTGTCGGGTTCCATCCAGCTGCGCTGAAACGGACGGGTGTCTCGCGCAGCAAAAAGGCCCGCAGTGCGGGCCTTTCCATCAATGACGGGATTTGCAGCCTTATTGCGCCACCCAGCCACCGTCCATGTTCCAGGCCACGCCGCGCACATTGTTGCCCGCCGGCGAGCAGAAAAACACCGCCAGTTCGCCCAGCTCTTCGGGCGTGGTGAACTGCATGGACGGCTCCTTTTCGCCGAGCAGCACCTTCTTGGCGTCCTCGTTGGAAATGCCCAGGGCTCCGGCCTTGGCATCCACCTGCTTTTGCACCAGCGGCGTGAGCACCCAGCCCGGGCAGATCGCGTTGCAGGTCACGCCGGAGGTGGCGTTTTCCAGCGCGGTGACCTTGGTCAGACCGATCACTCCGTGTTTGGCCGCGACGTAGGCCGACTTCTCCGCCGATCCCACCAGGCCATGGACCGATGCCACGTTGATGATGCGGCCCCAGTTGGCCGCCCGCATTGCTGGCAGCGCCAGGCGCGTGGCGTGGAACGCGCTGGTGAGGTTGATGGCGATGATGGCATCCCAGCGTTCCACCGGGAAGTCCTCCACCCGGGCCACGTGCTGGATGCCCGCGTTGTTGACGAGGATGTCCACCTGACCAAACTGGGCCGCGGCAAACGCCATCATGTCCTCGATCTCGGCCGGCTTGCTCATGTCGGCACCGTGGTAGGCCACCTTCGCGCCGAGCGCCGCGATCTCGGCCTTCGGGCCTTCGGCGTCACCAAAACCGTTGAGCACGATGTTGGCGCCCTGGCGCGCCAGCGCCTTGGCAATACCCAGTCCGATGCCGCTGGTGGAGCCGGTGACAAGGGCGGTTTTGTTTGCAAGCATGGGTAAGCTCCAGTTCCATTACGATTCGTTGAGAGACACTGAAAACATTATCACGGACGCTCAGGGGCACAAGACCAGCATGCAGGAACCCACGCTCAACTTTCTGCCCGTCAGCGGGCCCGCCGCGCAGGGCGGCGGACCACGGCGCATGGCCTATTGGGACTGGCCCACGACCGGTGCCACCACGGCCCATGTGGTGGTGTGCGTGCATGGCCTGTCGCGGCAGGGGCGCGACTTCGATACCCTCGCGCGCAGCCTGACCAGCCGCTGCCGCGTGATCGCGGTGGACGTGGCGGGGCGGGGTCACAGCGACTGGTTGCAGGACCCCATGGCCTATCAACTCGGCACGTATGCGGCCGACCTCGCCACGCTGTTGGCGCAATTGCGTGCGCAGACGCCCGGCGTGCGGATCGACTGGGTGGGCACCAGCATGGGGGGACTGATCGGTATGGCTCTGGCGGCGCAGCCCGCACTGGCGCCACACAGGCTGGTACTCAACGATGTCGGGCCGGTGATCCAGTGGGAGGCCTTGCAGCGCATCGGCGACTATCTGGGGTTGAACCCCTCGTTTGTGAGTGAACAGGCGGCGATGGACTACCTGGCGTCCATCTCGGCAGGATTCGGACCGCACAACCCGGAGCAGTGGCGGGCCTTGACATTGCCCATGCTGCGTGAGCGCGATGGCCGCTGGTGGCTGCATTACGACCCGGCGATCGCGTTGCCTTTCAAGGCTTTGATGGCCGGGGACGAGTCCGTTTCGAGACAGGCCGTGCGCGAGGGTGAAGCAGCCCTGTGGGCACTGTACGACAGCATCACCGCACCGACCTTGCTGCTGCGTGGCACCGGGTCGGATCTGCTCACGCCGGAGACGGCGGAGCTGATGACCCGGCGCGGTCCTTGCGCGCGTTGCGTGTCGTTCGAGGGGGTGGGTCATGCGCCCACGCTGGTGGCCGCCGATCAATGGTCCGCGGTTCGGGATTTTTTATGGGCTGCGTGAGTGCGTCCCGGGATTGACATGAAGCGTTCGACGTCACTTGCATCAAACGGCGCACCGCAGGCCTCCAACGCGGAGACCGCCCCCGTGGGCGCGGTGATGCCCTCGGCCATCGTTGCGGCGACCTCCGACAGTTTGCCGCACCAGGCGCAGGCGCTGGCCCGTGCCCGCGCGTTTGCGGAACCGCTGCTCGCCTGCGAGCAACTGGACACGGGCGAAAACATCCTGGCGCATGCCGATGCAGTGGCGGCCATCCTGAACGACATTGGCGGTTCCGAGGCCATGCAGGCCGCCGCCTACCTGGTGTACGCCTGCCAGTACCTCAACCGTCCGCACGACGTGATTGCCAAGGCCTTTGGCGACAATTTTGCGGACCTCGCGGTGGAGACCACCAAGCTGGTCCAACTGCAGCGCCAAGCGCGCTACAAGGCGGCCGAGGTGCAAGCCAAAAAGGACGAAGAGCGCGCGGCGGCTCAGGAACTGTCCTTGCCGCTGGTGTCGCCCAACAAGGCACCGGTTTCGGAGCTGGCGGCGAGCCAGACCGAAAACGTGCGCAAGATGCTGCTGGCGTTCTCGCGCGACCTGCGCGTGGTGATGCTGCGCCTGACCTCCCGGCTGCAGACGCTGCGCTATTTCGCCGCCTGCCGTGGCGAGCCCGGCGAGGCCCTGGCCAGTGAGTCGCTGCATGTGTTCGCACCGCTGGCCAACCGGCTCGGCATCTGGCAGATCAAGTGGGAAATGGAAGATCTGGCGTTCCGTTTCCTGGAGCCGCAGACCTACAAGCAGGTTGCCCGTCTGCTCGACGAGAAGCGGGGCGAGCGCGAGGACCATGTGGAGCAGGTGCGCCAGTCGCTGGAAAACCATTTGCAGCGGATGGGCGTGAAGGCTTCGGTGCAGGGGCGTCCCAAGCACATCTACAGCATTGTCAAGAAGATGCGCGGCAAATCGCTGGACTTTGATCAGGTGTTCGACATTCGGGCTCTGCGGGTGATCGTGCCCGAGGTGAACGACTGCTACGCTGCGCTGGCCTATGTGAACTCGCACTTCACGCCGGTTTCCGAAGAGTTCGACGACTACATCGCCAAGCCCAAGCCCAACGGCTACCAGTCGCTGCACACCGTGGTGCGCGACGAGCAGGGGCGCGCGTTTGAGATCCAGATTCGCACCCAGGCCATGCACGACCACGCCGAACACGGCGTGGCGGCCCACTGGGCCTACAAGGAGGCCGGAGCCAAGGGCTATGCCGGCGTGTCGGCCAGTTCCGACTACGACGCCAAGATCGCGGTGCTGCGCCAGCTGCTGGCCTGGGAGCGCGACTTGAGTGGCGCGGCCGAGGGGCTGTTTGACGATCGCATTTACGTGCTCACGCCCGACGCCGCCATCGTGGAGCTGCCCCAGGGAGCCACCGCGGTGGACTTCGCCTACAGCGTGCACACCAGTCTGGGGCACCGTTGCCGTGGTGCGCGTGTTGATGGGGCCATGGTCACGCTCAACACGCCGCTGCAGAACGGGCAGACGGTGGAGATCACCGCGGCGAAGGAGGGCGGTCCGTCGCGCGACTGGCTCAATGCCGATCTGGGCTACTTGGTCAGTCACCGCGCCAAGAGCAAGGTGCGCGCCTGGTTCAACGCCCAGGCCATGGAAGAGACCGTGGCGCGAGGGCGTGAGGCTGTGGAAAAGCTGTTGCAGCGAGAAGGAAAAACAGCTCTCAAATTTGACGATCTGGCTGTTGCCCTGGGGCTGTCGTCGGCGCAAGAATTGTTTGAACAGGTGGGCAAGGATGAGCTCTCGCTGCGCGCCATTGAGACCCATCTGCGGCCGCCCGAACCCGAAGCTCCATCGGAGATACCGGCCTGGCTCAAGAAGCCGCGCAAGGCGTCCGGCCAGCCCAGTGGTGGTGTGCTGGTGGTTGGGGTGGACTCGCTGATGACTCAGCTGGCCAAGTGCTGCAAACCCGCACCACCCGACGAGATCGGCGGCTTCGTCACCCGTGGCAAAGGGGTGAGCATTCACCGGGCCGATTGCAGCGACTTCGCCCATCTGCAGCGCAAGAGCCCGGACCGCGTGATCGAGGTGCAGTGGGGTGGACAAAGCAGCCCCGGTCGCGATGGCAGTGCTGCGGTGTACCCGGTGGACGTGGCGGTGGAGGCATTGGACCGCCAGGGCCTGCTGCGCGACATCTCCGACGTGTTCGCCCGTGAAAAGATGAACGTCATCGGAGTGCAGACGCAGTCGGTGCGTGGCATTGCCTGGATGACCTTCACGATCGAGGTGCTCGACGCGCGCCAAGTGGCCCGCGCCATGGCCGTGGTGGGCGACGTGCCCGGTGTTCGCGTGGTGCGTCGCAAATGATGTTCGTCGGTTTTCAGAAATCGCTGAAAAAACAGCTATACTGCGAGGCTTCGAACAGTTTGTAGGCGCGTAGCTCAGCTGGTTAGAGCACCACCTTGACATGGTGGGGGTCGTTGGTTCGAGTCCAATCGCGCCTACCAAACCTATTCGATGCACCCAAGGGCCGGACGTTTCGTCGGGCCCTTTTGCTTTGTACGATGGCTCGCGCCGGCCACAGCTGCCGGATACCGCACAGGGTAAACCCATGCAGACAGCCGTCGACCGGGCTTTCTAGAATGTGCCGTATGCTCTGAGCTGTTCAGGGCGACCGTGCCCAGTCCCATTCTGAAAGTCCCGTCGTGCAAAAAAGCAAGGCCGAAGCCAGCAGCGCCAGTCCGGGCGCCGTGCGGGTGATCAAAAAATACCCCAACCGACGTCTGTACGACACCGACACCTCGTCCTACATCACGCTGGCGGAGGTGAAGGCGCTGGTGATGGACAACGAGCGGTTTGTGGTGCGCGATGCCAAGACCAACGACGATCTCACCCGCAGCATTCTGTTGCAGATCATTCTGGAAGAAGAAACGGCGGGTGTGCCCATCTTCACCGAGCAGGTGCTGGCCAACATCATCCGTTTTTACGGCAACGCCATGCAGGACTTCATGGGTGCCTACCTGGAGAAGAACGTCCAGATTTTCATGGACCTGCAGCACAAGATGTCCGAGCAGTCCAGCGGCCTCAATCCCGAGGCGTGGAAACAGTTTGCGAACATGCAGTCGCCCATGATGCAGGGCATGATGGGAGCCTATATGGAGCAGTCGCGCAGCGCCTTTACCCAGATGCAGGAGCAGATGCAGAAGAGCAGCGAGCAGATGCTCGCGGCAATGGGGCTCAAGCGCTGAGTGCTGGCGGGCCGCGCGGTGGCCGCTCCGCGCACGCGACAGGCCATGGTCTGAGACAATCGGACCATGATTGAAACTGTTGCCACCCCGGGCGCTGCGGCGCCCAAGGTCGGTTTTGTCAGCCTGGGCTGCCCCAAGGCGCTGACCGATTCCGAACTCATCCTCACGCAGCTCAGCGCCGAGGGTTATCAGACCTCCAAGACTTTTGCCGGTGCCGACCTGGTGATCGTCAACACCTGCGGCTTCATCGACGACGCCGTGAAGGAAAGCCTGGATACGATTGGCGAAGCCCTGGCCGAGAATGGCAAAGTGATCGTGACCGGTTGCCTGGGCGCGCGCGCAGGTGAGGACGGCGGCAATATGGTGCGGCAGATGCATCCCAGCGTGCTGGCCGTGACGGGGCCGCATGCCACGCACGAAGTGATGGAGGCGGTGCACCAGCACCTGCCCAAGCCGCACAACCCGTTCGTGGACCTGGTGCCGGCGCAGGGGATCAAGCTCACACCGCGTCATTACGCTTACCTGAAGATCAGCGAGGGCTGCAACCACCGATGCACGTTCTGCATCATTCCGTCCATGCGTGGCGACCTGGTGAGCCGTCCCATTGGCGACGTGCTCACCGAGGCTTGCAAACTCTTTGAGGCCGGGGTGAAGGAATTGCTGGTGGTCAGCCAGGACACCTCGGCCTATGGTGTGGATGTGCAATACCGCACCGGTTTCTGGGATGGGAAACCGGTGAAAACGCGCATGTTTGACCTGGTGCGCTCGCTCGGTGAGCTGGCCAAGGGCTACGGCGCGTGGGTGCGGCTGCACTATGTGTATCCGTACCCGCATGTGGATGACGTCGTCCCGCTGATGGCCGAAGGCCTGTGCCTGCCTTACCTGGATGTGCCGCTGCAACACAGCCACCCCGACGTGCTCAAGCGCATGAAGCGCCCGGCCAGTGGAGAGAAGAATCTGGAGCGCATCGCGCGCTGGCGCGAACTGTGCCCGCAGATCGTGGTGCGCAGCACCTTCATCGCCGGTTTCCCCGGCGAGACCGAAGCGGAGTTCCAGCACCTGCTGGACTTTGTGCAGGAGGCGCAGATTGATCGGGCCGGTTGTTTTGCCTATTCGCCGGTGAACGGTGCCGCGGCCAACGCGCTGCCGGATGCCGTGCCGGATGCCGTGCGCGAAGAACGCCGTGCACGTTTCATGGCTGTGGCCGAGACGGTGTCCGCGGACAAGCTGCGCCAGCGCGTGGGTGCGACCATGCAGGTGTTGGTGGATTCGGCGCCCGGTCTGGGCAAGAAGGGTGGCGTGGGGCGCAGCTACGCCGATGCGCCCGAGATCGATGGTGTGGTGCGTTTGTTGCCACCGGAAAAAATCAGCAAGACGCTCAAGGTGGGTGAATTCACCAAGGCGCGCATCGTGGCGGCGGAAGGCCACGATCTGCTGGCGGTTCCGTTTTGACTGCGGCCACCGGAGCTGCGCACTGCGATAGCCGCCGGCCGGTGGGGGTCAAAGCCCGTCTTTGTTTTCAAGAGAAAAGCCGCGACGCTGCGAGCGTGGCGGCTTTTGTGGTTTCCCGTGAGGGAGTAATAAAAAAGGGCTTGCAAACATCACGTTTGCAAGCCCTTATGATTGGTGCCCAAGAGAGGACTCGAACCTCCACGCCTCTCGGCGCTAGTACCTGAAACTAGTGCGTCTACCAATTCCGCCACCTGGGCATCTCAGGAAAAACGCTAGTATAGCACGGAAAATTGAATTTAAAAAGTGAACGAAAAAAACAGCCTGTTGGCCGAATTTGAAGGTGTCGTGTCGGGTCATCGTGACGGACATGGCTTTGTGATCCGCGACGACGGACAGGCAGATATCTATCTGCCGTCCAATGAAATGCGGGCCGTGTTGCACAAGGACCGGGTCAAGGCGCGCATCGTGCGACTGGACCGCAAGGGCCGCCCGGAGGGGCGCGTCACGGAAATTGTCGAACGCGCGAACTCGCCCATCATCGGGCGGCTGCTCCAGGAGAGCGGCGTCTGGCTGGTCGCGCCGGAAGACAAGCGGTATGGGCAGGATGTGTTGATCCCCAAGGGTGCGACCGGATCGGCCAAGCCCGGGCAGGTGGTGGTGGTCGAACTGACCGAGCCGCCTGCGCTGTATGGGCAGCCTGTGGGGCGGGTCAAGGAAGTGCTGGGTGAGATCGACGACCCTGGCATGGAGATCGAGATCGCGGTGCGCAAGTACGGCGTGCCCCACGAGTTTTCCGAAGCCGCGCTGGCGCAAGCCCGTGCCCTGCCGGATCACGTGCGTGCTTCGGACCACAAGCACCGCGTCGATCTGCGCGATGTGCCGCTGGTCACGATCGACGGCGAAGATGCGCGCGATTTTGACGACGCGGTCTATTGCGAGCCGGCCAAGGTCGGGCGGGGCAAAGGCTGGCGTCTGCTGGTGGCCATCGCCGACGTGAGCCACTACGTGGAGACCGGCTCTGCCATCGATGTGGATGCCTATGACCGGGCGACCTCGGTGTACTTTCCGCGCCGCGTGATTCCCATGCTGCCCGAGAAGCTGTCGAACGGCCTGTGTTCGCTCAACCCCGGTGTGGAGCGTCTGTGCATGGTCTGCGACATGCTGATCAATGCCAAAGGCGAGGTGCACGCCTACCAGTTCTACCCGGCGGTGATGTTCAGCCATGCGCGTTTCACCTACACCGAGGTGGCCGCCATCCTGCAGAACACCCGGGGCCCCGAGGCGGCGCAGCGCAAGGCGCTGGTGCCCTATCTGTTGAACCTGCACGACGTGTACCGTGCGCTGCTGGCGGCGCGCAATGTGCGTGGCGCGGTGGACTTTGAAACCGTGGAGACCCAGATCGTCTGCGACGAGTCGGGCCGGATCGAAAAGATCGTTCCACGCACCCGCAACGATGCGCACAAGCTGATCGAGGAGGCCATGCTGGCAGCCAACGTGTGCTCGGCCGATTTCATTGGCGAAGGCAAACACACGGGTCTGTTCCGGGTGCACGAAGGGCCCACGCCCGAGAAGCAGGACATCCTGCGCAATTACCTCAAGGCCATGGGGGTCACGCAGACCATCAGCGACAACCCGCATCCTTCGGAGTTCCAGCTGATCGCCAACGCGACCAAGGACCGGCCCGAGTCGCAGCAGATCCACACGATGCTGCTGCGTTCGATGCAGCAGGCCATCTACACGCCGCTCAATGCCGGTCACTTTGGTCTGGCCTTTGACGCCTACACCCACTTCACCAGCCCGATCCGGCGCTACCCGGATTTGTTGGTGCACCGGGTCATCAAGGCGATTCTGGCCGGCAAGCGCTACCAGTTGCCGGCCTTGCCCACGCCAGGGGAGGCGCATGCCAAACTGAGCAAGCGCCTGGCCAGTCGTGCCAAGCCGGTCACCGGGGAACCGGTGAAGAAGCCGTCGGCCGACACGCTGGCCTGGCAGGCTGCGGGCCTGCACTGCAGCGCCAACGAACGCCGTGCCGACGAGGCCAGCCGCGACGTTGAGGCTTGGCTCAAGTGCAAGTACATGCGCGAGCACCTGGGCGAGGAGTTCAGCGGCGTGGTCAGCTCGGTGACCAGTTTCGGCTTGTTCGTGACGCTCGACGCCATGTATGTCGAAGGGCTGGTCCACATCACCGAACTGGGTGGCGAGTATTTCCGCTTCGACGAAGCGCGCCAGGAATTGCGTGGGGAGCGCACGGGCATCCGGTACGCACTGGGCTCACGTGTGCAGGTGCAGGTCAGCCGGGTGGATCTGGATGGGCGTCGCATCGACTTCCGCCTGGTCACGGGTGAAGACGATCTGGTGCTGCGGGCCATGCGCGACAAGACCGGCCAAACCGAAGGCGGGTCTTCCAGCGGCCGCGGTGGGAAGCCCCGTCGGGGCCGCAACGAAACCCAGGGGCAGAGCCGGCAGGCCGGGGGGGCGTTGCCGCCGGTGATGGAGGTCAAGGCGTCCGTGCGCAAGGCTGCCACCAAGAAGGGTGAGCGAGGCGGCGGTGCCCGCGGTACCGCCGGCAAGGCCCGCAAGAGCCGCCGTTAGGCGGATGGACCGCATGTCCGGCGCTGCCAGTACCTCCTCCGTGCGGCGCAAGCCGGCGGGCTCGGTGGGTGCCGAAAACGGCGCTGCACCTGCAAAACCGGTGCAGCGGCGGCGCAAAAAGAGCGCGGGACCCGCGGAGCGGCCACTGCGCATCGGCGTGTCCGCCCGTCTGCTTTACCAGGTGCCATCCGAGTTGGGTTTTCGCAACAAGAACCTGCAGTACATCGAGCAGTCGCTCGCGCACTGGATCATGGAACACGGTGCGGTGGCCTTCATGGTGCCGGCCGTGGCGCACGACAGCAAACACGCGGCGCGCCACCTCAAGGTCGAACTCGTGGTGCAGGAGCTGGACGCGTTGGTGCTGCAGGGCGGGGCTGACGTGGCGCCGCAGACCTACGGTCAGACGCCGATCGATCCACGCTGGCACGGTGACGTGGTGCGCGACCGCTATGAACTGGCGTTGCTGCGGGCCTTTCTGGCACAGAAACGGCCGGTGCTCGGGGTGTGCCGTGGCGCGCAGTTGCTCAACGTGGCCTTTGGTGGAACGCTGTACCAGGACATCGCCATGCAGTGCCCGGCAGCGCATGCCCACGTGGACACCGATCTGTACGATCAACTCGAACACGACGTCACGTTTCTGCAGGGCAGTGCGCTGACCAGGCTGTACCCCACCTCGTCGCAATTGCGCGTCACCAGCATCCATCACCAGGCGGTGGCGGAGCTGGGCAAGGGCATGGTGGTGGAGGCGGTGTCCACACTCGACGGTCTGGTGGAGGCGATCCGCTGGACCGGTGACGCGTACGCCCGGGGTGTGCAATGGCACCCGGAGTTTCACCACGGGCGAGACTCCCTGGCCGACAGCTCGCCCATCATGCTGGACTTTCTGCACGCCTCCCGATCGGCCGCGCTGGAGCGGCTGGCCGCCGGTCTGGAGCCCGACCCCAGGGTGCCCAGGGCCCCGCTCAGACTGCCCGCGGGTTGAGGCGGCGCCGGCGCCGGGGCCGGTGCTCTGCCTCTAAACTCGGTGCACAACGCTTGGCTCGATGGCATGTTTGCCGCAATCCTCTGCCAGGCCAGCCCACTGGACCACCCTTATGCGCATCGTCTTCTTTCTGTTGGATACCCTGTTTTTCTTCCTGGTGGCGGCCGCGCTGCTGCGCGCGTGGATGAACCATCAGCGGGTCCATATGTCGGCCCAGCCGGGGCGGTTGGTGATCGCGGTGACCAATTGGCTGGTGGCGCCGGTGCGGCGCGTCTTGCCCCGCAGCCTGGCGCAAAGCCGGGTGGACTGGGGCAGTCTCATGGCGGCGCTGCTGCTGGCCATGGCGTATGGCGGCATCTGGATGATGCTGGCCATGGCGCTGTCTCCCGTGTCGGCTTCGCCTGCTGCCCTGGTCCTGGCCATTCCGGTGATGGCCGTCAAGTTCCTGTTGCGCACGCTGCTGCAGGGTCTGATGGTGCTGTTGCTGGCCTATGCGGTACTGTCGTGGGTGCAGCCCCACTCGCCCGTGCTCGCCACGCTGGACCGGCTCTGCGCTCCCATCCTGCGCCCCGTGCGCCGGATCGTGCCCATGGTGGGCGGTGTCGACCTGTCGGTGTTGGTGCTGGTGATCCTGTTGCAGGTCGGGTTGATGCTGCTGGGTTAGCTACACGCCACCCATGGGCCGCACCCGCGCCGCCAGCCGGCTGGCACTCAGCGCTTCGGTGCGGTGGCCGGGCGGTGCATCTTCGGTGCTCCAGTGATCGGCCAGCCAGCCATGCTGGAACACCGAGCCGGCCACCAGGTCCAGCCGGTGACGCTCTGTGCCGCCTGGCAATGCCACAGCGCGGCCGATCATGCCGGCGAGCACGTCGCCGGTGCCGGCTGTGGCCAGCGCTGCGTTGCCGGTGGGATTGATTCGTGGGATCTGGCCGGGTGCGACGATCAACGTGCCCGAGCCCTTGAGCACGCACACCACACCGAAACGCTCGCTCAGGGTGCGTGCGGCCAGCAGGCGGTCGGCCATCACGGTGGCTGTGTCGCTGCCCAGCAGGCGAGCCGCTTCGAGTGGGTGTGGCGTGATCACCGTGAACCAGCCGCGCGCGCTGCGTTGGCGCAGCAGGGTTTGCAGGGCGCTGTCCGCGGCCACGGCGTTCAGGGCGTCGGCATCGAGCACCAGGCGCGGCGCGCGGGACAGCACCCTCGGCAGCACCCTGGCCACCGCAGAACCGCCGCCGCAACCACAGACCACACCCGCGGTTTTGAGCAACTCGGATTCCAGCAAAGGGTCGATTTGCCGGAACATCAGCTCCGGGCATACCGGGTCCCACCGGACGTTGCTGACCGGGGAGGGGGCTTCGAGCAAGCCGACGAAAACCCGTCCCGCACCAGCGTGCAACGCCGCACGGGCGGCCAGCAGGGCTGCGCCGGTCATGCCCGCACCATCCACCGCCATGTCCTGCCCGCCGATGACCAGCACGTCGCCAAAACTGCCTTTGTGGCTGGCGTGTGGCGGTGGTGATGTCGCGACGCCGCAGCCACTGTGGCCCGACAGCCAGACGGACACCGGTGCGTCGGGTTCCGGGTTGATGCCCAGATCGTCGAACCAGACCACTCCGGCCGCGTCTCGCCCCTGGGCGGTAAAGAGGCCGGGCTTGACCGTGAGCAGCGTCAGCGTGTGGCGCGGGCCATGGGGTGTGGCGCCGCGGGTTGGCTGGGTGAGCGTGGACATGTCCACCCATTGCCCTGTGTCGGCATTGAGTCCGCTCGGAACGTCAACACACAGGACCGGCGTCGTCGAGGTCTGCAGTTGCTCCATCCATCGGGCCATCGTCCCTTGCGGCGCACGGGTGGCGCCAATGCCGAGCAAGGCGTCGATGGCGAGGTCCCACGACGCGGGCGGTTCGGCGCAGAAACGCAGGCCGGCGGCGCGCGCCTGGTTCAGGGCGTTGCGGGCATCGGCGGGCAGGCGGCTTTCATCGGCCGGGTCCCCGAGAAAGTGGGTGACCCATACCTCGGCACCACCGTTGGCCTGGGCCCAGCGGTGCAGGTGGGTCGCCGCGATCAGGCCGTCGCCGCCGTTGTTACCGGGACCGCAGGCGACCCAGATGCTGCGCGCGTGGGGTCGCAGTGCTTGGGCCAGGCGCGCCACCGCGAGGCCGGCACGGGCCATCAGCGTGTGGGGGGGCAGGGCACTGGCCGCCGCCCGCTCCATCTGGCGGGTGGCCTCAACGCTGTACAGCGCCTGCGCTTGGGTGTGATCGATCTGACGCATGCCCCGCAACGGTCGTTCAGGCCGCGGCCTGGGCCTTGCCGGTGCCCAGCAGCTTTTCGTCGGGCTCATCGAGGAAACTGAACATGTCCATGGTGGTGCTCCTGGAGAGATGGGGGAAAAGCCAGCAGGCATCCTGCGGGTCCGTGCGCCAACCGTCAAGTCCACCGCATGGCGACCGCCGGCCTTGGCGCATGGCACCTGCCCACGCCTGCGCTGACGGTGAGCCTGTTGATGGCATTTCAACACGGTCGCGCGGCAGTCCGGTGACCCGGCTCCGGGCGATCACATCAGTGGTCAGAGGTCAAAGCGCTGCGGCGAGTACGTGCTCAAGTCGATGTCGGGCGAGCCACCCCGGATGGCGTCGGCCAGTGCCCGTGCGCTGCCGCAGGCCGTGGTCCATCCGCTGTCGCCATGGCCCAGGTTCAACCACAGGCCCGGCAACCGGCTCGCACCCAACACCGGCGGACCGTCCGGCAGCATGGCGTGGGCACCTTGCCACTCCAGCACGCTGTCTTGCTGACCTCCCATCCGGGCGGCACCGGGGAACCAGTCAGCGAGCACCTGGTACAGGCGGCGCAGTTCCGCGGCCGATTTCAGCCCGGGGCGGCCACCCAGGCGGGCGCCGCCGGCCACCCGCACCCGCTGTCCGAGCCGCGTGATCGAAACACCGTGCCGCGCGTCCAGCACGCCGGACAGTGGTGCGTCCATGGGCTCCCGAATGGCGGCACTGATGGAGTGCCCATACACCGGCTGCAGGGGAATCCGCAGCCCCAGCGGGCGCAGCAGTTCGGCGCTGGCGGCACCGGCACAGAGAACCGCTGCGTCAAAGCGTTCGCTGAATGGCACCTCCGATGGGCTGTCGCTGTCGACGGGCGCGTGGGTCAGGGTGACGCCACCGTCCACATCGATGCGCTCGACGCGGGTGCCAAACGCAAAGCGGCAGTTGAGCGACTGCGCCTGTGCCTTGATCAGCAAGGTGAACTGGCGGCAGTTCGCCACGGCGTCTCCGAACAGCTCGATTCCGGCATGCAGCGGGGTGTCCGGGTTCAGCGCGGGTTCGAGCAAACGGGTGTCCTGGCCGGACAACTCCCGCACTTCCACGCCAAGTGTCCGCATGAGCTGTAACGACCCCCGCATCTGTTCAGCCTCCTGCGGAGTGCGCCACAACACGAGCAACCCCTGGCTGCGGTCGTAGTCCAGCTGCATCGCGGTGCTGAGGGCCTGCAGCCGCTGGTGGCTGTAGCTCGCGAGTCGGTGCACGTGTTCCAGGTGGCCGACCTGCGCACCAGGCTGGCCCGCGCGCTGCCATTGCCACAGCCACGGCCATTCGCCTGTGCGCGGAAGACGCTCCAGTTTCAGGCCCGATCCCGCGGCCGCCCAGGGCGTCAAGGACCGCCACCCACGTCGATGGCCCGCCAGGGCCAGGATCCAGCCCGGGTGAATCAGTGTGCCGTTGGCAAAGCTGGCCTCTTCGGCCACCGTGTGCCGACGCTCAAACACCGTGACTTCGTGGCCATCGAGTGCCAGCTCGTAGGCGGTGGTGGTGCCAACGACGCCGGCCCCGATGATCGCGAGCTTCATGGCAGCCTCCGGCTTGGATCTGTCCGCCGGGCGGACGGATGGTTCAACAGGGCTTGCACGGGGGAACGCGGGGGAGGCATGGGGTTGGGCACAAAAAACTCCCGGCTGTACGGGAGCGGGCACAACCGGACGGGCTTGGAGGAATGGGTCGGTGTCGGTCCGGCTGCTATAATCGACAGGCTTTGCTACCCCATGGGTCTGAATACCCTTTCAGGCCCATGCAGCGAAGCCAATCGCAAACCAGCCCAACCGGGTGTTGCCGAGGGATGTGGCGGTGCATGATGCGCCGCACAACCCAGGTGATCGGGGCTGGATTTTAGTCTCAACCTCTGGAAAGAAATCTCATGTCTATCTCAATGCGCGAAATGCTGGAAGCGGGTGTCCATTTTGGTCACCAAACCCGTTTCTGGAACCCCAAGATGGCTCCGTACATCTTCGGTCACCGCAACAAAATCCACATCGTCAACCTCGAAAAGACGCTGCCCCTGTTCGAAGAGGCCGCCAAGTTCGTGCGCCAGCTCTCCGCCAACCGCGGCACCATCCTGATGGTGGGTACCAAGCGCCAGTCGCGTGACATCGTGGCCCAGGAAGCTCGCCGTGCCGGCGTGCCCTTTGTGGACCAGCGTTGGCTCGGTGGCATGCTGACCAACTTCAAGACCGTCAAGACGTCCATCAAGCGCCTCAAGGACATGCAGGCCCAGAAGGAAGCCGGTCTGGACAGCATGTCCAAGAAAGAGCAGCTGACCTTCTCTCGCGAAATGGAAAAGCTGGAAAAGGACATCGGCGGCATCCAGGACATGGCCGCGCTGCCCGACGCCATCTTCGTGATCGACGTGGGTTTCCACAAGATCGCCGTGCTCGAAGCCCAGAAGCTGGGCATTCCGCTGGTGGGCGTGGTCGATACCAACCACTCGCCCGTGGGCATTGACTACGTCATCCCCGGCAACGACGACTCCGCTCGCGCCGTGGCCCTGTATGCCCGTGGCATCGCGGATGCGATCCTCGAAGGCCGCAACAACGCCGTGAACGACGTTGTCAAGGCCGTGGCCGCCGAAGGCAGCGACGAATTCGTCGAAGTCAAGGACAGCGCAGCCGCCTGATTGCTGCCCTTGCGCGAAAGAGGGGCTCGCGTGGCCCCTTTTTCGCACGCGAAAACCGATCAATTGACTAGTCCGCTCACGTCCTGCGGGGTGCAGCGGTCAACGGAGAACTGAAAATGGCAATTACTGCAAGCATGGTGGCCGAACTGCGCGCCAAGACCGACGCCCCCATGATGGAATGCAAAAAGGCGCTGACCGAAGCCGATGGCGACATGGCCAAGGCCGAAGAACTGCTGCGCGTCAAGCTGGGCACCAAAGCCGGCAAGGCCGCATCGCGCGTGACCGCCGAAGGCGTGGTCGCGAGCTTCATCGACGGCACCACCGGTGGCCTGATCGAAGTCAACTGCGAAACCGACTTCGTGACCAAGAACGACAGCTTCCTGGCCATGGCCAATGCCGCAGCCAAGCTGGTGGCTGAGCACAACCCGGCCGACGTCGCCGCCCTGGGCGCGCTGCCCTACAGCCAGGACAGCTTCGGCCCCACGCTCGAAGACGTGCGCAAGGGTCTGATTGGCAAGATCGGCGAGAACATGAGTTTCCGCCGTTTCAAGCACTACAGTGGCGCGGCCAAGCTGGTGAGCTACCTGCACGGCACCCGCATCGGTGTGGTGGTGGAGTTTGACGGCGAGGAAACCCCCGCCAAGGACACCGCCATGCACATCGCCGCCATGAAGCCTGTCGCGCTGACCAGCGCCGACGTGCCGGCCGAGCTGATCGAGCGCGAGCGCTCGGTGGCGACCGCCAAGGCCGACGAGGACCGCAAGGTCGCCGAGGCCGCGGGCAAGCCGGTGCAGTCCGCCGAAATCGTGACCAAACGCATTGAAGGTGGCGTGCAGAAGTACCTCAAGGAAGTGTCGCTGTTCAACCAGCCCTTCGTGAAGAACGACAAGCAGACCGTCGAGCAGATGCTCAAGGCCGCCGGAACCACCGTCAAGGGCTTCACGCTCTACGTGGTGGGCGAAGGCATCGAGAAGAAGGTCGACGACTTCGCGGCCGAAGTGGCGGCCCAGGTCGCTGCAGCCAAGGGCGCCTGATCCGTCGCTGGACGATTGGCCAGCCCCTTTGCTGAGTGAGACAACGGGCCGTGAGGCCCGTTGTCTTGTGGGGTGCCGTTTTTTCGATCGCATGCGGGGCCGCTGCCCTGCATAGGCCGGTCGCTGCTCGCTACACTTGCGGGTTGAGTTTTTCGCTGATTCATTTCCAGAAAGTTGTCCCCATGCCAGCCTACAAACGGATCCTGCTGAAATTGTCGGGCGAAGCCCTGATGGGTGACGATGCTTTTGGCATCAACCGGGCGACGATCGTTCGCATGGTGGAAGAAATTGCCGAGGTGACGCGCCTAGGCGTGGAGGTGGCCATCGTCATCGGTGGTGGCAACATCTTCCGCGGCGTGGCGGGCGGCTCGGTCGGCATGGACCGAGCCACCGCCGACTACATGGGCATGCTGGCCACGGTCATGAATTCGCTGGCCCTGGCCGACACGATGGAAAAGGCGGGCCTGGTGGCCCGGGTGATGTCGGCCATCGCGATCGAGCAGGTGGTCGAGCCCTATGTGCGCCCCAAGGCCCTGCAGTACCTGGAGGAAGGCAAGGTCGTGGTGTTCGCTGCCGGTACGGGCAACCCGTTCTTCACCACTGACACCGCCGCCGCCCTGCGTGGCGCGGAAATCGGTGCCGAGATCGTGCTCAAGGCCACCAAGGTCGATGGCGTCTACAGCGCCGACCCCAACAAGGACCCGTCGGCCACCCGCTACACGACCATTTCGTTTGACGAAGCCATGGCGAAAAACCTGCAGGTGATGGACGCCACGGCGTTCGCCCTGTGCCGCGACCAGAAACTGCCCGTCAAGGTGTTCTCGATCTTCAAGCCGGGCGCCCTGCGCAATGTGGTGCTGGGCGGGGACGAGGGCACCCTGGTTCACGTCTGACGCAATCCGAAACACCGAACACTGTCGATTGGAGGAGCATTCATGAGCATCGCTGAAGTCCGTCAAACCGCTGAGCACAAGATGCAGCAGTCGGTGGAGTCGTTCAAGAGCAACCTGGCCAAAGTGCGGACCGGGCGGCCCAATCCACAATTGCTCGACACGGTGCATGTGGACTACTACGGTTCCATGTTGCCGTTGTCGCAGGTGGCCAACCTGACGCTGCTCGATGCACGCACCATTGGCGTGGCGCCGTGGGAAAAAGGCATGGGCGCCAAGATCGAAAAGGCGATTCGCGAATCCGATCTCGGCCTGAACCCGGCGAGCCAGGGCGACCTGATCCGTGTGCCCATGCCTCCCATGACCGAGGAGCGTCGCCGGGAGCTCACCAAGGTGGTGCGTGGTGAAGGCGAGGCGGCCAAGATCGCCATTCGCAATTTGCGCCGCGATGCCAACGACGCGGTGAAAAAACTGCTCAAGGACAAGTTGGTCTCCGAAGACGATGACCGTCGTTCGCAAGAGGACATCCAGAAGCTGACCGATCGCATGATCTCGGAAGTCGACCGGCTGGTCGCCTCCAAAGAACAGGACATCATGGCGGTCTGAGGCGTCCACCCCTCACCTCCTGCCTTGTCCCGTGGCCTCCTTTCCAACACCCTGATGGCAGACGCTCCCGTCCCCGAGTTCTCAACGCCCGCCGGTGTGCCGCGCCACGTGGCCATCGTGATGGACGGCAATGGTCGCTGGGCCCAAAAGCGCCATCTGCCGCGTGTCGCTGGGCACAAGCAGGGTGTGGACGCCTTGCGAGGTACGGTGCGGGCCTGCCTGGACAGGGGCATCCCCGTGCTCACGGTGTTTGCCTTTTCCTCGGAAAACTGGAACCGGCCGGTGGAGGAGGTGTCCAGCCTCATGGAACTGTTGGCCCTGGCCTTGTCGCGCGAGGTGCCCAAGCTCAGCGAAAGCGGTGTGCGTCTGTTTTTTCCGGGTGATCGCACGGGTCTTTCCAAGCGGGTGGTGCAAGGCTTGCAAGCCGCCGAAGACAAGACGGCGCAGAACCAGCGGCTGGTGCTCAACGTCTGTTTCAACTACGGTGGGCGCTGGGACATCGCGCAGGCCGCACGCCGGCTGGTGGCCGCTGGCCGGGAAATCACCGAGCAAAGCCTGGCCGAAAACACCGCGCTGGCCCATGTGGGTGACCCGGACCTGATGATTCGCACCGGTGGGGAAATGCGCATCAGCAACTTCCTGCTGTGGCAGGCGGCCTACACCGAGCTGTTTTTCACCTCATGCCTCTGGCCCGACTTCGATGATGCGGAGCTGGATCGGGCACTGGCCGATTTCGCCAGCCGAGAGCGGCGCTTTGGCAAAACGTCTGGACAGTTGGAAAAGCCCGTGCCCGGTGCCGCTTCGGTGGGCGGGTTGCACCATGCTTAAGCAGCGGGTGATCACCGCGCTGGTCTTGCTGGCTTTCTTGTTGCCGGCGCTTTTCTATCCGACGATTGAACCCTTTGCCGTGCTGGCCCTGGTGGTGGTTGTGGCCGCGGGCTGGGAATGGGCGCGCCTCAATGGGTGCAATGAGCGTGGGGCGAAGGCTTTGGGGCTGGGGTTTGGGCTGATCCTCGGATGCGTCTGGATCGCGGGTGGCCTGGAGTTGTCGTGGCGCAGCCTCTGGCTGGCCGCTGCCGCCTGCTGGGTGTTGCTGGCGGTGGTCATGTTGCGGCGCGGTGTGCCCGGGTGGAGCGCCTGGTCGGCGCCCTGGCGCCTAGGGCTTGGTCTGGTGTTGATCGCCTGCGCCTGGCTGGCCCTGGTGCAGGCCCGTATGCTGGGACTGGGTTTCCTGCTGTCGGTGCTGACGCTGGTCTGGATGGCCGACATCTCGGCCTATTTTGGTGGCAAGACCTTTGGCCGTCACAAGCTGGCACCCACCGTGAGCCCTGGCAAAAGCTGGGAAGGGGTAATCAGTGGCATGGCGGGTGTGTTGCTGCTGGCGCCTGGCTGGCTCTGGATCGATGCCCAAGGGGTCTTTGCGCAGCCCAGTCTGTTCTCCCGCCTGTGGGCATGGGGCCCCGTGCTGGCGGTGCTGGGCGGTGTTTTTCTCGTCGCCATGAGCGTGGTCGGTGACCTGGTGGAGTCGCTTGTGAAGCGCAGCGCCGGCATGAAGGATTCGAGCCAGTTGTTGCCCGGGCACGGCGGGGTGCTGGACCGGGTCGACGCGCTTCTGCCTGTGTTGCCGCTGGCCATGATGCTGGCCACTTTCTGAAACCATGACTTCATCCAGACAAACCGTCACCATTCTTGGCTCCACCGGGTCGATCGGTGTGAACACGCTTGACGTGATTTCCCGCCATCCTGACCGCTACGAGGTTTTTGCCCTGACGGCGTCCACCCAGGTCGAGGCCCTGCTGGCCCAGTGTCAGGCGTTTTCGCCGCGCTATGCGGTCATGGCCAGCGCCGACCATGCGCGGCAACTGTCCGCACGGGTGAAAGAGCTGGGCCTGCGGGTCCAGGTTCTGGCGGGAGCCCAGGCCTTGTGCGAGGTCAGTGCGGACCCATCTGTGCAGGTGGTGATGGCCGCCATCGTGGGGGCCGCCGGGTTGGCGCCGACACTCGCGGCGGCCCGTGCCGGGAAAAAGCTGTTGCTGGCCAACAAGGAGGCGTTGGTGGTCGGCGGCGGGCTGTTCATGGACGCGGTGCGCGACGGTGGCGGCACCCTGCTGCCCATCGACAGCGAACACTCGGCCATCTTCCAGTGCCTGCCGGAAGACGCGCGGCATTGGCCGTCCCGGCTGGACCACATCCTGCTAACCTCGTCGGGTGGGCCGTTCCGGGAAACCCCCTTGTCGGCGCTGCCCGGCATCACGCCCGATCAGGCCTGCGCGCATCCCAACTTCGTCATGGGGCGCAAGATATCGGTGGATTCGGCCACCATGATGAACAAGGCGCTTGAAGTCATCGAGGCGCGCTGGCTGTTCGATCTGCCTCCGGAGAAGATCAAGGTGCTGATCCATCCGCAGCAGATCATCCACTCGATGGTGCAGTTCAAAGACACCTCGGTGCTGGCCCAGCTGGGCACCCCGGACATGCGCGTGCCCATCGCCTACGGCCTGTCGTGGCCGGAGCGCATGGAAAGTGGCGCGCAACCGCTGGATTTTTCCTCACTGGTTTCGATGACGTTCATGGACCCGCAGCGCGAACGTTATCCGGGCCTGTATCTTTCCTGGGACGCTCTGTTGGCGCCGGAAGGCACGACCACCGTGCTCAATGCCGCCAACGAGGTGGCCGTTGCCGCATTCCTCGGACAGCGGCTGCGGTTTGACCAGATTCATGCGGTCAACCATGCAACTTTGACGGCTGTGTTGCCCTCCAAGCCGCACAGCCTGGACGAGCTGATGGCCATCGACGCGGAAGCCCGCGCGCAGGCCGAAGCCCAGGTTCATCGGCTCCGGGCCTGAACCCAGCCCGGGCCATCGCCCTGGATCGATGGACCCCGGACATCCCCATCCAGGCGGCACAACGGATACCCAGACATGCTCACACTCGTTGCCTTTGTGGTGGCCCTTGGACTTCTGATCGCCGTGCACGAATACGGCCACTACCGCGTGGCGGTGGCCTGCGGGGTGAAGGTGCTGCGTTATTCGGTTGGCTTTGGCAAGCCCCTGCTGCGTTGGCACCGCAAAGGCAGTCCCACCGAATTTGTGCTCTGCGCGCTGCCCCTGGGGGGCTATGTGCGCATGCTCGATGAGCGCGAGGCGCCGGTGGATGCCGCCGAACGCCATCTGGCCTTCAACACGCAACCCCTGCGATCGCGGGCCGCCATCGTTGCGGCAGGCCCCTTGGCCAATTTGCTGCTCGCGGTGGCGCTGTACTCCGTGGTGAACTGGACGGGCGTCGAAGAACCCAAGCCCGTGCTGGGCAGTCCCGTCGCGGGTTCGCTGGCCGCTGGCGCGGGCTTGTCTGGTGGGGAATGGGTGGCCCGGTCCAGCACAGCCGATGCGGAACCGGCCGATGTGGGTTCGTTTGAAGACTTGCGCTGGCGCCTGACCCAGGCGGCGCTGTCGGGTGAGGATATGACGCTCTGGGTGGGGCGGGAAGAGGGCGGCAGCACACATGCCGTGACCCTGGCGCTGAGCGAGCTGAATGTGCGCGAGGCCGATGCCAGCCTGTTTCAGCGCATCGGCATCACGGCACCATGGACAGCGCCGCTGGTGGGTGAGGTGATGCCGGATGGGGCTGCGGCGGCGGCCGGTTTGCAGGCAGGGGACCGGGTGCAACAGGTGGATGGTCGGCCCGTGGCCGATGGACAGGCTCTGCGCAGCCTGATCCGGGCCGCGGTCGGCCCCGGCGGGCAGGCGGTCGAGCAGCGCTGGGTGGTCGAGCGTGCCGGGCGCCTGGTGGAGCTGAGCGTCAAGCCAGCACCCGAGCGGCAAGGCGAGTTGTGGATCGGGCGCATTGGAGCCTACGTTGGCGCCGCCCCTCAGATGATGACTGTGCGCCACGGTTTTCTGGACGGCCTGACCCAGGGGGTGGTGCGAACCTGGGAAGTGTCCTGGCTCACGCTCAAGATGATGGGGCGCATGCTGATCGGCGAAGCCTCGGTCAAGAACCTCAGCGGGCCCCTCACGATCGCCGACTACGCAGGCAAGTCGGCCAGCATGGGTTTGACCTCCTACCTCTTGTTTCTCGCTCTGATCAGCGTCAGTCTGGGGGTGCTCAACCTGCTGCCGCTGCCCGTCTTGGACGGAGGGCACCTGATGTATTATCTTTGGGAGGGTGTGACTGGACGCAGCGTTTCCGACGTCTGGATGGAGCGCCTGCAGCGCGGAGGTATCGCGGTACTTCTGGCCCTCATGTCCGTCGCCTTGTTCAATGATGTGGCCCGCCTGGCTGGCTGAACGTACTTCTCCCATGAAAAAAATCAAAACCGGTCTGCGTGGCCTGACTCTTTCGGCCGTGGCAACGGCGCTGCTCGCGGCCTTGCCGGCCTGGGCAGCCGATCCCTTCACGGTGCGGGACATCCGGGTGGAAGGGCTCCAACGCGTTGAGCCCGGCACGGTGTTCGCCTCGCTGCCGTTTCGCATCGGGGATCTCTACAACGACGAAAAAGGCTCCACCGCCATCCGTTCGTTGTTTGGCCTGGGCCTGTTCACCGATGTGCGTCTGCAGATCAACGGTGATGTGCTGGTGGTGATCGTCGAAGAGCGGCCCACCGTGGCCGACGTGAGCTTCTCGGGCATCAAGGAGTTCGATGCCGACGTGTTGAAGAAGTCCTTGCGGGACGTGGGGTTGACCGAGGGTCGGCCGTTTGACAAGGCGCTGGCGGACCGCGCCGAGCAGGAGCTCAAGCGCCAGTACATCAACCGCAGCATGTACGCGGCGCAGGTGGTGACGACGGTCACGCCCATCGAGCGCAACCGTGTCAACCTGAACTTCAGCGTGGTTGAAGGCGATGTGGCCAAGATTCGCGAAATCCACATTGTGGGTAATCAGGCGTTTTCCGAGTCCACCTTGCGCAACCTGTTCGATCTGGACACGGGTGGCTGGCTGAGCTGGTACACCAAGTCCGACCGCTATTCGCGTGCCAAGCTAAACGCCGATCTGGAGAGTCTGCGCTCGTATTACCTCACGCGCGGCTACCTCGAGTTCCGCATCGATTCGACCCAGGTGGCGATCACCCCTGACAAAGAGGCCATGTCGGTCACGATCAACATCACCGAGGGCAAGCGCTATGTGGTGTCCTCGGTGGCACTGGAAGGCGAGTACCTGGGCAAGGAAGAAGAGTTCAAGACGCTGGTGGCCATGCGCGCTGGCGAGGCCTACAACGCCGAGGACGTGACCCGCACGGTCAAGGCCTTCACCGACTACTTTGGCGCCTTTGGGTATGCCTTTGCCCAGGTCGAGGCCACCCCGGAGATCGACCGCGTCAACAACCGGGTCGCGTTTGTGCTGCGGGCCCAGCCGGCCCGGCGGGTCTATGTGCGTCGCATCAACGTCGAGGGCAACAACCGCACGCGCGATGAAGTCATCCGCCGCGAGTTTCGCCAGCTGGAGTCGGCCTGGTACGACAGCGACCGCATCCGCCTGTCGCGCGACCGGGTGGACCGGCTGGGGTTCTTCACCGAAGTGGGGATTGATACCGAGCAGGTGCCGGGTTCTCCGGATCAGGTCGATCTGACCGTGTCCGTGGTCGAGAAACCCACCGGCAACCTGTCCATTGGCGCCGGTTATTCCCAGGCGGACAAGCTGTCCTTCATTGGCAGCATCAAGCAGGAAAACGTGTTTGGCAGCGGCAACTACCTGGGGCTGGACCTCAACACCAGCGAGTTCAACCGGCAGTTCGTGCTGAGCACGACCAATCCGTACTTCACGGCCGACGGCATCTCACGCAGCTTCGACCTGTACTACAAGACCACCCGCCCCTACGACGCGCAAGGCGGCGACTATGAAATCTCCACCCCGGGTGTCGGGGTGCGCTTTGGTGTTCCTTTCACCGAAACCGACACCGTGTTTTTCGGTGTCGGTGCCGAGCGCGTGACCGTGGATGAGGGGGCCGAGCTGCCCGAGGCTTACCGGGACCAGGGAGGCACCTACCTGCCCGCCACGATTGGCTGGGCGCGGGACGGCCGTGACAGCGCGTTGGTGCCCAGCACCGGGCGGCTCCAGCGTTTCAACACCGAGATGGGGCTGGGCGGCGACAGGCGCTACGTCAAGCTGAGCTACCAGTTCCAGCAGTACGTTCCGCTCACCAAGCAATACACCCTGGCGTTCAACACCGAACTCGGTATCGGCAAGGGCCTGGGGGGCAAGCCCTACCCGGTGCTGCGCAACTTCTATGGCGGTGGCCTGGGTTCCGTGCGCGGTTTCGAGCAGGGCACACTGGGCCCCACTTCCGCCGTCATTGGTTCGACCACGGGCGAGACGGTCAACATCGGTGGTGCGAAGAACTTCGTGCTCAACGCCGAGTTCATTGCGCCGTTCCCGGGGGCGGGCAACGACCGCACCCTGCGGTGGTTCGGATTCTTCGATCTGGGCAACGTGTACGGTGAAGATCAGAAGGTCACCTTCTCCGATATGCGGGCTTCCGTTGGCGTCGGTGTGAGCTGGATTTCACCCATCGGTCCTCTGCGGTTCGCCTATTCCAACCCGGTTCGCAAGTTCTCAGGCGATAGAATCCAAAAATTCCAGTTTCAGATCGGAACCTCTTTTTGATGACGTCTTCTTTCTTTCGTTTCTTCAGCCGGGTGCTGGTGGCTGCGGTCGCAGGGCTGGTGGTGTCGACCGCCATGGCGCAGGATTTCCGCATCGGGTTCGTGAACACCGAGCGCATCTTTCGCGAGGCCAATCAGGCTAAGGCCGCGCAGACCAAGCTTGAGCAGGAGTTTTCGCGTCGCGAGAAAGAGCTGCAGAACCAGGCCAGCCAGCTCAAGGCGGCTTCCGAGAAGTTCGAGCGCGAAGCGCCCACGCTGCCCGAAGCCCAGCGTGTGACGCGCCAGCGCCAGCTTGTCAACCAGGATCAGGAGTTCCAGCGCAAGCAGCGTGAATTCCAGGAAGACCTCAACCTGCGCAAGAACGAAGAGCTGCAGCAGGTGCTGGAACGCGCGAACCGCGTCATCAAGCAGGTGGCCGAGGCGGAGAAATACGACCTGGTCATTCAGGAAGCGGTCTACATCAATCCCAAGCACGACATCACCGACAAGGTGCTCAGTGGCTTGAACAGCGCCAAGTAAGCGCAGGGCCCGGGCGTGTCGCGGCCACTGGGCTCCATTGTTGCCGCCTTGGGTGGCACGCTTGTCGGCTCACCCGACACCATGATCACCCGCCTGGCTCCGCTGGCCAGCGCGGCACCGGACGAGCTGGCTTTTGTGGCGCAGGCCCGCTATGCCCATCAGATCCAGACCACCCAGGCGGGTGCGCTGATTGTCACGCCCGCCTTGCAGGACGCTGCTGCTGAGCGCGGCGCCTGCATCGTCACCGACGACCCTTACCTGTACTTTGCGCGGCTCACCCAATGGTGGCGCTCCGAGCATGAGCCGCTGCCCGAGCCCGCCATCGATCCGTTGGCGAGCATCCATCCCCTGGCCGTGATTGAACCGGATGTGGACATCGCCGCATTCGCGGTCATCGGCCCGGGCGCCCGGGTCGCGCGTGGCGCGCGCATCGGTGCGCATGTGGTGCTGGGGCGCGACGCCGTGGTGGGCGCCGATACCACGCTGCATGCGCGCGTCACCGTGGGTGAGCGCTGCGTGATCGGTGCGCGCTGTACCCTGCACCCGGGGGCGGTGATCGGTGCCGACGGTTTCGGCTTTGCCCCGCATCAGGGGCGGTGGATCAAGATCGAGCAATTGGGTGCGGTGCGCATTGGCAACGATGTCGAGATCGGAGCCAACACCTGCATCGACCGGGGTGCGCTGGACGACACCGTGATCGAAGACGGGGTCAAGCTCGACAACCTGGTCCAGATTGGCCACAACGTGCACATCGGCGCCCACACCGCCATGGCCGGGTGTGTGGGGGTGGCCGGCAGCGCCACCATTGGTGCCCATTGCACCGTGGGGGGGGGTGCGGTGGTGCTGGGGCACCTGAGCCTGGCCGACGGGGTGAACATATCGGCCGCGACGGTGGTGACGCGCTCCATCCGCGAGCCAGGCCATTACACCGGTGTGTTCCCCATCGACGACAATGCGAGCTGGGAAAAGAATGCCGCTTCCCTCAAACAGCTCAACCGCCTGCGCGAACGGCTCAAAGCCGTCGAGCAGGCCATCGCACAAGCATCGAACAACACACCCAAACCATGATGGACATTCACCAGATTCTCAAGCAGTTGCCCCACCGTTACCCGTTCCTGCTGGTGGACCGCGTGCTTGAACTCGACAAGGGAAAGAGCATCAAGGCGCTGAAGAACGTCACCATCAACGAACCATTCTTCGTCGGTCACTTTCCCCACCGCCCGGTCATGCCGGGCGTGCTGATGCTGGAGGCCATGGCGCAAGCGGCGGCCCTGCTGGCTTTCGATACCGTGGGTGTGACACCCGATGACAAGACGGTGTATTACTTCGCTGGCATCGATGGCGCCCGCTTCAAGCGCCCGGTTGAACCCGGTGACCAACTGGTGATGGACGTGACGCTGGAGCGCATGAAAGCCGGCATCTTCAAATTCAAGGCCGTCACGCGGGTCGGCACCGAGATCGCCTGCGAGGCCGAGCTGATGTGCACCATGCGCACCATCGCCTGATTCGGCAGGAGACGTCTCGTGTCCCATATCCATCCCACCGCCCTGGTGGACCCCGCCGCCGAGTTGGATGCGTCGGTCGCCGTCGGCCCGTACACGGTGATTGGCCCGCACGTGAAGGTGGGCGCGGGCACCACGATTGGCGCGCACTGCGTGATCGAGGGCCACACCACCATCGGGCGTGACAACCGCATCTTCCAGTTCAACTCGCTGGGCGCGATTCCGCAGGACAAGAAGTACGCGGGTGAACCCTGCGAATTGGTCATCGGGGACCGCAACACCATCCGCGAGTTCTGCACCTTCAACATCGGCTCGCCCACAGGCGGGGCGGTCACCCGGATCGGCAACGACAACTGGATCATGGCCTACGTGCACCTGGCACACGATTGCCTGGTGGGCGACCACACCATCTTCGCCAACAATTCGCAACTCGCGGGCCATGTGGTGGTGGACGACTGGGTGATCCTCGGTGGGTTTACCGTGGTGCACCAGTTCGTGCGCATCGGCGCGCATGCCATGACGGCCATGTGCTCGTTGTTGTTTGCCGATCTGCCGCCGTTCGTGATGTGCCAGGGGCAACCCGCCGCCGCGCGCTCGATGAACTTCGAAGGCCTGCGCCGCCGGGGGTTTTCACCCGAGCGCGTCGCGGCCGTGAAGGCCATGCACAAGGCGCTGTACCGGGACGACCTGAAGCTTGAGCAGTCCATGGAGCGCATCGGTGGTCTGAAGGACAAGACCCCCGAGGCCGCGCCCGACGTGGCGATGATGCTGGATTTCCTGCGGCAGGCATCACCACAGCGCGGCATCGTTCGCTGATGTGTCGCGCGCTGCGCGATGGAGCACTGAAATGACGCCTTCCAAGCGCTTTGCCCTGGTGGCGGGCGAGACGTCTGGCGATCTTCTGGCGGGTTTGCTGCTGGGCGGTGTCCGGCAGCGCTGGCCCGACCTGACGTCCTTCGGCATCGGCGGCCCCCGGATGGTCGAGCAGGGCTTCGAGGCCTGGTGGCCGAGCGAGAAGCTCGCCGTGCGGGGTTATGTGGAAGTGCTGCGCCACTATCGCGAGATCGTGGGCATTCGGGCTCAACTCCAGCAACGCCTGCTGACCTCGGACCGACCCGATGTGTTCATCGGCGTCGATGCCCCCGATTTCAACCTCGATCTGGAAGCCCACCTCAAAGGGGCCGGTGTGCGCACCGTGCATTTTGTCTGCCCGTCCATCTGGGCCTGGCGCGCCGAGCGGGTGGACAAGATCCGACGCAGCACCGATCACGTGTTGTGCATTTTCCCGTTCGAGCCCGCGCTACTGGCCCAGCACGGCATCGCATCCACCTACGTGGGCCATCCGCTGGCCAATGTGATTCCACTGCAGCCCGACCGGGCCGCTGCACGCGAACGGCTCGGTCTGAGGACGGACGACACCGTGGTGGCCCTTCTGCCGGGCAGCCGTGCGTCTGAGATCCATTGCCTTGCGCGCCTGTTCTTTGAGGCGGCGAAATGCATGCTTCAAGGGCGGCCTGGCCTGCGCTTCGTTGTGCCCGCCGTGCCGGCCTTGCGCGATCGGATCGCGCAGTTCGTGCGCGCCAGTGGCCTGGGGGCCGCGTTGACCCTGGTGGACGGTCAGTCGCACACGGTGCTGGCGGCGTGCGACGCGACCTTGATCGCCAGCGGCACGGCCACGCTGGAGGCCGCGTTGTTCAAGCGGCCGATGGTGATCGCGTACAACATGAACTGGCTGTCGTGGCAGATCATGCGACGCAAGCAATTGCAGCCCTGGGTGGGTCTGCCCAACATTCTGTGTGGCGAGTTTGTCGTGCCCGAACTGCTGCAGGATGCCGCCACGCCCCAGGCTCTGGCGCGGGGTGTGCTGGACTGGCTCGACGCGCCTGAGAGAATCACCACCTTGCAGCAGCGTTTCACCACGCTGCACCACACCCTGAAGCGCGACACCGCCCAACTCGCCACCGATGCGATCGAAAAAGTTCTTCAAAGCTGAGCAGGCCGCGCTGGTCTGGGATGTGCCCGGCCTGGTCGCGGGGGTGGACGAGGCCGGTCGCGGACCGTTGGCCGGGCCGGTGGTGGCCGCGGCCGTGATTCTGGACGACCTCAAACCCATCAAGGGTCTGGCCGATTCCAAACAGCTCACGGCCAAACAGCGCGAAAAGCTGTACGACGAAATTCGCGCCAAGGCCTTGTGCTGCAGCATCGCGCAGGCGACGGTGGAGGAGATCGATCGCCTCAACATCCTGCAGGCCACGATGCTGGCCATGCAGCGCGCGGTGCAGGGGCTGCGGCTCAAACCGACCAAGGTGCTGGTGGACGGCAACCGCCTGCCGGCGCTGGACGTGCTGGCCGAGGCCATCGTCTCGGGCGATGCGCTCGTGTCGGCTATCTCGGCGGCCTCCATTCTGGCCAAGGTTTCGCGCGATCGCATGCTGCTGGAGCTGCATGCCCTGCACCCAGAGTTCGGCTTTGACCGGCACAAGGGCTATGGCACCGCGCAACACCTGCGGGCACTGCAGACGCATGGGGCACTTGCAGCGCATCGCCGCTCGTTCGCCCCGGTGGCGCGGGCGCTGGCCACCACCACCGTCGTCGAAGTGTCGGCCGCCGCGGTGAGAACCCCATGAACACACCGCTTTCCGTCACCTCGCGCGACAACCCGCTGCTCAAGCGCCTTCGGCTGTTGGCGCAGGACAGCACGGCCTATCGAAAGCAGGGCCAGGTCTGGCTCGAGGGCGACCACCTGTGCCGGGCGCTGCTGGCGCGTGGGCACCGACCGGCCACGGCGGTATTCACCGAAAGCTTCTGGCACCAGGCACCGCACGACCTGCGCGACGCCGCCGACCACATCGTCACCGTGCCCGATGGGCTGATGGCCGGCATCAGCGGGCTTGAGTCCCCCTCTGGCGTGGGTTTTGTCTGGGATTTGCCCGAGACGGGTGGGCTGCGGGCGGACGGCGCCGCCGTGGTGCTCGACCGCCTGCAGGATGCCGGCAACGTCGGCTCCATCCTGCGCAGCGCAGCAGCCATGGGGTTTGCTCAGGTGCTGGCGCTCAAAGGAACGGCGGCCTTGTGGTCACCCAAGGTGCTGCGCGCCGGCATGGGCGCGCACTTTGGGTTGCATCTGGTCGAAGGGTTGTCGGTGGACGACCTGGGCGCGTTGAAGGTGCCGCTGCTTGTCACCAGTTCCCACGAAGGCGATTTTCTGCACCAGGCCCGTCTGCCCTGGCCCTGTGCCTGGGTGTTGGGCCACGAAGGGCAGGGCGTGAATGCCGCATTGCAGGCCATGGCCTCGCAGTCGGTGCGCATCGCCCAGCCGGGCGGTGAAGAGTCGCTCAACGTGGCCGCCGCCGCCGCCATCTGCCTGCACGCCAGCGCGACCGGTCGCTGAGGGCTTTTTTGCACCCGTTCCCGGGGCTGGGGCGGCTGAAACCGGCCGGTGGGAACAGGCCCTCAGGCTATAATTCCGGGGTTTACCCGCAATCGGCGCAACCCCTGCGTCCGCCCCGGCTTCCTGCCCAGGTTTACCGCCTCCACTCACCACGTTTTGGTCGCCCGAGACGCCGTGAAAAGCTGCGGATCCTCCCTGGTTGTGCCCCATGGCGGGCGCGGATGCACCCACAAAATCATCTGGAGAAAACCGTGCTTCCCGTCCATCCGAAAGCCCTTCTCGCGCTCGCCGACGGCACGGTCTTTACAGGCATTTCCATCGGCGCGACCGGCCAGACCACGGGCGAGGTGGTGTTCAACACCGCGCTCACCGGTTACCAGGAAATCCTCACCGATCCGAGCTACTGCCAGCAAATCGTCACGCTCACGTACCCGCACATCGGCAACACCGGTGTCAACCGTGAAGACGTGGAGGCCTTGCGCGTCCATGCCGCCGGCCTGATCATCAAAGACCTGCCCCTCCTGGCGTCCAACTTCCGCAGTGAAGAGACGCTGTCGCACTACCTGCAGCGCGAAGGCACCGTGGCCATCGCCGACCTCGACACCCGCGCGCTCACGCGCCGCCTGCGCACCCATGGCGCGCAGAACGGCTGCGTCCTTGCACTGGCCCCGGGCGAGTCCATCACCGACGAGCACCGTGCCCGTGCCCTGGCAGCAGCCCAGGCCGCGCCCAACATGGCCGGCCAGGACCTGGCCAAGGTGGTGTCGGCCCGGGAACCCTACGCCTGGACCCAGACCGAGTGGCAACTGGGTTTTGGCTACGGCGAGCAGATCGCCCCGCGTTTCCATGTGGTGGCCTACGACTTCGGGGTCAAGCACAACATCCTGCGCATGTTGAGTGCACGCGGTTGCAAGATCACCGTGGTGCCGGCGCAGACGCCCGCATCCGACGTGTTCAAACTCAAACCCAGCGGCGTGTTCCTGTCCAACGGCCCGGGCGACCCGGAACCTTGCGACTATGCAATCGCCGCCACGCGCGAAATCATCGCCAGCGGCGTGCCCACCTTTGGCATCTGCCTGGGCCACCAGATCATGGCCTTGGCCAGTGGTGCCAAGACCTTCAAGATGAAGTTCGGCCACCACGGTGCCAACCACCCGGTGAAGGACCTGGACAGCGGTCGCGTGAGCATCACCAGCCAGAACCACGGCTTTGCGGTGGACGAGAAAGATCTGCCCGTCACCCTGCGCGCCACCCATGTGAGCCTGTTCGACGGCACACTGCAGGGACTGGCCCGCACCGACCGGCCCGCGTTCTGCTTCCAGGGCCACCCGGAAGCCTCGCCCGGCCCGCACGACATCGGCTACCTGTTCGATCGTTTCGTCGAGCTGATGCAGAAACACGCCGTTGCCTGACAGCGGCCGAGCCCCACCTGGAACGCCTTCATGAAACTCTTCAGTTTTCCGGTCTTCGCCATTGAAAAGGCGATCGCCAAGCGCATGCTCTCGCTGGAGTCACCGCACCGCGACTGGTTCGCGCAGCGCTGGGCGCAAAAGCCGTACCGCAAGGCCTTCGTGGAAAACAAGGCCATGCCCCTGGTGACCCTGCTCGCCAAGGGCAAGACCTGGGACGACGAGACCTTCAACACCGAGATGGCCGCCTGGGACGCGTTGTTCTACCCGGCGGAGGTGGAGGTGCTGCGCCCCATGATCGAAGGCGACGGCCTGCTGCAGCTGATGCAGAAAAACGTGCCCGTCGAGCGCATCCAGGCGCTGCTGAACAAACTGGACACCCAGCGCCAGGGCTGAAGCCCGCGCAACAAGACACACAAGCGAACCATGCCCAAAAGAACAGACATCCAGACCGTCCTCATCATCGGCGCCGGCCCGATCATCATCGGCCAGGCCTGTGAGTTCGACTACTCCGGCGTGCAGGCCTGCAAGGCCCTGCGCGAAGAGGGCTACAAGGTCATCCTGATCAACAGCAACCCCGCCACGATCATGACCGACCCGGCCACGGCCGACGTCACCTACATCGAACCCATCACCTGGCAGACGGTGGAGAAGATCATCGCCAAGGAGCGCCCGCTCAACGGCGGTGGCTTCGCGATCCTGCCGACCATGGGCGGGCAGACGGCGCTGAACTGCGCGCTCGACCTCTGGCACCACGGCGTGCTCGCCAAGTACGACGTCGAGCTGATCGGCGCCACGCCCGAAGCGATCGACAAGGCCGAAGACCGCCTGAAGTTCAAGGACGCCATGACCAAGATCGGTCTGGGTTCCGCGCGTTCGGGCATCGCCCACAGCATGGAAGAGGCCTGGGGCGTGCAGAAGACCGTGGGCTTCCCGGTCGTGATCCGCCCCAGCTTCACGCTCGGCGGCACCGGTGGCGGCATCGCCTACAACCCGGAAGAGTTCGAAACCATCTGCAAGCGCGGCCTGGAAGCATCGCCCACCAACGAGCTGCTGATCGAAGAATCGCTGCTCGGCTGGAAAGAGTACGAGATGGAAGTGGTGCGCGACAAGGCGGACAACTGCATCATCATCTGCTCGATCGAGAACCTGGACCCGATGGGCGTGCACACCGGTGACTCGATCACCGTGGCGCCCGCCCAGACGCTGACCGACAAGGAATACCAGATCCTGCGCAACGCCTCGCTGGCCGTGCTGCGCGAGATCGGTGTGGACACCGGTGGCTCCAACGTGCAGTTCTCCATCAACCCGGCCGATGGCCGCATGGTGGTGATCGAGATGAACCCGCGCGTGTCGCGTTCCTCCGCGCTGGCGTCCAAGGCCACGGGCTTTCCGATCGCCAAGGTCGCGGCCAAGCTGGCCGTGGGCTACACGCTGGACGAACTGCGCAACGAGATCACGGGCGGTGCGACGCCGGCGTCGTTCGAGCCCTCGATCGACTACGTGGTGACCAAGATCCCGCGTTTCGCCTTCGAGAAGTTCCCGGCCGCCGACAGCCGCCTGACCACGCAGATGAAGAGCGTGGGCGAGGTCATGGCCATGGGCCGCACCTTCCAGGAGTCGTTCCAGAAAGCCCTGCGCGGCCTGGAAGTGGGCGTGGACGGCATGAACGAAAAGACCCAGGACCGCGAGATCCTGGAGCGCGAACTGGGCGAACCCGGCCCCGAGCGCATCTGGTACGTGGGCGACGCGTTCGCCGCCGGCTGGACCATCGACGAAGTGCACCACTTCACCAAGATTGACAAGTGGTTCCTGGTGCAGATCGAAGAGATCGTGAAGATCGAACTCGCGCTGGAAAAGACCAGCCTCGACGCCATCGACGCCGAGACCCTGCGCGGTCTGAAGAAGAAGGGCTTCTCGGACCGCCGTCTGGCCAAGCTGCTCAAGACCACCGATGCCGCCGTGCGCGCGCGCCGCCTCGCACAGAACATCCGCCCGGTCTACAAGCGCGTGGACACCTGCGCGGCCGAGTTCGCCACCGACACCGCTTACCTGTACTCGACCTACGAGGGCCATGGTGACGGCGAGTGCGAAGCCGAGCCGACGACCAACAAGAAGATCATGGTGCTCGGTGGCGGCCCCAACCGCATCGGCCAGGGCATCGAATTCGACTACTGCTGCGTGCACGCCGCGCTGGCCATGCGCGAAGACGGATACGAGACCATCATGGTCAACTGCAACCCCGAAACCGTGTCGACCGACTACGACACCTCCGATCGCCTGTACTTCGAGCCGCTGACGCTGGAAGACGTGCTGGAGATCGTGGACAAGGAAAAGCCCACCGGCGTGATCGTGCAGTACGGCGGCCAGACGCCTTTGAAGCTGGCGCTGGGCCTGGAAGCCGCGGGCGTGCCCATCATCGGCACCAGCCCCGACATGATCGACGCGGCCGAAGACCGTGAGCGTTTCCAGAAGCTGCTGCACGAACTGAAGCTTCGCCAGCCGCCCAATGCCACGGCGCGCGCCGAACCCGAGGCGCTGGAAAAAGCCGCCGCCCTGGGCTACCCGCTGGTGGTGCGCCCCAGCTACGTGCTGGGCGGCCGCGCGATGGAAATCGTGCACGAGCAGCGCGACCTGGAGCGCTACATGCGCGAAGCGGTGAAGGTGAGCAACGATTCGCCGGTGCTGCTGGACCGCTTCCTGAACGACGCCATCGAGTGCGACGTGGACGCGATCCGCGACCACACCGGCCGCGTCTTCATCGGCGGTGTGATGGAACACATCGAACAAGCCGGCGTGCACAGCGGTGACTCGGCCTGTTCGCTGCCGCCGTACTACCTGAAGCAAGCCACGGTGGACGAACTCAAGCGCCAGACCGCGGCTATGGCACAAGGCCTGAATGTGATCGGCCTGATGAACGTGCAGTTCGCCATCCAGGAGGTGGACGGCCAGGACGTGATCTACGTGCTGGAAGTGAACCCGCGCGCTTCGCGCACGGTGCCCTTCGTCTCCAAGGCCACGGGCATCCAGCTGGCCAAGGTGGCGGCGCGCTGCATGGCCGGCCAGTCGCTCGATGCCCAAGGCATCGGCGCCGAAGTGACCCCACCGTACTTCAGCGTGAAAGAGGCCGTGTTCCCGTTCGTGAAGTTCCCCGGCGTGGACACCATCCTCGGTCCCGAGATGAAGTCCACCGGCGAAGTCATGGGCGTGGGCAAGACCTTCGGCGAAGCCTTCGTCAAGAGCCAGCTCGGCGCCGGCACCAAGCTGCCGACCTCGGGCACGGTGTTCCTGACCGTGAAAAACAGCGACAAGCCCCGCGCCGTGGAGATCGCCCGCGAGCTGGTGGCCATGGGTTTTGAACTCGTGGCCACGCGTGGCACGGCAGCGGCCATTGCCGCGGCCGGTGTGCCGGTGCAGACGGTGAACAAGGTGACCGAGGGCCGCCCGCACATCGTCGACTCGATCAAGAACAATCAGATCGCGCTGGTCATCAACACGGTGGAAGAGCGCCGCAACGCCATCACCGATTCGCGCGCCATCCGCACCTCGGCGCTGCTGGCCCGAGTGACCACCTTCACGACCATCGCCGGTGCGGAAGCGGCCGTCGAGGGCATGAAGTACCTGGACAACCTGGGCGTGATTTCGGTGCAGGAGATGCACGCGCAGCTGGCGGCTTGAGCGCCAGTTGCCGGGAAAGGACTTCCCCTCTTGAATGCCGCGGGCATGGGCGCTAGATTGCGGGCATGCCCGTTGTTCTTTCCGCCGCCGAGCCCGCTGTCCGGGAATGGACCACCGCGCAAGCCAGACCCGCCGAGCGGCTGGACTATTGGGTCGGTGCGATCTGCGAAGCCTTTCTGGAGATGGACTGCAGCTCGCGCCAGGCGCCCGCTTTTGAAGGCCGCCTGACCAGCGTTGGCGTGGGGCCGGTGTCGTTCAACCAGGTGCAGGCATCCACCCAGGATGTTTTCCGCACCCGCGCCGGCATCGCCCGCGGTGCGCAGCACCCGTTCTATCTGATCACCCAGCGTCTGACGCCCTGGCACGTGCGCCAGGGCGGGCACGGGGTGCAGCTGCGTCCGGGCGATGGCGTGCTGGTGGACTCGGCGCAGCTCTACGAACTGCATTTCCCCGAGGCGGTGAATGGTTTGTCGATCCAGCTGCCGCGGGCCTGGGTGGGGCAGTGGCTGGCACGGGTGGACGACCCGGCGCCGCGTGTGGTCCGCCGGGACCAAGGCTGGGGCCAGGCTTTGTCGGCCTTGTCGCTGCAGTTCGCCGCCGACCCGCTGTTGTCCGCGCGGTACCCGGCGGGCTTGCTGTGCGACCAGTTGGGTGCGATGCTGGCGGCCACGCTGGAGCCAGAACCTTCGGGTCCCACGGCGCCTGCACACGACTTGCGGCAGCGGGCGCAACGCCTGTTGCTGGATGTGCTGGATCAGCCGGGCCTTACCTCGGAGCGCGTGGCCGCGCTGCTGGGGGTTTCGGTGCGCAGCCTGCACCGCGCTTTTGCCGCGGGCTCCACCAGCTTTGCGCTCAGCCTTCGCCAACTGCGCCTGGAGCGTGCCGCGCAGCTGCTCGCCCAGCCACGCCTGGCCCACGTCACGGTGGCCGAACTGGGGCGGCGCTGCGGCTACGCCGACGCGTCCCATTTCGTGCGCGAGTTCCAGCGCCACCACCGGATCACGCCCGCGCGCTGGCGGCGTGAACGGCTGTCGCGCTGAGATCTTTCTGGCGCGCATCGGCCATGTCGGTGGCACGGCGACGCCATCGCCGATGGCCTTCTCTGTTTACGCTCTTCGTCGGTGCTCCGGCCCTTGCCGGAGCCAGCAACCCGATGGAGACACAAAATGGCAGATACCTACGTTCTGGTGCACGGCGCCTGGCACACCGGTGAACAATTGGAACCCGTTGCGAACCACCTGCGCGCGCGTGGGCATGTGGTGCATTGCCCCACGCTGGCGGGCAACCGGCCGGGCGATGACCGTTCCGTGCTGGGCTTGAGTGAAGCGGCCCAGTCGCTGGTGGACTTCCTCGTTCAGCACGATCTGCGCGACGTGCGGCTGATGGGACACAGTTACGGTGGCATGGTCATCAGCAAAGCCGTCGATGTGGTGCCGGAGCGCATCACCCGGCTGGTCTACTGGAACGCGTTCGTGCCGCTCAGCGGCGAATGTCTCAACGACATGGCGCCGCCGCCGTACAAAGCGCTGTTCGATGCCGTCGCCGCAGGCAACGGCAATGCCGTGATGCTGCCGTACCCGATCTGGCGCGAGGCCTTCATCAACGACGCTGATGCCGCGCTGGCCCGAAGCGCCTACGACCAGCTCAACCCGCAGCCCTACCGCACCTTCACCGAGCCCGTGCGGTTGCAGACCGAGCTCGCCGCCAAGCCCCTGGGCAAAAGTTACCTGCTCTGCACCGAAGACACCGCCATGCCGCACAGCATGCCCTGGCATCCCCGGTTGTCCGAACGGCTGGGTCTGTTTCGCCTAGTGGCCTGCCCGGGCAGCCACGAGTTGTGCTTCACCAACCCGCAGCTGCTGGCGCAGAAAATCGAGGAGGCCGGGCGCGACTGAACTCAGGCGAACCAGGAAATCTGGCCGGTGGCCACGTCGTGCATGGCCGAGACGATCTTCACCTTGCCGTCCTTGACCTGCTGGGCGATCACATCGCTGCGGGTCAGGATCGCAGCCGCCGCGTCGCGCGCGTTCTGATCGGCTACCTTCTGCACCAGGGCCTTGTCCTTGGAGCTGGGGACGCCCTGGTAGTTGAGCTTTTCCAGCGAGGGGCGGATGTTGGCGAGGGTGGCCGTGAGGTTGCCCAGCTTGACGTTGTCCACGGTGCCCTTGACCGCGCCGCAGTCCGAATGCCCGAGGATGACGATGAGTTTGGACCCCGCGGCGGCGGTCGCGTATTCGAGGCTGCCGATGATGTCCGTGTTCACGAAATTGCCCGCAATGCGTGCGGAAAAGATGTCGCCGATGCGCTGATCGAACACCAGCTCGGGCGGCACACGGCTGTCCATGCACCCGACGATGGCGGCGAACGGGGCCTGACCCGTTGCTGTGTCCCTCACCTGTTTCAACAGGTCGCAGTTGACGGTCTTTCCCGCGACAAAGCGCGCGTTGCCATCCTTCAGGCGTTGCAGGGCGTCATCGGGGGACAGCCCGGCCTGTGTTTCCTTGGTGAAGACGGCGCAGCTCTGCTGGGCCTGCGCGGCGCCCGCGGTGGCGATGCCGGCCAGGGTGACGAGTTGTCCAATGGACTGGCGACGGTTCAACAACATGGGGGTCCTCCCGAAATATGAAATGGGACGCCACGATACTGGAAAATCCCGAAAACCGAAATCCCCTCGATGGGCTTGACCATGAAGGCATAATGAGGTCCTCCACACCGCCGACCGGCAACGCTCGGCGGTTTCCTTTTGTACCCCTGCAGACCCCGTTGTTTGCGTGCTGAGACCTCCCGGAGCACTGTCATGGCCACCATTCCCATCACCAAGCGCGGCGCTGAAAAACTCAAGGACGAGTTGCAGCGTCTCAAGACCGTGGATCGCCCATCGGTGATCGGCGCCATCGCCGAGGCCCGCGCTCAGGGTGACCTGAGCGAAAACGCCGAATACGACGCGGCCAAGGACCGCCAGGGTTTCATCGAAGGCCGCATCGCCGAAATCGAAGGCAAGCTCTCGGCCGCCCAGATCATTGACCCGGCCAGCGTGGACGCGGGTGGCCGGGTGGTGTTTGGCGCCACGGTGGAACTGGAAGACGAGGACAGTGGCGTGGCCATGACCTACCAGATCGTGGGTGAGGACGAAGCCGACCTGAAGCTGGGGCTGGTCAACATCAGCAGCCCGATCGCGCGCGCGCTGATCGGCAAGGAAGAGGGCGACGTGGCCGAGGTGCAGGCACCGGGCGGCACGCGGCGCTACGAAATCGTGACCGTGCGTTACGAGTGAAGGCCGCGTGATGCAGCGGCTGGCGGTGTTTGTGGCCGCTCTCTGGTGGGGCGGCATCTCGGGCCTGAGTTTTGTCGCCGTGCCGACGCTGTTTGCCAGTCTGGGCAGCCCGGCGGTGGCAGGTCCGGTGGCCGCGAAACTGTTTTCCCTGCAATGCTGGGCCGGGCTTGTGCTGGGTCTGGCCCTGCTGCTGATCTTGCGCCGTCAGCGTTCAATGGGGCAGTTTCCGCTGGCGGGTGAAACCGTGGACCCGCAGCGCCTGGAAGCCATGCAGCGCGTGCTGACCACCATGGGCTTCGTGCTGGCGGCCATGCTGCTGGCGCTGCTGCAGGAGTTCGGTGTGGCGCAGAAGATCGTCTCGGCCCGCGCCACCGGTGGCAATCTGCGCCTGTGGCACAGCGTGGGCAGCGTGATGGTGCTGGGTCAGTGGTTGTGCGCCGGAGCGGTGCTCTGGCGCGTATCGAAGTAACCCCCGCGCCGCCTGCGGCGTCACCCCCAAGGGGGCGGCACTGGCGGCCCGGCTAAGCCGGTTCCGCGGTGCCCTGGGCCCAGGTTCTCGCGCCAGAGCGGCTTACTTCAAGCGTTCAGCGGACTCTAATGTGTTGACCATCAGCATGGTGATGGTCATGGGGCCCACGCCCCCAGGCACCGGGGTGATGTAGCCCGCCACTTCCTTGACACCCTCGAAGTCCACATCGCCGCAGAGCTTGCCTTCGTCGTTGCGGTTCATGCCCACGTCGATCACCACGGCGCCGGGTTTGACCATGTCGGCGGTCAACACGTTGCGCTTGCCCACGGCGGCGACGATGACGTCGGCCTGCAGCGTCATGGCCTTCAGATCCTGCGTGCCGCTGTGGCAGATGGTGACGGTGGCATTTTTCTGCAGCAGCATCAGCGCCATGGGCTTGCCCACGATGTTGCTGCGCCCGATCACCACCGCGTGTTTGCCTTTGAGGTCGTAGCCGATGCTCTCCAGCATCTTCATGCAGCCATAGGGCGTGCAGGGCCAGAAGCCGGGCATGCCGGTCATGAGCGCGCCAGCGCTGGCGATGTGAAAACCGTCCACATCCTTGGCGGGTGAAATCGCCTCGATCACCTTCTGTGCGTCGATGTGCGCGGGCAGCGGCAATTGCACCAGGATGCCGTGGATGCTCGCGTCGTGGTTGAGCGCGTCCACCCGGGCCAGCAGTTCGGCCTCGGACATGGTCGCGGGCCAGCGCTCCAGCACCGAGTGCATGCCCGTGTCTTCGCAGGCCTTGACCTTGTTGCGCACATAGACCTGCGAGGCCGGGTTCTCGCCCACCAGGATCACGGCCAGGCCCGGGGTGATGCCCTGGGTCTTGAGGGCCGCCACACGCGCGCTGACGTCGGCGCGCAGTTGGCGGGAGAGGGCGTTGCCGTCGATCAGTTGGGCGGTCATGGTGGCGTGGGGATGGGGTTGAAACGGAAACGCCCGCCATGTGGGGGCGGGCGTTGGGGAGTTGGTTGCCGGTTCAGGCTTTTGCGGGGGTTTGTCCCAGAGCGATCTTGAGCAGGTCGGCCACGGTGTTGGCGCCGAGCTTTTCCATGATGTTGGCGCGGTGCGCCTCCACCGTCTTGATGCTGATGCCCAGGTCGTCGGCGATCTGCTTGTTCAGGCGCCCGGCGACGATGCGTTCGAGCACCTGGGCTTCGCGGCTGGTCAGTTTGGAGAGCAGCGCATCGCGGCTGGCGGCCTGCTGGTAGGTGGCGAAGGCGTCCTTGGCGTGCTCCAGCATGCGTTCGACGAGTGCCACCAGTTGGTCTTCCTTGAACGGCTTCTGGATGAAGTCCAGCGCGCCGCGCTTCATGGACTCCACCGCCATGGGCACGTCGCCGTGGCCGGTGATGAAGACGATGGGCAGCGGCGACTGGCGCTCGATCAGGCGTTCCTGCAGCTCCATGCCGGTCATGCCACCCATGCGGATGTCGGCGATCAGGCAGGCCACTTCGCGTGCGTCATACCGGCTCAGGAAGGCCTCGGCGGATTCAAAGCAGCGGACCCGGTAGTCCTTGCCTTCGAGCAGCCATTGCAGGGAGTCTCGGACGGCCTCGTCGTCATCGACCACGTAGACGATACCTTTTTTGGGGATCAAACTCATCTGGCTCTTTCAGTGTCCGTCAACGACTGTGTGGCGGGGCCGTCCACTGTGCCGTCTGTGCGCAGTCGCGAGACCACGGGAATCCAGAAGCTGAAGCAGCAGCCCACCACCTCTTCGCCATTGTAGATGTTCTGCACCTGCATCCTTCCGTGGTGCGACTCCACGATGCTGCGGCACAGCTTGAGGCCGATGCCCATGCCTTCGCTCTTGGTGCTGTAGAAGGCTTCGTAGATGCGTTCGATCATCTCGTCGGGCACGCCGTTGCCGGAGTCGCGCACCGAGAACTCGACCACGTCCTGATCGTCCTGCCGGCGCGGGCCCACGCGCAGCTCCACGTAGCGCTCGCCCGGTGGGCGACCCGCCTGCGCAATCGCCTCGCCGGCGTTCTTCAGCAGGTTGATGAGCACCTGTTCGATCAGGATCGGGTCCACCATCAGACTGGGCAGGCGCGCGGCCACGTAGGGCGAGAGCCGCACCTGCTGGCGGCGCAGTTCGATGTCGGCCAGCTCGATGGCGTTGCTCACCATCAGCGCCACGTCCGACGGCGTCGGGTTGGGTTCGCTGCGCTTCACGAAGGCGCGGATGCGCTGGATGATCTGGCCGGCGCGCTGTGCCTGGCGGGCGGTCTTCTCCAGCGCGCCCAGCAGTTCTTCCGGGCTGATGCGTTGTTCCTGCACGCGCGAGATCATGCCGTTGCAGTAGTTGCTGATGGCGGTCAGCGGCTGGTTGAGCTCGTGGGCCACGCTCGACGCCATCTCGCCCATGGTGATCAGGCGGCTCGCGGTCTGTGCGCGTTCGGCCTGGCGGGAAGCCTGTTCCTCTGCGTTGCGCCGTGGCGTGATGTCGCTGGCGATCACCATCTGCGCCAGCCGGCCGTCCACCCAGGTGAGGTAGCGCGTGCGCACCTCCAGCCAGCGGTCGAGCTCTTCCACGAACACTTCGGCGTTCTCGGAGCCGGCGTCGGTCAGTGTGTCGGTGGGCATGCCGGCAAAGGCGTCCACCGCATCGCCATCGTCCGGATTGGGCGTGGGCTGGGTGCCGGCCAGATCCACCAGATGCCGGTGGCCCTGGCCGCGGGTGCCGAACCACAGGCGGTACATCTTGTTGGCGAACAGCATTTCGTCGCTGCCCAACGGCGCCACCGACACGGCCGAGTCCAGGCTCTCCAGCACGGTGGTGAAGCGCTCATAGGACGCCGAGAGTTCCTCGCGGATGCGCTTGGGCTCGGTGATGTCGGTCATGGACGTCATCCAGCCGGTCTGGTGCCCTTTGGGGTCGATCAGTGGCGAGACGTACATGCGGGCGTCGAAGATGCTGCCGTCGCGCCGCTGCACGCGTACCTCGAAGCCCCCCGGCGTGGAGCGGCCGTTGAGCTCGTCTTCCAGGCGCGCGGCCAGTTGGTCGTGGTCCTCGTCGGGCCAGTATGGGAAGGGGGCGGTGCGGCCCACCAGCTCGCTTTCGGTCCAGCCGGTCATGGAGCAGAACGCCGGGTTCACATAGGTGATGCGGCCCTGGATGTCGAGCGCGCGCATGCCGGTGAGCATGGAGTTTTCCATCGCGCGACGGAAGTTGGTTTCGGCCACCAGCGCCTGCTGCGCCTGTACGCGCCGACGCGTGTGGCGCCAGGTGCCCAACAGCATCCACACAGTGAGCGCGCTCAGCGCACCGATGACCCAGAAGAAGCCACTGCCCACGATGTCCTGCGAGGTCCGGTAGCCCTGCGCCTTGAGGATCAACCCGTTGCCCACGGGCGAGACGGGCACCTCGTGTTCCAGCGCCTGGTTGGACCAGGGCAGCAGGCGCAGCACGGTGTTGGGGGTCTGCAGGCTGCCAGCGAGCACCCGCCCGCGGTCGTCCAGCAGCGCCACCGCGTAGCGCGCCATGATCTCGGGCGGCATGCCGAAACGCATCAGGCCGTCGATCGAGTATTCGCCCATGACCGTGCCGGCAAAACGCCCTTGTTCACTCAGGGGCACCTGCAGCATCAGGGTGGCCGTGCGTGGGTCTTCCCCCAAAGGCCGGGAGTAGATGGGCTGACGCAGGTCGCGCGCCAGATCGAAGGAGCCATCGGTCTCGTTGGGCGCGAGCGTGCTGCCGGTCGGGCGGATCAGCGACGGCGGTGCACTGGGCGACGCATAGCCCGCCACCACGTTGCGGCGGGTATCGACCCAGCTGATCGCCAGCAGTTCGGGGAACTGGCTGATCAGGGACTCGACCTGGAACACGAACTCTTCGGTGGAGATCTCCTTGTTGTCCACCTCGCGCGCCAGACGCATCAGCTGTTCCTGGCGCTCCAGCAGGCGCAGGCGCAGGCGCTGCTGCGCGTACTCCACATCGCGGGTGACCGCCTCCTGCTCACGCTCCAACTCTTCGTAGCGCAGGTAGGTGATGGCCACCGCGATGGCCGAGAGGAATAACAACACCGCCAGCAGGGGCGCCAGCGTGGCGAAGCGGTCCTGCCGTGACGGCGGCAGGCGGCGCCACCAGCGCTTCCACCAGGCGGTGCTGGGTGGCCGGGGCGGGGGGCTGGGTGATTGGCTGGGCAAGGGAATCATGGGGCTTTGAGTCTACGTGAGAGCATGCCGTTGTCGGCGCGAACCGGAGGCCGGGCGTCGATCCGGGACGGCGGAAAACTGTTGGCATGGAAACCACTAATATTTCACATTGCAATAAACGAAAGCACATATTGAAATTGAAAAGGTTCTGTGGAAAAATCCGTGACACTGCGGAAGGCCCGCCTTAAGCTCAATTTCAAACCAACAGGAGACATACATGTCAGCGTCCGACGCTCCCAATGCCCGTGTTGCCGCCGATGCGGACAGCCAGGAAACCCGTGAATGGATGGAGGCGCTGGCCGCCGTGATCGAGCGGGAGGGCCCGGAGCGTGCGCACTTCCTGCTGGAGCAGCTGCTGGAGGAAGCCCGCCAGCACAGCATCGACCTGCCGTTCTCGGCCAACACCGGCTACGTGAACACCATCGAGGCCGACGAAGAAGCGCGTTGCCCCGGCAACATCGAGATCGAAGAGCGCCTGCGCGCCTACATGCGCTGGAACGCCATGGCGATGGTGGTCAAGGCCAACCGCCACAACCCCGAAGACGGTGGCGACCTCGGCGGTCACATCGGTTCCTTCGCTTCGCTGGCCCACATGTTCGGCGCCGGCTTCAACCACTTCTGGCACGCCGAGAGCGAAAACCACGGTGGTGACTGCCTTTATATACAGGGCCACGTGTCGCCCGGCGTCTACGCCCGCGCCTACCTGGAAGGCCGCCTGACCGAAGAACAACTGCTGCACTTCCGCCAGGAAGTGGACGGCAAGGGACTCTCCAGCTACCCGCACCCCAAGCTGATGCCCGAGTTCTGGCAGTTTCCTACGGTGTCCATGGGCCTGGGCCCGCTGATGGCGATTTACCAGGCGCGTTTCCTGAAGTACCTGCACGCCCGCGGCATTGCCAACACCGAGAACCGCAAGGTCTGGGTGTTCTGCGGTGACGGTGAGATGGACGAGGTCGAGTCGCTGGGCGCCATCAGCCTGGCTGCGCGCGAAAACCTCGACAACCTGATCTTCGTGGTGAACTGCAACCTGCAGCGCCTGGACGGCCCGGTGCGTGGCAACGGCAAGATCATCCAGGAGCTCGAAGGCGAGTTCCGCGGCTCGGGCTGGAACGTGATCAAGCTGCTGTGGGGCTCCAACTGGGACCCGCTGCTGGCGCGCGACAAAGAAGGCGCCTTGCGCAAGATCATGATGGACACGGTCGATGGCGACTACCAGTCGTTCAAGGCCAACGACGGCGCCTACGTGCGCAAGCACTTCTTCGGCCGCGATCCGCGCACGCTGGAGATGGTGGCGCACCTGAGCGACGACGACATCTGGAACCTGAAGCGCGGCGGTCACGATCCGCAGAAGGTCTATGCCGCGTACCACAAGGCCGTCAACCACAAGGGCCAGCCCACCGTGCTGCTGATCAAGACCGTCAAGGGTTTTGGCATGGGCAAGTCGGGCGAGGGCAAGAACACGGTGCACCAGACCAAGAAGCTCACCGACGAAGACATCAAGATCTTCCGCGACCGCTTCAACCTGCCGATCCCCGACAGCGAACTCTCCAAGATCCCGTTCTACAAGCCGGCCGACGACACGCCGGAGATGAAATACCTGCACGAACGCCGCAAGGCCCTGGGCGGCTATCTGCCCAAGCGCCGCACCAAGGCCGACGAGAGCTTCACCGTGCCTTCCATCGAGACCTTCAAGGCCGTGATGGAACCCACTGCCGAGGGCCGTGAGATCAGCACCACGCAGGCCTACGTGCGCTTCCTCACCCAACTGCTGCGCGACCAGGCCCTGGGTCCGCGCGTGGTGCCCATCCTGGTGGACGAGGCCCGCACCTTCGGCATGGAAGGCCTGTTCCGCCAGATCGGCATCTACAACCCCGCAGGCCAGCAGTACACCCCGGTCGACAAAGACCAGGTCATGTACTACAAGGAAGACAAGGCCGGCCAGATCCTGCAGGAAGGCATCAACGAAGCCGGTGGCATGAGCAGCTGGATCGCCGCGGCCACGTCGTACAGCACGTCCAACCGCATCATGGTGCCGTTCTACGTGTACTACTCCATGTTCGGCTTCCAGCGCATCGGCGACCTGGCCTGGGCCGCTGGCGACATGCAGGCCCGGGGTTTCCTGCTGGGCGGCACCTCGGGGCGCACCACGCTCAACGGCGAAGGTCTGCAGCACGAAGACGGCCACAGCCACATCCTGGCCGGCACCATTCCGAACTGTGTCAGCTACGACCCGACCTTCGCGCACGAAGTCGGCGTGATCCTGCACCATGGCTTGAAGCGCATGGTGGAGAAGCAGGACAACGTTTTCTACTACCTGACCCTGCTGAACGAAAACTACGCCATGCCGGGCCTGACCGCCGGCACCGAAGACCAGATCATCAAGGGCATGTACCTGTGCAAGCCGGCCGCCGGCAAGATCACGGCCAAGACGCCGCAGGTGCAGTTGCTGGGTTCGGGGACCATCCTGCGCGAGTCGATCGCCGCTCAGGAACTGCTGGAGAAGGACTGGGGGGTGGCCGCCAACGTGTGGAGCTGCCCGAGTTTCAACGAACTGACCCGCGACGGCCAGGACGCCGAGCGCTGGAACCTGCTGCACCCGACCGAGCCGCAGCGTGTGCCCTTCGTGACGCAGCAGCTGGACAAGCACGCCGGCCCGGTGGTCGCGTCCACCGACTACATGAAAAACTACGCCGAGCAGATTCGGCCGTTCGTGCCCAAAGGCCGTTCGTACAAGGTGCTGGGCACCGACGGTTTTGGCCGCAGCGACTTCCGCAGCAAGCTGCGTGAGCACTTCGAGATCAACCGCCACTACATCGCCATCGCCGCGCTGCGCTCGCTGGCCGATGAGGGCGCCATCCCGATGGCCAAGGTTGCTGAAGCCATTGCCAAGTACGGCATCAAGACCGAAAAAGTGAATCCCCTTTACGCGTAAGCGGAAAACGGGATGCACTTTTCAGCGAAGACTCATATCGCGAAGCGATGTGATGTCGTAGCTACAAGGTGTCTCCCACCCACATAAGCGAGACAAATATGGCACTGGTAGAAGTGAAGGTCCCGGACATCGGCGACTTCGACGAAGTGGCGGTCATTGAACTGCTGGTCAAACCCGGCGACACGGTCAAGGCCGAGCAGTCGCTGATCACGGTCGAGTCCGACAAGGCCTCGATGGAAATTCCGTCCAGCACCGCTGGCGTGGTGAAGGAACTGCGCGTTGCCCTGGGCGACAAGGTGAAAGAAGGCTCGGTGGTGCTGGTGCTGGAAGCCGCTGGCGAGGCCGCTGCTCCAGCGCCCGCTGCTGCTGCCCCCGCTCCGGCGGCGGCCCCTGCCGCAGCGCCGGCCGCTGTGGCCGCACCGGTTGCTGCGCCCGCTGCATCGGGCCCGGTGGAAGTGCGCGTGCCCGATATCGGCGACTTCAAGGACGTCGCCGTCATCGAGGTGTTCGTCAAGCCCGGCGATGCCATCAAGGTCGAGCAGAGCCTGATCACGGTCGAGTCCGACAAGGCTTCGATGGAGATCCCGTCGTCCGCCGCGGGCGTGCTCAAGGAATTCAAGGTCAAGGTCGGTGACAAGGTCAACATCGGCGACTTGCTGGCGATACTGGAGGGCGCTGCGGTTGCCGCTCCCGTATCTGCTCCCTCTCCCGCCCCGGCGGGAGAGGGCGGGGGTGAGGGGGCAGTGCCCGCCCAGCCCTCACCCCAACCCTCTCCCGCAAGCGGGAGAGGGAGCGAAGCCCCAGCCCACAACCCCACCGCCACCCCGGCGCTGGGCCTGCCGCACGCCTCGCCTTCCGTTCGCAAGTTCGCCCGCGAACTCGGTGTGCCGCTGGAAGAGGTGCAGGGCAAAGGCCCCAAGGGCCGCATCACGCTGGACGACGTGCAGGGCTTCACCAAGTCCGTCATGGCCGGCGCGGTGCAGACCAAGGCACAGGCCGCCAAAGCCCCGGTGTCCACCGGCGGTGGCGGTTCCGAGCTCGGCCTGATCCCCTGGCCCAAGGTGGACTTTGCCAAGTTCGGCCCGATCGAGCGCAAGGAGATGGGCCGCATCAAGAAGATCAGCGGCGCCAACCTGCTGCGCAACGCGATCATGATTCCGGCCGTCACCAACCACGACGACGCCGACATCACCGACCTCGAAGCCTTCCGCGTCTCCACCAACAAGGAAAACGAGAAGAGCGGCGTCAAGGTCACCATGCTCGCTTTCCTGATCAAGGCATCGGTGGCTGCGCTCAAGAAATTTCCCGAGTTCAACAGCTCGATCGATGGCGACGCGCTGGTCTACAAGCAGTACTGGCACATCGGCTTCGCAGCCGACACGCCCAACGGCCTGATGGTCCCGGTGATCAAGGACGCCGACAAAAAAGGCGTGCTGCAGATCAGCCAGGAAATGGGCGAGCTGGCCAAGAAAGCGCGCGACGGCAAACTGAGCCCGGCCGAAATGAGCGGCGCCACCTTCACCATCTCCAGCCTGGGGGGCATTGGTGGGCGTTACTTCACGCCCATCATCAACGCGCCCGAGGTCGCCATCCTCGGCGTCTGCAAGAGCCAGATGGAACCGGTGTGGGACGGCAAGGCCTTCCAGCCGCGCCTGATGCTGCCGCTGTCGCTGACCTGGGACCACCGCGTGATCGACGGCGCCGCTGCGGCGCGCTTCAACGCCTACCTCGGCCAGATCCTCGGCGACTTCCGCCGGGTGCTTCTCTAATGCCTTGCGGGTCAGACCACCGCGCAGCGGTGCTCTGACCCCAACTGAACAAGGAAACATATGGCACTGATCGATATTCAGGTTCCCGACATTGGCGACTTCGACGAAGTGGCCGTGATCGAGTTGCTGGTCAAACCCGGCGACACCGTCAAGGCCGAACAAAGCCTGATCACCGTGGAGTCCGACAAGGCCTCGATGGAGATTCCCTCGTCGCACGCCGGCGTGGTGAAAGAGCTCAAGGTCGCGCTGGGCGACAAGGTCAAGCAGGGCAGCGTGGTGTTGGTGCTGGAGGCCGAAGGGGCTGGTGCCGCCGTGCCCCCACCCCCACCCTCCCCCAGTGGGGGAGGGAGCCAGGCTCCCGCGCCGGCCGTGTCTTCGAACCCTCCCCCGCTGGGGGAGGGCCGGGTGGGGGCGGCTCCCGCTCCCGCTGCAGCCAGCTTCGGCGGCAGCGCCGACATCGAGTGCGACGTGCTCGTGCTTGGCGCCGGCCCCGGCGGCTACTCGGCCGCCTTCCGCGCCGCCGACCTTGGCCTCAAGGTCGTGCTGGTCGAACGTTACGCCCAGCTGGGGGGCGTGTGCCTGAACGTGGGCTGCATCCCGTCCAAGGCGCTGCTGCACGTGGCCGCCGTGATGGACGAGGTCAGCCACATGGCCGATCTGGGCGTGGACTTTGGCACGCCCTCGGTCAATATTGACAAGCTGCGCGCCCACAAGGAAAAGGTCCTCGGCAAGCTCACCGGCGGCCTGACCGCGATGGCCAAGATGCGCAAGGTCACCACCGTGCGCGGCTACGGTGCCTTTGTCGGCCCCAACCACGTCGAAGTGGAAGAGACGACCGGTACCGGGCAGGAGAAGACCGGCAGCAAGAAGGTCGTTGCCTTCAAGAAGTGCGTTATCGCCGCTGGCTCGCAGGCGGTGCGCCTGCCCTTCATGCCCAACGACCTGCGTGTGGTGGACAGCACCGGCGCGCTGGCCTTGAGAGAAGTTCCCAAGCGCATGCTGATCCTGGGCGGCGGCATCATCGGCCTGGAAATGGGCACGGTCTACAGCACCTTGGGTGCCCGCCTGGACGTGGTCGAAATGCTCGACGGCCTCATGCAGGGCGCGGACCGCGACCTCGTCAAGATCTGGCAGAAGATGAACGCCAAGCGCTTCGACAACATCATGCTCAAGACCAAGACGGTGGGGGCCAAGGCCACGCCCGAAGGCATCGAGGTGACGTTCGCCGCCGCGGAAGAGGGCGGCACCGCCCCCGCGCCGCAGGTCTACGACTTGGTGCTGCAGGCCGTGGGGCGCACGCCCAACGGCAAGAAGATCGCCGCCGACAAGGCCGGCGTGGCCGTGACCGACCGCGGCTTCATCAACGTGGACATTCAGATGCGCACCAACGTGCCGCACATCTTCGCCATCGGCGACATCGTGGGCCAGCCCATGCTGGCGCACAAGGCGGTGCACGAGGCACACGTGGCGGCGGAAGTCATCGCCGGTGAACTGCAAGGCAACAAGGAACTGGCCGCGGCCGCCTTCAACGCCCGTGTGATCCCGAGCGTGGCCTACACCGACCCCGAGGTGGCCTGGGTGGGCCTCACGGAAGACCAGGCCAAGGCACAAGGCATCAAGGTCAAGAAGGGCCTGTTCCCCTGGACGGCCTCGGGCCGCGCCATTGCCAACGGCCGCGACGAAGGCGTGACCAAGCTGCTGTTCGACGACAGCCCTGAAGCCCATGGCCACGGCAAGATACTGGGCGGCGGCATGGTCGGTACCCACGCGGGCGACATGATCGGCGAGATCGCGCTGGCCATCGAGATGGGTGCCGACGCCGTGGACATCGGCAAGACGATCCACCCGCACCCCACGCTGGGCGAGAGCATCGGCATGGCGGCGGAGGTGGCGCACGGGTCGTGTACGGACTTGCCGCCGAGCAAGAAGTGAACAGCTTCGGCGTTTCGTAGGAAGAAAGGAAAGCCCGAGCCGGCAGCGGTTCGGGCTTCTTTTTTTGGGGCTGGTCAGTTGGTCGTCTGGGGGCTGCACGATGGCGCCCTTCGGCTCGTTTAAGAGACTCTCTATCGAATTCCATCCGCCGATGGCTGCATCGGCCTGATGTGTGTCAGCTTCTGCGGGTTGCGCATCACGTAGATGGCGTTGATGTGTCCGTCCGCCTCGACGCGTAGCGCGGTGGTCTGCAGCACCTGACCCTGGAC
>Ga0156085_1001_pt1 | contig 57779 bp, 52 predicted proteins | sample RifCSPlowO2_02_FD_107738 | JGI IMG/M metagenome (GOLD analysis project Ga0156085, IMG submission 107738) | Burkholderiales bacterium RIFCSPLOWO2_02_FULL_67_64 | reverse complement strand
TTGACCAGTCGGTGACGGGTTTGTCCGGCGGCACCTGGGATGTGACCACGGAAAACCTGTCGGAGAAGGACCTTGCGCTGTTCCGCTCCCACTTCCCTGTGCTCACGTCGGCCACCATCGAAAGCGCGCCGCTCGCGCCGTTCGACCGTGCGGTGGTGCAGCGCTGGTGGGAGGGCGGGGCGCAGCCGGCGGCTGCGGCGACGCCGGCCGCTCCGGTGGCGACCAGCAAATAAGGCCAGGGCCATTGCCACGCCCCGGCGGTGGCCGCTGGGGCGTGCATCCCGCGGCCATCAGCGGGAGCGGTTTCCCGATGCGCACGCCGGTGCCCGAGCGAAGGTCGGGTGCGCCGGCCGAAGTGTGTTTCAATGTTTTTTTGTCACCCGCCTCGGCGCCGCCGGCTCCGGGGTTGGGTGTCGCGCACCGGAGATACACCCGTGAACATCACCCGAATCGTGGCCATTCTTTTCATCGTCGGGGGCGCGCTGGGCCTGGTTTACGGCAGCTTCAGCTACACCAAGGACACCACCGCGCTCAAGCTCGGGCCGATCGAGCTCAAGGTGGAGGAAAAGGAAACGGTCAATGTGCCCGTGTGGGCGGGCATCGGCGCCATCGTCGTGGGCGCGGTGCTGCTGGCCGTGGGCGGCAAGAAGGGCTGAGCGAAAGACTCTCAGCCTCTCAGTCCGCCCAGCGCAGCCCGGCCACCCAGCCGGTGCTGTGGCTCGCGGTGTTGTCGCTGTCGGCGCCGATCAGCACGGTGGCGACGCGGGGCAACGCCTCGCGCGGTGTCTGGGCGCCCTGCGGCAGTTCGTCGGCGAAGAGCCGGGCGAAGTCTTGCGCCACGTCGCGCGACTCACTCGCCCAGCGCGCCAGCGGCGCACCGCGGCCTTGCAGGCTGATGAAGCGCACGCGGCGGCTGTAGGGGTTGGCGCCTTCGGTGAGCGCCGGGTGCGAGCTGTCCCACAGGTAGCACAGCGTGGCCGCGGGCAGTGCCTCGCCGCTCACGCCGCGCGCCAGGCGCAGCACGGTGCGTTCCCAGAATGGCACACGTTCCATCGGGTGGTCGAACATCACGCAGACCTTGAGCGCGGCGTCGTCGCCGGCCTTGCTGAGGATGTCGACCGGCACCCGGGCGCCCACGAGCGGCTGGTCCAGCCGCCAGCGCCATTGCAGCCGCGCGGGGGGCACAGGGCCGCTCCAGCCGTGCACCAGCGTGCCGTAGGACGACGCGGTGGACACCTTGAGCGCGCGTTCGCCGTCCACCGTGCCGGCCTCGAAGCGGGTCGGCGGCAGCTCGGCGTGTTGCTGGGGAAAGCCGACAAAGCGCCAAGCCGGGTGCAGCGCGCCATCGTCCTGCAGCAGCGGGGGCAAGGCAGCGCCGGTCTGGGTCTGAGCTGGGGCGTTGCCCACCAGCGCCAGAGCGAGCAGGGTGCCGGCCAGGGTGGTGCGGCGGCGGTTGGTGGCGCGCATGGTCAGCGGCCGGCGTCGTTGGGCGACCAGTCGTAGTCCAGGTGGCTCACGGGCAGGCTGCGCGCGCGCAGGCGGGCCTGCTCGGCGGGTTGATCGCCCAGCTGTTCGGCGTAGCGGGCAAACACGTCTTCCACCCGCGTGAACCCCTGATGGCCGGCCTCGAAGTCTTCGCGGAACCACTTGAAGATGCTGCTGACTTCCAGCCGGCCCCCGACCACGCGGTTGCGCGTGCGGTCGCCCAGGAAGCGGCGCATGCCGTCTTCGAGCTGGGCTTCAAGCTTCGCGGCCGTGAAGGCCTCGTCGCGCAGCGCCGGGCAGCCGATGCTGGCGCAGTTCACCGCGGCGTGCACGCGCGGCTCCTGGTAGCGCGGACGCAGCTGCTCGTGTTCAATCCAGTCGAGGTGGTGCTCCTGGCCGAGCAGCCGGAAGAACTTCTTTTTCCAGGGCGATTGGATGAACGAGCCCAGGTCCTTGATGGACTTCAGATCCGGGTATTTCGTGAGGATGAGTTCCACCGTGAAGGCGTTGTAGGCGTTGATCAGAAAGGCCATCTGCTGCGGCCGGCTCCAGCCGTCGAACGTGGCCTGGGGAACGGCGCTCAAGGCCTCGAGCACGGTTGCCAGCGCGGCGCGGTCGGCCAGAAACCCGGCGTAGCCGACGCGCGACTGCTTGCCGTCGGGCAACCAGCGCACGTGTTTTTTCAGCAGCGCGTCCCAGGTGGCGTAGGCGTGGTCGAACGTGGGCTGGGCCCGCGCGGCGAGCGGAAAAAACGCGCTGGCGGCGAGCAGGGTCAGGGCATGGCGGCGGTGGATCATGGTGTGTCGATTCTTTCGCGGCCGGTGGGTTCCACCGGCACCGTCATCCGCGCTTCCAGGCGTGGTACTTCGCCACCCAGGCCAGCAGCCGCTGCGGCGCGTGCGCGCGCTTCCATTCGCCCGCGGCGTACTTGTTGGCCTCGGCCAGCGTGGGATAGGTGTGGATGGTGCCCAGGATCTTGTTCAGGCCCAGGCCGTGTTTCATGGCCAGCACGTATTCGGCCAGCAGGTCGCCGGCGTGCGTGCCGACGATGGTGACGCCCAGGATCTTGTCCTTGCCCGGCACGGTGAGCACCTTCACGAAGCCGTGGGCCTCGCTGTCGGCGATGGCGCGGTCCAGATCGTCAATGCCGTACTTCGTGACCTCAAAGGCGATGTTCTTTTCCTTCGCTTCCTGTTCGTTCAGGCCCACGCGCGCCACCTCGGGGGCGATGAAGGTGGCCCAGGGGATCACCGAATAATCGGCCTTGAACTTCTTGAAGTCGCCAAAGAGGGCGTTGACCGCCGCGTACCAGGCCTGGTGCGCGGCCACGTGGGTGAACTGGTAGGGACCGGCCACGTCGCCGGCGGCGTAGATGTTGGGGTAGAGGGTCTGCAGGTACTCGTTGGTCTCGATGGTCTTGTTCGTCGGGATGCCCAGCTCTTCGAGCCCGTAGCCCTGCAGCCGCGCCACGCGGCCGACGGCGCAGATGAGCTGGTCGAAGGGGATGGATTTTTCTGCGCCTTCGTGCTCGACGATCAGCACCTTCTCGCCGTGCACGGTCTCGCAGCGCAGCGCCTTGTGTCCGGTGAGCACCGCCACGCCGTCCGCTTCCAGCGCGGCTTTCGCGAGCGCGCTCACCTCCTCGTCTTCGCGGATCATGATGCGCGGCGCCATCTCCACCTGCGTCACCTGCGATTCCAGCCGGCCGAAGGCCTGGGCCAGTTCGCAGCCGATCGGGCCGCCGCCCAGCACCACCAGGCGTTGCGGAACCTCGTCGAGTTTCGCGAACACGTCCCACAGGGTGTCGCTTGTCACGTAGCCGACTTCTTCCAGCCCCGGCAGCGGCGGCACAAAGGGGCGGGCACCGGCCGCGATCACGATGCTGCGCGCGGTGAGTGTCTGCGTGCCACCGCCGCTCTGCGCGATCTCCACCGTCCAGGGGTTCACCAGCTTGGCGTAACCCTGCAGCACCTCCACGCCCAGACCGGTGTAGCGCTCCACGCTGTCGTGCGGCTCGATGGCTTTGATCACGTCGTGGATGCGCTGCATCACGGCCTTGAAGCTGAAGGCCGGGCTTGCATCGCTCAGGCCGTAGTTCGATGCGTGGCGCATCTGGTGCGCCAGCGTCGCGCTCTTGATCAGCGCCTTGCTCGGCACGCAGCCGTAGTTCAGGCAGTCGCCGCCCATCTTGTGGGCTTCGATCAGCGTCACCTTGGCCTTCACGGCGGCGGCGATGTAGGCCGACACCAGACCCCCTGCGCCCGCGCCGATCACGATCAGGTTGCGGTCGAACTTCGCCGGCCGAACGCTTGCCCAGCGTGCGTACACCTTGCGCCTTTGCACCACCTCCACGACGCGCCGCGCGATCAGCGGGAACAAGCCCAGCAGCACAAAGGAGCCCAGCAGCGCCGGGCTCAGGATGCCTTGCAGCGACGTCAGCTGGCCCAGTTGCGTGCCCGCGTTCACGTACACCGCCGTGCCGGCCAGCATGCCGAGCTGGCTGACCCAGTAGAACGTCCAGGCCTTCATCTTCGTCAGGCCCATCAGCAGGTTGATCAGGAAAAACGGCACCACCGGAATCAGCCGCAGCGTGAACAGGTAGAACGCGCCTTCCTTCTCGATGCCTTTGTCCACCTCGGCCAGGCGCTGGCCAAAGCGCGCCTGCACGCTGTCGCGCAACAGGAAACGCGCGGTCAGAAACGCCAACGTGGCGCCGATGCTGGAGGCGAACGACACGATCAGCAGGCCCCAACCCAGGCCGAAGATGGCGCCACCCGCGAGCGTGACGATGGTGGCGCCGGGCAGCGAGAGCGCGGTGACGGCGACGTAGACCGCGAAATACCCCAGCGCGAGCGCCAGGGGCTGCTGCGCCCGCAGCTCGGCGAAACGGGCCTGGCTCTGCTGCAGGAAGTCGAGGCTGAAATACCGGTTGAGATCGAAGGTGAAAAAAGCGACGATGGCCATCAGCACGGCCACCAGCAGCAGGAGTTTGCGGAAGTTCACGGCACGGTTCTCGGGTGGGTTTCCTGGTGAGTCGCGCAGGGTTCGCCATTCTTACACCGGAAGGGACAAGGCATGAGGCAATGGATAGGCAGTGCGCTGGCGCGCTACCTGGGCGCGCCGGGGCACACCGCGAGCATCGGTTTTCCCACCGACATGGTGCTGCTGGCCGCCTGTGTGCGCCCGGGCGACGTGATCCTGGTGGAGGGCAACTCGCGCGTGAGCACGGCCATCAAGTACCTGACCCAGTCCACCTGGTCGCACGCGGCGCTCTACGTGGGGCCGATCGCCGGTGGCGGGAGCGATGCGCTCAACGTGGTCGAGGCCGACATCAACGCCGGTGTGCGTGCGGTGCCACTCACGGCTTTCGCTGGGCGGCACTGCCGCATCTGCCGGCCGGCCAGCCTGCGCGCCGACGAGGCGCAGGCCGTGTGCCGGTTCACCCTGCAGCGCCTGGGCCACCACTACGACCTGAAGAACATCGTCGATCTGGCGCGTTACCTGTTTCCCACGCCACCCGTGCCCACACGCTGGCGCCGCCACCTGCTCGCGCTGGGCAGTGGCGACCCCACGCGCGCCATCTGTTCGACGTTGATCGCGCAGGCCTTCGCGTCGGTCAACTACCCCATCCTGCCCATTATCGAGGTGGCCCAACTGAACGATCCGCACTGCCAGGACTGTGTGCGCCAGATCCTGCACGTGCGCCACCACAGCCTGTACACGCCGCGCGATTTCGACGTCTCGCCGTATTTCCAGGTGGTCAAGCCGACGCTGGAGGCGGGCTTCGACCACCACCGGCTGGTCTGGGCATGAGGGCCCCCCGCCGCGCTGCGCGCGCCGCTTGATCCGGTCGGTGGCTCGCGTCTCGGGTCTCGGTTATGGTCCTTCCATGAACCGCGACGCCATCCCCCCCGAAACCTGGCATGCGCTGGCGGCCGCCGAGGTGCTGCAGCACCTGGACGCCAGCGAGACCGGCCTGTCCAGCCGCGAAGCGCGTGAGCGCCTGGCGCGGCACGGCCCCAACCGGCTCGCCGCCGCCGAGCGCCCGGGCTGGTTGCGGCGCTTCGCGGCGCAGTTCCACAACCTGCTGATCTATGTGTTGCTGGCCGCGGGCTTGACCACGCTCTGGTTGGACGACCTCATCGACGCCGCTGTGATCTTCGGCGTGGTGCTCATCAACGCCGTGATCGGCTTCGTCCAGGAAGGCAAGGCCGAACGCGCGCTCGAAGCCGTGCACGCCATGCTGGCCAGCCACGCCATGGTGCTGCGCGACGGTGAGCGCCACGAGATCGACGCCGCGCAACTGGTGCCGGGCGACGTGGTGCTGGTCGAGTCGGGCACGCGTGTGCCGGCCGACCTGCGCCTGCTGGCCGCCAGGAACCTGCGCATCGACGAGGCCGCGCTCACCGGCGAATCGCTGCCGGTGGACAAGGACAGCGCGCCGGTGGCCGCGCTGGCGCCGCTGGCCGAGCGTTCGGGCATGGCCTACGCCGGCACCGTGGTGGCGGTGGGGCAGGGCACCGGCCTGGTGGTGGCCACGGCGGCGCAGACCGAGATCGGCCGCATCGGCCGCATGGTCTCGGAGGTTCAGACCCTGGCCACACCGCTCACGCGGCGGCTCGACCAGTTCGCGCGCCAGATCACCTTCTTCATCCTGCTGGTGAGCGTGGCCACCTTCCTGTGGGGCAGCCGGGTGGGCGGCCTGCCGCCGCTGGACATCTTCCTGGCCGTGGTGGGCCTGGCCGTGGCCGCGATCCCCGAAGGCCTGCCCGCCATCGTCACCATCACGCTGGCCATCGGCACCGCCGCCATGGCCGGGCAGCGCGCCATCGTGCGGCGTCTGCCGGCGGTGGAGACGCTGGGCTCGGTGGGCGTGATCTGCACCGACAAGACCGGCACGCTGACCAGGAACGAAATGACCGCGGTGCGCGTGCTGGTGGTGGCCGACAGTGTGGACGTGAGCGGTGCCGGCTACGCGCCCGAGGGCGGTTTTCATGTGGATGGCCAGACCATCGCGCCCGAGCGCCACGACGGCGTGATGCGCCTGGCGCGCTGCGCCCTGCTGTGCAACGACGCTCGCTTGCACCGCGACGCACAAGGCGGCTGGACGCTGGCCGGCGACCCGACCGAAGGCGCGCTGCTCACGCTGGCGCTCAAGGCCGGGCTGGACCTGGCCGAGGAGGCCGCGCGCATGCCGCGCATCGACTGCCTGCCCTTCGAGTCGGAAAACCGCTACATGGCCACGCTGCACCACGACCACCGCGGCCGCGTGCTGGCCCTGCTCAAGGGCGCGCCCGAGCGTGTGCTGGGCCTGTGTGTGCGCGACGCGGCGGGCCAGCCGCTGGACGCTGCGGCCTGGCAGGCGCGCATGGACGGGGCCGCGCGCCAGGGCCAGCGCGTGCTGGCCCTGGCCGAATGCGAGCTGCCCGCGGGTACGAGCGGGCTGACGCTGGAGCACATCACGCCGCGCTTCACCCTGCTTGGCCTGGTGGGGCTGATGGACCCGCCGCGCCCCGAGGCGGTGGACGCGGTGGCCGAGTGCCAGCAGGCCGGTGTGCGCGTGCTCATGATCACCGGCGACCACGCCACCACGGCTGCCGCCATCGGCGCCAGCCTGGGCCTGCGCGACGGCGACCCGATCACCGGCAGCGAAATCGACACGCTGGACGACGCGGCCCTGGGTGCGCGCCTGGCGCAGACCGACGTGATCGCCCGCGCCAGCCCCGAACACAAATTGCGCCTGGTGGCCAATCTGCAGGCCGGCGGCCAGCTGGTGGCCATGACGGGCGACGGCGTGAACGACGCACCCGCGCTCAAGGCCGCCGACATTGGCGTGGCCATGGGCCAGCGGGGAACGGATGCCGCACGCGAGGCGGCCGACCTGGTGCTCACCGACGACAACTTCGCCACCATCGCCCACGCGGTGCGCGAAGGCCGCCGCGTGTTCGACAACATCAAGAAGTCGCTGCTGTTCATCCTGCCCACCAATGGCGGTGAAGCGGGCCTGATCCTGATCGCGGTGTTCGCGGGGCTGGCGCTGCCGGTCACGGCCGGGCAGATCCTCTGGGTCAACATGGTCACCAGCATCACGCTGGACATGGCGCTGGCCTTCGAGCCCGCCGAAGACGGCGTGATGCGCCGCCCGCCGCGCCCGGCCAGCGAACCGCTGATCACGCGGCTGCTGTTCCTGCGCATCGCCTACATCACGGTGCTGATGGTGGCGGCCACCTTCGTGGTCTACGGCTGGGAGCTCTCGCGCGGCAGCTCCATCGAAGTGGCGCGCACCGCGGTGGTCAACATGCTGGTGATGAGCGAGATCTTCTACCTCTTCAACGTGCGCCACTTCACCGCCAGCGCCTTCCGCTGGGAGACCCTGGCGGGCAACGCCATCGCGATCTGGGCCTGCGTGATCACGCTGGGGCTGCAGGCGCTGTTCACCTACGCGCCACCGATGCAGGCGCTGTTCGGCACAGCGCCACTGGACGCCTGGTCGTGGCTGCTGATCACCGCGCTGGCGAGCGCGAAGTTCGTGGTGGTGGAAGTCGAGAAGGCGGTGCTGCGCCGGCTGGGCGTGCGGCGCATGTGAGGCGGGGTCGCCTCCCGCTTTCAGCCGCCAGCCGTGAGCTCGTGCACCACGTTCGCGACCGATCCGGCGTCGGGCAGGTGCGAGATGGCGCCAATGAGCTCGTCGCGCACCTGGCCCAGCAGGGTTTCAAAGCGGGCGGCGTCCACGCCCAGGGCGGTCGCGAACGACTTGACCATGGCGCGCTCTTCGGCGCTCAGGTGGCCGTCGGCATGGCCGGTCATGAGGCACATCAGCACCACGGTGTCGGCCACGTCGGCCGGGCAGCCGGCCATGGCCTGGGCGTCAAAGGCGTGGCTGCCCGACAGCACCGAGGCGGTGGTCGGCATCTCCGGCGTGCGCGAACTCTCGTAGAACTGGCCGATCAGGGCCGCTTCGGCGGGGTGGATGCCGTCCACCTGGGCCACCGCGAGCATGGCTTGCGTCAGCTGGATGACCTGGGTGGCGCTCAGGTTCTGGTCTTGCATGGGGTTCATGGAAAGGCTCCTCATCGGGTGGTGGGTCAGCGGGTCAGGGCGCGCCGTTTGGCGGCGACCAGGTTGCTCTGGATGTCGGCGATGGCCATGTCGCGGAAACGCTGGGGCAGCATGGAGCGGCGCGAGGTTTCGGATACCGCGAGCAGCTCCATGAACTCGATCATGTCGCGCTCTTGCGGGGGCATGAAATCGGCCGCGGCGGCGGCGAGCGCCTCGGCGTTCAGCGGCGTGGCCCGGTTGCGGGCCAGCTCCACCGACAGCAGGGCCAGCGCTTCGAGGTCGGCGTTCGAATAGCCGGTCAGCGTGTCGCACAGGGTCAGCAGCTCTTCCATGCTCGCCACGCAGGGCTCTTCGTAGCGCGAGAGCACCGCCTGCAGCACCTGGACGCGCTCGGCGGCCGTGTCGCAGTAGAAGAACGGGATCTTGCGGTCCAGCCGACCGGGGCGCTTGATGTCGGTGTCGAGCTTGTCGGGGCGGTTGGTCATCATCACGAACAGCACCTGGCCCCGGTTTTCCGGCTCGGCCATGAACTCTTTGAGCCGCGCGATCACGCGCGAGCTGGTGCCGCCGTCGCTGTCTTCGCCGCCGCCGTTGCCAAAGCTGCGGTCGCCCTCGTCGATGATCACGGCGATCGGCCCCATGGCCTTGACCGTCGCCAGCACGCGCTCCAGGTTGGCTTCGGTGGAGCCCACCCATTTGGAGCGGAAGTTCTTCAGCGCCACAGCCGACAGGCCCGCCTCTTTCAGGAAGGCCTTGATGACGAAGGTCTTGCCCGAGCCCATGGGGCCGACCGCGAGCAGACCCATGGGGGTCAGCGTGGTTTCGCCGGCCTTGAGGTTCTGTGCGATCGCCATCAGCTCGTGCTTGATGTGTTCGTGGCCGCCCACCGCCGAGAGGCCGTGTTTGGGCTCGATGAACTCGATCAGGCCCGCGCATTCTTTTTCGATCATCTCGCGCTTGCGCGCGTGGATGACCTGGAGCACCTCCTGGTCGGCGTCGCCGGTGGGCAGGGTCTTGCCGGGTTCGATCAGGCGCGTGATCTCGGCCGGGGTCATGCCGGCGGTGATGGTGGCCAGCGTGTCGGCCCGCGCCTCGGCATCGGGCGTGCCCTGCAGCAGGGCCTGGATCAGCTCGCGCCGCTCGGGTTCGCTCAGGCCCTGGCCCTTGGAGCTGGCCAGGATGTTGGCCAGCTGCACGGTGCGCAGCCCGCTGGTGCGCTCGGAAAACAGGGCCTGCTGGTGTTCGCTGAGCTTGGGCGCGAAAAAGCCGATCACCCGCTTGCGCAGCGGCAGGTCGGGCATGGGGATCTCGATGGCCGCGACCTTGGGGTTGGACAACAGGCCCGGGTTGATCGCGTTGAGCGACTCGGTGATCAGGACGATGATGTTGTCGCCGTTGGTCAGGCTCTGGTCCAGCGACCAGCGGTGGAACACCAGGTAGGTCTGGCGGTCGGGCTGCGCCATGAAACTCGGGTCGCCCGCGGGCAGCAGGGCGTCGGCATACGGCACGATCACGGCGGTGGACTGCTGGGCGCGCATGCGCTTTTCCAGAGCGTGCAGCGAGGCCAGCAGGTCGGGCTCGCTCCCCGCTTCGAGTTCGTGCTCCAGCGCCTTGCGCTTGTCTTCGGTGGTGGCCCCGGACAGCACCCGGATGCCGCGCTCCAGGCTGATTTCGCAGACGTGCTTCTTGGTGTCCTTGAACAGCGCCTGCACCAGGAACGAGTCCAGGTTGTGCAGCGTGTCGCCGACCAGGTAGTTGTCGAACACGTTGCGGTAGAGCACGAAGGTGGACGCCTCGCCGGCCAGGTATTTCTGCCGCAGGACCTCCGCCCAGCGGGGCAGTTCGTTGCGGGGGAGCGCGGGTGCGGTCATGCGGGGCTCGGCGCTCAGAGGTTCTTGACCGGCGCGGCCTGCGCGGCCGCGCGGGCCTGCTTCATGGCTTCGAGCTGGGCCTTGGCGGTCACGCTGCCGCTGCTCTGGCGCAGTTTGTTGAGCCGCACGTCCAGGTCGGAGTTCTGCAGTTCGGCGCCCAGGCTGGCCTGCGCCACCTGGCTCTTGATGTGGTCGCGCACGGCGCCCAGCGCCTGCACCTCGGCGTCCACCGACAGGCCGTCGAGCTGGCCCTGGATCTTGAGCCGCGCCTGGGCGCTGTGCATCTGCGCCAGCATGCGTTCCTTCTCGGCCTTGAGCTTGTCGATCTCGGTCTTCACCTGGATCAGCGAATCCTTGGCGTTGTCGGCGTCGGCGGTGGCCTGGGTGGCGTCGGCGCGCAGCTCGGCGATGGCGGCATCGAGCGAGTTCTTCTTCTGGATCAGCACCACGGCCAGATCGTCCTGGTTGGTGGCGAGCGCCGCTTCCAGATCGGTGCTGACGCTGGCGAGTTCGCGCTCGTGCGTCTCCAGCCGCGAGGTGATTTCCAGCCGCCGCGCGATGATGGCGCCGGTGGCGGCCTTGAGCTGGGTGTATTTCTGGATCATCGAGGCGATCGCGTTCTGGTAGGCGATCTCGGGGTGCTCTTTCTCGATGTCCGAGACCCACAGGGAGATGAAACCGCTCCAGAGGTTGGCGAGGCGGGCGAAGATTGCGTTGTTGGCCATGGGTGCTCCTGGTTGAATGCGTTGGGGGTGTTGGGGTCTGTGGGGCCTTAGGCTTTGAGGCGTTGCGCGGCCTGCCGCGCGGCGGCGTTCGCCGCGGTGGATGCCGCGCGGGCGGCCTGGGGTTTGTCCACATCGAACAGGTCGGCCGGGCCGAATTCGGCCGCCACCTCTTCGGCGATGCGCAGGCGGGAGAGCGATTCTTCGAGCTTGCCGCCCATGTCGGTGGCGTAGGGCGAGGTGATCACCAGCTGGTACACCTCTTCCATCTTGTCGGGCATGGCGATCAGGGCGGCCTCCAGCGCGCTGCGGCGCACGGCGAGGCGGCGCGAGCGGTTCATGACCTCGTTGTATTCGCCCAGGGTGGCGCGCAACTGCCGCGCCTCTTCGTCCGACAGGGCGGGGTTTTTCAGCTGGGCCTCGACGCCGGCGATGCGTTTGACCACCTGGTCTTCGCTGGCGCGGTCCTTGCGCTGGCGCAGCGAGGCGTTGACCGTGCACAGGCCGAGGTAGTCCACCGTGAGGGCGTCGAGCTTTTCCACGTCCTGCCGGGTGAGCGAGGTGCGCCGGTCGCTGGCGGTCTGGTAGAGCGCCTGCACGCGTTCCCACATGTGCTGGTAGGTGGACAGGGCGCTGGTTTCACCGCGGTCGCGCAGCTCGGCGATCAGCTGCTGGCGCCGCTGGGTCAGCGCCTGGTGCTGCTGTTCCCGGTCCACCCAGGCGCGGAACACGGGCAGGCTCGGGATGGTCAGGGCGGCGAGGATTTCGGTCCCCAGCGCCACCGTGCCCACCAGGGCCAGACCGGCCCAGCCCATGGGAATGGACGCAAAAATGGCCACCACACCGGCCGCCAGCAGGGCGACCCGGTTGTGCGGGTGCTTCAGGAAAGCGCCCAGGTAGGAAGGTTGTGGGCTCAATGGCGAAGGGTCCGTGTCACTTGGCGAATCGGGCCCAGACGCGCGCGATCTCCTGCTGGTCCCGCTCGGTGAGGATGGGGATGGGCGAGGAGCGACTGAGCGCGGTGGTGCTGGGCACCACGGCCGGGTTGGACTTGACGCTGTCGCTCATGAACTCGCCGGCCTTGAGGTTGGCGTTGGCGTAGCCCACGGTGTTGGAGATCTTCGCGATCACCTGCGGCCGCATCAGGTAGTCGATGAACAGGTGGGCGGCGCGTTTGTTCTTGGCGTTCGCGGGCACGGCCATGGCGTCGATGGCGAGCAGGCCGCCGTCGGCCGGCACGCGGTATTCCACCGCGTTGCGCGACTTGCCCTGCGCCTGCACGGCGTCGCCCGAGAAGCCGATGGCCACGCAGATCTTGCCGGTGGCCAGGGCGTCGATGAACTGGTCGGTGGGGATCACCTTGACGGTGCCCGCCAGGCGCTGCAGCACTTTGTCGGCCGCGGCGATGGAGTTCTTGCTGTCCCATTTGCCCTGCCCGCCGGCCATGGCGGCCAGGGGCACCACGTCGGAGGCCGAGTCGACCACGCCGACACCGCAGGACTGGAAGCGGCGTGCGATGGCCGGGTCGAACACCGAGCCCAGCGCATCCATGGCGTAACCGGGGTAGGCCTTGGCGGTGAGCTTGGGGTTCCAGGCGATGCCCACCGTGTACCACATGTAGGGCAGGCTGAAGCTGCCGTCCTTGTCCCAGGCCCGCAGGGTCGCGTCCACCCGCGGGTCGATGTTGTTCAGGTTCTTCAGGCTGGCCTTGTCGAGCTTGCCCAGCAGGCCCTGGCTGGCCATGCCCGGCACCGCGTTGGCGGTGGGGAACACCACGTCGTAGGGCACACCGCCCGCGCTCAGCCTGGCCTGCAGGTCGTCGTTGCCGGCGAAGATGTCGTAGACCACGCGGATGTTGTATTCCTTCTCGAAGTCCTGCAGCACGCTGGGTTCGATGTAGTCGGGCCAGTTGAGCACCCGCACCGTTTCCTTGGCGCTGGCGCCCGCGCCGTTGACGGCGCGGCGCAGGTTCATCAGCACGGTGGAGGTGATCAGGCCGTCCACGCTCACGGCCTGGGATTCCTGGAAGGCTTCGGTGGCGACCTGGGTCTGCGGGCCGAAGGTGCCGTCCAGCGGGCCGGCGTTGAAGCCGAGCTTGCCGAGCAGGATCTGCGCTTCACGCAGGCCCTGGGCGTCCACGAGCTTTTCCTTGCCCTTGTAGTTGCCGGCGGACCAGTTCTGGCTTTGCCAGATGTGGCGGCGGATGGCGTTGAGCAGCGCGTCGTTGACTTCGCTGGTGGGCGCCAGGCCGGCGCGGGCGGCAAAGCTGCGAATGGCTTCCTGCGTGGCGGGCGTGAGCGTGCCGGTGGGGGCCTCGCGCAGCAGACCCATGCGGGCCAGCAGGCGCTGTGCGGACTCCACCTTCGGATTGCGCGCGCCAGCCGCGGCGTTGGGGGCGGCCTTGGGCTCGGCTGTGCCGAACACGAAGCCCTGGGCCTGCGCGGCACCGGCGATCCAGACGCTGCCCACCAGGGTCGCGGTCAGGGCAAGGGTGTGAAATTTCATGGGAAACCTTTTCAACAGGAGACACCGGGCCTTCACTGGCCCGCGGCGAAACAGATGGTATTGCGCGACTGGGCCAGCTGGAACAGGCGCGCGGCGGCGTCCTGGTTCGCGGGAATGCCGCCCTGGCCCTTCAGGGTCATCTCGCCCAGGTGGCAGGCCGCCCCGCCGTTGCCACCCTGCACCGCCTGCTCCAGATGGCCGCGCGCCTGGGCAAATTCGCCGCGCTCCATCAACTGGCGCCCAAGCTCGGCGTGTTCGGCCGGCGACAGGGCGCCGTTGGCGGTGGCGGCCGCGCTGCTGGCCTCGTTCGGCGGCGGGGCCGGGGCGGGGGGCTCGGTGGCGACGGCGGGCGGCGAGTAGGGGTCTTGCGCGGGTGGGGTGGCCACGGTGGCGGGCGTTGTCGCTTCCGGGGTGGTCTGTGGGGCGGAGCCGAAGCGTTCCTTCAGCGCCAGATGCCACACGGCCGACGCCATGGCGCCGACCACGGCCAGGCCGATCAGTCCTTTGGAGAGGGGGGTCAAGCTGGCCATGGTGTCATTCTTGGGTGGGGGCGGCGGGGGCGCCGAATTGGGTGGACAGGCCCTGGAACTGCCGACTGAGCTGGGACAGGCTGGCCAGCTCGGCGGCGGTGCGGTCCTGCGCCGCTTTGAGCTGGGCTTCCTGGGTGGCCAGCTCCTGGGCGGCCCGGGTGGTTTCGCGGGTCGCCAGCGCGTCGAGCTCGGACATCTGCTGGCGGATGTCGCCCACCACTTTTTCGCGGCGCGCCGCCACCGCTTCCATGCGGGCCCGCGTGTCGCGTTCCAGCGCCTGCAGATTCAGCTGCAGCAGCTCGGCGTGCATCGCCAGGGCCTGGACCTTGGCGGCGGCGTCGGCCAGCGGGTCTTCGATCGTCCAGGATTCGTCGGCGGCGTCCATCGCTTTGATGGCCATGCGCCGCGTGGCCTCGTCCATGGCGCTGAGCCCGTCCAGCAGCCGAAGCAGCCGCTCCGCGGGGTAGAGGGACGGTGCCACGCCCGCCTGGGCGTAGACGGCATCGAGGTCGAGCGGGGCTGCTGCAGCGCTGGGCGGGGCCGCCGGTTCAGGGGCTTCCTGCGCGGGCGCCGCGTCGGCCTGGCTGAGGGACGCCTCGGCCAGCGGCTCCCTGGGCGGCGGCTCCACGGGCGTGTCCATCTTGACCAGCCCGGCCTTTTCCAGGAAGCCCAGCATTCCCTTCATGTCTTGTTCTCCAGCATGGTGTTGATACACGGTACTCCCGCACCGGATGACCTGTGGCCGGACCGATCGCTGTCCAGGGCAAATGGCACGGGGAAGCACCCTCGCGGGAGTTTAATGCCAAGCGTGGCGCGGGCCAGTGTCAACAGACCCCTTCAACGGAACCGCTGCCACCCCCAGCCGATGCGCAGCACGATGGTGATGCCGCACAACGCCGCAAAGCCGTAGGCGATGGGCGCGAACCACTGCGGCCACAGGCACATGGCGGCAAAGGCGGCGATGGTTTCGGTGGCTTCGGTCAGGCCACCCAGAAAGTAGAAGCTCTTGTCCGGGAACGCCAGCGACTGCAGCCGGCGCTTTTCGGCCACGGCGGCGAAGGCCAGGAAGCTGCTGCCGGTGCCGATGAACGCAGCGAGCAGCACGGCGGCGGGCAGGGCGTTGGCCACCGGGTCGGCGAGGGCGAAGCCCAGCGGAATGGCGGCGTAGAACAGGAAATCGAGCGTGATGTCCAGAAAGCCGCCGCGGTCGGTGGGCGTGGTGGCGCGGGCCACCGCGCCGTCGAGCCCGTCCATCAGGCGCGAGAGCAGCAGCAGTACCAGGCCTAGCAGGAACTGCTGGAAGGCAATGGCGGCGGCAGCGGCCATGCCGATGGCGAAACCGGCGAAGCTGATGGCGTCGGCCCCCACGCCCAGGCGCACCAGAGCACGCGCGGCCTGCGTCATGGCCGGGCGCAGGGCGCGCTGGACGGCTTTATCCAGCACGGGCCGGCTCCACCCGCCGCGACGGACGGACCCCGTCGGCCGCGTCGCGGGTCTTCATCTGCTCCGGCGTCAGGCCCAGGGAGGCCCACCGTGCGGCGGCCGGGCCGGCGGCGCAGCTCAACGGGTGGTGGCGGCGATGCGGGCGAAGAGGGGCGGTTGGCAAGGGCTGCTCCTGGCGGGCGTGTGGGCGAGGCGCTTCATTCTCATGCACGCGCCGCCGAACGCCGGGGCGGGTTCATGGGAGCGGCGCCTGGGTGGGGGCGTTGGGGCCGGCGGCCGTGAGGCGGTGCACGCCGGTGACCAGGCCGTCCGTCACGGCGGTGGTCAACCAGGTGGAGAAATCGAAGGCTTCGGCGGCGGCGTCGCAGGCGCCGGCTGCGTCGAGTGCCTGCGGCAGATCGCAGCCGTCCAGCAGGCGCTGAATCAGCGCCGCCGCCGCGGGGTGAACGGCGCCGACCCGGGGGCGCAGCCCCTGGCGCCAGACTAGGACATGCTCGCCCAGACCCTCGCGCAGACGCCGCGCGGCCTCGTCCAGCGGGGGCACGCCGTGCAGGTGGGCCGTGACCAGGCTCGCCGCGGGATGGGGGCTGCCAATCAGCGCGGTGCCGGGCGACAGCGTGAGCGCCAGCCCTTCGGGGGCTTCGGTGCCCAGCCGCGCGAAGCTGGCCGGGTCGGGTCTGGCGTCGGCCGCGCTGGCGGCGCGGTGCAGGGCCCATTCGACGCGCGCCACGTCCGCGAGGTAGGGCACATCGGCGAGCTGCTCGCTGGCCTGCAGGAAGTCGGGCAGCGCATCGCCCCACAAGGCCATGTCGCCGCGCGTGGGCGGGTGGCTGTGCCAGACATCGCGGGCGAGCCGAGCGAAGTTGTCGGCGCCGATCAGGGCCGTGATCACCGGGTACGCCGCCCCGAGCGAGCGCTCGGCGAGTGCGTGGCCGTTGGCCTGGTAGGCCTGCAGGCCGCGCCGGGTCTGGGCGCTGCCGGCGTCCAGCAGATCGAGGGGCGCTCCATCAATGGCCTCGTCGTCGGCCCCGGCCTCGGGCCGGCCGGGTCGGGCGAACAGCGCGCGCAACAGCGCCTGCTGCTGCGTGGCCAGTGGTCGGTTGTCCTGGGTGTGCGTGGCGGGCTCCAAAACATCCTCAATACAGCAGGGGGTTGACACAGGGTGTCTCATGCGGTCACCGCGTCGGGGGTGGTCGCTGGCGGCCGCAGGGCGTGGCGCGCCTGTGCGCGGGCGCGTTCGGCCTCGTCCAGCAACACCGCGAGCGCGGGCACATCGGTGTCCCATTCGATCAGCGTGGGCACGGCGCCAAAGCGGCGTAGGGCGTGGCGGTACAGCGCCCAGACGTCGTCGCGAACGCGGCTGCCGTGGTCGTCGATCACGATGTCGCCGCAGTGCACGTGGCCGGCCAGGTGGATCTCGGCCACGTGTGCCGGGGCGATGGCGTCGAGCCAGCGCGCGCAGCTGGCCAGCGGGTCTGCGGTGTCGCCGCGCAGCTGCGCGTTGAGCGCGTTGACGGCGATGTTGTTCACGTCCACCAGCAGTTGGCAGCCGCTGCGCTGCGCGAGCGTGTTGAGGAACTCGGGTTCGTCCATCTCGGCCTGGCGCCACCGCACATAGGCCGAGAGGTTTTCCACCGCGATGGGGCGGCGCAGCCGGTCCTGCACGCGCTGCACGTTGGCGCACATGGCGTCCAGTGCGGCGCGGCTGAAGGGGACCGGCAGTAGGTCGACCGCGTGCAGCGCCTGGCCCGTTTCACCGGGGTGCTGGCCACGCGCGAAACTGGCGTGGTCGCTCACCCGCACCGGGTCGATGGCCTGCACGAGGTGGGCTAGCTGGTCCAGGTGCCAGGGGTCGATGCCGCTGGCCGAGCCCAGCGAGAGCCCCACGCCGTGCAGGCTGACGGGGTAGTGCGCGCGGCCTTCGCGCAGCACCGCCAGCGCCGCGCCGCCGGCGCCGAAAAAGTTCTCGGAATGGACCTCGATGAAGTCCAGCGCCGGCCGGTTTTGCAGCAGCTCGGCGTAATGGGGGTGCCGCCACCCGATGCCCACGCCGGGCACGGCGGCACGGACGGGGCGCGCTGGCCGGGGCATGGTGGCGGTCTTGTTCACGTGTGGCGAGAGGGGGGTGCGCTCAGGACTTTTTCATCATGCCCATCTTCGCTTCTTCCATGCTCATGCCCTTCATGGTCTTGCAGGTGCCGGCGGCCACGTATTTCCATTCGTCCTTGCCGTTGTCGACCTTGGACTGGCCCGCGCAGGAATGTGTGCCCGAGAGGTTGGCGCAGTCGTTCTGGCCGGCCTTGGCGATGCCGAAGCACTTTTCCTTGGCGGCGTCCTGCGCCAGGGCGGGGCCCGACAGCAGGGCGAGGGACATCAGCGAGGTGGCTGCGGCGGTGGTGATCAGGGTGCGTTGATTCATTGGGGAGGCTCCTGTTGGGTGAAGTGGTGGTGGCGACCGGTGCTGTGCCTGGGAGGCTGAGCGCACCGGTCAGGGGTAAGTCCGTCGGCGGCGGTCATTCTTACAGCACCCGGTGTTTTTTTTGTGCGGGCATTCACAACAGCTCGGCGATGCGGTCCCAGGCCTGGGGCGGTATGCGCCCGTTGTAACGCTCCACGAGCTGGCCCCGTTTGTCGATCAGACAGGTGCTGGGCAGATGGGCGGGCCTGCCCATGCTGTCGCGAAACCCCGCCGCACCGGCCCACAGCGTGACGAAGCGCTGGTGGGCGGGCACGGTCTGCGCTACCAGCTTCTCGTAGTCGAGAAAGTCCTGCTCGCGCGGGTCCATGTTCACGCCCAGCAGGGTGAACGGCTGGGTCTGCCAGCCGCTGAGGTTGGCGCGCAGCTCGTGCATCTTGTCGCGGCAGACCGCGCAGCCGGTGGACCAGTAGAAGACCAGCACCACACGCCCGCGCAGATCCGGGAGTCGAACCGGCTTGCCGTCGGACGCCGTGCCTTCGAGATCGGGTTGTTGGGCCGGCTCAGGGGGGGTGGCGGCGTGCAGAGCCCCCGCCAGCGGGGCGGTGAGCGCGGCGACGGTCAGGCCCGGTAGCAGTGGCAGGAAGGCCCGGCGTGAGCTCTGCCGCGGCGGATGCGATGAAGGCGTGGACGTGGGCATGGGGGGTTCTCCGGTGTGGAGCATTCGTCGCCCGCCGGTCCCATTCCTTACACTGGCGGGCACCCATGAGCACCATGCCCCACCCGACCGAGCCCGACTACGAACAACAACTGGTCGCGCAGCGCAGTTACCTGATGCGCTTCGCGCGCCTGCAGTTGCGCAACGACGCCTGGGCCGAGGACGCGGTGTCCGAGACGCTGCTGGCCGCGCTGAGCAAACCCCAGGCCTTCGAGGCGCGTTCGCAGCTCAAGACCTGGCTGGTGGGCATCCTCAAGCACAAGATCATCGACTTCCTGCGCTCGCGCAAGCGCGAGGTCTGCCTGGCCAGCGACAGCGAGGACGACGGCGCCGACCCGCTGGAGCTCATGGCCTTCAGGGCCGACGGGCACTTCGCCGAGAAGCCGGCCGAATGGGGCGACCCGGAGCAGGACCTCAAGAGCCGGCAGTTTTTCGCGGTGCTCGAAGCCTGCACCGACAAGCTGCCCGCCGTCCAGGGGCGGCTGTTTCTCATGCGCGAATGGCTGGAGCTCTCCAGCGAGGAGATCTGTAAGGAACTGGCGCTCACGCCGACCAACCTGTACGTCCAGCTGCACCGCGCCCGCCTTCGCCTGCGCGAGTGCCTGGAACTGAACTGGTTTGCCCAACCCCGGACACCATGAAAGCCGCCTACCCGTTTCGACGCACCTGCAAGGAGGCCAGCGCCCTGCTGATCGCCCGTGAGGACCGTGAGCTGCCGCTGGCCGAGCGGGTGGCCCTGCGGCTGCACCTGGCCATCTGCCAGGCCTGTCCGCGGTTCGAAAGGCAGCTGCTCACCATGCGCAACGCCATGCAGCAGTGGCGCCATTACGCGGCCGACGAGGCCAGCGGGCCCCACGAAGGCGACGCCGGCCAGGGGTGATGGCGCCCCCAGCCGTTCAGGCCAGCAGCGCTTGCGCGAATTCGCGGGCGTCGAAGGTTTCCAGGTCTTCGAGCTTTTCGCCCACGCCGATGAAATAGATCGGCACCGGCTTTTCCCGCGCGATGGCGCAGATCACGCCCCCCTTGGCCGTGCCGTCGAGCTTGGTGATGATCAGGCCGGTGAGCTGCAGCGCGTCGTCAAACGCCTTCACCTGCGTGAGCGCGTTCTGGCCGGTGTTGCCGTCGATGACGAGCAGCACCTCGTGCGGCGCCGTGGCATCGGCCTTCTGCACCACGCGCTTGATCTTGCGCAGCTCTTCCATCAGGTGCAGCTGCGTGGGCAGGCGCCCGGCGGTGTCCACCAGCACCACGTCGCGACCGCGCGCTTTGCCGGCGGTGACGGCATCGAAGCTCACGGCGGCGGGGTCGCCGCCCTGCTGGGTGATGATCTCCACGGTGTTGCGGTCGGCCCAGATGGCGAGCTGCTCGCGCGCAGCGGCGCGGAAGGTGTCGGCCGCGGCCAGCAGCACGGTGGCGCCTTCGTTGGCCAGGTGCCGTGTGAGCTTGCCGATGGAGGTGGTCTTGCCCGCGCCGTTGACACCCGCGACCATGATCACCGTGGGTTTGTGTTCACCAATCACCAGCGGCTTCTGCAGCGGCGCCAGCAGGTCGGCGATGGCGTCGGCCAGCAGGCCCTTGACGGCGGCCGGGTCGGTGGTCTTGCTGTCCTTGACGCGTTTTTTCAGATCGGCCAACAGGTGCTCGGTGGCCTTGACGCCGGTGTCGGCCATCAGCAGCGCGGTTTCCAGCTCTTCGTAGAGCGCGTCGTCGATCTGCGTGCCGGTGAACACCGTGGCGATGCTGGAGCCGGTCTTGCGCAGCCCGGCCTTGAGCTTGTCGAGCCAGCCTTGGCGTGGTGGCGCCGCTTCGCGCGCTGCCGGGGCGGGTGTAGCGATCTGAGCCGCGGGCGCGGCGGCGAGGGGCATCGCTGGCGCGGCTGCACGGTCCGGCGCTGCCGGTGGCGAGGGTGGGGTGGGGGTTTTTTTGCGGAAGAACGAGAACATTTTTCAATCTCTAGAATCCATTGCATTCTATGAAACGCACCCCGCCCTTGTTTGACACCGTCCGCGGTGCGCTTTTCCCGGCCCTGATCGGCGCGCTGATGGCCGGGCCGTCGCTGGCCCAGACGCCCGCCGAAGCGCCGCCAACGCCGGCCACCGCCACACCGGCCGCGCCCACCCAGGCGCAGACCTTCACGCTGTCCAATGGCATGACCCTGATCGTGCGACCCGACCGCCGCGCGCCCACCGTGGCCCACATGCTGTGGGTGCGTGTGGGTGCCATGGACGAGGTGGACGGCACCTCGGGCGTGGCGCATGCGCTCGAACACCTGATGTTCAAGGGGACGCCCGACCTGCAGGCCGGGGAGTTCTCGCGCCGCGTGGCCGCCTTGGGCGGGCGCGAAAACGCGTTCACCAGCCGCGATGCGACGGCCTACCACCAGCAGGTGCCCGCGAGCCAGCTGGAGGCCGTGATGCGGCTGGAGGCCGACCGCTTCGCGCACGCACGCTGGAGCGACGAGGAGTTCCAGCGCGAGATCGAAGTCATCAAGGAAGAGCGTCGCCAGCGCATTGAGGAAGCGCCGCGTGCGCGCATGTTCGAAGCCCTCAGCGCCATGGTTTTTCAGGCCAGCCCCTACAGGCGGCCCATCATCGGCTGGATGAGCGACATCGAGGCCATGACACCGCAGGACGCGCGCGACTTCTACCAGCGCTGGTACAGCCCGGCCAACGCGGCGGTGGTGATTGCGGGCGACGTGGACGTGGCGCAGGTGCGGGCACTGGCCGAAACCCTCTATGGCAGCCTGCCCGCGAGCGCCGTGCCACCGCGCAAACCACGCGAGGAGCCGCCCCAGGTCGGGCCGCGCCGGCTCGAATACCGCGCCGCCACCGAGCAGGCCATGGTGGTGCAGGCCTGGAAGACGCCACGCTGGACCGGGGGCGACGATGCGGCCAACCAGGACGCGCTGGCGCTGACCGTGCTGGCCGCCGTGCTCGACGGCTACAGCGGCGCCCGGCTGGAACGCGCCCTGGTGCAGGGCCTGGGCACCGGCGGCCGGCGCATCGCCGACAGCGCCGGCGCCTCCTACGGTCTGATGGGCCGTGGGCCGCAGCTGTTCACACTCAGCGCCGTGCCCGCCAAGGGCGTGTCCGCCGAACGGGCCGCCGCCGCGCTCCGGGACGAGGTGACGCGCATCGCGCGCGAGGGTGTCACCCAGGCCGAGCTGCAGCGCGTCAAGACGCAATGGACCGCGGGCGAAATCTACAAGCTCGACTCGGTGTTCAACCAGGCGCAGGAGCTGGGCAGCTACTGGATCAACGGCATGGACGTGAACGCCAGCGCACGCCTCATGAACCAGTTGCGCGGCGTCACGGCGCAGCAGGTGCGCTCGGTCGCCCAGCGCTATTTTCACGACGAACAACTCACCACCGCCGTGCTGGTGCCCGACCCGGGCCGTCGCGAGCCCGCGGCGCCCAGGCCGGCCGGTCCGCGCCCGGCGCTGACGCGCCATTGAGCCGCCACCGGAAACCACCGATGCCCCATTTGCGCCCCCCCCTCATCCGCCCGGGCCTGATCACCGCCTGCCTGCTGGTGCTCAACGCGCTGCTGCCGGCGCACGCGGCCATTCCCATCGAACACTGGACGCACGCCAGCGGCGCGCGGGTCTACCTGGTGCCCAGCCCATCCATCCCCATGCTGGACGTGCAGCTCAATTTCGACGGCGGCAGCCGCCGCGACCCCGCCAGGCAAGCCGGTCTGGCCAGTGCCACGGCCGGGATGTTGTCGGCGGGTGTGCTGGCCCACGCCGGCCAGCCCGCGCTCGACGAGAACCAGCTCAGCGAAGCCTGGGTCGACCTCGGGGCGCAGTTCGGTGCCCAGGTCGGCGGCGACCGCTTCAGCGTGTCGTTGCGCAGCCTCACCGAGCCCGAGTTGCTGGAGCGCGCTGTGGCGCTGGCCGCGCGCCAGCTCGCCGCGCCGGCGTGGACGTCCAGCGTGTGGCGGCGCGATCGCGAGCGCATGCTCGCCGCCTTGCTCGAGGCCGAAACCCGACCGGGCACCCTCGCGAACCGCGCGTTCTCGCGCGCGGTGTACGGAACCCATCCCTATGGTCAGGAAGCCAAGGCCGAGACCCTGAACGCCATCGAGGTGGCCGACATGCGGCGGTTTTACCGCCGCCATGTGGTGGCCTGCCGCGCCCAGGTGAGTCTGGTGGGCGCCATCGACCGCGCACGCGCCGACCGCATCGTGGGTCAGCTCATGGCCGCGGTGGCACCGCACGGCTGCGAGGCGCTGCCGACGGTGGCCGAGGTGGCGCCGCTGACCGCCGCGGTCGAGCAGCGCCTGCCGTTCGACGCCGCGCAGGCGCAGGTCTTGATCGGCCAGCCCGGCGTGGCGCGCAACGACCCCGACTTCTTCCCGCTGTTCGTGGGCAACTACATCCTGGGAGGCGGCGGCTTCGTCTCGCGCCTGACCACCGAAGTGCGCGAAAAGCGGGGCCTGAGCTACAGCGTCTATAGCTATTTCGCACCCGGTCTGCACGCTGGGGCGTTCCAGCTGGGCCTGACCACCCGCCCGGACCAGGCCGATCAGGCCATCGGCGTGGCGCGCGAGGTGGTGCGCGCCTTCGTGGAGCAAGGCCCGACCGAGGCCGAACTGCAGGCCGCCAAGGACTACCTCGTCAACGGCTTCGCGCTGCGCATCGACAACAACCGCAAGCTGCTCGACAACGTGTCCAACATCGCCTGGCACGGCCTGCCGCTGGACTACCTGGACACCTGGACCGAACAGGTGCAGCGGGTCGGCGTGGCCGACATCCGCCGCGCCTTCGCCCGCGTGCTGCAGCCCGACCGCATGGTGACGGTGACGGTGGGCGCCAAGCCTTGAGCGCCTGCGTCCAATGCGAGGACCGGTGCCCGCACGACCCGCAGCCTTTAAGCTAGCGGCATGAAAAAGCAACCCGGATCCACCCGTCGCCCGACGGTGAACGCACCCCAGGAAGTCCGCATCATCGGCGGCCAGTGGAAGCGCAGCAAACTGCCCGTGAGCGACCGGCCCGGCCTGCGTCCCACACCCGCCCGGGTGCGTGAAACCCTGTTCAACTGGCTGGGGCAGGACCTCTCCAGGCTGCGTTGTCTGGACGCTTTCGCCGGCACCGGCGCGCTGGGGCTGGAAGCGGCATCGCGCGGCGCGCTCGAGGTGGTGCTGGTCGAGCAGGACCCGGGGCTGGTCCACCAGCTCAACGCCACCAAAACCCGCCTGAAGGCCGAAGCGGTGCGGGTGGAGCGTGGTGACGGTGTGGCCGCGCTGCGCCAGCGCAGCGGCCAGGGGTTGGATGTGGTGTTTCTGGACCCCCCGTTCGGGGACGACGGCAACGAGCCGCTGTACCTCGCGGCCTTGCAGGCGGCGCGCCAGGCGCTGCGCGACGATGGCCTGATCTACCTCGAAGCCCCCCGCGCCTGGAGCGACGACGAACTGGCCCGGCTGGGGCTGCAGCTGCACCGCCAGGGCAAGGCCGGCGCGGTCGCCTTTCACCTGTTGCGGCTATTGCCGGCGCAGTGATGCCGCCCGGGGCGCTCGCGCATAATCCCGACCATGAACGTTTCCCTTTCCACGTCCGCGAGCGCACCCCGCATCGCGGTCTACAGCGGCACCTTCGATCCGCTGACGCTGGGCCACGAAGACGTGACGCGCCGCGCCGCGCAGCTGTTTGACGAAGTGATCGTCGCGGTGGCCATGGCGCACCACAAAAAAACCCGTTTCAGCCTGCGCGAGCGGCTGGACATGGCCAGCGAGGCGGCGTCGCGCATGCCCGGGCGGGTGCGGGTGCTGCCGTTCGACGGGCTGATGATGGACTTCTGCCGCCAGCAGGGGGCCTGCGCCGTGGTGCGTGGCGTCCGCAACCTGACCGACTTCGACTACGAAGCGCAGATGGCGGCCATGAACCGCAAGCTCAACCCCGCCGTGGAAACCGTGTTCCTGCTGCCCCAGGCCGAGCTGCAGTGCATTTCCAGCACCCTGGTGCGCGAGATTTCCTACCTGGGTGGCGACGTGTCGCAGATGGTGAGTGGGCCGGTGGCGCAGCGTCTGAAGCCGCAGCCATTGCAGGCATGAACCTCCATACCGGAGACCAGCCATGGCTTTGATGATCACCGACGAGTGCATCAACTGCGATGTCTGCGAGCCGGAGTGCCCGAACGAGGCCATTTATCTGGGCCCGGAGATCTACGAGATCGATCCGTCCCGGTGCACCGAGTGCGTGGGCCATTTCGACGAGCCGCAGTGTGTGCAGGTCTGTCCGGTGAGCTGTATCCCGGTGAATCCGCAGCACGTGGAAAGCCGCGAGACGCTGTGGCAGAAATACCAGCGCCTGCAGAAGGCGGGTCAGCCCTTGTCGGCGGCCGGCAACCCGCCCGCTTCGGGCACCTGAGCCTTGGGTGCGTCGGCCGCCGGCGGGCGCGGCGGCTTGGGGCGTGGCGGTTTGCTGGTGTGGATCAGCGCCGTGGCCTTGTCCATGTCGCCGGCGATCAATTGAGGCAGGGCCTTGAGGCTGCGGTCCAGCGCCTGGGCAATCGCGATGCGGTCGTCCGGCGACGGCTTCTTCAACACCCAGTTCGCCACCTCGTTCTTGTTGCCCGGATGGCCGATGCCCACGCGCAGGCGCCAGTAGTCGGCGCTCCCGAGCTGGGCATGGATGTCACGCAGCCCGTTGTGGCCCGCGTGGCCACCCCCTTTTTTCAGCTTGACCTCGCCCGGCGGCAGGTCGAGTTCGTCGTGCACCACCAGCACTTCTTCAGGCGCGATCTTGAAAAAGCGCGCCAGTGAACCCACGGACTTGCCCGAGAGGTTCATGAAGGTCTGGGGTTCCACCAGCCAGACGCTCTGACCCGCCACGCTGGCGCGCGCCACCAGGCCAAAATGCCCACGCTCCATCTGCAGCGGGACCTTGAGCAGCCGCGCCGCTTCGTCCACCCACCAGAAACCGGCGTTGTGGCGCGTGTGTTCGTATTCGGGGCCGGGATTGCCCAGCCCGGCAATGAGTCGGATCATGCGCAGGATTATCGGCAGTTTGGTGAAAGCACGGAAAGCGAAACGGCCCGCCAGAGCGGGCCGTTTCAGGCAGAAACAGAAAGGTCCTGTGGGGACTTATTTCTTCTTCTTGCCCTTCTTGTCGTCGGCGGCGGCGACCACGGGAGCGGCCACCACTTCTTCGACGGGTTCAACCATGGTGGCCAAGGTCAGGTCTTTGCGGCCGTGCATCACGAGCTTCACGCCCTTGCCCAGCTTGATGTCGCCGGTGTGCACGGTAGCGCCCTTGGTGCATTCGCCCAGATCAACGGTGATGTGCTCCGGCAGTTGCGTGGCCAGGCATTCGATTTCGATCTCGGTCAGCACGTGGTTGACCACGCACTTGTCGATCTTGACCGCGGGGCTGTTTTCTTCGTTGATGAAGTGCAGCGGCACCTTCTTGCGCAGGCGGGTCTTTTCGTCCACGCGCTGGAAGTCCACGTGCAGCACCTGGGGCTTGTAGGGGTGGTACTGCACATCGCGCAGCAGCACTTTTTGCACCTGGCCACCGAGTTCCATGTCGAGAATGGAGGCGTGGAACGCTTCCTTCTTCAAGGCATGCCACAGGGCGTTGTGATCGAGTTCGATCGTGGCGGCAGGTGCTTCACCGCCAAAAACGATACCGGGCGCGCGACCGGTGTTGCGCAGACGGCGGCTCGCACCCGTACCCTGCTTGGCGCGCTCAAAAGCGACAAATTGCATAACGTTCTCCAATGGAGGGGTTCCGCGACCAGAACGCCTCTGTTTCAAAAGAGCCACCCCCACCATGGAGGTTGCCCACTTTTTGTTGCCTTCAGTGCCTCTTAGAAGAGGTTGTCCTGATCGGCAAACAAACTCATGACCGACTCACCCGAGGCGATGCGCGCGATGGTTTCGGCCATCAGCGGCGCCACGGAGAGCTGGCGGATCTTGGAGCAGGCCTGGGCGGCCTGCGACAGCGGAATGGTGTTGGTCACCACCACCTCGTCCAGGGCGGTACCCTTGGCGATGCGCTCGATGGCCGGGCCCGAGAAGATCGGGTGGGTGCAGTACGAATAGACGTGCTTGGCGCCGCGCTCCTTGAGCACTTCGGCGGCTTTGACCAGCGTGCCGGCGGTATCGATCATGTCGTCCATGATCACGCAGTTGCGCCCGTCGATGTCGCCGATCACGTGCATGACTTCCGACACGTTGGCCTTGGGCCGGCGCTTGTCGATGATGGCCATGTCGCAGTTGAGCTGCTTGGCCAGGGCACGCGCACGCACCACGCCGCCCACGTCGGGTGAAACCACCAGCAGGTCGGAATAATTCTTCTGACGCAGATCGCCCAGCAGCACGGGCGAGGCGTAGATGTTGTCCACCGGGATATCGAAAAAGCCCTGGATCTGGTCGGCGTGCAGGTCCATGGTCAGCACGCGGTTCACGCCCACGGCCTGCAGCATGTTGGCCACCACCTTGGCACTGATGGGCACGCGGCTCGAACGCGGACGGCGGTCCTGGCGGGCATAGCCGAAGTAGGGGATGACGGCCGAAATGCTCACGGCCGACGCACGCTTGAGCGCGTCAACCATGATGATGAGTTCCATCAGGTTTTCGTTGGTCGGGGCGCAGGTGGACTGGATCACGAACACGTGGCGGGCGCGCACGTTCTGGGTGATCTCCACCGTGACTTCACCGTCCGAGAAGCGGCCCACGTTGGCCGCGCCGAGCTGCGTGCCCAGATGCTGGGCGATCTCGGACGCCAATACCGGATTGGCGTTGCCGGTGAAAATCATGAAATCCGGGGGTTGAACTTGCATGGTGTTCCCAGCTGGATCGGCGGTCATCGGGGTCGGGCGGCACATGGCCGGGTGCTTGGCCATGCGGCATCAAGCCGCTGTGTGGTGTGTTGCAGAAAAACGGTGGCAGGGGAGGAAGGATTCGAACCTTCGCATGCTGGAATCAAAATCCAGTGCCTTAACCAACTTGGCGACTCCCCTACGCAGGACACCTGTTTGACCCTGGGGCCGGACAGGCGACCGATATGTCGCAGGCTGCGCATCAACTGCCTGGGCTGTGTGCCGGCCGATTCTAATCGGTGCACCAGTCGAGCAATGGATGTGCATCCATGTTGCTGCATTCTCGAACCGTCCAGCCGCTGGGGGCGTCCGACAGATCTTGCGACTGCAGCATTTGCGCAAAGACAGCGGTGCCCGAGCCAGTCATGCGTCCTTGCAGTCCATGGCTTTGAAGCCATTGAATGCCGTGCCCCACATCGGGACACAACGCCTGCGCCACGGGTTGCAGGTCGTTGTGCCCAAAATCCAGAAGGCTCTGGATTTCACACGTCAACCGCTCACACGAATCGTTTGCAGCAAAGCCTTGGATTGTAGCAGTCTTTGTGTCCCGTTTCAAATCTGGCGAACTGAAAATGCGCTGCGTGGATGCGCCCCCCGGTGGTTTGACCACCACAAACCGGGCGGCGGGCAAAGCCAGCGGGGTCAACTGTTCACCCACGCCTTCGACCCAGGCGTTGCGTCCGCCCAGGAAAAAGGGCACGTCGGCTCCGAGCTGCACGCCAATGGTTGCAAGCTGGGCGCGGGTCAGACCCAGCCCCCAAAGCCTGTTGAGGGCCAGCAGGCAGGTGGCGGCGTCGGAGGAGCCGCCACCCAGCCCGGCCTCGGCCGGCAGGTATTTCTCCAGTGCAATGTGCACACCCTGCGTGCAGCCGGTGGCCTGCTGCAGGGCGCGAGCGGCGCGCACGCAGAGGTCTTCGGCGGGCAATGATGCGCCAGGCGTCAGGTCTTCGCGGCTGATGCCTGCATCGTGCCGCCACTCGAAGTGCAGACGATCGCACCAGTCGATCAGCATGAAGACCGACTGCAGCAGGTGGTAGCCGTCGGGCCGCCGTCCGGTGATGTGCAGGAACAGGTTGAGTTTGGCGGGGGCGGGAACGTCGCACAGCCGCAGCAGCGGCGTTCGGGACAAGGAAGCGCTCATGGTTCGAAGACGATGCGCAGTTCGGCGGTGGGCGGCGGGCTGGTGCGCCACGCGGTGACGCGGCCTTCGGCATGGCGAGCCAGATCGACCTGCCAGCCACTGGCGCTGCCGGCCTGGCCTTGCAGCCACTCGAACAGGGCGCCCACCGGCAGTGCGGTGCCGCCGAGTTCGGTGGTGAGTTCGTCCAGGCTGCTGCGCTGGGTGATCTGTCCACCCTGGCGCAGCTCGGCCCCCTGGGGGGACCAGATCACCGTGGCCAGTGTGGTGCCCAGGGGCGACGTGAGCTGGAGTTCACCGGTTTGCGCCGAACCCCGCAAGTCGAACCCCGCCGAGAAGGACTGTGGCGGATCGTTGTCAACCCGCAGGGCCAGCCGGCCATTCCAGGCCGCTTCGCCGGGCGCCACTGGTCGGGGTGTGGCGCAGGCGGTCAGCCATGCGGCGCACAGCAGGACCATCCACCGCCCTGCGAGCGCCATCGCCGGATGCGCTGCGCGCCTCATGGGTTGACGCGCAGCCGTTTGAGGGTTTCCTGCAGGGTTTCGTTGTCTCTGGCCAGCAGCAGGCCCTCGCGCCAGATTTTCAGCGCCTGTTCGCGCTGGCCCTGGGCCCAGAGCACCTCGCCCAGATGGGCCGCGATTTCCGCGTCGGGGCGTTTGCCGTACGCGGCCTGCAGGATCTGCAGCGAGCGCTGGAAATTGCCCAGCCGGAACTCGACCCAACCCAGGCTGTCCTGGATATAGGCGTCCGTGGGCGCGAGCTCGACCGCTTTTTCGATCAGTTGCTTGGCTTCGGGCAGGCGCAACTTGCGGTCGGCCAGTGAATACCCCAGGGCGTTGTAGGCGTGGTGGTAGTCCGGCTTGACCGCAATCAACTCACGCAGCAATTGCTCCATGGTCTCGGGTTTGCCCGCTTTTTCAGCCACCATGGCCTGGTCGTACAGCAGTTCCACGTCCTGGGGAAAACGCTTCACGGCTTCTCCGTACACCTCGTAGGCCTGCTCCCAGGCCTTGACGTCGCGCAGCAGTTGGCCTTCGGCCACCAGCTTGAGGCGGGCGTCTTCCGGTCGCCGCTCGGGCTGATTGCGCAGCAGCGCCCGGGCCTGGGCCAGCTGTCCCTGGCGGGCCAGCAGCGAGGCCCGGCGCATCTGGGCAGCCATGATGTCGTCCGCGTTTTCGATGCGGTCCAGCCAGGCGTTGGCGGCGGCGAAGTCGTTCTGTTTTTCGGCGATCTGGGCCATCAGCAGATAGGCCTGGGTGAGGCCGCGGGCCGAACGTTCGTCGTTCGCCTGGCGGGCCAGTCCCATGTACTTTTCCAGCGATGCGGTGGCCTGGGGCAGCGAGTCGTCCTGTATTTGCAGGGTGGCCAGCAGCAGCCAGGGTTCTGGCAGTTCGGGCTGGCGGCTGGTGAGCAGGTTCAACTGATCGCGGGCCTCGGCGTTGCGCTGGAGGTCCAGCAGGATGCGCGCGTAGGTCAGCGAAACCACGGGCCCGTTGGGGTCGGCCGGTGCGGCCACCTGTAGGTGATCCCGTATCAGGGCCTCGGCTTCCGGTTGCCCCAGTTCGAGCAGCTCCAGCGCCAGCAGGGCGGGAAAGGGTGATGCCGGGTCGGCCGCGTGACCTTTCCGGGCCGACGCAAGGGCCTGGGATTGCTGGTCCAGCGCAAGCTCCATGCGCCCCAATGTGGTCCACGCGGCAGCAGCGTGTGCCCGCTGTTTGAGGGACGGGCCCAGCGCTTCACGCACCACGGCCAGTGCCTGGGACTTGTCGGCGACCCTCGCATAGGCCTGGGGAATCGCGTTGATGGCGTCGTTGCGCTCGGTCGGGCTGCTCTGCTCCAGGATGTCGCGCAACACCGGTCCGGTCTCACTGACCTGATTGAGCGCGAGCAGGATCTGCCATACAAACCGGTTGGCTTCAACGTCCTTTGGCAGGTCTTTGGCCCAAGCGCGGGCGGCCGTCAAGGCGGCTTCGCCTGAGCGGGCCTGCAGGGCCACTTCCACCGCACGGCGGTAGAGCTGGGCGTTGCGCTGCTGGCGCGCCGCATCCAGTATCAAGGAATAGCCCGCGCCGGGCTCCCCCGAGAGAATATTGAGTTCTCCCAGCAGCAATTGGTAGAACTGCGGCGCGTTCAACGTGGAATTGACCACCGGCTCGGCCGGCTCGCTGGTGCCGACCACTGGCGCGGAAGGCGGGGGGGTCTGTGCCCATGTGCCCAGGCTTGAACCGAGGAGGGCGGCCGCCAGCAACAACCGCATGGGTCTGGCATGGGGGCGCAGCGGGTGTGCTGGTTCCATGTGCCCGGGAGCCTTGTTGGCGCTGTGGTGCAGGGTATTCATTGGGTCATGATAATGGAAGGGTTCAGGGCGCATTGCGTGTGATTCCTGTAACCCGCCGGTGTTCCGGTCCCCATTGAAAAAGCGCCTGCCCATGCCCGAACTCCCCGAAGTTGAAGTGACGCGCCGCAGTTTTGCCGACCGCATTGCGGGTGCTCAGGTGCGCAGCCTGCATCTGGGCAAACCCCTGCGCTGGCCGCTGGGTTGCGAGCCATCCGAGCTGCAGGGGTGCACGGTGCTGCAGGTGGCGCGGCGTGGCAAATACCTGTTGGTGCACCTGGACCGTGGTGTGCTGTTGTTGCATCTGGGCATGTCGGGCAGCCTGCTGTTTGCACCCCGCCTGCCGCCGCTCGGGGTGCACGACCATTTCGAACTGGACACCAGCCGGGGGTGTTTGCGCCTGCACGACCCCCGCCGGTTTGGTGCCGTGGTGTACGTGGCGTCGCTGGACGATCCGCGTGCGCACAAGTTGCTGGCGGGACTGGGGCAGGAGCCGCTGGAGGCGGGTTTTGAGCCTCTGGCTTTTCACCAGGCCTTGGGCCAGCGCCGCTCCAGCATCAAACAGGTGCTGCTGGCGGGGGATATCGTGGTGGGGGTGGGGAACATCTATGCGTCCGAAGCGCTGTTCATGGCGGGCATCCGCCCCACGCTGCGGGCCGATCGACTGAGCAAACCCCGGGCGGCGCGCCTGCACGGTGCCATTGTGGCGGTGCTGCAACGCGCCGTGGCCCTGGGTGGAAGCACCTTGCGCGACTTCTCCAGTGCGCAAGGCCAGAACGGATACTTTCAGCTCGATGCCATGGTGTACGGCCGCGAGGGGCTGCCGTGCCGGGTCTGCGCCACCCCCATCCGGGCGATCCGGCAGGGGCAGCGGTCCACGTATTACTGCACGGTCTGCCAGAAGCCCTGAAGACCGCTCCGATGCTATATTGCCCTCACTCCAGAGAACACGGCACATGAGCTTCAATCAGGAATTTGACGACCACGGCGCATGGCGCAGGCAGTTTGCTTTGCGGCTCAAGTTGTTGTCTGAATGGCTGACCGACCACGATTTGATGGAAGCCGGCGTGAGCGAGCGGCTCGACCAGTTGCATGCCCAGGTCAAGAACGACAAGATCATGGTGGCCTTCGTGGCCGAGTTCTCGCGCGGCAAGTCCGAGCTGATCAATGCGGTGTTTTTTGCCGGTTATGGCCGGCGCATCATGCCCGCGAGCGCCGGGCGCACCACGATGTGCCCGACCGAGCTGGGGTACGACGCGGAGGTGCCGCCCTGTCTGCGGCTGCTGCCCATCGAGACGCGGCTGCAGCCCAAGTCCTTGCTGGACTGGCGCAATGCCCCGAACAAGTGGGAGCGCGTTGACCTGGACGTCAACGATCCCCAGCAGCTCGCGCGTGCGATCCAGAAAGTGGCCGAGGTGCGGCGTGTCAGCAAGTCCGAAGCGGCTGCGCTGGGTTTCTGGAATGAAGAGCTGCCGGACGACAACCCGCTGGTCGGGCCGGACGGCCTGATCGAGGTGCCGAAATGGCGCCATGCGCTGATCAACATGGCGCACCCGCTGCTCAAGCAGGGGCTCGTGATCCTGGACACCCCGGGGCTCAACGCCATCGGCGCCGAGCCCGAGCTCACGGTCAGTCTGCTGCCGCAGGCCCATGCGGTGGTGTTCATCCTGGCGGCCGACACCGGTGTGACCAAATCCGACCTGACGATCTGGCGCCAGCACCTGGCGGTGCGGGGGGAAGGCCGGGAGTCGCGCCTGGTGGTGCTCAACAAGATCGACACCATGTGGGATGCCCTCAGCTCGCCCGAACAAGTGCAGCTGCAGATCGCGGCGCAACGCACCGATTCGGCCGATATCCTGGGGTTGTCGTCCAAGCAGGTGCTGGCGGTGTCGGCCCAGAAGGGCTTGCTGGCCAAAGTCAGTGGCGACGACAAGCTGCTCGAAGCCAGCAACCTGATGGAGCTGGAGTCGGCGCTGGGCGTGGACCTGCTCGGTCAGCGCCGCAAGATTTTGAGCGGGGCCGTGGCGGCGGGTATTCAGGCGTTGCGGCAGGAAACCGGGCGCCTTGTCCACATCCGGGCACGTGATCTGGTGGAGCAGGTCCAGGAGCTCGATGGGCTGCGCGGCAAGAACGCCGGGGTCATCAAGCAGATGCGCCTGCGCATCGAACAGGAGCAGGCCGATTTTGACGCCAGTGGCGCCAAGATCCACGCCGTGCGGTCGGTGCACCTGCGCCTGCTCAAGAACCTCTTCGCGCTGCTCGGGCGTACCCACCTCAAGGCCGAGGTGTCTGAGCTGTCGCGCGCGCTGAAGCAGCCCGGGATCAAGCTCGGTGTGCGGCGCGCCTATGGCCATACCTTTGACCGCCTGCGCGCCGATTTGGTACGCGCCGATACCCTGGCCGCGGAAATCCAGTCGATGCTGGAAGGCAGTTTCAAGGGGCTGAACGCCGAATACGGTTTCTCGCTCCAGCCGCCGTCCCCTCCCCAGTTGGCCCACTACGCCCGGGACCTGTCGGCGATTGAAAAGAGCCACCTGCAGTATCTGAGCCTGGGCAATGCGCTGCGGCTGGCCCAGCCGGAGTTCGCCGAACGGCTGACACGCGCGCTCATGAGCCGCCTGCGCGTGGTGTACGACACGGCCGTGAACGAGGTGGAACTGTGGAACAAGTCGGCCTCGGCCCAGCTCGACACCCAGCTGCGCGAACGTCGGCGCAATTTCATCCGCCGCATTGAAGCAGTGTCGCGTATCCAGCAGGCCGCGGGTGGCCTGGACGGACGCATTCGCGAGCTGCAATCGCAGCAGGCCGAGCTCAATCTGCTGGACGCCAAGCTGGCGGAGCTGACCGACCACCTGCTGTCCGTTCCCGAAGAAGACACCGCCGAAGCTGTCGCGGCATGAGCGCCGCCCGGCCGTTCCGAAGGCGCTCAGCCCCGCAGTGCGCAGCACGGAGGGATGTTCCATGAGCGCAGCGCTGGGCCGTTCCCAAGCCAGATCGCACCGCAGTCCACAGGGGGAAGGTACTCCCATAGGCCCCCGCACGTCAGCGGTCGAGGCGGCTCGGGCGCCGGACCTGCCGCTCACTTTTGCCCGGCGCCTCATTGACTGGCAGCGCCAGTCGGGGCGCAGCGGCCTGCCCTGGCAGGACACCCGCGACCCGTACCGGGTCTGGTTGTCCGAGGTCATGCTGCAGCAGACCCAGGTGAGCACCGTACTGGGTTATTACCCGCGCTTTCTGGCGCGGTTTCCCGACGTGTTCGCCCTGGCCGCGGCGCCGGCCGACGACGTGATGGCCCTGTGGAGTGGTCTGGGCTACTACAGCCGGGCGCGCAACCTCCACCGCTGCGCCCAGGTGGTGGTGGCGCAGCATGGGGGGGTGTTTCCGGATTCGGTGCTGGGCCTGGAGGCACTGCCTGGCATTGGTGCTTCCACCGCTGCGGCGATCGCCGCGTTTTGCCACGGCGAACGCATTTCGATTCTGGATGGCAATGTCCGGCGCGTGCTCACGCGCCTGCTGGCCTTTGACGCGGACATGGCCCAGCTACCGGCCCAGCGCGAACTCTGGCAGCGGGCGCAGGCGCTGCTGCCAGAAACCCCTTCGAACGGGGACATGACGGCCTATACGCAGGGCCTGATGGATCTGGGTGCCACGGTGTGCCTGCGAAGCCGGCCGCTGTGTGGGCGCTGTCCGGTGCAGGACCTCTGCGTGGCCCATGCCAAGGGTGCTCCGCAGAATTACCCGGTCAAGACCCGGTCGCTCAAGCGGCGGCACGAGTCCTGGTGGCTGCTGTGGCTGCGCGGCCAGGACAGGGGTGCGCCGGGTCGGGTGTGGCTTGAGCGCCGGCCGGCCCGGGGCATCTGGGCCGACTTGTATTGCCTGCCGGTGTTCGACAGCGAGGCCTCCCTGTTGGCGGCTTTGCCACCGGGCTTGCGCGGTGCCGCGCGTGCGCTGGAGCCGGTGTCCCACAGTCTGACGCACCGCGAGCTGCGTCTGCACCCATGGCTGCTCGAAACCTCGCAGCCCGTGGAATTCGCCAACGGTCTGAGCGGCCAATGGGTGGAGGAAGCGGCGCTGGCGCAATACGGGCTGCCGGCGCCGGTGCGCCTGCTGCTCTCCAACGACCTGCCCTGATCCAACCTCAGGGGGCTGCAGGTACGTCGTCAGGAACCCGAGGCGGCTGGACGGGCCGCGGAGGCGGGCCAACCATCGACCTCGCGGTGCCGCACCTGGGTCGCCCACTCGGTGGCGAAGGCCTGCGCCAGCTGTTCGGCCAGGTACACCGAGCGGTGCTGACCCCCGGTGCAGCCAATGGCCACGGTCACGTAGCTGCGGTGGTCGCGCAGCATCTGCGGCAGCCAGTGCCGCAAGAAATCGCCGATCTGCTGCCGCATCTGGTCTACCTCGGGCTGGGCGGTGAGGTAGGCCGCCACCGGCGCATCGCGTCCGGTCAGGGGCTTGAGTTCGGGTTCGTAGTGCGGGTTGGGCAGCATGCGCACGTCGAACACGAAATCCGCGTCCATCGGGATGCCGCGCTTGAAGGCAAACGACTCAAACACCAGCGTCAGCGGCGCCTGGACCGCGCCCAGCAGCTCTTTGATGTGGCTGCGCAATTGGGCCGGGCGGATCAGGCTGGTGTCGAGCACCAGTGCCTGCTCGCGCAATTCGGCCAGCAATTCGCGTTCGTGTTCGATGGCGTCGGTCAGTGCCCGGTGCTGATCGTTGGCCTGCTTGAGCGAGAGCGGGTGCAGTCGGCGCGTTTCGGAAAACCGGCGCACCAGGGTGTCGGTGGTGGCGTCCAGGAACACGGTGGTGAGGTGCACCGGCCGGTCGGCCTGGGCCTGCAGCCGTTCCAGCCGGCGGGGCAGACCCGGCAGCGAAGCGGCGCTGCGCACATCCATGGCGATGGCGACCCGGTGCGCCTGGTGGCTTTGTTCAAGCGCGATGAAAGATTCGAGCAGTTCGGGTGGCAGGTTGTCCACACAGTAGAAGCCGAGGTCTTCCAGTGCGGTCAGGGCCACCGACTTGCCCGAGCCGGACATACCGGTGATCAGCACCAGTTCGATGGGGCGGGGCAGGGTGTCTGACATGGGGGCTGCGTGTCAGGCGGCGAGCAACTCGCGGGCATGGGCCAGCGACACCTCGGACTGTTCGTTGCCGCCCAGCATGCGGGCGAGTTCGCGGATGCGCTGCTCGTGTGCGATCGCCTCGACCGTGCTCACGGTCTGCTGGCCGGACTGCTGTTTGCTCACCAGCAGGTGGTGGTCGGCGCAGGCGGCCACCTGCGCCAGGTGGGTCACCGACAGCACCTGCCGGTCCTGGCCCAGTTGACGCAGCAGGCGCCCCACGGTGTGGGCCACGGCACCGCCGATGCCCGAATCCACCTCGTCAAAAATCAGCGTGGGGGCCTGGCCGAGCCGGCTGGTGACGACCGAAATCGCCAGCGCGATGCGCGAGAGTTCACCGCCGGAGGCGACCTTGCCGACCGGGCGCGGCGTGACGCCGGCGTGGCCGGCCACCAGAAACTCCACCTGCTCGCGGCCATGGGCCTGAGGCTCTTCGAGGCGCTGCAGCGCCACTTCGAATCGCCCCCCCTGCAGTCCCAGGGTCTGCATGGTTTCGGTGACCGCCTGGGACAGACGGGGGGCGGCTTGCTGGCGCTTTTTCGTCAAGGCCAGCAAGGCGCTGTCAAAGGTTTTCCAGGCCTGGCGTTCGGCTTGCTGCAGGGCGGCCAGATCCAGCGCCTGGTCCACCTGGGCCAGTTCGGCCTTCCACTGCGCATGCAGTTCGGCCAATTCTTCGGGTGGGCGGCGGTAGCGGCGTGCCAGCGACAGCCACAGCGAAAGCCGCTGGTCCAGCGCCTCCAGGCGGGACGGGTCCTGCTCGGCGTGGCGGGCGTACTGGTGCAGGCTGTGCACGCTGTCCTGCACCTGGGCCAGTGCCGCTTCCAGCGCTTCCAAGGGGTCGGCGAAGGCGGGCTCGATGTGGGCCTGGGCCTGCAGGGCCGCCAGCGCGCGGTGGATCAGGTCGCCCGCGCTCGGTTCGGTGGCGTCCAGCGCCGCCACGGCGGCCTGGGCCGCGTCCTGCAGCGCCTGGGCGTTGGCCAGGCGGCCGTGTTGGCCGTTGAGCTCGTCCCACTCGCCGGGTTGTGGCGCGAGCTTGTCCAGCTCGCCGATCTGCCAGGCCAGCCGTTCGCTTTCCTGTTGCAGGCTGTTCTGGCGCTCGGTCGCTGTCTCCAGCGCCTTGCGGCACTGGCGCCACTGCGCCCAGCCCTGCGCCGCGGCTGAGGTGTCGATGCCGGCATAACCGTCCAGCAGGGCGCGCACGGCGTCGGCGCGGGTGAGGCTTTGCCAGGCGTGTTGGCCGTGAATGTCCACCAGCTCGTTGGCCAGCACCTTGAGTTGGGCCACGGTGGCCGCGCTGCCGTTGATCCAGGCCCGGCTGCGGCCTTCGGTGTCGACCGTGCGGCGCAGCAGCAGGCTGTCATCCAGCGGGAAACCCTGCTCTTCCAGCCAGTTGGCCAGGTGGGGCGGGGCATCGAACTCGGCGGCGATTTCGCAGCGCGACGCCCCCTCGCGCACCACGCCGCTGTCGGAGCGTGCGCCCAGGGCGAGTTGCAGCGCGTCGATCAGGATGGACTTGCCGGCGCCGGTTTCACCGGTGAGCACGCAAAAGCCCTGGTCCAGCTCCAGGTCCAGCGACTGCACGATGACGAAGTCGCGCAAAACAATGCGTCGGAGGCTCATGAACGTGGGGCGAGGTGGAACGTGTGAAGGGCAGACCGGTCGTATTTTGACCGGGATTTCAACCGCCTTCGTTCCAGTGCAGTTTTTTGCGCAGGGTGTCGAAATAGCTCCAGCCGACCGGGTGCAGCAGACGCAGGGTGTGCTCGGAGCGCCGCACCACAATCCGGTCGCCGTGCAGCAGGCTGGTGAGGGACTGCATGTCGAAGTTGGCGCTGGCGTCGCGGCCCGAGACGATCTCAACCGCGATCTCGCAGTGAGCGGGCAATACGATGGGGCGGTTGGACAGGGTGTGGGGCGCGATCGGCACCATCACCCAGCCATCAATGGCCGGGTGCAGCAGCGGGCCGCCGGCCGAGAGCGAATACGCGGTGGAGCCGGTGGACGAGGCGATGATCAGACCGTCGGCGCGCTGGTTGGCCACGAAATGGCCGTCCACCTCCACGCGCAGCTCGATCATGCTGGCCACGCCGCCGCGGTTGACCACCACATCGTTGAGCGCGGTGGCTTCGAACACGCAGCGGCCATCGCGCCACACACTGGCGGCCATGAGTGCACGCGGGTCTTCCTCGAACTCGCCGTACAGCATGGGCCGCAGCTTTTCACGGTAGCTGTCGAAGGGAATGTCCGTGATGAAGCCCAGCCGGCCCTGGTTGATGCCGGCCAGTGGCACACCGTAGCGCGCGAGCTGGCGACCGATGCCCAGCATGGTGCCGTCACCCCCCACCACCAGCGCCAGGTCGCAGGCACTGCCCATGGCGGGCACGTCCAGTGCGGGGTACTGCAGCAGGCCGGTGTTGAGCGCGGTGTCCTGCTCCAGCGACACCTCGCAGCCCACGTCGTGCAGGAAATGGGCCACTTCTTCCACCGCGTCGCGCGAGCCCGGCGCCTGGTATTTGCCGATGATGGCGACGTGCGCAAAGCGCAGCGGCTTGCCCATTTTTCGGGCTGTTGGCGAGGGTTCGGGAGGCAGGCTCATGCACAAATTACAACATAGCCCGCGCGGCCCGCCCGACCCGGAAAACCCTTGTCGCCCGCGGGCTCCCGTGGGGCACATACCTCCGTAAAATGAAACCATGTTGGATGACCGCGCCAAGTTGCTGCTCAAGGCCCTCGTCGAGCGATATATCGCCGACGGGCAGCCCGTGGGCTCGCGCACGCTGGCCAAAGCCGCCGGTCTGGATCTCTCGCCTGCGACCATCCGCAACGTGATGAGCGACCTTGAAGAACTGGGTCTGATCGCGAGCCCCCACACCTCGGCCGGTCGGATTCCCACCGCGCGTGGTTACCGCCTGTTCGTCGACACCATGCTCACGGTGCGGCGCGACGGACTGCCGGGGGTGGGCGAGATGGGCGCACCGGGCATCGAGGCGGGCCAGCCCCAGCGCGTCATCAGCCACGCCGCGCAAATGCTCTCCAGCCTCTCGCACTTCGTGGGTGTGGTGATGGCGCCGCGCCGTGCTTCGGTGTTTCGCCACATCGAGTTTCTCAGCCTGTCCGAGCGGCGGGTGCTGGTGATCCTGGTGTCGCCCGATGGCGATGTGCAGAACCGCATCATCCACACCCAGGTGCATTTCACCCAGTCGCAGTTGCTGGAGGCGGCCAATTTCCTCAACGCCCATTACTCGGGACTGACCATGGAAGAGGTGCGCTCACGCCTGAAGACCGAGGTCGATGTGCTGCGTGGCGAGATCGCGACCCTGATGCAGGCCGCGGTGGAGATCGGCGCCGACGACAACGCGGGGCAGGAGGCGGTGGTGGTCTCTGGCGAGCGCAACCTGCTCTCGGTCAGCGAGTTCTCCAGCGACATGGGCAACCTGCGTCGCCTGTTCGATCTGTTCGAGCAGAAGACGCAGCTCATCCGCCTGCTCGACGTGTCGGCCCAGGCCGATGGCGTGCGCATCTACATCGGTGGCGAAAGCCAGGTGGTGCCCTTCGAAGATCTGTCGGTCGTGACGGCCCCGTACGAAGTCGACGGGCAGGTGGTGGGCACGCTGGGCGTCATCGGGCCCCAGCGCATGTCCTACGAACGCATGATCCAGATCGTGGACGTCACGGCCAAGCTGGTGAGCAACGCGCTGAGCCACAGCAAATAGCCGGCCCCGGCTGGCGCTCGTCGGCGGCCTCTACAATCCACCCCTTCGCGGGCCGTTAGCTCAGTTGGTTAGAGCAGAGGACTCATAATCCTTTGGTCGTTGGTTCAAGTCCAACACGGCCTACCAAAAAAGTCGTGCTACAATGCGTGGCTTACGCGGCTGTAGCTCAGCTGGATAGAGTACTTGGCTACGAACCAAGGGGTCGTGGGTTCGATTCCTGCCAGCCGCACCAAAATGAAAGCCTGCAGCCAAAAGCTGCAGGCTTTTTCATTTCTGCTGTACACCGTACCCATGAGCAAGGCCTTCACACGCGAGTCCGATCAGGACGCAGACGACGAGCTGCCCGTCGCCGCGCCCGTGCCCAGCGGCAAGAACTACATCACGCGCGCCGGCTACGACCGGCTGCGCGCCGAGCTGTTCACGCTGATGGACGAGGAGCGTCCGAAGATGGTGGAGATCGTCCACTGGGCGGCCAGCAATGGCGACCGCTCGGAGAACGGGGACTATCTGTACGGCAAAAAGCGGTTGCGCGAGATCGACCGCCGCATCCGCTTCCTGACCCAGCGGCTGGAGATCGCCGAAGTGGTGGATGCTTCCATGCACCACGGAGGCGACCAGGTGTTTTTTGGCGCCACCGTGACCTACGCCGACGAGTCGGGGCTGGAAACCACAGTGACCATCCTCGGCGTGGACGAGGCCGACAGTGCGCAGGGACAGATCAGTTGGGTGTCACCCGTGGCGCGTGCGCTGCTCAAGGCCCGTGTGGGTGAGGTGGTGCGGCTGGTGGTGCCCGGTGGTGTGCAGGAACTGGACATCGTGTCGGTGACGTATCCGGCACCCGCCGCGAAGACCTGATCAGGGCTTGAAGCGCTGGGCCTTGATGACCGAGGTCGTGCGCTTGAGGCTGCGCAAGACGTCGGCCAGATGCTGGCGGTCGCGCACCGAGACCGAGAAGCGGATGTCGGTGGCCGTCTGTGCCGGTTCGTCGCCCATGTCCACGTGGGTGATGTCGGCCTCGGCCGAGGCGATGGCCGAGGCCACGCGGGCCAGCACCCCCTTGCCGTTGGCCACCGTGACCACCACCGTGGTGTCGAACGGACGCACGGGCTCGTCGGCCCACTCCACCTGCAGAAAGCGCTCGCTGTCGCGCAGCAACAGGCGTTTGCCCGTGGGGCAGTCTTCGGCGTGCACCACCAGGCCCTCCCCGCGACCCAGATAGCCCACGATGCGGTCGCCCGGGATCGGTTGGCAGCACGGGGCGTACTGCACCGACAGGCCCTCACTGCCGTCCAGGCTGACCACGCCTTGCGAAACCGTCTCGTCCTGGCCGCTGGCGTAGCGCTCGGTGCTGATGAGCAGCGCGTCGGGCTTGAGGCCGGTTTCCGACAGCAGCACGGCGAGCTTTTTGCCCACCATGCTGGCGATGCGCTTGCCCATCCCGATGTCGGTCATCAGTTCGTGACGTGACTTGTTGCCGGTGAAGCGCAGCAGCTTTTCCCAGGTGCTCTTGTAATCACCTTCCTCGTCTGGTAGGGTCGCGATGCCCTCGGAGCGCAGGGCCTGGGTGAGCATGCGCTCGCCCAGTTCGTTGGCTTTTTCCTGCGCCAGGGTCTTGAGGTGGTGGCGGATCTTGGAGCGGGCACGCCCGGTCTTCACGAACGACAGCCAGGCCGGATTGGGTTCGGCGGTGTCGCCGGTGACGATTTCGACCACGTCGCCATTGGCCAGCTCGGTGCGCAGTGGCCTTTGCTCGCCATTGATCCTGGCGGCCACCGCCCGGTTGCCCACGCCGCTGTGGATGGCGTAGGCGAAATCCATCACGGTGGCGCCGCGTGGCAGCGCGAGGATCTTGCTCTTGGGCGTGAACACATAGACCGCATCGGGGAACAGGTCGATCTTGACGTGGTCCCAGAACTCGCCGGCGTCGTGGGTTTCCTGCTGAATGTCCAGCAGGGACTGCAGCCACTGCGTGCCCAGGCGCTGCGAGGTGTCGCTGCCCGGTTCACTGGCCTTGTAGAGCCAGTGCGCGGCCACGCCCGATTCGGCCACCACGTCCATGGCGTGGGTGCGCAGCTGGAACTCGATGTTGGTGCCAAACGGGCCGATCAGGGTGGTGTGCAGCGACTGGTAGCCATTGACCTTGGGAATGGCCACGTAGTCGCGGAACTTGCCCGGCACCGGCTTGTAGAGCTGGTGCAGGATGCCCATGGCGGTGTAGCAGTCGGTCAGTTCGGGCACGACGATGCGAAAACCGTAGATGTCGGTCACCTGGGAGAACGACAGGTGCTTGCTGTCCATCTTGCGGTAGACCGAATTCAGCGTCTTTTCGCGGCCCAGGATGCGCACCCCCATGCCCTGGCGCGAAAACGCGGCCTCGACCTCCCGCTGGACCCGGGCAATGAGGTCGTGGCGCCGGGTGCGCGACTTGTTCAAGGCCTTGGACAGCACCTCGTAACGCCAGGGGTGGAGAAAGCGGAAGGCGAGGTCCTGCAGTTCGCGGTAGGTGAAGTTCAGCCCCAGGCGGTGCGCGATGGGGGCGTAGATCTCCAGGGTTTCGCTGCTGATGCGCTGCCACTTGCTGCGCGGCATGTCGCCCATGGTGCGCATGTTGTGGGTGCGGTCGGCCAGCTTGATCAGGATGACCCGCACATCCTTGGCCATGGCCAGCAGCATCTTGCGGAACGATTCGGCCTGGTTCTGTTCCCGGGTGTCGAACTCCAGCCGTTCCAGCTTGGTGAGCCCATCCACGAGGTCGGCCACCGGCGCGCCAAAGCGCTGGACCAGTTCTTCCTTGGTGACGCCGCAGTCTTCGATGGCGTCGTGCATGAGCGCCGCCATCAGGGCCTGGGCGTCGAGTTTCCATTCGGCGCATTGGGCCGCCACCGCGATGGGGTGGGTGATGTAGGGGTCGCCGTTCTTGCGCAACTGACCCAGGTGGGCTTCGTCGGCAAAGCGGTAGGCCTGGCGCACGCTTTCGATCTCGGCCGGGCTCAGGTAGTCCAGCTTGCCCACCAGTGCCGCAAAGCTGGCCGCGGCGGCACTCGCCGCCGGGTGCGCCTGGGCAGCGGAGGCTCTCTTTTTGCCGGTTTCAGCCACGGTGGTCATCCCTGTACTTTAGCCTGAGACGGGTGGGCATGCAGGGGCGGCCCCCGGCGGCGGGCCCCGGAGCGCGCTTGGCGCTGGTCTGGTCAGCGCAAGGGCGGCACCAGAATCGTCGGCTTGGCCTCGGGCAGCAGGTCGGGGTAGTCGCGGCTGTAGTGCAGACCCCGGCTCTCATGCCGCATCATGGCCGACATCACGATCAAGTCGGCCACCTGCACCAGGTTGCGCAGTTCCAGCAGATCGCGTGTGACGTGGAACTGCGAATAGAACTCCTGGATTTCGCGCTGCAGCAGGGTGATGCGGTGGGCGGCGCGCTCCAGGCGCTTGTTGGTGCGCACGATGCCCACGTAGTCCCACATGAAGCGGCGCAACTCGTCCCAGTTGTGCGAGATCACCACCTGTTCGTCCGCATCGGTCACGCGGCTGTCGTCCCACAGCGGGATGTCCGGGCGTGGGGTCAATGCCGCGGTGCCGATGGCCTTCACCGCGGCCTGGGCGAACACCATGCATTCGACCAGCGAGTTGCTGGCCAGGCGGTTGGCGCCGTGCAGGCCGGTGCAGGTGGTTTCGCCCACGGCGTACAGACCGTCGATGTCGGTGTGGCCTTCCAGGTCGGTCACCAGGCCCCCGCAGGTGTAGTGCGCGGCCGGCACCACGGGGATGGGCTCTTTGGTGATGTCGATGCCCAGCTCGGCGCAGCGCGCGAGGATGTTGGGGAAATGCTCGTTCAGGAACTCGGGGCTCTGGTGCGAGATGTCCAGGTGCACGCAATCCAGTCCGTGGCGCTTCATCTCGTAGTCGATGGCGCGGGCCACGATGTCGCGCGGGGCCAGCTCGGCGCGTGGATCGTGGTCGGGCATGAAGCGGTGGCTGCCCAGGTGCGGTGGCAGCTTCAATTGCCCGCCTTCGCCCCGCACGGCCTCGGTGATGAGGAAGTTCTTGACGTTGGGGTGGTACAGGCAGGTCGGGTGGAACTGGATGAATTCCATGTTGCCGACGCGGCAACCCGCACGCCAGCCGGCGGCGATGCCGTCGCCGGTGGCGGTGTCGGGGTTGGTGGTGTAGAGATAGACCTTGCCAGCGCCGCCGGTGGCCAGGATGGTGTGCTGCGCGCTGAAGGTCTCGACCTCGTCGCGGTCCACATCCAGCACATAGGCGCCATAACAACGGGTGGACCCCACGCCGGGCTTGTGGTCGGGCAACTGGCGCTCGGTGACCAGATCGACCAGCATGTGGTTCTCGAAGAAAGTGATGCCGGGCGTGGCACGGGCCAGCTGGCTCAGGGTCGCCTGCACGGCCGCCCCGGTGGCGTCGGTGGCGTGCACGATGCGCCGATGGGAATGGCCGCCTTCGCGCGTGAGGTGCAGTTCACCGTTTTCGGTGGAGAAGGGCACGCCCAGCTCCTGCAACCAGGCGATGGCCGCGGGCGCGTTCTCCACCGTGAACCGCGTGGCCTCCAGATCGCACAGGCCGGCGCCGGCCACCAGCGTGTCGTCCACGTGCGAGGCGTAGCTGTCGCCCTCGGCCAGCACGGCGGCAATGCCGCCCTGGGCCCAGTTGCTGGAGCCGTCGGAGATGCCGCGTTTGGTCACCACCGCCACGCGGTGGGTGGGCGCGAGCTTCAACGCGGCCGTGAGACCGGCCAGGCCGCTGCCGATGATGAGAACGTCAAAGGAATGGTGGGCGCTCATGGCTCTCAGATGTGAAGGGGTGTGGTGCTGGGTGCGCGCCCGGACGGCGGGGCGCGGTGGCCAGTTCGGGTCAGTTGGGTGAGTAGGCCAGCCGCACGTAGATGGGGGCAAAGGCCTCGGCCTGCGTGAGTTCGATCAGCGTTTCCTTGGCCAGCTCCAGCATGGCGATGAAGGTCACCACCAGCACCTGCGAACCCCGGGTGGGGTCGAACAGGTCGCCGAATTCCACGAAGCGCTGGCCCTGCAGCTTGCGCAGCACGATGCTCATGTGTTCGCGCACCGAGAGTTCCTCGCGGCTGATCTTGTGGTGCTGGACCAGCTTGGCGCGCTTGAGGATGTCGCGCCAGGCGCCCTGCAGGTCGAGCACGTGCACGTCGGGAAAGCGCGGCACCAGGGCCTGTTCCACGTAGACCTGCGCGCGCAGAAAATCGCGGCCGTACTGCGGCATGTCGGCCAGGCGCTGCGCGGCCAGCTTCATCTGTTCGTATTCGAGCAGGCGGCGCACCAGCTCGGCGCGCGGGTCTTCGGCTTCTTCGCCTTCGGCCACCTTCTTGGGCGGCAGCAGCATGCGCGACTTGATCTCGATCAGCATCGCCGCCATCAGCAAGTACTCGGCCGCCAGTTCCAGGTTGCTGGCGCGGATCTCGTCCACGTAGCTCAGGTACTGGCGCGTCACCGCCGCCATCGGGATGTCAAGGATGTTGAAGTTCTGCTTGCGGATCAGGTAGAGCAGCAGGTCCAACGGCCCTTCAAAGGCCTCCAGGAAGATCTGCAGCGCATCGGGCGGGATGTACAGGTCCCGCGGCATGGTGAACAGCGGCTCGCCATACAGCCGCGCCAGGGCGACGTGGTCGACCACGGTGGGCAGCACGTCGTCCAGCCCCTGCGGAGCTTCGTCGAGTGCCGGCGATTCGTGGCTCATGGCATGCGCCCGGGCGGGGGCGGAATCAGTGCTGGTCGGCCTGGGTCTGGTACACGTAGGGCTGCTGGGGCACGGTGGTCGCTGCGGCCTTGGCCTGGAAGTCGCGGTCGATCTGCTTGTCCCACAGCAGGGCGCGTCCCTGGCGCTGTTCCTGCTCCAGCGTGGGCTTGTCGGCCTTGAGCTTGTCGATGAACTGCGTCGCGTCAGACGTGTAGTGCGGGCGGGCGAAGAAAGACATGGTCGGTGGCGCGGGCGGCGCAAGATGGGGAAAACGCCGATTTTACCGGGCGGGCCTGCCGGCCCGTTCCCACGGTCGCACGGGCCTACTGGCAGGTGTGCAGGTGCTGGGCGAAGCCCGAGCGGTGGATCAGCGAGCGTGGCTGTTCGTTCAGGCCCACCATGCCCAGGTGGCCACCACGCTTGTGTACCGCCTTGTGCAACTGCTCCAGCGCGTCCAGGCCTGTGGTGTCGAGCGAGATCAGCTGGGTCGCGTCGAGCATCACGTTCATGCCGGAAGGGCCCTGCTCCACCTCGGCCACGATGGGGTCGATCTTGGCCACGGCGCCGAAGAAAAGCGAACCGTAAAGACGGTAGGTGAGCTGGTGTTCGTTGCGCGCCAGCGGTTCGGCGCGAAAGATGTCGCTCTGGCGCCGCACGAACAGGAAACAGGCCAGGACCAGACCGAGCTCCACCGCCACGGTCAGGTCGAAGACGATGGTCACCAGGAAGGTCGACACCATCATCAGACGGTAGTGGTTGGTGAACTGTCGCAGCCGGAGAAACTCGCGCCATTCGCCCATGTTCCAGGCCACGAACAACAGCACGCCTGCGAGCACCGCCAGCGGAATGTGTGCCGCCAGCGGCGCCGCGATCAACACCACCGCGGCCAGGGTGGCCGCGTGCACCATGCCGGCCACGGGGGAGACGGCGCCCGCGCGGATGTTGGTCACGGTGCGGGCGATGGTGCCGGTGGCGGGCATGCCGCCGAAAAAAGGCACCACCGCGTTGGCAATGCCCTGGGCCATCAGTTCCTGGTTCGGGTCGTGTTTGGGAGCGGTTCCCAGTTGATCGGCGACGCGAGCGCACAGCAGGGACTCGATGGCGCCGAGCAGCGCGATGGTGAGGGTGGGCGTGACCAGCAGGCGCACCGTTTCCCACGAAAAATCGGGCAGTTGAAACGGTGGTACCCCCTGGGGGATGCCGCCAAAGCGCGAGCCGATGGTCTCGACCGGCATGCTCATGGCCCAGGACAGCAAGGTCAGAGTGACCAGCGCGACCACGGGCGCCGGCAGGCGTGAGGTGGCACGCAGTGCGCTCACGGTCTCGATCTTGTCGAGCTGGCGACGGAACTGAGAGTCCACCGCCCACAGCCGGGGCCAGATGAACAAGCCCAGCACGCACAGCGCGCCCAGGCCGAAGGCGTGGACGTTCAGGCTGTCGATGTGGGCGAAGATGCTGCCGATCTGGTTGAAAAAGTCGGCAGGCATCTTGGCGATGTCCAGCCCCAGCAGGTCGCGCACCTGGGACAGCCCGATCAGCACCGCGATGCCGTTGGTGAACCCGATGACCACACTGACGGGCACGTAGCGCACCAGCGTGCCGAGCCGGAACAGCCCCATGAGGAACAGCAGCACGCCGGCGCTCGCGGTGGCGATGAGCAGGTTGGCCACGCCGTAGCGTTCGACGATGCCGTAGACGATGACGATGAAGGCGCCGGCCGGGCCACCGATCTGCACCGAGGTGCCGCCGAAGACCGAGATCAGGAAGCCCGCGATGATCGCCGTCCACAGGCCGGCTTCGGGTTTGAGCCCACTGGCGATGGCGAAGGCCATGGCCAGCGGCAGTGCCACGATGCCCACCGTGGCGCCGGCCCCCACGTCGCGCGCCAGTTTTTCACCGTTGTAGCCCTTGATGTCCTGCAGCAGACGCGGGCGGAACCGGGCAATGGGGGTAAGGTGTTGCAGCATGCCGAAATGTTACCGTTGGCAACGGCGCACCGAACTTACAGGGCGATGACGCATTGATCGGGGTTTACACTGAAACGACCCGGACGCGCATCAGACCGCCCGCAGTCGCTTCCAGTCGTCCAGCGCCGGGCGCATCACCAGCAACAGCAGCATCAGGGCCAGCGGTACGGTACTCACGTATCCCACGTGTTTGAAGCCCATCGCGCCGGTCAGACCGCCGAGGAAAAAGCTGGCGATGAGCTGGCCGTGCACCCGCAGCCGGTCGCGGTTGGCCAGCACCGGCGACTGGCCCGGATGCCGATTCACATACAGCAGCTTGCCCAGTTCGATGCCGAGATCGGTGATCAGGCCGGTGACGTGGGTGGTGCGGATGACGGCACGGGAAATCTTGGTGATGACCGCGTTCTGCAGGCCCATGATGAAACACAGCAACACCACGGTGAGCGGCAGGAACACCGGAGTCATGAGGCCGATGGCCGCGCCGAACAGGCCAAACACCAGCAGCGCGGCGGCCTCGACGATCAGTGGCAGGCCATAGGCGCTGCGCAACTGACGGCGCATGCCCCAGTTCACCAGCCATGCGGTGGTCATGGCGCCCAGCAGAAAGGCCAGCAGCGAGCCCACGCCAGCGGCAGCCAGGGCCAATTGACCGAGCACCAGATTGTCGGCGGTGGACGAGAGGATGCCCGTCATGTGCGAGGTGTAGTGCCCCACGGCCAGAAAACCCCCTGCGTTTGCGGCCCCCGCCACGAAGGCCAGCACCGAGCCGAGTTTCAGATCGGTCTGGGGCGTGCGCTGCAGGCTGGTGAAGCCGCGGATGGGTTCGAACATGGGGCTCGGGCTGGCCTCAGCGCACCCGCATGCCTGGCGTGGCGCCCGGCCAGGGGTTGAGGATGTGGATGCCGGGTTCGGCGTTCTCGTCGGCGTGGCTGGCGGCCAGCACCATGCCTTCGCTGACGCCGAACTTCATCTTGCGCGGCGCCAGGTTGGCCACCATCACGGTGAGCTTGCCCACCAGGTCTTCGGGGCGGTAGGCGCTGGCGATGCCGCTGAAGACGTTGCGCGTCTTGCCCTCGCCCACGTCGAGCGTGAGGCGCAGCAGTTTGGTGGAGCCTTCCACGGCTTCGCAGTTCACGATCTGCGCGATGCGCAGGTCGATTTTGGCGAAGTCGTCGATGGAGATGGTGTCGGCGATCGGTTCACCGCCAGGCACCATGGCCGGGGCGGCCGGTGCGGGCGGCGGTTCAAACAGCGCGTCGAGCTGCTTCACGTCCACGCGCTGCATCAGGTGCTGGTAGATGCCGATGGCATGGCCCGCACCCAGCAGGCGCCGTGCGTCGCCGAAGCCCAGGGGCGTGGTGTTCAGGAAGGCCTCCACGTTGGCGGCCAGCGCCGGCAGCACCGGCTTGAGGTAGAGCGTGAGCAGGCGGAAGGCTTCGATGCAGGTGGTGCACACGTCGTGCAGCCGGCCTTCCATGCCTTCCTTCTTGGCCAGTTCCCAGGGCTTGTTCTGGTCCACGTAGGCGTTCACCCGGTCGGCCAGCAGCATGATCTCGCGCAGCGCCTTGCCGTATTCGCGCTCGGCGTAGAGCTCGGTGATGGACGGGGCCGCCGTCTGCAGGTGGTCGAGCAGGTTGTCGCCGTCGGCCGAGACCGCGCCGAGCTGGCCGCCAAAGCGTTTGGTGATGAAGCCGGCCGCGCGCGAGGCGATGTTGATGTATTTGCCGATCAGGTCGCTGTTGACCCGGGCCATGAAGTCTTCGGGGTTGAAGTCCACATCTTCGTTCTTGCCGCTGAGCTTGGCCGCCAGGTAGTAGCGCAGCCACTCGGGGTTCATGCCGAGTTCCAGGTATTTGAGCGGGTTCAGGCCGGTGCCCCGGCTCTTGCTCATCTTTTCGCCGTTGTTGATGGTGAGGAAGCCATGCACGAACACCGCGTTGGGCACCTTGCGGCCGCTGAACTTGAGCATCGCCGGCCAGAACAGGGTGTGGAAGGTGATGATGTCCTTGCCGATGAAGTGGTACTGCTCGGTGGTCGGGTCGGCCATGAAGGCGTCGTAATCGCGTCCGGTCTTGCCGAAGTAGTTCTTCAGCGAGGCGAGGTAGCCGATGGGCGCATCCAGCCAGACGTAGAAGTATTTGCCCGGCGCGTCCGGGATTTCGATGCCGAAGTAGGGCGCGTCGCGGCTGATGTCCCAGTCGCCCATCTTGGGCTTGCCGTCTTCGCCGGGCTCGATCCACTCGGCGATCTTGTTCAACACCTCGGGTTGCACGGCGCCACTCTGCGTCCACTGGTCCAGGAAGGCCAGGCAACGCGGGTCGGACAGCTTGAAGAAGAAGTGTTCCGAGTTCTTCAGCACCGGCGTGGCGCCCGACAGCGCCGAATACGGGTTCTTGAGTTCGGTCGGTGCGTAGACGGCACCGCAGTTTTCGCAGTTGTCGCCGTACTGGTCCTTGGTGCCGCATTTCGGGCACTCGCCCTTGATGAAGCGGTCGGGCAGGAACATGTTTTTCTCGGGGTCGAAAAACTGTTCGATGGTGCGGGTGTCGATCAGGTCGTTGGCCTTGAGGGCGCGGTAGATGTCCTGCGCCAGCGCATGGTTCTCGGGCGCGTCGGTGCTGTGCCAGTTGTCGAAACCGATGTGGAAGCCGTCCAGGTAGGGTTTGCGGCCCGCGGCGATGTCGGCCACGAACTGCTGCGGCGTCTTGCCCGCCTTGTCGGCCGCGATCATGATGGGCGCGCCGTGCGCGTCGTCGGCGCAGACGAAGTGCACCTCGTGGCCCTGCATGCGCTGGTACCGCACCCAGATGTCCGCCTGGATGTATTCCATGATGTGGCCGATGTGGAAATGGCCGTTGGCGTAGGGCAGGGCGGTGGTGACGAACAGGCGTCGCTGGCTCATGGGAGGTACTTTCTGTCGGGGAACCCGTGATTTTAGGCCGCCTGCCCGCCGCCAGGGGCGCCGGGCGCCACGCGCGGCGCGGAGGGCGCTGGCGCAAGCCCTCATGGCCCCTGTGTGTATCGGGCCCGGCCGGGTGGGCGGGTAGACTTGCCGACACGCATCCGACCCCCACAAAACCGTTCCCCACAGGAGATTTTTCGAATGGCTGTTGACCCACAAGCGCTGCTGGCGGCCCTGCAGGCCGTGACCGACCCGAACACCGGCAAGGACTTCGTGTCCAGCAAGGCGCTGAAGAATCTGAATGAGCAGGATGGCGACGTGTCGTTCGACGTCGAACTGGCCTACCCGGCCAGGAGCCAGATGCCGGCGCTGCGCCGTGCGCTGATCGTCGCGGCCAAGGAAGTGCCCGGCGTGGAGAACGTTTCGGTCAACATGAGCATGAAGATCACGGCGCACGCCGTGCAGCGTGGGGTGCAGCTGCTGCCCAATGTGAAGAACATCATCGCCGTGGCCTCGGGCAAAGGCGGCGTGGGCAAGAGCACCACCGCGGTGAACCTGGCGCTGGCACTGGCCGCCGAGGGCGCACAGGTCGGCATCCTGGACGCCGACATCTACGGCCCCAGCCAGCCCATGATGATGGGGCTGGAGGGCCGGCCCGAGAGCGTCGATGGCCAGACCATGGAGCCGCTGGAAAACTACGGCGTGCAGGTGATCTCGATCGGCTTCCTGATCGACCGCGACGAGGCCATGATTTGGCGCGGCCCCATGGCCACCCAGGCGCTGGAGCAGCTGCTGCGCCAGACCAACTGGAAAGAGCTGGACTACCTCATCGTCGACATGCCACCCGGCACCGGCGACATCCAGCTCACCCTCTCCCAGCGCGTGCCGCTCACCGGCGCGGTGATCGTCACCACCCCGCAGGACATCGCCCTGCTGGACGCGCGCAAGGGCATCAAGATGTTCGAGAAGGTGGGGGTGCCCATCCTGGGTATCGTGGAAAACATGGCGGTGTACTGCTGCCCCGCCTGCGGCCACGTCGAGCACATCTTTGGCGCCGACGGTGGCAAGAACATGGCCGCCGAGTACGGCATGGACTACCTGGGCGCCCTGCCGCTGAACATGTCGATCCGTGTGCAGGCCGACAGCGGCAAGCCGACGGTGGTGGCGGAGCCCGATGGCGAGATCGCCACGCTCTACAAGACCGTGGCGCGCCAGGTGGCGATCAAGATCGCGGCCAAGGCCAAGGACTTTTCCTCGAAGTTCCCGAGCATCAAGATTTCCAAGGACACTTGAGCGGCGGAGCGCTGGCAAGGGTCGCGGCCCCAGGGGAGGGCGTACCGCGCAGTGCGGTGCACGGCGCGGTGGACTTCCAGATCGACACCCGCACGGCGAGCGCACCGTCTACTGGACGGGCTCCGCCGCCGCACCTCAGTAGCGCAGTTGCCCGTCGGCGTCGACGATGGCCAGTTCCACGTAGCTCGATCCGTTGTGGGATTTGGGCGCGTAGCGCGCGGTGAAGCGGCCGAACGCGATCTCGCCGGCGCTCTCCATGGTCTTGATGAAGGCGTCCGTGCTGAGCTCCCGGCCGGTGCGCTTGAGGCCCTCGACCAGCAGGCGCGCGTGCACGAAGCCCTCGAACTGCGACGCCGAGGGTTTGGCGTCGGGCGATTTTTCGCGCAGCAGCTGGAGGTATTCCGCCACCACCGGAACGGTGGTGTTGCGCAGCGACGGCATGATCTGCGCAAGGATGGTGCCGCGCGCCTTCTCCTTGAGCTCGCGGTTGATCACGTCCAGGCTGGCCACCGAGAAACCGTAGAAGCCGGGCTTGACCGGGGTCTGCTGCACCGCCTTGATGTAGCTGGTGAAGGTGCTGCCGGCGGTGCCCATGACCACCGCCTGGGGTTGCGCCTGGGCCGTGGCGGCCGCCGCCGCCGTGAAGTCGGGCTGCTTGGGGTCCACCTGGATTTCGGCCACGAAGGGGAGCTGTTCGGCCTCGGAGGCCTTCTTCAGCTCGGCCAGCAGGGCCTTGCCGAACCCGTCGTCCTGGTAGAACACGGCCACGCGGCCGATGCCGCTCTGCTTGAGCTGGGACAGGATGCGCCGGGCCTCCTGGCCGTAGCTGGCCCGCACGTGGAACACCAGGGGGTTGAAGTTGTCGCGGAAGGCCGAAGCGCCCGTGACCGGGCCGAACAGGATGGTCCGTGACTCCTTGAGCAGCGGCAACACGGCCGCCGTCTGGGCGGTGCCCGTGTTGTTGAAGATCATGAAGACCTTGTGGTCCTTGAGCAGCTTCTGCGTGTTGTCGACCGCCCGTTTGGGGTCGAACCCGTCGTCCATCGTGACGTAGCTGATCTTGCGGCCGTGGATGCCGCCACTGGCGTTGACCGCATCGAACAGCAGGCGCGAGCCCTCGCCGTACTGCACGGTCTGCGGGCCCAGCGGGCCCGAGAGCACAGCCGAGGCGCCGAGCCGGATTTCGGTGGGGCTGATGCCCGCGTCATTCGCGTGGGCGCACGCTGCCAACAGCCAGCCACAGGCCAGCCATGCCGATCGAACCATGGTGTCTTCCTCTTGCTTGTTGTCTCCGGCTGGTCAGTATGGTTATGTTTGGTAACCAAAACAAGGCGGTCCGGATCGGGGTATTCCCGGGACTTTCGGCCTGCCCTGACAGGCGGGCGGTCTGCCGGGTTCAGCGGTGCACGAACAGGCGCTGGTTCTCCAGTTCGCGCAGCTTGAAGCGCTGGATCTTGCCGGTCGCGGTCTTGGGCAGTTCGTCCATGAACTCGATGAAGCGCGGGTATTTGTAGGGCGCGAGCTTTTCCTTCACGAAGGCCTGCAGCTCCGCTTCGGTGGCCTGGGCGCCGGCCTTGAGCACCACATAGGCCTTGGTCTTGACCAGGCCGTCGTCGTCGGTCTTGCCGATCACCGCGGCTTCGAGCACGGCCGGGTGCTGCACCAGGGTGGCCTCCACCTCGAACGGGCTCACGTAGATGCCGCTGACCTTGAGCATGTCGTCGTTGCGGCCGGCGTAGGTGTAGTAGCCATCGGGGTCGCGGGTGTACTTGTCGCCGCTCTTGGTCCAGGCGCCCTGGAAGGTGTCGCGCGACTTGGCGCGGTTGTTCCAGTACAGCAGCGCGCTGCTCGGCCCCTGGATGTAGAGGTCGCCGATCATGTTGTGGCCGGTGATGACGCTGCCGTCTTCGTCGCGCAGCTGCACCTCGTAGCCCGGCACGGGCTTGCCGGTGGTGCCGTAGCGCACGTCGCCCGGGCGGTTGGAGAGGAAGATGTGCAGCATCTCGGTGGAGCCGATGCCGTCGATGATTTCGCAGCCGAAGCGGGCGCTCCAGCGCTCGCCGATGTCGCGCGGCAAGGCCTCGCCGGCCGACGAGCACAGGCGCACCGCCACTTGCTCGCGTGTGGGCAGCTCGGGGCTGGCGAGCATGCCGCTGTAGCCGGTGGGCGCGCCGTAGAACACCGTGGGTCGGTGCTCGGTCATGCGCTTGAACACCGCCTGCGGTGTCGGCCGCTCGGCCATCAACACCACGCTGGCGCCCACGCTCAAGGGAAACGACAGACCGTTGCCCAGGCCATAGGCGAAGAACAGCTTGGCGGCGGAGAACACCGTGTCGCTTTCTCGCAGACCCAGCACCGCCTTGCCGTAGAGCTCGGCCGTCCAGTAGAGGTTGGCCTGGCTGTGCACCGTGCCCTTGGGCGCGCCGGTGGAGCCCGACGAATAGAGCCAGAACGCCGGTTCGTCGCCGTGCGTGTCGGCGGCGCTGCCCGGGGCATGGGCCGCGACCAGCGCCGCGAAGTCGTGCGCGCCCGCGGGCTGCGGGTCTTTGGCGCGCGAGACGACGAGCTGCTTCACCTCGTTGCCCCCGGCGTCCAGCGCGGTCTGCAGCGTGGGCAGCAGAGCGGCCGAGACCAGGGCTGCCTGCGCACGGCTGTCGGCCAGCATATAGGCGTAGTCCTTGGCGGTCAGCAGGGTATTCACGCAGACCGGCACCACGCCCGCGTGCAGCGCGCCGAGGAAGGCCACCACCCAGTCGCTGCTGTCGTGCATCAGCAGCAGCACGCGCTCCTCGCGCTTGAGGCCCAGCGCCTGCAGAGCGGCCGAGAAGCGCTGCACCTGCTCGGCGAGCTGGCCATAGGTGAGCGCGCCCGCGTCGTCGATCAGCGCGGTCTTGCTCGCGCGGCCGGCGTTGAGCGCGATCAGGTGGCGGGCGAAATTGAAGCGCTCGGGTGGGGTGGGGGTTTCGGTGGGGTTCATGGTTTGTCTCCGGTTTCTCGTCATTTCATCAACGCCGTTCGCCCTGAGCTTGTCGAAGGGCAGGCTCAGCCCGAACGGATATGCGTGGCGGGCTCACGACTTCAGTGGGGTGCCTTGCAAGGCCAGTATGTCCAGTGCCGCCGTGCTGCCCTGCACCGCCGAGCGGCGGTGGTAGAAACCCAGCGCGCGCAAACCACCCAGCTCTTCGCCGCCGCCGGCGCGGCCCGGCCCACCGTGCAGGCTCATGGGCATCACGTTGCCGTGGCCGCTCTGCACGGCGGCCACGTCGGGCGAAATGGCGTGCACGCGGCCGTGGCTGGAGCCCAGTTCGGCGGCGGCGTGGGCGATGAAGGCTGGGTCGGCGCTGTAGACCGAAGCCACCAGCGAACCTTCGCCGCGGCGGATCAGCTCCAGCGCCTGCTCCAGGCTGTCGTAGGCCATGAGGGTGGCGACGGGGCCGAACACCTCGACCTCGTGCAGCACCTTCGCCTGCGTCGGCTGGCGGTGACCCAGCAGCACCGGCGCCACGCAGGCGGCCACGGCCGGGTCGGCGTCCACCAGCGCGGCGGCGCTGCCATCGAACAGCACCTCGGCCTCGGTCTTCAGCTGGGCGATGCCGGCCAGCACGCTGTCGTACTGCTCGCGGCTCACCAGCGCGCCCATGCGGGTTGCGTCGTTGCGCGGGTTGCCCACGGTGGTCTTGGCGAGCTTGGCGCCAATGGCCTGGGCGGTGGCGTCGAACAGTGCGCGTGGCACGAAGATGCGCCGGATGGCGGTGCACTTCTGGCCGCTCTTGACCGTCATCTCGCGCACCACCTCGTTCACCAGCAGGTTGAAGGCTTCGTCGCCCGCGGTGGCGGCCGGGTCGAGCAGGGCGCTGTTCAGGCTGTCGGCCTCGATGTTGCAGCGCACCGAGCGCTGCGCCACGGCCGGGTGGTTGCGGATGATGCGCGCCGTTTCGGCCGAGCCGGTGAAGCTCACCACGTCAAACGGGCCGAGCTGGTCCATGAGACCGGCGGACGAGCCGCAGACCACCGACAGCGCGCCCGCGGGCAGGATGCCGGCGTCCACCACGTCCTTCACCATGCGCTGGGTCAGCCAGGCGGTGGCGGTGGCGGGTTTGACGATCACCGGCACGCCCGAGAGCAGGGCCGGCGCGGCCTTTTCCCACAGGCCCCAGCTCGGGAAGTTGAAGGCGTTGATGAACAGCGCCACGCCGCGCGTGGGGCTCATGATGTGCTGGGTCTGGAACACCGGGTCCTTGGCCATGCGGATGCGCTCGCCGTCGAGCAGCAGCTTGGCACCTCCATTCGGTCCTTCCAGGGCCTCACCCTGCTTGGCGTAGTAGCCCAGGGTGAAGATGGCGCCGTCGATGTCCACCGCCGAATCCTTGGTGGTGGTGCCGCAGTTGACGGTGGCGATCTCGTAATAGGCGTCGCGGTTGGCCTGCAAGACCTTTACGATCTCGCCCAGCAGCGCGGCGCGTTGTCGGTAAGTGAGTGCCCGCAGGGCGCCGCCGCCCTGTTCGCGGGCGAAGGCAAAACCTTCGGCCAGGTCCAGCCCGGCGCTGCTCACGCGCACCAGGGGCGTGCCCAGCACCGGGTCGAGCAGGGTGGCGCCGTGGCCGGTGCCGTCTTGCCAGCGGCCGGCGAGGAAGTTGGGGAGCAGGGGTGTGGCGTTCATGTCGGGAGGAAGGTTGATCAACAGGGCTGGTCGCCGGGCAGGATTGCCGCTATAAATGCACTATCTTGCGTCTCTGGGTTCATGCATTAAAGTGCATGTTTCTTTGGAAAGCAAGTCCCATCAGGGTTAACCCTTAAGCACCGATATCCCATGAAAGACTTGGCAACCTTGGAAGCGGTCCCCGGCACCCCCGCCACGGGCGAAGCGGCCCCCGACGACAGTCCACGCCACCCGTTCCTGGTGGCGCTGGGCGAACGGGTGCGCACCCTGCGCTCGCGCCGCGGCATGACGCGCAAGGCCGTGGCCGTGGCGGCGGACGTGTCCGAGCGCCACCTGGCCAACCTCGAATACGGCACCGGCAACGCCTCCATCCTGGTGCTGCTGCAGGTGGCGCAGGCGCTGCAGTGTTCGCTCACCGAGCTGCTGGGCGATGTGACCACCTCGTCGCCCGAGTGGCTGCTGATCCGCGAGCTGCTGGAGAAGCGCAACGAGGCCGATCTGAAGCGCGTGCGCATGGCCATCGGTGGCCTGCTGGACGGGCATGCCGCACCGGTGAACGACGCCGGGCGCCAGGCCCGCATCGCGCTCATCGGCCTGCGCGGCGCGGGCAAATCCACCCTGGGCCAGCGCCTGGCCGACGACCTGGGCTACGCCTTCATCGAGCTCAGCCGCGAGATCGAAAAATTCGCCGGCTGCAGCATCAACGAAATCCATGCGCTCTACGGCACGCCGGCCTACCGCCGCTACGAGCGCCGCGCGCTGGAAGAGGCGATCCAGATCTACCCCGAGGTGGTGATCGCCACCCCCGGCGGCCTGGTGTCGGACGCCGCCAACTTCAACCTGCTGCTCACGCACTGCACCACCGTCTGGCTGCAGGCCGATGCGGCCGACCACATGGGCCGCGTGGCGGCCCAGGGCGACATGCGGCCCATGGCCGCGAGCCGCGAAGCCATGGAAGACCTGAAGCGCATCCTGGCCGGGCGCTCGGCCTTCTATTCCAAGGCCGATCTGCATTTCAATACCAGTGGTCGCAGCGTGGACGATGCCTTTGACGCGCTGCGCACCCAGGTGCGGGAGGTGCTGGGTGTGACGTAAAGTGCATAAAAATGCATTGACGTTCCTGGGTGTGTGCAATATTATTCATGTCACGCGGTGCCCACCGGTGATGTGAACGACGGTCGGCGCCCTTCACGCTGCAGCACGCAGCCATACCAACAGGAGACCGCCATGAACCCGAATGCCGTCGATTACCGCACCGCCCCCAGCGAGTACCGCCATTGGAAACTCGCCTTCGATGGCGCGGTTGCCACCCTGGCGATCGACATCGACGAAGACGGCGGCATCCGCCCGGGCTACAAACTC
>Ga0156085_1054_pt1 | contig 59894 bp, 56 predicted proteins | sample RifCSPlowO2_02_FD_107738 | JGI IMG/M metagenome (GOLD analysis project Ga0156085, IMG submission 107738) | Burkholderiales bacterium RIFCSPLOWO2_02_FULL_67_64 | reverse complement strand
AGCCTCCCATGAGCCATCCACTGGGCTACACCGAATTTCACCGCCGCTCCATTGAAGAACGCGATGCGTTCTGGGCCGAGCAAGCCCGGCTGGTGGACTGGCACAAGCCCTTTGATCGCGTCTGCAACTACGACAAGCCGCCGTTTGCCCGGTGGTTCGAGGGTGGCCTGACCAACCTGTGCCACAACGCGGTGGATCGCCACCTGAAGGACCGTGCCGATCAGAACGCGCTGATCTTTGTGTCCACCGAAACCGACACAGAAAAGACCTACAACTTTCGCGAGCTGCACGCAGAGGTTCAACGCATGGCGGCCATCCTGCAGGCGCAGGGGGTGAAGAAGGGTGACCGCGTCCTGATCTACATGCCCATGATCCCCCAGGCCGCGTTTGCCATGCTGGCCTGCGCGCGCGTGGGCGCCGTCCACTCGGTGGTGTTTGGTGGCTTTGCCAGCCATTCGCTGGCCAGCCGCATAGAAGATGCTTCGCCGGTGGTCATCGTCAGTGCCGACGCCGGCTCGCGCGGCGGCAAAGTGGTGGAGTACAAGCCGCTGCTCGACGAAGCCATCAGGCTCTCGGCCCACAAGCCGGAAAAGGTGGTGATGGTCGACCGCGGTCTGGCTGCGTTCGAGGCTGTCGAAGGGCGCGACGTGGACTACGCCGCCGAGCGGGCAAAACACCTGGACACGGTGGTGCCCTGCGAATGGGTGGATGCCACGCACCCCAGCTACACGCTCTACACCAGTGGCACCACCGGGAAACCCAAAGGTGTGCAGCGCGACACCGGCGGCTACGCCGTGGCGCTGGCGGCGTCGATGAAGCACATCTACATGGGCGAGCCGGGCGAGACCTATTTCTCCACCAGCGACATCGGCTGGGTGGTGGGCCACAGCTACATCATCTACGGCCCGCTGATCGGCGGCATGGCGACCATCATGTACGAGGGTTTGCCGGTCCGGCCCGACGCCGGCATCTGGTGGAGCCTGGTGGAGAAGTACAAGGTGTCGGTGATGTTCAGCGCGCCGACGGCGGTGCGTGTGCTCAAGAAGTACGACTCGTCCTTCATCAAGAAGTACGACATCTCCAGCCTCAAGGCACTGTTCCTCGCCGGTGAGCCGCTGGACGAGCCCACGGCCCAATGGATTTCGGGCGAACTGGGCAAACCCATCGTGGACAACTACTGGCAGACCGAGACCGGCTGGCCGATTCTGGCCATCTGCAATGGCGTTGAGCCGGCGCCGAGCAAGTTCGGCTCGCCGGGCAAGGCCGTCTATGGCTACGACGTCAAGCTGCTCGACGACCAGACCGGCGAGGAACTCAAAGGCGCCAACCAGAAGGGGGTCGTGGCGGTGGAAGGTCCGCTGCCGCCCGGCTGCATGCAGACCATCTGGGGTGATGATGAGCGCTTCGTCAAGACCTACTGGTCCAGCGTACCGGGCAAGATGGTGTACAGCACCTTTGACTGGGGCATCCGCGACGCCGACGGTTATTACTTCATCCTGGGTCGTACCGATGACGTGATCAATGTGGCCGGCCACCGCCTGGGTACCCGCGAGATCGAAGAGAGCATCTCCAGCCACCCACGCATCGCCGAGGTAGCTGTGGTCGGTGTCGCCGACCAGCTCAAGGGCCAGGTCGCGATGGCGTTCGCCGTGGTGAAAGACGCGTCCCTGCTCACGGACGACGCGGCTCGGCTCAAGCTTGAAGGCGAGGTCATGAAGCTGGTGGATGAGCAGCTCGGTGCCGTGGCACGCCCCGCCCGTGTGCGGTTTGTCTCGATCCTGCCCAAGACGCGGAGCGGCAAGCTGTTGCGTCGCGCCATCCAGGCGGTCTGCGAAGGGCGCGATCCGGGGGATCTCACCACCATGGACGATCCGGCAGCGCTGCAGCAGATCAAAGACCTGTTGGCTTGACCGTCGGTCGGGCATTGGCTCCTGGGTCAATGTCCGACAAAACCACTTGGTTGTCGGCGGGCTTTGTAAGTATGATCCATGCTTATATTGACAAAAGTGTGGTCTGCCATGGAACAAATGATCGAATCCGATGCCAATGTGGAAAAGGTCCGGGTGTTCGAGCTCGCCGCCGAACTGTTCGGCGTGTTGGCCACGCCAATGCGGCTGCGCATCCTGAGTGCACTGTGCGACAAGGAAAAATCCGTGTCGCAGCTGCTGCAGGAGATCGACACCACCCAGCCCAATCTTTCACAGCATCTGAACCTGCTGTACCGGGCAGGGGTGCTGGCCAAGCGCAAGGACGGCACACAGGTGATCTACCGCGTGCAAAGCGAAAAGGCCGTCACGTTGTGCCGCACGGTTTGCACACAGATCGCCATTGAAATGGACGAACCCAGTTCGGTCCCTGCGTCCGAGCGCCTCTCGCCCCGCGTGGCGTCCTGAAGATCGCAAACGCGTTCTGAGACGCCCCATTGCCGGGGCCGTCGCTTCGCGGTGGCGCAACACCCCCGTGCCTATTTCGCCGGAAGATGCCCCGGCCGATGACTTCATTTTCCCTGGGCCTTGCTCAAAGTGGCACAATCGCAGGCTGCAGTCAGGTCCTTCCACAGTCACTGTCGCATCCGCCAAACGGTCCAGCCGTGTCGCGGAAGGTTTTTTTAACCAGCTAATGTTTCCTCAAGGGAAACGGAGGTCAGCGGATTTATGAGCGATACCCAAGCGAACGGGGGCAACGTCTATGTTGCCTACAAAAGCAACTCGTACCTTTTCGGCGGCAATGCGCCGTACGTGGAAGAGATGTATGAGAACTACCTGGACAACCCGGGTAGCGTGCCGGACAACTGGCGCAGTTACTTCGACGCATTGCAGCACGTGCCCGCCGTCGACGGCACCGATGCCCGCGATGTGCCGCACCTGCCCGTCATCAACGCCTTTGCCGAGCGTGCCAAGCAAGGGGGCACCAAGGTCGTCGTGGCCGCTGGCGCCGATTCCGATCTGGGCCGCAAGCGCGTCGCCGTCCAGCAACTGATCGCAGCCTACCGCAACGTCGGCTCCCGTTGGGCCGATCTGGATCCGCTCAAGCGCACCGAGCGCGACCGCATTCCCGAACTCGATCCCTCGTTCTACGGCTTCTCCGATGCCGATTTCGAGACCGTGTTCAACACCAGCAATACCTTCTTCGGCAAGGAAGTCATGTCCCTGCGGGACCTGCTCAATGCCTTGCGCGAAACCTATTGCGCCACCGTGGGTGCTGAGTACATGTACATCAGCGACCAGACGCAGAAGCGCTGGTGGCAGGAAAAGCTGGAAACGATCCGCAGCAAACCTTCTTTCAATGCCGAGAAGAAGAAGCACATTCTCGATCGCCTGACCGCGGCGGAAGGCCTGGAACGTTTTCTGCACACCAAATACGTGGGTCAGAAGCGCTTCTCGCTCGAAGGTGGTGAGAGCTTCATCGCCGCCATGGACGAGTTGATCCAGCAGGCCGGCGCGCAAGGCGTGCAGGAGATCGTGATCGGCATGGCCCACCGCGGCCGCCTGAACGTGCTGGTGAACACCCTGGGCAAGATGCCCAAGGACCTGTTCGCCGAATTCGACCACACCGCCCCTGAAGAGCTGCCCGCTGGTGACGTGAAGTACCACCAGGGTTTCAGTTCGGACGTGACCACCTCTGGCGGCCCGGTTCACCTGTCGCTGGCCTTCAACCCTTCGCATCTGGAGATCGTGAACCCGGTGGTGGAAGGTTCGGTGCGCGCCCGCATGGACCGCCGTGGTGACCCCCAGGGCAAGCAGGTGCTGCCGGTGCTGGTGCACGGCGACGCCGCCTTCGCTGGCCAGGGTGTGAACCAGGAAACCCTGGCGCTGGCCGCCACCCGCGGCTATACGACGGGCGGCACGGTGCACCTGATCATCAACAACCAGATCGGTTTCACCACCTCCGACCCGCGCGACCTGCGTTCCACGCTGTATTGCACCGACATCGTCAAGGGTGTCGAGGCGCCCGTGCTGCACGTCAACGGTGACGATCCCGAGGCTGTTGTGCTGTGCATGCAGCTCGCGCTGGAGTACCGCATGACCTTCCGCAAGGACGTGGTCGTGGACATCATCTGCTTCCGCAAGCTGGGCCACAACGAGCAGGACACGCCGAGCCTGACTCAGCCGCTGATGTACAAGAAGATCAGCGCCCACCCCGGTACCCGCAAGCTCTACGCCGACAAGCTGGCCGCCCAAGGCCTGGGCGAGTCGCTGGGCGACGACATGGCCAAGGCCTACCGCGCGGCGCTCGACGCCGGCCGTCACACGGTGGACCCGGTGCTCACGAACTTCAAGAGCAAGTACGCGGTGGATTGGAGCCCGTTCCTGGGCAAGAAGTGGACCGACAGCTGCGACACCGCCATTCCCATGGCCGAGTGGAAGCGCCTGTCCGATCGCCTGACGAACATTCCCGATACCGTGACCCCGCACCAGCTGGTGAAGAAGGTGTACGCGGACCGCGCGGCCATGGGCCGTGGAGACATTCCGGTGGATTGGGGCATGGGCGAGCACATGGCGTTCGCCTCCCTGGTGGCCAGTGGCTACCCGGTGCGTCTGTCGGGCGAAGACTGTGGTCGCGGCACCTTCACGCACCGCCACGCCGTGATCCACGACCAAAACCGTGAAAAGTGGGACACCGGCACCTACACCCCGTTGCAGAACGTGGCCGACAACCAGGCGCCGTTCGTGGTCATCGACTCCATCCTGTCAGAAGAGGCGGTGCTGGGCTATGAATATGGCTACGCCTCCAACGACCCCAACACCCTGGTGATCTGGGAAGCCCAGTTTGGTGATTTCGCCAACGGCGCCCAGGTGGTGATCGACCAGTTCATCGCTTCCGGTGAGGTCAAGTGGGGCCGTGTCAATGGCATCACGCTCATGCTGCCGCACGGCTACGAAGGCCAGGGGCCGGAGCACAGCTCGGCACGCCTGGAGCGCTTCATGCAGATGGCGGCCGACACCAACATGCAGATCGTGCAGCCCACCACGGCCAGCCAGATCTTCCATGTGCTGCGCCGCCAGATGATCCGCAGTCTGCGCAAGCCGTTGATCATCTTCACGCCCAAGTCGTTGCTGCGCAACAAGGACGCCACCTCGCCGCTGTCCGAGTTCACCAAAGGCGGTTTCCAGACCGTCATTCCGGAGCAGAGCGCCGACGTGGTGAAGAAGGCCGAGAAGGTCAAGCGCATCATCTGCTGCTCGGGCAAGGTGTACTACGACCTGGTCAAGAAGCGCGAAGAGCGCGGCTCGGACGACGTGGCTATTTTGCGTGTCGAGCAGCTCTACCCGTTCCCGCACAAGGTGTTTGGCGCCGAGGTCAAGAAGTACCCCAACGCCACCGAGATCGTGTGGTGCCAGGATGAGCCGCAGAACCAGGGGGCCTGGTTCTTCGTGCAGCACTACATCCACGAGAACATGCTCGATGGGCAGAAGCTCGGCTACGCCGGACGGGCCGCCTCGGCCTCGCCGGCGGTGGGGTATGCGCACCTGCACCAGGAGCAGCAGAAGACCCTGATCGATGCCGCTTTTGGCAAGCTCAAGGGCTACATCCTCAGCAAATAACCCGGGTATGACGCTGGTGCGCCGCGCGGCCGCCCTTGAGGGGCATGCGCGCCGCATCCCCTCACGTCCCACGCAAAAAATCAAGGTAGAAGACACATGGCAATCGTAGAAGTCAAAGTTCCGCAGCTCTCCGAGTCGGTGGCCGAGGCCACCCTGCTGCAGTGGAAGAAAAAAGCCGGCGAAGCCGTCGCGGTCGATGAGATCCTGATCGAGATCGAGACCGACAAGGTGGTGCTGGAGTGCCCGGCGCCCGCCGCCGGCGTGCTGGTGGAAATCCTGCAGGGCGACGGCGCCACAGTGGCGGCCGATCAGCTCATCGCACGCATCGACACCGCCGCCGTGGCCGGCGCCGCGGCTCCCGCTGCCGCTGCCGCGCCTGCGCCAGCCGCCGTGGCCGCCGCACCTGCGGTCGCCGCTCCCGCAGCGGCTGCATCGCAGTCCAAGGCCGGCGTGGCCATGCCCGCTGCCGCCAAGCTGCTGGCCGACAACAACCTGGCCGCCGCCTCGGTGGCGGGCAGTGGTAAAGACGGCCGTGTGACCAAGGGCGATGTGCTGGCGGCTGTGGCGTCTGGCGCTGCGGCACCCAAGGCCGCTGTTGCCGCACCGGCGGCCATCCCCACCGGCGCACCCACCAAGGTGTTGCCGCAGGTGGCCATGGTCGCCCCCGATCTCGGCGACCGCCCCGAAGAGCGCGTGCCCATGACGCGTCTGCGCGCCCGCGTGGCCGAGCGTCTGCTGCAGTCGCAGTCGACCAACGCCATCCTGACCACGTTCAACGAAATCAACATGGCTCCGGTCATGGAGATGCGCAAGCGCATGCAGGAGCGTTTCGAGAAAGAACACGGCGTCAAGCTCGGCTTCATGAGCTTCTTTGTCAAGGCCGCCGTGCACGCTCTCAAGAAGTTCCCGATCCTCAACGCCTCGGTGGACGGCAACGACATCGTGTACCACGGCTACTTCGACATCGGTATCGCCGTCGGCTCGCCGCGCGGTCTGGTGGTGCCCATCCTGCGCAACGCCGACCAGATGAGCTTTGCCGAGATCGAGAAGAAGATCGCCGAATTCGGCCAGAAGGCCAAGGACGGCAAGCTGGGCATCGACGACATGACCGGTGGCACCTTCTCCATTTCCAACGGTGGCACCTTCGGTTCGATGATGTCCACCCCCATCATCAACCCGCCGCAGTCGGCCATCCTGGGTGTGCACGCCACCAAGGACCGCGCCATGGTGGAAAACGGCCAGGTGGTGGTGCGCCCGATGAACTACTTCGCCATGTCCTACGACCACCGCATCATCGACGGCCGCGAAGCCGTGCTGGGCCTGGTGGCCATGAAGGAAGCGCTGGAAGATCCCGCCCGTTTGCTCTTCGACATCTGATCGAACAGCGACATTGCAGACGCCCCTTCGGGGGCGTTTGTCCAACCCCATTCAGGAACAATCATGTCTCAAGCATTTGACGTCGTCGTGATCGGCGCCGGCCCCGGCGGCTACATCGCCGCCATCCGCGCCGCCCAGCTGGGCTTCAAGGTTGCGTGTATCGACGAGTGGAAAAACGCCGTTGGCGGCCCGGCCCCGGGTGGCACCTGCACCAACGTGGGCTGCATCCCGTCCAAGGCGCTGCTGCAGTCCAGCGAGCATTTCGAACACGCCAACCACCACTTCGCCGACCACGGCATCAGCACCGGCAAGGTGACGATGGACGTGGCCAAGATGGTGGGTCGCAAGGATGCTGTCGTGAAGCAGAACAACGACGGCATCCTCTACCTGTTCAAGAAGAACAAGGTGACGTTCTTCCACGGCCGCGGTTCGTTCGTGAAGGCCGCGGAAGGCGGCTACGAAGTCCAGGTGAGCGGCGACAAGCCCGAGACGCTGCTGGGCAGGCAGGTCATTGTGGCCACGGGCTCCAACGCCCGTGCGCTGCCGGGCACGCCGTTCGATGAAGAGAATGTGCTGTCCAACGATGGCGCGCTGCGCATCGGCGCCGTGCCCAAGAAGCTGGCCTTGATCGGCTCCGGCGTGATCGGTCTGGAAATGGGCTCGGTCTGGCGCCGCCTGGGCGCGGACGTGACCATCCTCGAGGGTCTGCCGACCTTCCTGGGCGCGGTGGATGAGCAGACCGCCAAGGAAGCCAAGAAAGCCTTCGACAAGCAGGGCCTGAAGATCGAACTTGGCGTGACCGTCGGCGAGATCAAGACCGGCAAGAAGGGTGTGAGCGTGGCGTACACCAACGCCAAAGGCGAGGCCCTGACGCTGGACGCCGACAAGCTGATCGTCTCGATCGGCCGCGTGCCCAACACCCTCGGTCTGAATGCCGAAGCGGTGGGCTTGGCGCTGGACGAGCGTGGCGCCATCGTGGTGGACGCCGAGTGCAAGACCAATCTGCCGGGCGTCTGGGCGGTGGGCGACGTGGTGCGTGGCCCCATGCTGGCGCACAAGGCGGAAGAAGAGGGCGTGGCCGTGGCCGAGCGCATGGCTGGCCAGCACGGGCACGTCAACTTCAACACCATCCCCTGGGTCATCTACACCAGCCCGGAAATCGCCTGGGTCGGTCGCACCGAACAGCAGCTCAAGGCCGATGGCGTGGCCTACAAGGCGGGCACCTTCCCGTTCCTGGCCAACGGCCGCGCACGCGCGCTCGGTGACACGACCGGCATGGTCAAGTTCCTGGCCGACGCGGCGACGGACGAGATCCTGGGCGTGCACATCGTGGGTCCGATGGCTTCCGAGCTGATCTCCGAAGCCGTGGTGGCCATGGAGTTCAAGGCCAGCGCCGAAGACATCGCGCGCATCTGCCATGCCCACCCATCGCTGTCGGAAGCGACCAAGGAAGCCGCACTCGCGGTGGACAAGCGCACGCTGAACTTCTGACCCGGGTTCGCCCTTGTCGGTCCGCCGCACCTACGAGGCTGCGCTCAAGGAGCGCGGCTACACCACCGACCCTGCCCAGCAGCGCGCCATCGACGCGCTGGAGCGGTGTGCCTCCGAGTGGGCGACGTACAAGCAGCGCCGCTCCAACGCGCTGAAGAAGATGTTCGTCAACCCGGAGGTCCCGCGCGGGGTCTACATGTTCGGTGGGGTGGGGCGGGGCAAGAGCTTCCTGATGGACTGCTTCTACAACGCAGTCCCCATCCGTCGCAAGACGCGGCTGCACTTTCACGAGTTCATGCGCGAGGTGCACCGCGAGCTGCGCGACCTGCAGGGCACGGTCAACCCGCTGGACGAGCTGGGCGCGCGCATCGCCAAGCGCTACAAGCTGATCTGTTTTGACGAGTTCCACGTGGCGGACGTGACCGACGCCATGATTCTGCACCGCCTGCTGGATGCGCTGTTCAAGGCGGGTGTGGGCTTCGTCACCACCTCCAACTTCCATCCCGACGGCCTGTACCCCGACGGTCTGCACCGCGACCGCATCTTGCCGGCCATCGAACTGCTCAAGCAGAAGCTGGAAGTCCTCAGCGTGGACAACGGCACCGACTACCGTCAACGCACGCTGACCCACGTCCAGCTCTACCACTGCCCGCTGGGGCCGCAGGCCGATGCCGCGATGGCGCAGACCTTTGGTCAACTGGCAGAGATGGGTGACCAGGACCCGGTGATGCAGATCGAGGCGCGTCAGATCCAGGCCCTGCGGCGCGCCGGTGGCGTGATCTGGTTCGATTTCCGCACCCTGTGCGGCGGCCCGCGTTCGCAGAACGACTACCTGGAAATCGCCTCGCAGTACCACACGGTTCTGCTGTCCAACGTGCCGCAGATGTCGGTACGCCAAGCCTCGGAAGCACGGCGTTTCACCTGGCTGGTGGACGTGTTGTACGACCGGCGTGTCAAGCTGGTGATGTCGGCCGCTGTGCCGCCCGAGCAACTCTACACCGAGGGGCCGATGGCGCACGAGTTTCCGCGCACGGTGTCGCGGCTTGCCGAGATGCAGTCGGCGGAGTTTCTGGCGCTGGAGCACCGGCTGGTAGATACCGGTCTGACCTGAGACCATCGGGCCGGCAGGCCCGAGCCGCGTTCAGGACAGCGGATCCATCTTGACGATGGCGATCGACAGGTTGTCGCCCATGCCCTTGGCGCGCGAGCGCGCCTTCTGGATCAGGAACTCGCAGGCCTCGCGCGGCGACAGCATGGCAATGGTGCTGGAGAGCTCTTCCGGGGTGAAATAGTGCCAGACCCCGTCGCTGCAGGCCATCAGCGCATCGCCCGGGCTCAGGTGCTGCACGACGTGAATGTCCACCGGTGGGTCGTTCTCAGTGCCCAGGCAGCCCATCAGGATGTTGGAGTGCGGGTGGTCCAGCGCTTCCTCTTCACTGATTTCACCCTGGTTGACCAGGGTCTGAACGTAGGAGTGGTCCATGGTGCGGAACACCATCTTGCCGTTGCGGAAGTGGTAGATGCGGGAATCGCCGGCGTGTATCCAGTGGCAGTCGCCAGCCGGGTTGATCAGAAACGCTGCGATGGTGCTGTGGGGTTCCTGTTCGGCCGAGACGGCCGTGAGCTTGATCACCAAGTGCGACTCCTCCACGACCTGACGCAGCATGGCGGAGGCGTCGTCGGTGTCCGGGTCGTAGCGTTCGAACAGCTGGCGAGCTGTCAGCATCACCTGATCGGATGCCTTGCGCCCGCCGCTGCGCCCCCCCATGCCGTCGGCCACCACCGCCAGCAAGCAGCCGCTTTGGCGCTGGTGGTGCAGCAGGCACACCTGATCCTGCTGGTAGTCGCGGTCGCCTCGGTGAATCCCGGTCGATGCGTGTATGCGGTAGCCTTTGGACATGTGTGTGGGTCGAACGACAGGACAGTGGGGCGGATGGGTCAGCGGGTGTATCAATGGTAACCATGAATGCCTACACGGCGAGAGCCTATCATCAAAACCCGGGCCTTGGCTCCCTGCGCACGGGTCATGCGATGGCGTGTGTTGCTTGTATTCCACCGCGGGCGGTGTGATGTTCTGGACGGAGCTGGATTGACCCCACTTGAGACCGCCGTGGTGCGCGCCTTTGCCGGGCAGGCCGAACTGCGGCCGCGCCAGGGACAGCTGGACATGGCGCTTGCCGTGGCCGAGGCGGTGGAATCGGGTTCGGCCCTGGCGGTGGAGGCGGGCACCGGTGTGGGCAAGACCTTTGCCTACCTGGTGCCGCTGTTGCTCAGCGGTCGTCGTGCCGTGTTGTCCACCGCCACCCAGGCGCTGCAGGACCAACTGTTCGGGCGCGACATCCCCGCCGTGAGCCATGCGCTGGGGCTCCCGGTGCGGGTTGCCTTGCTCAAGGGCCGTTCCAGCTATGTGTGCGTCCATCGCCTGGATCAGGCCCGTACCGCTCCGGCGCCCTCGGTGCGCCACGACCCCGCGCTCACCGCCGGTCTGGAGCATGTGCATCGCTGGGCGATGGCTTCCCGCAGCGGGGATCTGGCCGAGTTGCCCGGGCTCGACGAGCGCTCGCCGCTGTGGCCGCTGATCAGTTCGACCCGAGAAAACTGCCTGGGAGGCGCCTGCCCGCGCCATGCCGATTGCCACGTCAACCGGGCCCGGCGCGAAGCGCTCCAGGCCGACTGGGTGGTGATCAACCACCACCTGTTTTTTGCCGACCAGCAGGTCCGGGAGTCCGGCGTGGCCGAGCTCTTGCCGAGGGCGGGGGTGATGGTGTTCGATGAAGCCCATCAACTCAACCAGACCGGGATCGGGTTTTCGGGTCTTGCGCTCGGATCGGGCCAGGTGCGGGACCTCGCACGCGATCTGTCCAGCCAGGGGCCGCGGTGGGCCAGGGGCCAGCGGCCATGGAGCCATCTGGCACTGGGTCTGGAGCAGGCGGCACGGGCGTTCCCGCAACCCTCGCGCCCGGCGGACCACGGGGTTTCGCGCAGCCGCTGGCCGCTCAGAACCCCCGAGGGCGTGGATGCGGCGCACTGGGTGCGTGGTGTGGTCGGTGTGGCCGCGGCCTTGTCGGCCGCCATCGAGGCACTCGAAGCGACCGCCGGCGCGTCGGCCGACATGCAGCGCCTATGGGAGCGGGCACAGGCACTGCAGGCCGACTGGACTCGCCTGACGGTGCCCAGCGCATCCGATGCCGATGGGGCGCTGGTGCGCTGGGTGGATTGGGGCTCGGGCGCTGCCTGGAAGCTGGTCTGTGCGCCGCTCGATGCATCGGCCCACTTTCGACAACTCATGGGGGACCGGCAGGATGGGCGCAGCTGGGTGTTCACCTCGGCCACGCTGGGCAGCGACGAAACGCTGGACACGTTCACGGGCCCGTTGGGGCTGCAGGCACGGGCGGATCTGCGCACCCTGCTCGTACCGAGTCCGTTCGACCACATGGCGCAGGCGGCCTTGTACGTTCCGCACGACCTGCCCGAGCCCGCCGACCCGGATCACACGCCCGAGCTGGCGCGTGCGGTGGCGCGCTGGGCATCGCGCCTGGGTGGCCGCACGCTCGTGCTCACCACCACGCTGCGGGCGGCCAGCCGCATGGCCGCGCAACTCCAGGCGCTGGTGTCCGAAGGGCGCTGTGAACCCATGCAGGTGCTGGCCCAGGGGCATGGGTCCAAGCGGGCCTTGTTGGCCCGGTTTCGCGCGGCCTCGGCCTCACCGCAGGGCGCGGTGCTGGTGGCGTCGGCTTCGTTCTGGGAGGGGGTCGATCTTGCGGGCGACGTGTTGCAGCTGCTGGTGATCGACAAGCTGCCGTTTCCCCCGCCCGACGATCCTCTGATCGAAGCCCGGGCCCGTCAGCTCGAACGCCACGGTGAGAGCGCGTTCAGCGCCTGCTACCTGCCGCAGGCGGCGCTGGCGCTCAAGCAAGGGGCTGGGCGGTTGATCCGATCGGAAAGCGATCGTGGCGTGCTGGTGATCGGGGATCGCCGCCTGTTGACCCGCTCTTATGGTCAACGTTTGCTGGGCGCATTGCCGCCCATGCGGCGGCTGGTGGACGAAGAGGAACTGATGGTGAGCCTGGATGAACTGGCGTTCACCAGACTTTCCACCACGGGTCGCTCGCGCTCTTGAACCCGCGCGAGAGGTATTCGCTCTTCGGATAGCTCTTCTCCATCACGCGGCGCGCGTCGTCGCGCAGCTGCGCCATGCCCAGCGCGTCGTAGGAGCGCACCAGGATGAACAAGGCTTCTTCGAGCGCCGGCGCGTCGGTGTAATCGGTCAAAGCCGTCTGGGCGCGGTTGATCGCGGCCAGATAGGCGCCCCGCTGGTAGTAATAACGCGCGACGTGCACTTCGTACTGCGCCAGCGAATTGACGATGTAGGTCATGCGGGTGCGGGCATCGGGCGTGTAGCGCGAATCCGGGTACCGGCTCACCACTTCGCGGAAAGACTCGAACGACTCCTTGGCCGCCTTCTGGTCGCGCTCGGACAGGTCCTGCCGCGCGAGGGAGCCGAACAGCCCCAGGTTGTCGTTGAAGTTGACCAGACCCTTGAGGTAGTACGCATAGTCCAGGGCGGGGCTGGCCGGATGCAGGCGCAGGAAGCGGTCCAGAGTGGCCAGGGCCTGCGCCTGTTCGCCGGCCTTGTACTGGGTATAGGCCTTGTCGAGCTGGGCCTGCTGGGCCAGAGGGGTGCCTGCGGCACGGCCTTCGAGCTTCTCGTACAGCGTCACGGACTTGTCGAAGTTGCCCGCGTCGCGCTCGTCCTTCGCCTCGGTGTATATCTTGTTGGGGCTCCAGCCCACGGTGTTGTCCACTGGCGTGCTGGTGCAGCCCGAGAGGGCGACTGCGGCGCCCAGCGCGCACAGTGACACAGCAGATAATCTGAACGAAAGCATCACACGCACACCTTTAACAACGGGAAGACAGGTCTTGGCAACGGAAATTATATCGACGGGGGGTGTGCAAAGCCGTTCCGTGTCTGCGGAAGACCTCGAGACGCTCGCCGCCGGCGACGATGTGGTGGAGGTCGAGACCCGCTTGTGCGAGGTTCCGGCCGACATGCACGGCTGGCGCATTGACCGCGCGTTGGCCCGGCTCATTCCCGAGTTCTCCCGCTCCTACCTGCAGCAGCTCATGGCCGACGGCGCGGTGTGGCTGCGAGGCGCGCCGGTCCACAAGGCCGCGACCCGCATCGCCGTGGGCGACCGCCTGCAGGTGGAACTGCGCCCCACCCAGCAGGCGATGGCCTTTGTGCCGCAACCCATGGCGCTGGAGGTGGTGTTTGAAGACGCCGACCTGCTGGTGATCAACAAGCCGGCTGGCCTGGTGGTGCATCCGGCGGCGGGCCACTGGAGCGGTACCTTGCTCAACGGCTTGCTGGCCCACCACGCCGCGGCAGCCAGCCTGCCCCGCGCGGGCATCGTGCACCGGCTGGACAAGGACACGTCGGGGTTGATGCTGGTGGGCAAGAGCCGGCAGGCGGTCGAGGCGCTGGTGCGTGCCATCGCCGCCCGCGAGGTCAACCGGCAGTACCTGGCGCTGGCACACGGGCGCTGGCAGGGGGTGGCCGAGCAGGCCGTCGACCAGCCGATCGGCCGCGATGTGCACAACCGGTTGCGCATGGCGGTGGTGCGGTCCGAGTCCACCACAGGCAAGCCGGCCCAGACCACCATGCGCCTGCTCGATGGGACGGAGCAGGCCTGCCTGGTCGCCTGCAAACTGCACACCGGTCGGACGCACCAGATCCGTGTGCACATGGCCTGGTTGGGGCACCCCCTTGTGGGCGACACCCTGTATGGCGGCAAGCCTTTGTGGGGAATGGCGCGCCAGGCACTGCACGCGACGCGGCTGCGCCTGCTGCACCCCACGCAGGGCCGGGCGCTCGATTTCCTGATCCCTCCGCCAGCGGATTTCCTGCAACTGCTGACCGAGACCGGTCTCCATTACAATGAAAGCCAACTGGGGTGATGCCACGCCAGTCTGCGCAGTGGCCCGAAGCGGGCCCGGTTTCTGCCACAGCTTCCGATGGCCCTGATGGTCTCCATGCGGGACGAGGTGCCTGAAATCCCGATGCTGAGGCCGCTTGGCTCTATCCACGATGGAGCGTTTGCAGGCCATGCCGACCTTGTTCTCATGGACATCCCGCCCGGGCTGGATGCCGGTTACAGACAGACACGACAATGAACACCACGGATGCCAAGCGCGTCCTTGAGACGGCTTTGATTTGTGCGCCCCAACCGCTGACCGTGCGGGAGCTGAGCGTTCTCTTCGACATGGAAGTCTCCCCCGACGCGCTCAAGACCCTGCTGGCCGACCTGCAGCTGGACTGGACCGGGCGCGGCGTGGAGCTGGTCCAGGTGGCCAGCGGCTGGCGTTTCCAGAGCCGGCCGGAACTGCGCCCTTATCTGGACCGTCTGCATCCGGAAAAACCGCCCAGGTACACGCGTGCGACGTTGGAAACGCTGGCCATCATCGCCTACCGCCAGCCCGTGACGCGCGGTGACATGGAAGACATCCGGGGCGTGACCATCAACTCGCTGATTCTCAAGCAACTGGAAGACCGCGGATGGGTGGAGGTGATCGGTCATCGCGAGACCGTGGGCCGACCGGCGCTCTTCGCCACCACGCGCCAGTTCCTTGACGATCTGGGGATTTCTTCGCTCGACCAGTTGCCGCCACTCGAAGGCAGCGATGTGCAGGAGTCAGCGCTGGACCGGCTCGATTTCGAATCCCTTTCGGTCAGTCTGCAACCCCCGGACGAAGACACCGAAACCACGGCAGAGACAGTTCCCGCGGCCGACGCCAAGCGCTCCGCTCCCGCCCCCGGCCCCACCAGCGAATTGCCGCTGGAAGCCTTCCCACAGGACAACCATGACACCGGTGCCACCCCCACACAACCCGCCTGAGTTGGTACCCGAGGGTCCTTCCACGGACGACGCGGTGCAGCAGCCCGTGCCCGCAGCCAGCCCGTCCGTGTCTGCGGCCCCGGCGCGGCGGCCCGCCGAACCCGAAGCGCTGCGTTTTGACGACGTGGTCAGCGGCGCTTTTGACGCCGAGCAGGAAAAAGACCTGCCATTGCCCACCAAGCGCGTGCTCGCGCCCGAAGCCGAGTCGCCCAAGCTGCACAAGGTGTTGGCGCAGGCGGGCATGGGCTCGCGGCTGGAGATGGAGCAATTGATCCTGGAAGGGCGTATTTCGGTCAATGGCGAGCCGGCCCACATCGGCCAGCGCATCCAGTATGGCGACGTGATCAAGGTCAACGGCAAGCCGGTGCGGGTGCGCATGACCCCGCCGCCGCCGCGCGTGCTGGCATATCACAAGCCCGCGGGTGAGGTGGTGTCGCACGACGACCCGCAGAACCGCCCCACGGTGTTCCGCCGCTTGCCGCGCCTGTACCAGGGCAAATGGCAGTCGGTCGGCCGGCTCGACATCAACACCGAAGGCCTGTTGTTGCTGACGGACTCGGGGGAACTGGCGAACCGCCTGATGCACCCGCGGTTCGGCCTGCAGCGCGAATACGCGGTGCGCGTGCTCGGGGCCTTGTCCAACGACGAAAAGCAGCGCCTGCTCGACGGCGTGCGGCTCGACGACGGCGTGGCGCAGTTCGCCAGCATCGAGGACGGTGGTGGCGAGGGCGCCAATTGCTGGTACCGGGTCACGATTGGTGAAGGCCGCAACCGCGAGGTGCGCCGCATGTTCGAGGCGGTGGGCCATGCGGTCAGCCGCTTGATCCGCATCCGCTACGGCGCCATGATGCTGCCGCGCGGTCTCAAGCGCGGCGTGTGGATCGAGCTCGACCAGCGCGACATCGACCGGCTCACCGCCGCGGCTGGCATGCACGCCGCGGCCGGTGAGGGCGATCGCGCAGTCCGCCCCGTGGGCCGCCACCCCGCCAACCGGGGCAAGGCCGGCAACAAGGGTGGCAAGACCTATGGCAACCCGGCCGGCAGCCGCGGTGACGCGCCGCCGCCGGGTGCGCGCCGGGGGCGCAGCCTCTGGGCACCGGACGGCACCGGCGCGCCAGGAACTGGTCCGAATGCCCGCGGTGGCAAGGGTGGGCCCAAAGGGCAGGGTGGCAAACCGTCCCAGCCCGATCCCATGAAGACCTCGTTTGGCTACATCGGTCAAGACGCCTTGCAGCGCCAGCGCGAGCAGGACGGCGGCCGGGGCGGTCCGGCCGGCGGTGCTGGACGCCGCCGCGGCGGCGGTCGCCAGGGCGGTCGCTGAGCCTGTGTCTCGTCGGCCCGATTCTGTTGCGGCCCGGTCGCGCAGGGGCTGGAAACCGGACGCCCGTTGTAGAATCAAAGGCTTTGCGGGACATCGCAAATATCACGAATTACCCAACAAAACCCAAGGATATATATGGCCATCGAACGCACCCTCTCGATCATCAAACCCGACGCCGTCGCCAAGAACGTCATCGGCCAGATCTACGCCCGTTTTGAAGCCGCCGGCCTGAAGGTCGTGGCCGCCCGCATGGCCCACCTCTCGCGTGGTGAAGCCGAAGCTTTTTACGCCGTGCACAAAGAGCGTCCTTTCTTCAAGGATCTGGTTGATTTCATGATCTCCGGCCCTGTGATGATCCAGGCCCTCGAAGGCGAAGGCGCCATCGCCAAGAACCGCGACCTGATGGGCGCGACCGATCCGAAGAAAGCCGCCGCCGGCACCATTCGCGCCGACTTCGCTGACAGCATCGACGCCAACGCCGTGCACGGCTCCGACGCGCCCGAAACGGCCGCCGCCGAAGTGGCGTTTTTCTTCGCCGGCATGAACGTCTATTCGCGTTGATCATGTCATGACGGCCAACCTGCTCGACTTCGATCTGGAAGGCTTGGCCGCCTTTTGCGAACAGCTGGGCGAAAAGCGTTTTCGCGCCGTCCAGCTGTTTCGCTGGATTCATCAAAAAGGGGCGTCGGGTTTCGAAGAGATGACCGACCTCGCGCGCAGCCTGCGCGAGAAGCTGCCTTCGGTCTGCGCCATCACGGGCCTGCCGGTGCTCTCGCGCCAGGACTCGGCCGACGGCACCATCAAATGGCTGTTCGATGTGGGAGATGGCAACGCGGTGGAAACCGTGTTCATTCCCGAAGACGATCGAGGCACCCTGTGCATTTCTTCCCAGGCCGGCTGCGCCGTCGGCTGCCGTTTCTGCTCCACCGGTCATCAGGGTTTTTCGCGCAACCTCACCACGGGTGAAATCCTGGCCCAGCTCTGGCACGCCGAGCGGTTTTTGCGCCAGCACCTGGGCAAGACAGAGCGCGTGATCACCAACGTGGTGATGATGGGCATGGGTGAGCCGCTGCAGAACTACGGCGCGCTCGTCCCGGCGCTGCGTGTGATGTTGGACGACCACGGCTATGGCCTCTCGCGCCGCCGCGTGACGGTGTCCACATCGGGTGTGGTGCCCATGATCGACCGCCTGGCCCAGGACTGTCCGGTGGCCCTGGCCGTGTCGCTACACGCGCCCAACGATGCCCTGCGCGATGCATTGGTGCCACTCAACCGCAAGTACCCGATTGCCGAACTGCTCGACGCCTGCCTGCGCTATCTGCCGGCCGCACCTCGCGACTTCATCACCTTCGAGTACTGCATGCTCGATGGGGTGAACGACCAGCCTGAGCACGCCCGGCAGTTGCTGGCCATGCTCAAGGGCCATGGGGGCCGAGGGGTTCCGTGCAAAATCAACCTGATCCCGTTCAATCCGTTCCCCGATTCGGGTCTGAAGTGTTCACCCCGCTCGGTGGTGCTGCATTTCGGCAAGATCCTCAACGATGGCGGGATCGTTACCACGGTGCGCAAGACGCGTGGTGACGACATCGATGCCGCCTGCGGCCAGCTTGCGGGAGATGTGCTGGACCGCACCAATGCGGCAAGCCGTCTGTCGCAGCGTCGGCAGCAGACCGAGCAACCCATCCGGTTTGTGCACACAGCCAAGGAAAAACAGGCATGACACCAGTACTTCGATTCGGTTCCGACGGGCATGGTTTTGCGAAAGGATGGACCCGGCGCAACGCCTGGGTGGCCCTGCTTGTGCCGATGCTGCTGGCCATGGCGGTGTTGCAGGGGTGTGCCACCCCGCCCGCATCGGCCACGTCCACCACGGCCGAGCCCATCACCGAGTCGGACGAACCCGAAACCCGCAAGCGCGCGCGCATCCGTCTGGAACTGGCCTCCAATTACTTCGAACAAGGGCAGACCTCGGTCGCACTCGACGAAATCAAACAATCGCTGGCGGCCGACCCGACCTATGGCCCCGCCTATGTGCTGCGTGGCCTGGTCTATATGCGGCTCAACGACGCGCGCCAGGCCGAAGACAGCTTCAAGCGGGCCCTGCAGATCAATCCGAAAGACCCGGACGCCCTGCACAACTTCGGCTGGTTTGCCTGCAATCAGGGCCGCCATACCGAAGCGATCCAGTCGTTCACGCAAGCACTGGCCAGCCCGGTCTACAGCGGCCAGGCCAAGACCTTGATGCTCAAGGGCACGTGTGAACTCCGGATGGGCCGCCTTCCTGAGGCCGAAGGCAGTTTTGCCCGTTCCTACGAGCTTGATCCAGGCAACCCCTACGTGGGCTACAACCTGGCATCGCTGCTGTTTCGCCGGGGCGAACACACCCAGGCCCAGTTCATCGTCCGGCGGGTGAACAACTCCGAGCTGGCCAACGCCGAAACGCTCTGGTTGGGTATCAAGCTGGAGCGCCACCTGCGCAACGACGATGCGGTCAAGCAGCTGGCCCAGCAGCTCTCACGCCGTTATCCGCAGTCTCGCGAGTGGGCGGCTTACCAGCGAGGATCTTTCGATGAGTGAGCAGTGGTCCCATGGCGCCGATGCCATAGCGCAGATGGAAGAGCCGGCGGCGAGCTCGCCGGTCTTTCTTCGGCAGGCCCGCGAGGCCGCGGGCTTGCACATCGCTGCGCTGGCCGCGGCGTTGAAGGTGCCCGTCAAGAAACTCGAGGCACTGGAAGCCGGGCGTTATGGCGAACTGCCCGACATGACGTTTGCCCGGGCGTTGGCTTCAAGCGCCAGCCGCCATCTCAAGATCGATCCGGCGATCGTCCTGTCGCAGATTCCGCTCGGACACGCGCCCCAACTGGGCACGCCGAGCCCCGCGATCAACGCCCCCTTCAAGACGCCCAACGATGCCCAGGCGGGTGGTCCCCTGCGCTGGCTGTTGCGTCCGGCGGTGCTGGCCGCGTTGGTGCTGCTGCTCGCGACGCTGGTGTTGGCGTTCCTGCCGGAGCTCGATACCAGGCTGTTGACATCGGGTGGCCCTGTTATTGAGGCGCCGACCCCGGGCGGAGAATCGGCGGATGCCGCCTCCACCGGGGAGCCCGTGACCGACGGCAATGTCGTCGCACCTGCTGCTGTCGACGCGCCGCAGGCGTCTTCTGGGGCACCCGAGGTTCCGCCTCCTGGCGCGTCTTTGCCGCAAGTTCCTGCGGCCGAGGCTTCCGATGCGGCTACCGGCTCGGAACCGGTGGTCGGTTCGTCGGTGCCGGCCACCCCATCCACCGCACCCACACCCGGCAGCCTGCTGAGCATTGCCGCCACGGGCGAATCCTGGCTGCAGGTGGTCAACGGTTCGGGCAAAGTCGTGGTGCAGCGCATGCTCAAGGCCGGCGACGTGATGGATTTCTCCGCAGCTCCGCCGTATTCGGTGGTGCTGGGGCGTGCTGACGCAGCCCAGGTCACGGTGCGCGGGCGCCCGTTCGATGTGACACCCTATGCGCGCAACAGCGTGGCCCGCTTCGAGGTGAAATGAGCATGACCACCGACACCGCCGTCCGCCCGGCCACGAGCAGCCAGACACCCGATACCGAATCCCAGCCCATCGCGCTGACCGCGGCGCGCGCGCGCCGGACCCGGCAGGCCGTGGTCGCTTGGGGCACGCATCGCGTGACCGTGGGGGGCGATGCGCCGGTGCGGGTGCAGTCCATGACGAACACCGATACCGCGGACGCCATCGGCACCGCGATCCAGGTCAAGGAACTGGCGCTGGCCGGCTCCGAACTGGTGCGCATCACGGTCAACAACGACGAAGCCGCCAAGGCCGTGCCGCACATTCGCGAGCAGCTGGACCGCATGGGGGTGAACGTGCCGCTGATCGGCGACTTTCACTACAACGGTCACCGACTGCTCAGCGATCACCCGGCGTGTGCCGAGGCGCTGTCCAAGTACCGCATCAATCCGGGCAATGTGGGGCGTGGCGAGAAGGGCGACCGGCAGTTCGCCCAGATGGTCGAGATCGCGGCGCGCCACGACAAGGCCATCCGCATCGGCGTGAACTGGGGCAGCCTCGACCAGGACCTGCTGGCCCGGCTGATGGACCAAAACGCCCGGCGTGCCCAGCCCTGGGACACCCGCCAGGTGATGTACGAAGCCCTGATCACGTCCGCGCTCGACTCGGCGCACCGGGCGCAGGACATTGGCCTGAATGGCAACAACATCCTGTTGTCCTGTAAGGTGAGCAGCGCGCAGGACCTGATCGCCGTGTACCAGGCCCTGACGCAACGTTGCGACCACGCGTTGCACCTGGGGTTGACCGAAGCGGGCATGGGCACCAAGGGCGCCGTGGCTTCTGCGGCGGCGCTGTCGGTGCTGCTGCAGCAGGGCATTGGCGACACCATCCGTGTGTCGCTCACGCCCCAGCCGGGCGAATCGCGCACGCAGGAGGTGGTGATCGCGTCCGAGATATTGCAGGCGCTCGGCATGCGCGCTTTTGTGCCCAGCGTGACCGCCTGCCCGGGCTGCGGTCGCACGACCAGCACCACGTTCCAGGAACTGGCCAAACAGATCGACGATTTCCTGCGCGGCTCCATGCCGCTTTGGCGCGCCCGCTACGCCGGGGTGGAAAACCTCAAGGTCGCCGTGATGGGCTGCATCGTCAACGGACCGGGCGAGAGCAAACACGCCGACATCGGCATCAGTCTGCCGGGGACCGGCGAAGCGCCGTCCGCCCCGGTTTACATCGACGGGGAAAAAGCATTGACGCTGCGCGGCGAGGGCATCGCGCGCGAGTTCCAGCAGATTGTCGAAAACTACATCGAGAAGCGGTACGGATCCGGTTCCTGATTGGCCGCTGCGCGGCTTGTACACGGCGGGCCGGCGGATGCCGCGTTCCGCCGGTTTATCTCTCCCTCTGAGCATCACCCATGGCTGAAAAACTGAGCGCCGTCAAAGGCATGAACGACATCGCCCCGCCCGTGTCCGCGCACTGGGAGTGGCTCGAAGACCGCTTGCGCTCGCTCATGCAGCGCTACGGCTATCGCAACGTGCGCACCCCCATCGTGGAACCGACCGCGCTGTTCGTGCGCGGCCTGGGCGAGGTGACCGACATCGTCGAAAAGGAGATGTACTCCTTCGAAGACCGGCTCAATGGCGAACAGCTCACCCTGCGCCCCGAGAACACCGCGGGCGTGGTGCGTGCCGCTCTGGAGCACTCGATGCTGTACGACGGTGGCAAGCGCCTGTATTACATGGGCCCGATGTTCCGCCACGAGCGGCCGCAGCGCGGGCGTTACCGCCAGTTCCACCAATTCGGCGCCGAGGCGCTGGGTTTTGCCGGCCCGGACGTGGACGCCGAACTGATCGTGCTGGCCTGTGACCTCTGGGCCGAGCTGGGTCTGTCCGGCATCGAACTGGAAATCAACAGCCTGGGCCAGCCAGCCGAGCGTCTGGCCCACCGCCAGGCGCTCATTGCCCACCTGGAGGCGCACGCCGATCAGCTCGATGAGGACGCGAAGCGCCGGCTGCACAGCAACCCGCTGCGCATCCTGGACACCAAGAACCCCACCATGCAGGACGTGGTCAACGCGGCGCCACGTCTCATGGACCATCTGGGGGCCGAGTCGCTGGACCACTTCAACCGCCTGCGCGCTCTGCTGGACGCGCAAGGGATCGCGTACCGCATCAACCCGCGCTTGGTGCGTGGCATGGATTATTACAACCTCAGCGTGTTCGAGTTCGTGACCACGCAACTGGGCTCGCAAGGCACGGTCTGTGCCGGCGGCCGCTACGACGGCCTGTTCGAGCAGATCGGTGGCAAGGCCGCACCGGCCGTGGGCTGGGCCCTGGGCATGGAGCGCATCCTGGAGCTGCTGAAAGAGCAGGGTCGCTTGCCCGAACAACCGGCGCCCGACGCCTATGCGGTGGTGCCCGATGCTGCCGCTCTGCCGCAAGTCATGGCATTGCTGCGCGTGCTGCGCCAGCAGGGCGTGAGCGTGCTCATGCACGCCGGGGGAGCCGAAGGCATGGGCAGCATGAAGTCGCAGTTCAAGAAGGCCGACGCCAGCGGCGCGCGGTTTGCCCTGATCTTTGGGGCCGATGAACTGGCGCAGGGCATGGTGTCGCTCAAGCCTCTGCGCGCGCCCGGCACCGACGGAAACCCATCGGCAGCGGTGGCGGCACAGTCGCTGCAGCCCCTGGCCGACCCCTTGGCATGGTGCGCCATTCTGCGCAGCCTTTGAGCACCTCTATCCATCCAGGCGCGCCGCCTACAATCGTCCGAACCGCATTTGCATATCCCACATGGCCAAACACCTCGACCTTGAAGAGCAGGAACAGCTCGATCAGATCAAACATTTTTGGGCTCAGTACGGCAACCTCATCACCTGGGTGTTGATTGTTGTCTTCGGTTCCATGGCCGCATGGAACGGCTGGAACTACTGGCAGCGCAGCCAGGCCACCAAGGCCGCAGCGCTGTACGACGAGATCGAACGGGCCGCCGTCGCGCGCGACGCGGACCGGATCGAGCGCGCGCTGACCGAAATGAAAGACCGCTTCGCGGGCACCACCTTCGCGGCGCAGGGTGCGCTGCTTGCCGGCAAGACGCTTTTTGAAGCGGGCAAGGCCGATGGCGCGCGCGCCGCCCTGTCCTGGGTGGTCGAAAAGTCGTCGGACGGGTCGTACCAGGCCGTGGCGCGGTTGCGCCTGGCCGCGCTGGACCTGGAGGCCAAGGCCCATGACCAGGCGCTCAAAACCCTGGAAGCACCGTTCCCCAAGGCCTTCGAGCCATTGGCGGCCGATCGCCGGGGCGACGTCTACCTGGCCCAGGGCAAGACCGACGACGCCAAAACCCAGTACCAGAACGCCTGGCGCGCTTTGGGTGGGCGTTTTGAATACCGCAAGCTGGTTGAAGTCAAGCTCGCTTCACTGGGTGTGGATGTGTCCACCCTGTCCCCCGCCACGGAGGCCTCCCCTTGAAACGTCGTCCCCTCTTGAATCTGCCTACAGGTCATGGTGCCCGGGCGTTGATCGCCCTGGCGATCGCGTCCGCCCTGGGGCTGTCCGCCTGCTCGTCCAGCCCGGAGAAGCCCAAACCGGCTGAGTTGCCGCCGGTGGCCGCGCTTCTGGCAGCGAAGCTGGCATGGACAGCGCAGGTCGGCCCGACCAGCTCGATGGTGACCCCCATGGTGGTCGGTCCGCGCGTGTTCCTGACCGGTGGGGAAGGCACGGTGGTGGCGCTGGATGCAAACACGGGGCAGGACCTCTGGCGCCTGAACCTGGGCACGCCGGTTTCTGCCGGCGTGGGCTCCGATGGTCAGACGGCCGCCGTGATCACGCAGGACAACGAATTGGTGGCCATCGCCGAAGGCCGTGTCAGCTGGCGCGTGCGCCTGCCTGCGCGCTCCTTCACGGCGCCTCTCGTGGCCGGTGCACGCGTGTTCGTCCTGACCGCCGACCGCGCCGTGACGGCGTTCGACGCGCAAACCGGTGCCCGCTTGTGGAACCAGGCCCGCCCCGGAGAGCCGCTGGTGTTGCGCCAGTCGGGCGTGCTGCTCGCGGTGGACGACACCCTGGTGGTCGGTTTGTCCGGCCGGCTCACGGGCTTGAACCCTCTCAATGGCGCCATCCGCTGGGACGCCCCGGTGGCCACCGCGCGCGGGACCAATGAGGTGGAACGCCTGGTGGATCTGGTGGGGCCGGTCAGCCGCGTGGGCAGCAGCGTCTGCACCCGTGCCTACGGCTCGGCCGTGGGCTGCGTGGATACCAGCCGCGGCGGCGTGGTCTGGTCCAAACCCGCCCAAGGGAAGACCGGGGTTCATGGCGATGACAAACTGGTCTTCGGCAGCGAAGCGGACGGCCGGTTGCTGGCTTGGCAGCGTGCGTCCGGCGAGCAAGCCTGGGAGTCCAGCCGCCTGAAATACCGTGACCTGACGGCCCCCCTGTCGGTCGGCCGCGTGCTTGCCGTGGGCGACAGCACAGGCCTGGTGCACCTGCTCTCGCGCGAGGACGGCAGCGAAATGACCCGTTTGTCCACCGACGGATCTCCCGTGGTCGCCGCTCCTGTGCTGGCCGGGCAGGTCATGGTGGTGCAGACGCGCAAGGGTGGCGTGTACGCCTGGCGCCCCCAGTGAAGATGCGACACCAGTCGTTCACCGGGTCGCGCCGGGAATGACTGGGCCCTGGTCAGACCAGGGATAGGGACCGTGTTCCGGTCCATGCAATTGAAAGGTACTGTTTCGTGAAACCCGTCATCGCTCTGGTGGGACGCCCCAATGTGGGCAAGTCCACCCTGTTCAACCGCCTGACGAGTTCACGCGACGCCATCGTGGCCGACTTTGCCGGACTCACCCGTGACCGCCACTACGGCAATGGCCGCCTGGGCAAGCGCGAGTACATCGTGATCGATACCGGCGGCTTTGAACCCGACGCCAGCGAGGGCATCTACCGCGAGATGGCCAAGCAGACCCGGCAGGCCGTGGCCGAGTCGGATGTGGTGATCTTTGTCGTGGATGCTCGTGCCGGCATCAGTGCGCAGGACCACGAGATCGCTCAATATTTGCGACGCCTGGGCAAACCCACGGTGCTGGTGGCCAACAAGGCCGAAGGCATGACCCAGGGGCTGCAACTGGTCGAGTTCTTTGAACTCGGCCTGGGCGAAGTGCTGCCGGTGTCCAGCGCCCACGGGCAGGGCGTGCGCTCCATGCTGGAAACCGCGCTGGAGGCCATTCCTGGGCTGCCCGATCTGGACGACGAGGAGCCGGAGGTCGAAACCGGGGTCATCCGACTGGCGGTGGCCGGTCGCCCCAATGTGGGCAAGTCCACCCTGATCAATGTCTGGCTGGGTGAAGAGCGCCTGGTGGCGTTTGACTTGCCGGGCACCACACGCGACGCCATTTCGGTGCCGTTCGAGCGTGAGGGCCAGAAATACGAATTGATCGACACGGCAGGCTTGCGCCGCAAGGGCAAGGTGTTCGAAGCCATCGAGAAGTTCTCGGTGGTCAAAACCCTGCAGGCGATCGAAAATGCCCATGTGGTCCTGCTACTGCTGGACGCCACGCAGGGCGTGACCGACCAGGACGCGCACATCGCGGGTTACATCCTGGAGAGCGGGCGCGCCGTGGTGCTGGCCATCAACAAATGGGACGCGGTCGATGCCTACCAGCGTGAGCAGATCGAACGCCAGATCGAGACCCGGCTGGCGTTTCTCAAGTTCGCCTCGCTGCACCTGATCTCGGCCAAGAAGCGCCAGGGGCTGGGGCCGGTGTGGAAATCCATCGCTCAGGCGCACGCCTCGGCCATGCGCAAGATGTCCACACCCGTGCTGACGCGCCTGCTGCTGGAAGCGGTGGCGTTCCAGGCACCGCAGCGCAGTGGCATGTTCCGTCCCAAAATGCGTTACGCCCACCAAGGCGGAATGAACCCGCCGGTGATCGTGATTCATGGCAACTCGCTGGAACACGTGCCCGACGCCTACAAGCGCTTCCTGGAAGGCCGTTTTCGCAAGGCGTTCGACCTGGTGGGCACGCCGCTGCGCATCGAATTCAAAACCTCGACCAACCCCTTCAAGGAGTGAGTACTCCTGCGCGAAGCCTCGTGCAGGGGGCGGGCCTGTGGTATGGTGCACGCCTCATTAACTTTTTTTGAACACGGAGCATATCGTGAGCAATAACAAAGGCCAGCTCTTGCAAGACCCCTTTCTGAACCAGCTTCGCCGGGAACACGTTCCTGTGTCGATCTATCTGGTCAACGGCATCAAGCTCCAGGGTCAGATCGAGTCGTTTGACCAGTACGTCGTGTTGCTGCGCAACACGGTCACGCAAATGGTCTACAAACACGCCATTTCCACCATCGTGCCGGGTCGTCCGGTGCAATTTTCCGCCGCTGGTGCGGACGAGTCCGCTGCTTCTTGATTCACACCCTGAATCCTGCAGGCGACCGAGCAGCCCTGGCTGCGCGATCGCTTGCAGCGCCGAAGGCCGGTTGAACTGATTTGAACCCGCCTGATCCTTCCCGCAACGCCACGCCATCGGTCATTCTGGTGGGGGTGGATTTCGGGTTGCCCCATTTTGACGCCGCGCTCGAAGAGCTCGGCCTGCTGGCCCAGACGGCCGGCTATCGGGTGGCCGACCGTGTCACCTGCAAACGGCGCGCACCCGATCCGGCCCTGTTTGTGGGGTCTGGCAAGGCCGACGAGATCAAGATGCTGGCCCAGTCCTCTGGCGCTGCGGAAATCTTGTTCGACCAGTCGCTGAGCCCGGCGCAACAGCGCAACCTGGAGCGCCATCTCGGCATGCCGGTCAACGACCGGACGCTGCTGATCCTTGAAATCTTTGCCCAACGTGCACGCAGCCACGAAGGCAAGCTGCAGGTGGAGCTTGCGCGGCTGCAGTACCTGTCGACCCGGCTGGTGCGCCGCTGGTCGCACCTGGAGCGGCAAAGTGGCGGCATTGGCATGCGCGGTGGTCCAGGCGAAACCCAGATCGAGCTGGACCGGCGCATGATCGGAGAGGCCATCAAGCGCACCAAGGAGCGGCTGGAGAAGGTCAAGAAACAGCGTGCCACTCAGCGCCGGCAGCGCGAACGCCGCGACACTTTCTCGATCTCGCTCGTGGGTTACACCAATGCGGGCAAATCGTCGTTGTTCAACGGGCTGGTCAAGGCCCGGGCTTATGCCGCCGACCAGCTGTTTGCCACGCTCGACACCACCACCCGTCAGCTGTATCTGGGCGAGGCCGGGCGCTCGGTGTCCCTGTCGGATACCGTGGGTTTCATCCGCGACCTGCCTCACGGCCTGGTGGATGCGTTTGCCGCCACGTTGCAGGAAGCGGCCGACGCCGATCTTTTGCTGCATGTGGTGGATGCGTCCAATCCGTCGCATCCGGAGCAGATCGCCTCGGTGTTGGGGGTACTCAGGGACATTGGCGCGGATCAGGTGCCGCAGATTCTGGTGTTCAACAAGCTCGACGCCATGGATCCGGCGGCTGTTCCGCACCTGAGAAGTGACGCGATGGAACTGGACGGCGCCTCTGTGCCTCGTATCTACGTGAGCGCCCGGACCGGCGAAGGGCTGCCCGAATTGCGCTCGCTGCTTGCGGGTCGCGTGATGTCGCAGGCGGGCGTTCTTGATCCGAATACCCCGGGGGAGACCCTCAGCATCGAAAATGTGCTGCCCTGATTGGGCACAATGTCGTGGTTTTGATTCGAAAAAGAAATTGGCAACACATGGATGTGAATCTGCAATCACCCGAGCGTGGCGTTGAGGCCGGCGTTCACGGCAAAAACCGGCGCGGCTGGCGTGTCCTATTGGGCATGTTCAACCTCAACGATCCCCGCTGGGGGCGTGGCGACGACGCCTCGCGTGGCGGTGACAAGCCGCAAAACGAGCCGGAGTCGGGACGCGATACCGAGGAGCGCCCCCAGCGCGAGCAGAAACCTCCGCGGGGACAAGGCCCCAATCAGGGCCCTCCCGACCTGGATGAACTCTGGCGCGATTTCAATCGCAAGCTCGGCGGTTTGCTGGGCGGCAAGGGTGGTCGTGGCGGGCAGGGTGGCGGCAACGGTTCGGGTGGCGGGGGAATGCCCGGTTTCAATCCGAGTCCCAAGAGCACAGGCATTGGCGCGGGTCTGATCGTTGGCGTGGTGGCGCTGATCTGGCTTGGCACGGGCTTTTTCATCGTGCAGGAAGGCCAGCAGGCCGTCATCACCCAGTTCGGGAAATACCACAGCTCGGTCGGCGCCGGTTTCAACTGGCGTTTGCCTTATCCGATCCAGCGTCACGAGACGGTGTTCGTCACGCAAATCCGCTCGGTGGACGTGGGGGGCGACAACGTGTTGCCGGCCACGGGCCTGCGCGATTCGGCGATGCTGACCGTTGATCAGAACATCGTCGAGATCAAGTTCGCGGTCCAGTACCGTCTGAACGATGCGCGTGCCTTCCTGTTCGAGAGCCGCGACCCGGACGCCTCGGTGGTCAAGGCCGCCGAGACGGCCGTGCGCGAGGTTGTTGGCAAGATGCGCATGGACGCGGCCCTGGCCGAGGAGCGCGATCAGATCGCGCCCCGTGTGCGGGTCCTCATGCAGTCCATTCTGGACCGCTACAAGGTGGGCATCGAGGTGGTGGGCATCAACCTGCAACAGGGTGGCGTGCGTCCCCCCGAGCAGGTGCAGGCTTCATTCGACGATGTGCTGAAAGCCGGCCAGGAGCGTGAGCGTGCCAAGAACGAGGCCGAGGCCTATGCCAACGACGTGGTGCCACGGGCCCGCGGCGCGGCTTCCCGACTGACCGAAGAGGCCGAAGGCTACCGGGCCCGGATCGTGGCGCAGGCCGAGGGCGATTCGCAACGTTTCCGCTCGGTGCTGGCCGAGTACCAGAAGGCGCCACAGGTCACCCGCGAGCGCATGTACGTCGATGCCATGCAGGAAATCTACAGCAACGTGACCAAGGTGATGGTGGATTCCAAATCGGGCTCGAATCTGCTGTACCTGCCGCTGGACAAGATCATGCAAATGGCCGCACAGGCTCCGGCCGCCGCTCCCAGCCCGGCGCCGACGTCCAGCCCGACGATTCCGTCGTCCGTACCCACGTCCCGCAGCCAGGACAACGCCGCGCGCTCGCGTGAGCGTGAGAGCCGCTGAGCCGGCGGCTGGGTACGAGTGACTAGAGAGCAAAGCAAATGAACAAACTGGGTTTCATCCTCACCTCCTTTATCGTGGCGCTGGCGATCGCCAGTTCCATGCTGTTCGTCGTGGACCAGCGCCAGTTCGGCGTCGTGTTCCAGCTCGGACAGATCAAGCAGGTGGTCACCGAGCCGGGGCTCAACTTCAAGTTGCCCCCGCCGTTCCAGAACGTGTCCTACATCGACAAGCGCCTGCTCACGCTGGAGAGCACCGATACCGAGCCCACGCTGACGGCCGAGAAGCAGCGCGTGGTGATCGACTGGTACGTGCGCTGGCGCATCAGCGATCCCCAGCAATACATCCGCAACGTCGGTGTCAACGAGCGTGCCGGGGCCTTGCAGCTCAATCGCGTGGTGCGCAACTCGTTTCAGGAAGAGGTCAACAAGCGCACGCTCAACGAGCTGCTGTCCTCCCGCCGCGAGCAGCTTATGGACGATGTCAAGCGCGAGGTGCTTGCCGCTGTGCGGGGAGCCGACAAGCCCTGGGGTATGGACGTGGTGGATGTCCGCATCACCCGCGTGGACTACGCCGAGAGCATCACGCTGTCGGTTTATCAGCGCATGGAAGCCGAACGCAAGCGCGTTGCCAATGAGCTGCGGTCCACCGGTTTCGCCGAGGGCGAAAAGATCCGGGCCGATGCCGACCGCCAACGGGAGGTGATCGTGTCCCAGGCCTACCGGGCCGCACAGCTCATCAAAGGCGAGGGCGATGCCAAGGCCGCCGCCGCTTTCGCCGAAGCCTTCGGCCGTGATCCGGCTTTCGCCCAGTTCTACCGCAGTCTGGAAGCCTACAAGGCCAGTTTTGCGGGCAAATCCGATGTCATGGTGGTGGACCCATCCTCGGACTTTTTCAAGGCTCTGCGAAGCAGCGATGTGGCCCGTTGAAGGGCGTTTCGCGTGTCCGCCGACGCCTTCTGGCTCGCTCTGGCCCTGGTGTTGATCTTCGAGGGCCTGCTGCCCTTCTTCGCGCCGGGCGCCTGGCGGCGCATGTTCAGTGAGATCCTCAAGCTTCAGGATGGCCAGCTGCGCTTCTTTGGCCTGCTCAGTCTGCTCGCCGGCATCCTGCTCTGGTGGTGGCTGATTTGAGACCCTGGTCGTCGGGCGCCAGACCTGGCCATTGAGGCCAACGTCCGGCGAGGTCGGAATGCCGTTTCCGACCCCGGTAAAATCACGTTTTTAACAGCTCCCGAAAATGCCCATGTCTGCCTGGGTCCTCCCGGATCACATTGCCGATGTCCTGCCTTCCGAGGCTCGCCACATCGAAGAACTCCGCAGGGGGTTGCTGGACACAGCGCGTGGCTATGGCTACGAGCTGGTCATGCCGCCGTTGCTGGAGCACCTGGAATCGTTGCTCACGGGCACCGGTGAAGCGCTCGATCTTCAGACCTTCAAGCTGGTTGACCAGCTCTCGGGCCGCACGCTTGGCCTGCGCGCCGACAGCACGCCGCAGGTTGCCCGCATCGACGCGCACCTGCTCAACCGCCAGGGCGTGGCCCGCCTGAGCTACTGCGGCCCCGTCGTGCACACCCGTATCGACCGCCCGCTGGCCAGTCGTGAGCCATTGCAGTTCGGTGCCGAAATCTACGGCCACGCGGGACTTGAAGCCGATCTTGAAACCCTTGAACTGGCCCAGGCTTGCCTGCGCGGTGCGGGTGTGACCGGTCTGCTGCTCGACCTGGCCGATGTGCGTGTGATCGATGCCGTGCTCGCGCCCGTGTCGTTGGACGCCCCTCGCATCACGCAGATCCACGCCGCACTGGCTGCCAAGGATGTGGCTGAGTTGCGCGCACTGGCCTCTGACCTGCCCGAGCAGGTGCGGCGCGACCTGTGCGCGCTGCCGCGCCTGTTCGGCGACGTCGCCGTGCTGGACGAGGCCCGGCGTTGCCTGTCGCCATCGCCCGCATTGCACGCGGCGCTCGACAGCCTGGCCTGGCTGGCCGCGCACACGCAGAACATCGAGGTGTCCATCGACCTGGCCGACCTGCGTGGCTATGCCTACTACACCGGCATGCGTTTCGCGTTGTTCGCGCGGGATGTCCGGGGTGAGCCGGCCGAGCTGGCCCGGGGCGGGCGTTACGACGAGGTGGGCGCGGTGTTCGGTCGCAAGCGTCCGGCGGTGGGCTTCAGCCTTGACCTCAAGGAGCTGGTGTCGGCTGTTGCGCCGCGCCCGCTGGTGGCCGCCATTCGTGCGCCGTGGGGCATGGATGCTTCGCTGCGCGAAGCCATTGCCCGGCTGCGCGGCGAGGGCCACACGGTGGTGTGTGCCTTGCCTGGCCACGAACACGAAGTGGATGAGTTCCGGTGCGACCGCGAACTGGTGTCCGATCCGGTGCATGCCGGAGCCTGGACTGTGAAGACTCTTTAACCGGAAACAGCAGATGATGAACAGCAACAGCGCCGTGGTACCCGGGCGCAACGTGGTGGTGGTCGGCACCCAGTGGGGCGACGAGGGCAAAGGCAAACTGGTCGACTGGCTGACCGAGACCGCCACCGGCGTGGTGCGCTTCCAGGGCGGCCACAACGCGGGTCACACGCTGGTGATCAATGGCGTGAAGACCGCGCTGCACCTCATCCCCAGCGGCATCATGCGCGCGGGTGTGAAGTGCTACATCGGCAACGGCGTGGTGCTGTCGGTGGGCAAGCTGTTCGAGGAAATCGCCGGGCTGGAGAAGGCCGGTGTGGAGGTGCGCTCGCGCCTGCGCGTCAGCGAAGGCTGCCCGCTGATCCTGCCGTTCCATGCCGCCATCGACATCGCGCGCGAGGCCGCCAAGGTGAAGGCCGGCACCGAGAAGATCGGCACCACGGGCCGTGGCATCGGCCCGGCCTACGAAGACAAGATCGCGCGCCGCGCGCTGCGCGTGCAGGACCTGAAATACCCCGAGCGTTTCGCCGCCAAACTGCGCGAACTGCTCGATCTGCACAACCACCTGCTCACCAGCTATCTGCACTCGGCCGACATGGTCTGGGATGAAAAGATCGCTGCCTACATGCGGGACGGCGCGATCCAGTTCGAGCCCGTGTTCGCCGAGGCCATGGAGCAGGCTGAGCGGCTCAAACCCATGATCGCCGACGTGTCGAGCGAGCTCAACGCGGCGCACAAGGCCGGCGCGAACCTGCTGTTCGAGGGCGCGCAGGGCACGCTGCTGGACATCGACCACGGCACCTATCCCTTCGTCACCTCCAGCAACTGCGTGGCGGGCAATGCCGCGGCGGGTTCCGGCGTGGGCCCGGGTCTGCTGCACTACGTGCTGGGCATCACCAAGGCCTATTGCACCCGGGTGGGCGGCGGTCCGTTCCCCACCGAACTGGAATGGGAAAAAGAGGGCACGCCCGGCTGGCACATGGCCACGGTGGGTGCGGAAAAGGGCGTGACCACGGGTCGCAGCCGCCGTTGTGGCTGGTTCGATGCCGCGCTGCTCAAGCGCTCGGCCCAGGTCAATGGTCTCTCCGGTCTGTGCATCACCAAGCTGGACGTGCTGGACGGTCTGACCGAGCTCAAGCTGTGCACCGGCTACGAACTCGATGGCCAGACCATCGACATCCTGCCCATGGGCGCCGACGAGATCGCGCGCTGCACCCCGATCTACGAAACCCTGCCCGGCTGGAGCGATTCGTCGGTCGGTGCAACGCGTTACGAAGACCTGCCGGTGAATGCGCAGCGGTATCTGCAACGCATCCAGGAAACCACCGGGGTGCCGATCCACATCGTCTCGACCAGTCCGGACCGCGACCACACGATCCTGGTGCACCACCCGTACCACGGGTGAGCGACCGCCTGCCATCCGCCGTGGGTGCCGGCAGGGCCGATGGCCCGGCGGACCCCGGCTTCGTGCAAAATCCTGCCAGTCCCTCACCCCCGGAGACCCCATGCTGACCGAAGACGGCAAACACCTCTACGTCTCGTACGACGAGTACCACAACCTGATCGAGAAGCTGGCGCTCAAGGTGTATCAGTCGGGCTGGCAGTTCGACACCATCCTGTGCCTGGCGCGTGGGGGCATGCGCCCGGGCGACATCCTCTCGCGCATTTTTGACGTGCCGTTGGCCATCATGTCGACCAGTTCCTACCGCGCCAACGCCGGCACGCAGCAGGGCAATCTGGACATCGCGCGCTACATCACCACGCCCAAAGGCGAGATCGCCGGCAAGGTGCTGCTGGTGGACGATCTGGCCGATTCGGGTCACACGCTCAAGGCGGTGATCGGGATGCTGAAGAACAACTACGCCCCCATCACCGAGTTGCGCAGCGCCGTGATCTGGACCAAGCAGCTGTCCACGTTCACGCCCGATTATTCGGTGGAGTTCCTGCCCACCAACCCCTGGATTCATCAGCCCTTCGAGGGGTACGACGCCATGCGTCCGGCGCAACTGCTCGAAAAATGGAAGCTCTGATCGGAATGAGCGAGCTTTCCACCCAGCTGATCCACCATCCTTATCGCCCACCCGAGGGCTTCGACGCCGTCGCGCCCGGCGTTCACAAGGCGTCCACCGTCATCTTCCCCAACGTGCAGGCATTGCGCACGCAGGAGTGGAAAGACAAGAGCGGCTACACCTACGGCCTGCACGGCACGCCCACCACGTTCACTCTGGAAGAGCGCATCGCCACCGTGGAAGGCGGGCGCCACTGCGTGCTCGCGCCCAGCGGCCTGTCGGCCCTGTCGTTGGTGGACATGGCCTTTCTGCGCCAGGGCGATGAACTGCTGATGCCCGACAACGCCTACGGCCCCGGCAAGACCTTTGCTGCCGGGGAACTGGCCGCCTGGGGCATCACGCACCGCTACTACGACCCGCTCGATGCCGCCGATCTGGCCGCCAAGATCGGCCCGGCCACGCGCCTGGTGTGGCTGGAGGCACCGGGCTCGATCACGCTGGAGTTTCCCGACATCCCCGCGCTGGTTGCGGTGGTGCGCTCGGCGAACCAGGGGCGTGGCGCTGAACGGCCCATCCTCACGGCGCTGGACAACACCTGGGGTGCGGGCATCGCGTTCAACGCCTTCGAGCTGGGGGTGGACGTGTCCATGCAGGCACTGACCAAATACCCCAGTGGCGGCGCCGACGTACTCATGGGGGCCGTCGTCACGCGCGACGAGGCGCTGCACCAGCAGGTCCTGCTGTGCCACATGCGGCTCGGCCTGGGCGTGAGCGGCAACGATGCCGAGCTCGTGCTGCGCGGCCTCAACAGCATGGCGCTGCGCTACCACGCTCAAGACGCCAGCGCGCGCGAACTCGCCACCTGGATGCAACAGCAGGACGGGGTGGTGCAGGTGCTGCACCCGGCCTTGCCCGGCTCACCCGGCCACGAAGCTTGGCGGCGCGACGCCAAGGCGGCCGCGTGCCTGTTCAGCGTGGTGTTTGATGAACGCTTCAGCCAGACGCAGATCGACGCTTTCTGCGACAGCCTGCGTTTGTTCAAGCTGGGCTGGAGCTGGGCCGGCCCCATCAGCTTGTGCGCGCCCTACAACATGTCCGCTATCCGCACCGCAGCCAGGCCCCACAAGGGTGGCCTGGTGCGTTTTGCCGTCGGCCTGGAGGCCGTGGACGACCTGCGTGCCGATCTGGCGCAGGCGATTGCCACACTCAACGCCTGACATCCCTTCAACCCACCCACCCGAAAGACTGCTTTGGCCACTCCCAACTACGGATACGAAAAACGCCAGCGCGAGCTCGCCAAAAAGAAGAAGAAGGAAGAGAAGCTCAAAGCCAAGGCCGCTGGCAAGCACCACAGCGATTCCGATGCGCCCGAAGGGCCGGGCGAGGACAACACCGACGCCGGCGATGCCGCACCCGCGGCCGGTGAGGGGTCGACCGCCGCCGACTGACGGCGCATACGGGTCCTCGCTTCCGCCGCGTGGCACCCCGTGCCCGATCAGGCGGGCGATGCAGCGGGCCCCGTGGCGATGAGCCTGCGGGCTGCATCGGCCAGCGCCTCGGCCGAACGGTCGCGCAGCACACAGGGCAGGGCCTGGCCGTAACATTTGAAGTTGCGCGCAATCGACTGCGCGTACATCGGGTCGTAGTGCTGGGTCAGGAGTTCGAGCACCACCTCTGGCGTGTGTCCCTGCTGGACTTTTTCGATCCAGGTCGACACCACCGCCTTGCCACGCAGCTCGGCCAGGGCTTGCAGGCGGTGGCAGAAATGGTCGCTGTCTTTCACGAAAAAATCGTAGTCTTCCAACAGCAGCGCCACCCGCTCGGGGTCTGACAGCTGCAGGTCGATGCAGGGGCTCTCGCGCATGGCCTCGATCAATGCATCGGGCACGCGCACATTGCCCACCTTCTTGCTCTCGCTCTCCACGTACACCGCACGCGCCGGATCAAAGTGCCGCAGCGCGTCCCATATCAGGCTGTCGAAACGTTTCTGGCTGGGCTGTTCCTGCCCGGGGATGTGGCCCAGCACCGAGCTGCGGTGGCTGGCCAGCGCCTCCAGGTCGAGCACCTGTGCGCTCTGGGCGGCGAGCGCCTGCAGCAGGCGCGTCTTGCCACTGCCGGTGGGGCCGCAGACCACGCGGTAGTGCAGGCGGGTGGCGAGCGCCGGGATCGATTCGACCAGGGCGGCGCGCCAGGCCTTGTAGCCGCCTTCGATCAGCGTGACGTGAAAACCGATCGCGCCCAGGATGGTGGCCAGGGCTCCGCTGCGGTTGCCGCCGCGCCAGCAATACACCAGCGGTTTCCAGTTGCGCGGCTTGTCGATCACCTCGCGCTCGATATGGGCCGCGATGTTGCGCGCGGACAGGGCGGCGCCGCGTTTTTTGGCCTCAAACGGGTTGACCTGCTTGTACATCGTGCCGATGTCGATGCGCTCCTGGTTGTTGAGCGTGGGCCAGTTGATGGCCCCGGGCACGTGGTCGAGCGCGTGTTCGTCTTCGGTGCGGGCGTCTATGACGGTGTCGAAGCTGTCGAGTCGGGCCAGGGCTTCGGCGGCGGGCAGGGTGTGAACGGGCATGCCCGATTATCGTTTCGGCAGCAGCGGGGTCAGCGCCGGCCACACATTGGCCAGCAACGTGGGCTGGGCGCTCTCGTTGGGGTGCATGCGGTCGCTCTGGAACAGCTTGGTGGGGTCCTCGAGATCGGCCACGCCTTTGAGCAGGAAGGGAACGAGCGCGGTCTTTTCCTCGCGCGCCACCTGGGTGAACACCTCGCGGAACTCCTGCGCGTAGCGCTGGCCGTAGTTGGGCGGCATTTCCATGCCCACCAGCAGCACCCGCGCGCCGGCTTCGCGCGACAAGCGCACCATGCTGCGCAGGTTGTCGCGCGTGACGGACAGCGGCAGACCCCGCAACGCATCGTTGGCGCCGAGCTCGATGACCACCACCGCCGGTTGGTGTTGCCGCAGCAGGGCGGGCAGGCGGGAGCGTCCGCCCGAGCTGGTGTCGGCGCTGACACCGGCGTTGACCACACGGGCGTTCATCTTCTGGCTGCTCAGGCGCTGCGCCAGCAAGGCCACCCAACCGCTGCCGCGTCGCAGACCGTATTCGGCGCTCAGCGAGTCGCCCACCACCAGGACGACGGGCGCCGGGTCGCTGGCGGTGCTGGCCGCGGCCTGCGCCAACGCGCTCCCGATAGACCCCGTTGCCGCGGCCAGCAGGCTCAGCGCGTTAAAGTGACGTCGATTCAACTTGAGAGCCCTTCCATGTCCGAAGTGATGATTGCCGTGCAGCACGTGTTCAAGTCGGTGGTCGACTCCACGGGATCCCTGACGATTTTGCGCGATATCGATTTCACCCTGAACAAAGGGGAAACCGCGGCCATCGTGGGCGCGTCCGGGTCGGGCAAGAGCACGCTGCTGTCCATTGTGGCCGGGTTGGATACGCCCAGCAGCGGCACAGTTCACATCGATGGCGTCGATCTGTTCGCGCTCGACGAAGACCAGCGCGCCGCCCTGCGGGCGCAGAAGGTGGGCTTTGTGTTCCAGAGCTTCCAGCTGCTGGGCAACCTCACCGCGCTGGAAAACGTGATGCTGCCGCTGGAACTCGCCGGACGGCGCGATGCCCGCGCCGCGGCCACCGCCATGTTGCAGCGGGTGGGTCTGGGCGAGCGGCTTGCCAGCTACCCCAAGGTGCTGTCGGGCGGGGAGCAGCAGCGTGTTGCGCTCGCGCGTGCCTTTGTGGTGCAGCCCGCCGTGCTGCTGGCCGACGAGCCCACCGGCAGCCTGGACTTCGCCACCGGCGGCAAGATCATGGAGCTGATGTTCGATCTGAACCGCGAGCAGGGCACCACGCTGGTGCTGGTCACGCACGACCGCGCGATCGCCCAGCGCTGCGAGCGGCGCATCACCATCGAAGCCGGGCAGGTGGCCGATCTGGAAGCGGTGCTCTGAGGGATCAGGTCGTCGCCCGACCGCGCAGCCGCCGCCAGAGGGTGGCGACCTGTTCGGTCAGGCCCGGCGCGCTCGCCGAGCCGGCTTGCAGTGTGCTGACCAGCCGCGCCAGCACCTCGGCCTGGGCGGGAATCGGGCCGAAGAACAGCACCTGATCGCCACGCGCCAGCAGCATGGTGGGGAAGGTCTCGATGTCGATGTCGAGTTCGTCCAGCAGATCGGCCTCGTCTTCGATGTCCAGCCAGCGCCAGCGCACGTCCTTGAACTCGTGCGCTGCCTGTTCGACCACGGCGTGCCAGTCGCGGCAGGTGCTGCACCACTCGGCGCAAAGGCAGACGGCGGACAGGGTTTCGGAGGTTTCAGGCGGGTTGCGGGGCATGCCGGGATTCTCGCAGGCCTTGGCCCGTCGGCGCGCTGGCGGCTGCGTCGATAATCGGGCGATGTCTTCTCCCAAAGTGCTGTTCGGCTTTCACGCCGTGGGCGTGCGCCTGAAAACCGCGCCGCAATCCATCATTGAAATCTACTTCGAGCCGACGCGGCGCGACGCGCGCATGCGCCAGTTCCTGGAGCGGGCCCGGGAAGCCAACGCACGGCTCATCGAAGCCGATGGTCTGCGCATCGCCAAGCTCGCCGGCAGCCATGGCCACCAGGGTGTGGCCGCTCGGGTCGAAGCACTGCCCCAGGCGCATTCGCTCGACGAGCTGCTGGAGAAGCTGGAGGCCGATGGCGTGGCGCCATTGCTACTGGTGCTCGACGGCATCACCGACCCGCACAACCTGGGCGCCTGCCTGCGCGTGGCCGACGGCGCGGGCGCACACGCGGTGATCGCACCCAAGGACCACGCGGCCGGCATCAACGCCACCGTGGCCAAGGTGGCCAGCGGCGCGGCCGAAACCATGCCGTACTTCATGGTGACCAACCTGGCGCGCACCCTGGGCGAACTCAAGGAGCGCAACATCTGGATCATCGGCACCAGCGATGACGCCCCCAAAACGTTGTACCAGGTGGACCTCAAAGGCCCGGTGGCGCTGGTGCTGGGCGCCGAGGGCGAGGGCATGCGCCAGCTCACGCGCAAGACCTGCGACGAACTGGTCAGCATCCCGATGCGCGGCGCGGTGGAGAGCCTCAACGTGTCGGTGGCCAGCGGCGTCTGCCTCTACGAAGCGCTGCGTCAACGCAGCTGAACATGCCCACGGTGCGCGACTGGATCGGGAGCGCGAACCACATCGCCGTGCTCACCGGTGCGGGGATGAGCGCGGAGTCTGGCGTGCCCACGTTTCGCGACGCGCAGACCGGGCTGTGGGCACGGTTCAAACCCGAGGACCTGGCCACCGAGGACGCGTTTCGTGCCCACCCGCGCCGCGTGTGGGACTGGTACCAGTTCCGCCGCGACATGATCGCCCAGGTGGAGCCCAACGCCGGGCATCGGGCGCTGGCGGCCTTTCAGCAGCGCCACCCGGGCCGGCTCACGCTCATCACGCAGAACGTGGACGGCCTGCACCAGCGCGCGGGCAGCGCCGACGCGATCGCCCTGCACGGCAACCTGGCCGATGACCGTTGGCTGGACATGCCACGCGACTGTTGCCACCCCGAGTTCGTGGAGACGGGGCGTCCGCCCCGTTGCCCGACCTGTGGCAACCTGCGGCGCCCGGCCGTGGTCTGGTTTGGCGAAATGCTGCCGCTGCCCGCGCTGGACGCGGCGCAAAAAGCCGCGAACGGCTGTGACCTGATGCTGGTCGTCGGTACTTCGGGCGTGGTCTACCCGGCCGCCGGCCTGGCGCACGCCGCGCACCGGCGCGGTGCCCGGTTGGTGGTGATCAACCCCGAGGCAACCGAACTGGACGCCGTGGCCGACGTGTGCCTGCACGAACCTGCGGCACAATGCCTGCCAACACTGTTGGAGGATTGAATGACGAGCCCATCTGCACAACGCGCCGGGTTGATCGCTGCCTTGAGCGTCGCCTTGTTCGCGGCGGCTTGTACCCAGGAGCAGCAGAACAAGTTCAGTCGGGAGATCCAGAACTGGACCGGCACCAACGGCGTGCTCGAGGTCTATGCCGGCGACAAGGTGGTGCGCCGCTTCCTGCGGATCGACAAGATCAGCACCGCGCTCGGCACCGACGACAACACCCCCCGCGCCTACCGCTATGGGTACGGCGTGCTCGACGAGAACCTGAACATGCAGGCCGATCCGGGCGAGAAGAAGGTCTATTTCGAGATCAGCGACTACACCAACGCCGTGTTCTTCGAGAACCCGCGCTGAAGCTGGTTTCAAGCTGGTTTCATTCAGGCAGCCGTCCTTTCATTTCAAGGAGTGACCCATGAACATCGTCGAACGCGTGCAAGCCATCCTGCTCAAACCGGTGGAGACCTGGCCGGTCATCGAACAGGAATCCACCGATGCCCAGGGCATCTACAAGAACTACCTGATCTACCTCGCGGCGATTCCCGCCGTGGCCGGCTTCATCGGCATGAGCCTGGTGGGCGCCGGTGCCATGGGCATGAGCTTTCGGGTGCCGATCCTGGCCGGGCTGGGCAACATGGTGGTGGGCTACGTGCTCTCGCTGGTCATGATCTACGTGCTGGCCATGATCACCAACGCCCTGGCACCCAGCTTCCAGGGTGAAAAGAACCAGCTCAACGCGCTCAAGCTGATCGCCTTCGGCTCCACCGCCGGCATGGTGGGCGGCATCTTCAGCCTGATTCCCATGCTGGCGGTGCTGGGGCTGCTCGCAGCGCTGTACTCCATCTATCTGGTCTACACCGGCATCCCCGTGCTGATGAAGGCGCCCAAGGAGAAGGCGGCGGTGTACACCGCCGTGGTGGTGGTCTGCGGCATTGTCGCGGGGATCATCCTGGGCGCGGCCAGCGCATTGTTCAGCGGTGGCGGGCCGGGCTACATGATGGGTGGTGGGCGCCCGGACGCCGGCGACGTCAGCATCAAGCTGCCGGGCACCGAGATCACCCTGGACACGGCCAAGCTCGAAGAGGCCAGCAAAAAGATGGAAGCGGCGAGCAAGAAGATGGAAGAGGCCCAGGCCCGAGGCGACAGCGCCGCGGCCGGCCAGGCCATGAATGAAATGATGGGCGCGGCCCTGGGCGGGAAGGGCGGCAAGCCCTTCGCGCCCGATGTGCTGCAGGGCTATGTGCCGGCCTCGCTTGCGGGACTGAGCCGCAACACGCTCGAAGCGCGGTCCGACAACGCCATGGGCATGAACTTCACCAGCGTCACGGCCGAATACGAAAAGGACGATCGCGTCCTGGAAGTCAAGGTGCAGGACATTGGCGCCGTGCCCGCCCTGGCGATGGCCATGGGCGCCTGGGCCCAGTCCACGGTCAACCGCGAAACCCAGGAAGAGGTGGAGCGCATCTACCAGAAGGACGGCGTGTCCATCAAAGAGGAATACCGCAAGGACGGCAGCAGTGCCGAGATGGCCCTGATGCTGCCCAACGGCGTGATGGTTGAAGTCAGTGGCAACAACCTCGACATGGATGCCGTGCGCAGTGCCGTGGCGACCCTGGACACCAAGGGCATGGCGGGCTTGCAGCGCCAGCAATAAACGCTGGCTCGACCTGTGCGCCTCGGGCGCCCTGCCTCTCAGACCAGACCCAGCGCCCCCAGCACCGCGCCGGCACCGATCAGCCACAGCAGGTGTATTTTGGTGCGCCACACCAGCAGGGCGGCGGCCGCCGTCAGCAACCACAGTGGCCAGTCGCGCGCCGGCTGGTTGTGGGCCGCGCTGAGCAGCCAGCCGGTGGCGATCAGCAGCGCGATCACGATGGGGGCCATGCCCGCCTTGAAGGCCCGCACCGCGCGCAGCTCGCGGTTGCGGTGGCCCCACTGGGTGGCGGTATAGGTGAGTACCGAAGAAGGCAGCATGATCGCCACCAGTGTCACCAGCACGCCCAGCAGCGCCAGCGCCCAGGCCAGCCAGCCGGCCGACGGGCCGCCGCCGGCGTTGAGTCCCACGTTCCAGCCCAGCAGGGCAACGAACAGCACGTTCGGGCCGGGCGCGGCCTGCGACAGCGCGATCGACGAGGTGAACTGCGCCTCGCTCAGCCAGCCCTGTTCGCCCACCAGGTAGCGGTGCATGTCGGGCGCGGTGGTGATGGCGCCGCCTACCGCCAGCAGCGAGAGCGAGGCGAAATGCAGGAACAGGTCGGTCCAGTTCGCCAGCGTGGGGGCCATGCTCATGGGGTCTCCCCGTTAGGGCGCTGGCCCAGCACCCGATACGCCCACAGGCAGGCCGCACCCCCCAGGCCCAGCAGCACCCAGGCCAGCGGCCAGCGCAGCAGGGCGATCGCCACGAAGGTGAGCACCGCCAGGGCGATGCACACCCCAATGCCCATGGCGTTCTTGCCAAGCGCGGCGATCAGCTTGATGCCGGTGGCGGTGATGAGGCCAGCGGCCACCGCACCCATGCCGCGCAGCGCGCCTTGTGCGGTGGCGCTGTCGGCCACGCTGCCGTAGAGCGCGGCCAGCAGCAGCACGATCACCAGCGGTGCGGCCAGCATGCCCGCGAGCGCTGCGAGCGCGCCCGGCAAACCGAAATAGCGCCCGCCGATCATCATCGAGAGATTGACCACGTTGGGGCCCGGCATGATCTGCGCCACGGCCCAGTCTTCCACGAACTGTTCGCGCGTCATCCAGCGTTTTTTCTCCACCAGCTCGCGCTGCACCACCGCCAGCACGCCGCCAAAGCCCTGCAGGGCCAGCCAGGTGAAGGACATGAAGAGGTCGGTTTTGGATCGGGGGTGGTTGGGGGCGGCGTCGGTGGCCGGGGTGAGGGTGTTCGCTGGGGCGGGCATGGCCCGATTATCGGGCGCCCGTTCTGGCCCCAGGGGCTGTCGTGGTATTGCGCGCAGGCCCGCATCGGATGGGGATGTCAGCGCGGGCGCGGTCTGACGGGCCGCGTGGCCAGCCACAGGCCCAGCGCGATCAGCACCAGGGCGCCGAGCGCGAATCCGTCGACGGGTTCATCCAGCAACGCGGCACCCAGCAACGCCGCCGTGACCGGGTTGAGCGCAAGAAACACCGTGACGCGGGTGGGCGATTCGTGCTTGAGCGCGTACAGCCAGGCGAAGTAGCCGGCACCGCTGGACAGGCCGATGAAGGCCACCACCGCCCAGGTGCCCAGAGCCAGGGTTCCCACGCGCTGCGGCCAGTGTTCGAGCAGGGCCAGCAGCGCGAGACACAGCACCGAGACGCCCATGGCCAGGGCCGACACCGGCACCGTGGGATAGCGGCGCAGGTAGGGGCGGTAGAGCACGCTGCACACCGCGCCGGTGAGTGCGCTGCCCAGCACCGCGGCTTCGCCCCACCAGTGGCCGGTGCCGCCGCTCGCCAGCCGCGGCCAGAGCGACAGCCCCACCCCGGCGATCGACAACCCCACGCCCGCGAGCAGGCCCGGCGTGATGCGTTCCTGCCCCAGCGCGCCCGCGAGCAGCAGGGTGAGCAGGGGGAACAGGCTGAAGATCAGCGCCGCGCGGGCCGCGCCGACGTGCTGCAGGCCGAGGTTGAGCAAGGCGATGAGCAGGGCGAACTGGCCCACGCCCAGCGCGGCCATGGCCAGCAGGTCGCGGCCCGGTGGTCGGGCGGTGCCCGCCGGCCAGGGGTGCGCCCGCAGCGGTCGCCACACGAAGGGCAGCAGGCTCAGGAAACCGATGGCGTAACGCAGCAGGGCCAGTGTGAGCGGCGGCACCTCGGTCACCACGTAGCGCGAGGCGACGATGGTCGCACCCACCTGCACGCCGGTGGCCGCGGCCGCCAGCAGGGCCAGGTTCACAGGGGGAGTTCCCAGTGTTCACCCACCTGGTCGCGCCCGTAACTGTGGTGTGCCTCGCTGTCCACCAGGGCGAAGCCACGTTTGGCATAAATGGCGCGCGCGGCCTCAAGGTTGTGGTTGGTCCAGAGCACCATCTTGCGGTAGCCCTTGGCGCGCGCGAAGGCGATGCACTCGTCGGTCAGCCGCCCGCCCAGACCCAGGCCGCGCGCTGCGGGCGTGAGGATCAGCAGGCGCAGCTGGGCCACGGTCTTGCTCTTGCGCACCACGAAGGCCGAGCCCACGCGTTCGCCGTTGAGCTCGGCGATCCAGCCGCGCTCCCAGGTTGGGTCGTGGCGCTTCATCATGCCGGCCACGATGCCGGTCACCAGCGCCTCGAACTCGGCGTTCCAGCCGTATTCGCGCCAGTAGAGCTCGCCATGCTGCTGGATCACCCAGCCCATGTCGCCCGGGCGCGGGTCGCGCAGGTGGGCACCGGAGGAAAGATGTGCTTTCATATTCAGACCGATTCAGACCGACATGCCGCCAGAAACTTCGATCACCGTGCCGTTGACGTGGCTCGCTTCGTCGCTGGTCGGGAAGGCGTTCAGTACACCGGCTGGTGCTGGCGGATCGCGGCCTTGGTGGCGTCGCTCAGCGCAAAACCCGGGCCGAACTTCGCCGCCAGTGCGGCGCAGCGTTTCTCGAACGCCTCAATGCCCATGCCGTAGATGAACTGCAGCGCGCCGCCGGTCCAGGCCGGGAAACCGATGCCGAAGATGGAGCCGATGTTGCCGTCGTGCACGCTGGTGAGCACGCCTTCGGCCAGGCAGCGCGCCGTCTCCACCGCCTGGCGGTAGAGCAGGCGGTCCTTCACGTCCTGCAGGTCCCACGCAACACCGGGCTTTTCGAACAGGGTCTTGAGCTGGGGCCAGAGGGTTTTCTTCTGCCCGGCGGGGTAGTCGTAGAAACCACCGCCCGCCGCACGGCCGCCGCGGTGGTGCTGTTTGACCATCTGTTCAACCAGGTGTTCGCCCGGCGTGGTGTCGTAGTGGCGGCCTTCTTCGGCATAGTCGGCACGGGTCTGTTCCAGCACGTGCACCGATAGCGAGAGCGCGGTCTCGTCCAGCACGGCCAGCGGCCCCACCGGCATGCCGGCCTGCATGGCGGCGTTTTCGATCACCGGCGCCGGAATGCCTTCGCCCAACATGGCCGCCCCCTCCATCACGAAGGTGCCGAAGGTGCGGCTGGTGTAGAAGCCGCGCGCGTCGTTCACCACGATCGGCAGCTTGCCCAGCGCCTGCACGTAGTCGTAGGCGCGGGCGATGGTTTCGTCGTCGGTTTCCTTGCCGCGGATGATCTCCACCAGCTTCATCTTGTCCACCGGGCTGAAAAAGTGGATGCCGACGAACTTCTGTGGCCGCGCGCTCGCCTTGGCCAGGCTGGTGATGGGCAGGGTGGAGGTGTTGCTGGCGAAGAAGCCGCCTTCGGCCAGCATGGGCTCGGACTCGTGCGTGACCGCGGCCTTGAGTTCGCGGTGCTCGAACACCGCCTCGATGATCAGGTCGCAGCCCCGCAGGTCGGCGGTGTTCGCGGTGGGCGTGATGCGCGCCAGCAGCGCCTGCTGATCGGCCGCGCTCATGCGGCCTTTGTCCACGCGCGGCTGCGTCACCTTCAGGCTGTTGGCCTTGCCCTTGTTGGCCGCTTCCATGCTCACGTCCTTCAACACGGTGGCGATGCCGCGGCTGGCCTGGGCATAGGCGATGCCCGAGCCCATCATGCCGGCGCCCAGCAGCCCCACCTTCTGCGGCTTGTAGCGCGGCACATCCTTCGGGCGGCTCTGGCCGGCCTTGATGGCGTTCAGGTTGAAGAAGAAGGTGTTGATCATGTTCCGCGCCACCGGGCCGGTCATGAGCCCGGCGAGGTAGCGGCTCTCGATGCGCATGGCGGTGTCGAAGTCCACCATGGCACCTTCGACCATCGCGGCCAGCGCGGCTTCTGGCGCAGGGTAGAGGCCGCGCGTCTTCTGCTTCAGCACCGCGGGCGCAACGCTCAGCATGGCGGCGATCTTGGGGTGGCTCGGCGTGCCGCCGTGCATCTTGTAGTCCTTGCGGTCCCAGGGGTGCTGGCAGGCCTCGGGCTTGCCCTGCGAGGCTTCGATGTGGGCCAGTGCGCGCAGCATCAGTTCTTCGGGCGTGGCCACCAGTTCGTGCACCACGCCGATCTTCATCGCTTCCTCGGGGCCGAAGAGTTTGCTTTCCAGGATGTAGGGCTGCGCGGCCACCAGACCCAGCAGTCGGGTCATCTTGGTGATGCCACCGCCGCCGGGAATCAACCCCAGCGTGATCTCGGGCAGGCCGAACTGGACCTTGGGGTTGTTGACCGCGATGCGGTGGTGGCCCACCAGCGCCACCTCCCAGCCGCCGCCGAGCGCCGCGCCGTTCAGGCAGCTCACCACCGGCACGCCCAGCGTCTCCAGCGTGCGGAAATTGCGCTTGATGCGTTCGATTTCGGTGAACACGCGGTGGCCGTCGGCGGCGGTCGAGCGCATCACGCCCTTGAGGTCGGCACCGGCAAAGAAGGTGCTCTTGGCCGAGGCCAGCACGATGCCTTGGATCTGCTCGCGGTCCTTGAGCACCTGGGCGGCCACGGCATCCAGATCGTCCTGCCACTGCAGGCACATGGTGTTGACGGGGGAATCCTGCTCGTCGAAGGTGATGGTGGCCACCTTGCCGAATGCGGCGTCGGCGAGTTCGTAGCGGATGGTCTTGGTGATCATGTTGGTGTCCCCGCTCGGTTCAGATGCGTTCAACGATCGTGGCGATGCCCATGCCGCCGCCGACGCAGAGTGTGGCGAGGCCGTAGCGTTTTTTCGTCCGGTGCAGCTCGTCGATCAGCGTGTTCAAAATCATCGCGCCCGTGGCGCCGAGCGGGTGGCCCAGCGCGATCGCACCGCCATTCACGTTCACCTTCTCGTGCGGCACGCCCATCTCACGCATGAAGCGCATGGGCACGGCGGCAAAGGCTTCGTTCACCTCGAACAGGTCGATCTGGTCGATGGTGAGGCCGGCCTTGGCCAGCGCCTTGCGCGCCGCCGGCATGGGGCCGGTGAGCATGATGGTCGGGTCCGCGCCCGAGAGCGCCACCGCCACGATGCGCGCGCGCGGCGTGAAGCCGTGGGTCTTGCCGGCGGCCTCGCTGCCGATCAGCAGGGCGGCAGCGCCATCCACGATGCCCGACGAATTGCCCGCGTGGTGCACGTGGTGGATGCGCTCCACCTGCGGGTAGCGCTGCAGCGCCACCGCGTCGAAGCCCATGGCGCCGAGCTGTTCGAAGGCGGGCTTCAGGCCGGCCAGACCTGCCATCGAGGAGTGCGGTTTGATGAACTCGTCCACCGCCAGGATGATCTGGCCCAAAGCGTCTTTCACCGGCACCACCGAGTGCTGGAAATGCCCGGCGGCGCGGGCGGCCGCAGCGCGTTTCTGCGATTCAAGCGCGAAGGCATCCACGTCTTCGCGCGTGAAGCCGTCGAGCGTGGCGATCAGGTCGGCGCCGATGCCTTGCGGCACGAACAGCGTGGCGCTGTTGGTCTCCGGGTCCTGCGCCCAGGCGCCGCCGTCGGAGCCGATGGGCACGCGGCTCATGCTCTCCACGCCACCGGCCACCACCAGGTCTTCCCAGCCGCTCTTCACCTTCATGGCGGCCATGTTCACCGCCTCCAGGCCCGAGGCGCAGAAGCGGTTGAGCTGCACGCCCGAGCAGCGCCAGTCCCAGCCGGCCTTGAGCGCGGCCACCTTGGGCAGCACCGAGCCTTGCTCACCGATGGGCGAGACCACGCCCATCACCACGTCGTCCACCGCCGAGGTGTCGAGGTGGTTGCGGTGTTGCAGCTCGCGCAGCAGGCCGGCCAGCAGGTTGACCGGCTTGACCTCGTACAGGCTGCCGTCCTTCTTGCCCTTGCCGCGTGGGGTGCGGATGGCGTCGTAGACGAATGCTTCGCTCATGGGCTTGTCTCCAGGTTGACGGGCCGGGCCACGCGCCCGCCGAAAGGTGATTTGCGGTTCCTGCGGATCAGTATAGACTTTTGCCAAGCAAATGCTTTGTGAAAATGGTGGCACCGCCGTCCAACCCGCGACACCACGCCATCATGCACATTGCCGCACTTTCCGATACCCACGGCAACCCCAGCACCCGAGAGCACCCCATGATCGACCGCACCCTGTTCAACACCGACCACGAAGCCTTCCGCGACAGCTTTCGCCGCTTCGTGGAAAAGGAGATCGCCCCATTTCACGAGGGCTGGGAAGAGCAGGGCTATGTGGATCGCGATGTCTGGCGCAAGGCCGGTGAGAACGGCTTTCTCTGCATGACCATGCCGGAGGCGTATGGCGGGGCCGGGGCCGACAAGCTGTACTCGATGGCGCAGATGGAGGAGATCGCCCGCGCCGGGGTCAGCGGCATCGGCTTCGGCCTGCACAGCGAGATCGTGGCGCCGTACATCCTGCACTACGGCACCGAGGCGCAGAAGAAAAAATACCTGCCGCTGCTGGCCACGGGCGAGATGGTGGGCGCCATTGCGATGAGCGAGCCCGCCGCCGGCAGCGACCTGCAGGGCGTGAAGACCACCGCGATCCAACAAGCCGACGGCAGCTACCTGCTCAACGGCAGCAAGACCTTCATCACCAACGGCTGGCACGCCGACCTGGTGATCGTGGTCGCCAAGACCGACCCGGCCGCCGGCGCCAAAGGCACGAGCCTGCTGCTGGTGGAGCAGGGCATGCCGGGCTTCAGCAAGGGCAAGCGCCTGAAGAAGCTGGGCATGAAGGCGCAGGACACATCGGAGCTGTTCTTCGACAACGTGAAAGTGCCGGCGGAGAACCTGCTGGGGGGCGAGGGCAGGGGCTTCATCTGCCTCATGGAGCAACTGCCCTGGGAACGGCTGCAGATCGCCATCGGCGCGGTGGCCGCGGCGCAGGCCGCCATCGACTGGACGGTGGCGTACGTGAAAGACCGCAAGGTCTTCGGCCAGCCGGTCGCGAGCTACCAGAACACCCGCTACACGCTGGCCGAACTGCAGACGGAGGTGCAGGTGGCGCGCGTGTTCGTGGACAAGTGCTGCGAGCTGGTGGCGGTGGACAAGCTCGATACCGCCACCGCCAGCATGGCCAAGTACTGGTGCAGCGACCTGCAGTGCAAGGTGATGGACGAGTGCGTGCAGCTGCACGGTGGCTACGGCTACATGTGGGAATACCCCATCACCCGCGCCTACGCCGACGCGCGCGTGCAGCGCATCTACGGCGGCACCAACGAGATCATGAAAGAGGTGATCTCGCGTGGCATGGGGCTGGGCGCGCGTTGAGCGCTCGGGCACGCTGGGGCAAGGGCGGCGCTGGCCTCACCTCGGTGGCAGCCGCCTGGGCCGCCCCGAAGCCCTCACGGGCTCAGCGGCACTGGTAGTCAACGGCAGGCGCACTGTTGCGGAAAGGGTCGGTCAGGTCCGACGAGTACTCGCCCATGAGCAGGCGCTTCTTGGGCAGGAAATGTTGCCGGAAGTAGCGCCCCGCGCGGGCGATGCGCTGGCCCTTTTCGGTGAGCTTGACGCAGCCGTTCTGGATCACGATGGTTCCGGACGCCAGTTGTTCGGTCAGGCGCACATCGACCAGTCGGTGCTCGTTCATGTACTCCTGGGTGAATACCTCGGCGAAGCGCTGGTGCTGGATGCCGCCGCCGCGCTGCTGGATCTTCTCCAGGATGTAGAACGACAGGGACCGGTCGATCACGGTTGGCACGGAGATGGCGAGGCAGTAGCCCGTCAGCAGCCAGATCACCACCAGTTGCAGCTTCTCGAAACCGCCCAGCGGCCGGAAGTAGCCCAGGGCGAACACCAGCGCGCCGGCGGCGAGGGCCGCGATGATGCCGTCGGCGATGGCCGCATAAAACACCACGTCGATGGCCAGAAAGCGGATGTGCAGCAGATAGACCACGACCAGCAGCACCAGAAACAGCACCGTGGCGACGAGCGCGCGCAGGAATTTCATTTTTTGAATACCAGAAACTTGTTGCCGAGATAACTCAGGGCGATTTGCAGGGAGGTGGCCAGCACAAAGCCCAGGCGGTAGTCCAACCCGAGCCAGTCCGTCCACACCAGCAGCACTACGCCGTGAACGATGGCGATCAGCCCGTACAGTCCGCTGAACTTCAGCGCCTGCCCGAGCAGCGCTTCGCCGCTGTGCCCGAAGACGAAGTAGCGGCTGCCGAGAAACGACACCGCGATGCCGGCCACCGCGGCGCAGAGGTTGGCCAACCCAGCGGAGGCAAAACGCAGCACCTCCAGGTTGTAGGTGAGCACCGCGTAGTGCACCGCGGTGGCCAGCAGTCCGTTGAGGGCGTAGCGCAGCATTTCGCCGCCGTGCCGCCGGGCCAGGTCCTGCACCATCAGTCGGTTTCCAGGATCTGTTCCACGAAGTCGCGGTAGGCGATGGCCGTGGTCACCGTGCCACCGCGCACCACGCCGGTCAGCATCAGCGTCATGAGCGCCAGCGCGCCGGTCTGCAGGAACATGAGCACCAGAATGCCCAGCACCAGCGAGAACCAGCCGGGTGTGGAGAACCCGAACAGTTTGAGGGCGACTGCGGCGAAGGTGCTGATCACCGACAAGGCCGCAATCACGGCGCAGGCGATGCCCACCCGCACCAGCACGTCCTCGGCAAACACCATCAGGGCCTTGAAGCCGTGCAGCGTCAGGCCCACGAAGTTCATCTTGGAATGGCCGGCATAACGGGGGCCGCGATCCAGCGCGCAGACCTGGGTACGCAGCTTGGACGCCAGCACCGCGCCGGCGACGTGGATGTTCAGCTCCTGCATTGCGACCAGGCGCTTGAGCGCGTGGGCCTTGATCGCCATGAAATTGCCGAAGCTGATGGCCCGGCCCGTCATCAGGCGGAAGAAGCGCTTGTAGATGACGTAGAAGGCCTTGAAGCGCAGGGTTTCCACGCGGCTCTTGCGCCGGGCAACGACCACGTCCACATCGTCGCGCCGCAGTGCCGCGAGCAAGGGCGGGATGGTCGAGGGCAGGTCTTCGCCATCGGAATCCATGACCACCACACGCTGGTGGGGCTGGACGAACTCGGATGCATAGCCCAGGCCGATGGCGATGGCGCGCTGGTGGCCCACGTTGCGGCGCAGTTTGAGGATCACGCCGTCGATGCCGGCGCTGCGCAGGCTGTCGATGGACAGGGGCTGTTTCACCGAGCCGTCGTCCACCGCGATCACGAAGACCTCGCGGTCGAACTGGCTGGCCAGCTCCTGAAACAGACGGCTGCTGGCTTCCCGGTCTTCATAGACCGGGGTCACGACGATGATGGGGTGCTTCGGTGTGCTCATTCGGCGAGGCGACGGCGGAAGTAGTGAATGGTCTTGTCCAGACCCGCGTCCAGCTGGACCTGGGGCTCCCAGTCCAGCACGGCCCTGGCCAGGCCGATGTCGGGCTGGCGCTGTCTGGGGTCGTCCTGTGGCAGCGGCTTGAACACCAGCCGGGAGCTGCCTCCGACCTTCTTCAATACCGCTTCGGCCAGTTCGCGGATGGTGAATTCGTGAGGGTTGCCCATGTTGATGGGGCCGGTGACCCCGGCGCCACTGGCCATCAGGCGGGCGAAGCCCTCGATCAGGTCGTCGACATAACAGAAGCTGCGCGTCTGCGAGCCATCGCCGTAGATGGTGATGTCTTCGCCCCGCAGCGCCTGCACGATGAAGTTGCTGACCACGCGCCCGTCGTTGGGGTGCATGCGCGGGCCGTAGGTGTTGAAGATGCGCGCGACCTTGATGTCCACCTGGTGCTGCCGGTGGTAGTCGAAGAACAGGGTTTCGGCGCAACGCTTGCCCTCGTCGTAGCAGGAGCGGATGCCGATCGGGTTGACCCGGCCCCAATAGCTTTCCTGCTGCGGGTGGATTTCCGGATCGCCATACACCTCGCTGGTGGAAGCCTGGAAGATGCGGGCCTTGGTGCGCTTGGCCAGCCCCAGCATGTTGATGGCGCCGTGCACGCTGGTCTTGGTGGTCTGCACCGGGTCCCACTGGTAGTGCACTGGCGAGGCGGGGCAGGCCAGGTTGTAGATCTCATCGACCTCCACATAAAGCGGAAAGGTCACGTCGTGGCGCATCAGCTCGAAGTGGGGGTCGCCCATCAGGTGCGCCACGTTGTCCTTGGCGCCGCTGTAGAAGTTGTCCACGCACAGAACGTCGTTGCCCTCGGCCAGCAGGCGATCACACAGATGGGAGCCCAGAAAGCCGGCTCCCCCCGTCACCAGGATTCTTTTGCGGTTGGATATGCGCATGCTGGGCCTCGGTCTTTCGCGAAGGAAACGGTGGGGTGCCGCCGTCGGGTGGTGGTACAGGGCTGGATTCTGAGGGCTGCAGTGTGCCGCACCGTCGGCATCATGGGCCAACGGGCGCCGATGCGGTGTACCTCTTGCAGTACGCAGAACCCGAGAAATCGAACAGATAGGCGCCTGCGTCGGCATCTTCCCAGGCGGGCAGCATGGGCGAGAGCGTGTGCAGGAGGGCCAGGAAATCCTGTCTCTGCCCAAAGTGGTGGCTGATGACGATCCAGGTGCGCCCCGGGGCCTGGCCGCTGCAGATGCGCCTCACGAGGGCATACGCGTTGTGCTGGGCATTGGGCGTGTCCCGGTAAGTCCACAGCGCAACACCGTCCAGCCCGTATCCTGGTGCGTAGAGGCCGAAGGCCTTGTTTGTCCATGTGCTGGCGGCGATGTGGTCGCCCGGCTCACGGTGCATCTGGACGTAGGCCAGGGCTCCTTTGATGTTGGAGTGGTTGTGGGGGTGCCAGACTTTCGGAAGACTGAGCGAGCCGGTCGCGACCATCAGGCCGGCCGCGACAAAGAGGGCGCCCCAGGCCCAGCCGCGGTGTCGGCACCGCAGGGCGCAGTCGACCAGCACCGAGAGGGTGAGCAGCACCACCGGCACCAGAAACAGAATCAGACGGGAGCGAAACGGGTACAGGTGCAATACCGAGGCCAGCAGCACCGACAGCACCGACAGCACAAGGAAACCGGCCAGGCGTCCGGGTGAGCGCAGCAGCGCGAGCACACCGGCCAGGGTCAGGCACAGCAAGGCGACGTTAAGGGGCTCGAACCAGTCGGGCAGGCCGAGGTGCCCCGCCACGCCCACATGGCGCAGCGCCAGATGCACCAGGGCCAGGGCGTTTTCCCAGTACCAGAAGAGATCTTCAAGGCCACGCGGCACGGGGGCGTAGGCGAAGCTCCAGAAGTCCAGCAAGCTGCTTTTGCTCGACAGCGCGCGCAGCGAGACCCCGTAGTTGAGCCCGAAACTCGCCAGCCAGATCAGGCCGACGACCGAGATCGCCGCCCAGGCACGGTGCTGCCTGTGTATCGCCATTTCCAGCCAGAGCGTGGCACCCACCGCCGCCAGGACGAACACGGCGGGGTGCGAAAACCAGACCCCCAGGCCTCCCGTGATGGCCAGCACGGCAGCGCCCGAGCGCCAGCGTTCGGCCCGGAATGCGGCACCCGCCCAGAGGATGAGCATCGCCACCAGCACATCGCCCGAATACTGCTTGAGCTCCGAGCTGTAATACACGAGCACCGGAGAACACGCGATCAGGCCGACGAACAGCAGGCGGGCCACAGGGTGGCTGAGCGTCAGCAGGCCGATACGCCTGGCCACCAGCACGCTCAGGCATCCGGACAACAGCGGCACGAGGCGCAGCGCCAGGTCGCTGTCGTTCCAGAGCAGGACGCTGATCTTGACGAGCCACAGGAAGCCCAGCGGCGCGACCTGGTCGTTGGCCAGCGGGTGGGTCAGCAGGTCCGCCATCGTGCGGTCAACGATGCTCGTGGCCAGATAGGCCTCGTCCAGCCAGAGCGAGCGGTTGAACGCGTATTGCCAGATGCGCAGAAACAGACCCAGCCCGATCAGCAGCGCGAACGCCAGCCTGAGCCAGGCCTGGGGCGTCGCCCGCGCCCAGATGGTGGCTCGGGCCGGATTCGGGACATCGCCCGGCGGTGGGCGCTCCGTGGCGGCGGGATGATCCATCGAGCGTTCTCCAGCACTGATCGAACGAATCTCGGGCGCACAAAAAAGCGCCCCGAAAGGCGCTTGTTTGCAATGTCACTGGCGGAGAGGGCGGGATTCGAACCCGCGGTGGGGATTAGCCCACACACGCTTTCCAGGCGTGCGACTTAAACCGCTCATCCACCTCTCCGCGAAGCCTCGCATTGTAGCAGGCGGCGAGGCCTGTTTTCGGTATCAGGCCGCTTTGCCGGTGCCGATCATCTTCATCGCCGAGCCGATCAGGCCCGCGACCTCGGTCATGTTGCCGGGAATGATGAGGGTGGTGGTGGCGTCCGCGGCGACCTTGCCATAGGCATCGACGGCGCGCTCGGCCACTTTGAGCTGCACCGCCTGCTCACCGCCGGGTTGGCGGATGGCGGTGGCGATGCGTTCGATGGCCTGTGCGGTGGCGTCGGCCACCGCGGTGATGGCCGCGGCCTCGCCCTGAGCGTTGTTGATGGCGGCCTGCTTTTCACCCTCGGAGCGGGCGATGAAGGCCTCGCGCTCGCCGGTGGCGATGTTGATCTGCTCCTGGCGGCGGCCTTCGGAGGCGGCGATCAGGGCCCGCTTCTCACGCTCGGCGGTGATCTGCGCCTGCATGGCCAGCAGGATTTCCTTGGGCGGTGTGAGGTCCTTGATTTCATAGCGCAGCACCTTCACGCCCCAGTTGAGCGCGGCTTCGTCGATGGCGTGCACCACCTGGGCGTTGATGATGTCGCGCTCTTCGAAGGTCTTGTCGAGTTCGAGCTTGCCGATGACCGAGCGCAGCGACGTCTGCGCCAACTGGGTGACGGCGATGATGTAGTTGGACGAGCCGTAACTGGCGCGCATCGGGTCGGTGACCTGGAAGTACAGGATGCCGTCCACCTGCAGCTGGGTGTTGTCGCGCGTGATGCAGACCTGGCTGGGCACGTCCAGCGGGATTTCCTTCAGGCTGTGCTTGTAGGCCACTTTGTCGACGAAGGGCACGAGGAAGTTCAGGCCGGGCGCCAGGGAAGAGTGGTACTTGCCCAGGCGTTCAACCACCCAGGCGTTCTGCTGGGGCACGACCTTGATCGAGCGGGTGATGAAGATCGCGGCGATGACGAACAGGATGACGGCAATTTCCATGACTTGTCGCTTTGTGAAGGGTTGAGGAGGAGGGGAGGGTAGCGCAGTTGTGCGCAGGTTTGAAGAATGGGCTGCGCCGCCAGCGGCCGCCTCGGCCTCTCAGACCTTTTCCACCAGCAGGCGGTTGCCCACCAGCTCGGCCACCCGGTAGGCGCCCGGCACCGCCGCGTTGCCCGGGCGCTGGATCACGGTCCATTGCGCGCCCCGGTACTTCACCAGGGCGGTACCGTCGGCCTGCCATTCTTCGATCTGCAGCACCTCGCCCACATCCAGGTTCACGCTGCGCATGGCGCGCACCGATGGGTCGGCCGGGCTGCGCCGCTTGATCAGATACCAGCCCACCACGGCGGCCGACCCGACCACCGCGGCGGTGATCAGCTGGGTCGCGGTTCCGGCGCCGGTGTGGGCCACCAGGGCGGCGGCGACCATGCCCACGGCCAGCATCAGCAGATAGAAAGTGCCCGTGAACAGCTCCAGCGCCACCGTGGAACCGGCCAGCAGCCACCAAAGGGTCGAATCCGACATGAATACCACCATCCGATCAAAAAGACATGACATCGCCGCAAGCCCGGGCCACGGCGAAACGTTTGTGTAACCAGCGCCACATTCTGCGCCAAAAGGCCGGGCGTCCCAGGGCGCCGCCCCTGTTTTCCGTACACTTCGCGCCTGCCTAGTTTCTTTTGAACCCGAGAGTCGTCCTGCGGCTGGAGATTGCCATGAAATTCCGTTTTCCCATCGTCATCATCGACGAGGACTTCCGCTCCGAGAACACCTCGGGCCTGGGCATTCGCGCGCTGGCGCAGGCGATCGAAACCGAGGGCTTCGAAGTGGTCGGGGTCACCAGCTACGGCGACATGAGCCAGTTCGCCCAGCAGCAGAGCCGGGCCAGCGCGTTCATCCTCTCCATCGACGACGAAGAGTTCAGCCACGGGGACGATCTCGATCCGGTGGTGCTGAACCTGCGCAACTTCATCGAAGAGGTTCGCCGCAAGAACGCCGACGTGCCGATCTACATCTACGGCGAAACCAAGACCAGTCGCCACCTGCCCAACGACATCCTGCGCGAGCTGCACGGCTTCATCCACATGTTCGAGGACACGCCCGAGTTCGTGGCGCGCCACATCATCCGCGAGGCCAAGAGCTACCTCGAAGGCATCCAGCCGCCGTTCTTCAAGGCGCTGCTGGACTACGCCGAAGACGGCTCCTATTCGTGGCACTGCCCGGGGCATTCGGGCGGCGTGGCATTTCTGAAGAGCCCGGTGGGCCAGATGTTCCACCAGTTCTTCGGCGAAAACATGCTGCGCGCCGACGTCTGCAACGCGGTGGAAGAGCTGGGCCAGCTGCTGGACCACAACGGCGCGATCGGTGCGAGCGAGCGCAACGCAGCGCGCATCTTCAACGCCGACCACTGCTTTTTCGTGACCAACGGCACCAGCACCAGCAACAAGATGGTCTGGCACCACACGGTGGCGCCGGGCGATGTGGTGGTGGTGGACCGCAACTGCCACAAATCCATCCTGCACAGCATCATCATGACGGGCGCGATCCCCGTCTTTCTGAAACCCACGCGCAACCACTACGGCATCATCGGCCCGATCCCGCAGAGCGAATTCGAGATCGATGCGATCAAGGCCAAGATCCGCGCCAACCCGCTGCTCGCGGGTGTCGATGCCGATACCGTGAAGCCGCGCGTGCTCACGCTCACCCAGTCCACCTACGACGGCGTGCTCTACAACACCGAGGCCATCAAGCAGATGCTCGACGGCTACGTGGCCAACCTGCACTTTGACGAGGCCTGGCTGCCACACGCGGCGTTCCACCCGTTCTACGGCAATTTCCACGCCATGGGCAAGAAGCGGGCGCGCCCGATGGAGTCGGTGGTGTACGCCACGCAGTCCATCCACAAGCTGCTGGCCGGCATCAGCCAGGCCAGCCACGTGCTGGTGCAGGACTCGCAGCACGTCAAGCTCGACCGCCACCTCTTCAACGAGGCCTACCTGATGCACACCAGCACCAGCCCGCAGTACGCGATCATCGCCAGCTGCGACGTGGCCGCGGCCATGATGGAGCCGCCCGGGGGCAAGGCGCTGGTCGAAGAGAGCATTTTCGAAGCGCTGGACTTCCGCCGCGCCATGCGCAAGATCGACGCTGAGTTTGGCCAGGACGACTGGTGGTTCCAGGTCTGGGGTCCGGACGATCTGGCCGACGAGGGCATGGGCGAAGCGACCGACTGGGTGCTTAACCCCGACCCGTCGGGCTCGCAGGCCACGGCCAAGGACTGGCACGGCTTTGGCGACATGGCGCCGGGCTTCAACATGCTCGACCCGATCAAGGCCACCATCGTCACGCCAGGCCTGAACCTGGACGGCCGCTTCGAGACCACCGGCATTCCCGCTTCCATCGTCACCAAGTTCCTGGCCGAGCACGGCGTGGTGGTGGAAAAGACCGGGCTCTACAGCTTCTTCATCATGTTCACCATCGGCATCACCAAGGGCCGCTGGAACACCTTGCTGACCGCGCTGCAGCAGTTCAAGGACGACTACGCCAAGAACCAGCCCATGTGGCGCATCCTGCCCGAGTTCTGCCAGAAACATCCGCGCTACGAACAGATGGGGCTGCGCGACCTGTGCCAGCACGTGCACGCGCTGTACGCGCGCTACGACATCGCGCGCCTGACCACCGAGATGTACCTGAGCGACCTCACGCCCGCCATGAAGCCCAGCGACGCCTTCGCGCACATCGCGCACCGCACCACCGAGCGGGTGCCGATCGACGAGCTCGAAGGCCGCATCACCACCAGCCTGGTCACGCCGTACCCGCCCGGCATCCCGCTGCTGATCCCGGGCGAGGTCTTCAACAAGAAGATCGTGGACTACCTGAAGTTCGCGCGCGAGTTCAACACCCAGTGCCCGGGCTTCGAGACCGACATCCACGGCCTGGTGGAGGTGGTGGGTGACGATGGGCGCAAGCACTACTTTGCCGATTGCGTGAAGGCGGGGTAACCTGTGCTTTTCCAACCCGGTTCAGCAAGGAGCACCCATGTTTCCAGAATACCGAGAACTGATCTCAAGGCTCAAGAGCCACGATGTTCACTTCACACGCCTGTTCGACAAACACAATGCACTGGACCAGACCATCCGAAATATGGAAGCGCACATCGAGCCTGCCACGCAGATCCAGATTGAAGCGCTGAAAAAGGAAAAGCTGATGCTCAAGGACCAGATCTACGGTCTGCTGCGTCAGGCCGATTCCTGAGCACCCAAGGCCCTGGCTCAGGGCCGCTGAGCCGCCGCACCGTCCGGCGCGTTCAGATCCAGGCCTTCGCGCACACGCGCAAAACTGGCAAAGCGGGGCAACCCGCTCTCGTGCAGACCCCGAAAACGGTACGTGACCCAGGCGCCCACCGCCGGCGGGTGGCGGCGCTGGGCATCGCTGAACCCGGAGCCCAGGCGGAAGCGCCGACCGTCGGGGGTCTGCACCAGCAAGGCCCCCATGAGCCCCGCGTATTTGCCTCGGCCGGGCAGGTGGGCCACGACTTGGGCCTCGGCGTCTTCATGGGTCTTGAGCTTGAGCAGGTCGTCGCTGCGAACGCCACGGTAGAGCGAATCGCCGCGGTGCAGCATCAAGCCCTCGCCTCCGTCGCGCACCACGCGGTCCAGCCGGGCCATCAGGGCCGCGTGGCTGCCCACCCGCTCCTGCGGCACGGCCTGCACCCAGGCTTGGCCCAGTTGGGCGACGTGTTGCCGATAGGCCTGCAGCCGTTCCGAGAAGGTGCCCGGGTGCGCGGGCAAGTCAAACACCATGAAACGGATCGCGCGCCATGCCTCGTCGTCGGGTGTCTGCTGCCGCACGGTGGACATCGTCTGCTCGAACCGGCCCCGACCGGCCCAGAGCTCGCCGTCCATGGGTTGGTCTGGCCAGCCCGCGGTGAACCAGGCGGGTGCCTGCACCACTTCGCCACCTCGGGTCAGCAGCCGCTGGCCATCCCAGTAGCCCCGCAACCCATCGTATTTTTCACTGACCCAATAGGCGTCCAGCCGCACGCCGGGCCGGTACACCCCGGCCAGCATGAGCGCGGGTTGGTCTTTGGCTGCGGCCCAGCGCGGCGCTGCCAAGGCGGCGCCCAGCAGCGCTAGAAACGGCCGGCGGCGAAGCATCGGGGGGGCGTGTTCCGTTTTGACGCGACGTGTTGCAGGGGGCGAGCGGTGCTCAGGCCACCGGTTCGCTGTCGCGGCTGGCGCCCGCGGTCTGGCTGAAGCCGCCGTCCACGTAGGTGATTTCGGCCGTGACGCCCGAGGCCAGATCGGACAGCAGGAAGGCGGCCACGTTGCCCACGTCGTCGATGGTGATGTTGCGGCGCAGGGGCGAGGCGGCCGCGACCATGCCCAGCAGCTTGCCGAAGTCCTTGATGCCACTGGCGGCCAGGGTCTTGATCGGGCCGGCGCTGATGCCGTTGACGCGCATGCCCCGTGGCCCCAGCGATTCGGCCAGGTAACGCACCGAGGCTTCCAGGCTGGCCTTGGCCAGGCCCATGGTGTTGTAGTGGGGAATGATGCGCAGGGCGCCCAGGTAGCTCAGCGTGAGCAGGGCGGCGCGGTCGTTGAGGTAAGGCAGGGCCGCCTTGGCCATGGCCGGGAAGCTGTAGGCACTGATGTCGAGGGCGACGCGGAAATTCTCGCGCGACAGGCCGTCAAGAAAATCACCTGCAATGGCTTCGCGTGGAGCGAAACCAATGCTGTGCACGAAGCCGTCAAACTTGGGCCAGGCCTGGGCCAGATCGGCGAACATCCGGTCGATCTGTGCGTCGTCGCTCACATCACAATCGAAAATCAGCTGGGAGTCGAATTCGGCCGCGAACTCGGTGATGCGGTCCTTGAAACGCTCGCCCACGTAGCTGAACGCGAGCTCGGCGCCTTGCGCGTGGCAGGCTTTGGCAACGCCGTAAGCGATGGAGCGGTTGGACAGCACACCCGTGATCAGCAGTTTCTTGCCAGCGAGAAAACCCATTGCTCAGACTCCAGAGAAATTTCCAGCAGAATTGTCGCATGCGCTTTTTTCGCCCCCGCCTCTGTTCACGCTTGTTCAGCCTGTGCGCGGCCGCCGTGGCGTTGTGGTTCAGTCCGGGCGTCTGGGCGGCACACGGTTATGCCTTGTGGGGTGATTTGAAGTACCCGGACGGGTTCGCGCATCTCGCCTATGTGAATCCGGCCGCGCCCAAGGGCGGCGAGCTGCGGCTGGTGAGCAATCTGCGGGTATCGACTTTCGACAAGTACAACCCGTTCACCTTGCGCGGCAATGCGCCGGCCTATCTGTC